>OLMB01000173.1_pt1 | contig 15182 bp, 14 predicted proteins | sample 1604691 | NCBI WGS metagenome assembly OLMB01 (sample SAMEA104055722, study PRJEB20765) | soil metagenome | isolation source: soil
GTGGAAGTCGAAGCGCAGGTTCTCGGCGTGCTTGCGCGCGGCGCGGCCGACACACAGGGCGTATCGGTACTTCTCGATGCATCCAATCCGCCGACGGGCCTTGGCATTGGCGCGCGCGTGCCCGCGCAGTTGCTCGGGGTCGCGCGCAGCGGCGTTTCGATCGCGCGTGACGCGTTGCTGTACGACAAGGATGGCGCGTACGTTTACAAGCAGCTCAAGCAAAAGCCGGGCGACGACAAAGTGCGTTATGGGATCGAACGCGTGCAGCTCATCGCGGCTTATGGCGACGGATGGCTCGTCACGGGCATCGACGATGACGACAACATTGTCGTGCACGGCGCCGGTGTTCTGTGGTCGCTGCAAGGATTGGCAGGAAAATCCGCGGACGACGATGACGACGACTGAGCGAGCCCCACGCACGTGCTAGCCACTATCGTCCGCTCGTCGCTCGCAAATCCGCGCATCGTCACCGCGTTGTCGGTATTGATCGGGATCCTGGGTGTCGCCGCTCTCATCGACGCACGATTCGATGTGTTTCCCGATTTCGCACCACCGCATGTCCTCGTGCAGACCGAAGCGCCCGGACTCGACGCCACGCAAGTCGAGGCGCTGGTCACGCGTCCGCTCGAAGAACTGCTCGCCGGCGCGGAGAACATCAATTCCGTGCGTTCGACATCGAGTCAAGGATTGTCGGCGATCCAAGTTGTCTTCGATCGCAGCGGCGATCCGTATCGGCAGCGGCAAGTAATCACCGAACGCTTGGCCGATGCCGGCTCGTTGCTGCCACAAGGCGCGGGTGCGCCGCAGTTGTCGCCGCTCAGTTCTTCGATGGAATATCTGGTGCACTTCGGATTCACCTCCGCCACACGAACACCGATCGAATTGCGCGATCTCGTGCAGTGGGTAATCAAGCCGCAACTGCTCGCGGTGCCAGGTGTGGCGCAAGTACAAATCTTCGGCGGAGAAGTACGCGAGCGGCAGGTGGAAGTCGATCCGCAAAAACTCAGCGCGTCGGGATTCACGTTGCAGGATGTTTTCAACGCCACGCGCGCCGCCACCGCATTGATCGGCGGTGGCTATGTTGAAACCGCAACGCAACGCATCGTCGTCAAGGCCGAAGCGGCCGGTGTCACTGCCGAAGCGCTCGCGCAATCGGTGATCGGCATGCGCGGCGATTCGGCCGTGCGCCTGGCCGACGTCGCGACCGTACGCGATGGCGCGCAACCACGTTTCGGCGACGCGATCATCGGAACGGAGCCGGGTGTTCTCGTCGAAACGTCGACGCAGTTCGGCGCGAACACGCTCGATGTCACGCGCGCCATTGAAGCGAGGCTCGACGCACTCGCACCCGCGTTGAAAAAGCTGGGCGTCGACTATCATCCCGCACTGCTGCGCCCGGCGAGTTTCATCGAAAGCGCGATCGGAAAATTGCGAAATTCCTTGCTCATCGGCGCCGTGCTCGTGATTGCGTTGTTGTTAGTGATGTTGCGCGACTGGCGCGGAGCGCTCGTTTCGTTCAGCGCGATTCCGCTCGCGCTTTTGACGACCGTATGGCTGCTCGACGCGTTCGGCTTCAGCCTGAATACGATGACGTTGGGCGGGCTCGTCGTGGCGCTCGGCGTAGTCGTAGACGATGCGGTCATCGATGTCGAAAATATTCTGCGTCGCCGACGTGAAGCGCCCGGCGACGTAAACATCATGGAACTGTTTACGCACGCGTCGCTCGAAGTGCGGCGGCCCGTCTTCTATGCGACTGCGGCGGTCGCCGTCGCGTTCGCGCCGATCCTGATGATGACGGGAATTCAAGGCGCTTTCTTTCGACCGTTGTCGATTGCGTTTCTGCTCGCCGTCGCGCTGTCGCTACTCGTCGCGATGAGTGCGACGCCCGCGCTGTGCGTGATGACAATGGGCCGTCACAAACCGCATGCGGAAGCCCCGTTTCTCGCCCGCTGCAAACGCGTACAGCGGCGCACGATCGAGGCGTTGGGTCGGCGACCACGAGCGGTGTGGGCAATACTTGTGATCACCGGCCTCGCCGGCGTCATCCTGCTGCCCTTGCTTGGCGCACGATTGCTGCCGGACTTCCGCGAGAACTATTTGATCGCGCACGCGGGACTTCGTCCTGGAATTTCGTTGACGGAAACCGCGCGCGTCGGTCGCAGTATCTCGAAAGGACTTGCGGCGATACCCGGTGTGAAAAGCGTTGCCGAACAAATTGGCCGTGCTGAGAATGGTCAAGATCCCGACACGCCCGACCGTAGCGAGTTCGAGGTTCAAATCGATCCGCAAAGCGGTCATACGGCAGCTGAAATCGATGCGGCGATACGCGATGTATTCGATGATTACCCGAACCAGCTCGTCGAGATTTATTCGGTGCTCGCTGAACGCATCGGTGAGACGTTGTCCGGCGAATCCGCGCCATTTTCGGTCAGCGTGTTCGGCACTGATCTCGATGTAGACGATGCCGTTGCGGCGAAGATCGGTGACGCGCTCCAGAAAATTCCGGATAGCGGCAATGTGCATCTTGTCGTGCCTTCACGCCAAACGGAATTGCATATGGAGTTGAAACCCGATCAACTTGCGATCTACGGATTGCAGGCGACCGACGTGCTCGACACCGTCAACGCCGCATTTCATGGCAGCGTCGTGGCGCAACTCAGTCAAGCGGATCGAAGCGTTCCCGTTGCCGTGCGCATCGCCGGATGGTCTGCCGATCCAACATCGATCGGCGCGTTACTCGTCCGTGGCAGGGAAGGTGCGCCGGTGCCTCTTTCGGTCGTCGCCAAACTCGAGATGCAGGACGAACGCAGCGTCGTGAATCATCAAGACGGATTGCGCCGACAGATCGTGGTGGCGACGCCGAAGACGGCCGATCAAGCCGGCTACGCGAAACGCGCGCGCGATGCCATTAAAAAAATAGACCTGCCGAGTGGCGTGTATTTGCGCTTCGGCGGCGTGGCGGAAGCACAATCGACGGCGGCGCACGAGTTGCTCTTGCACTCCGCCGCAGCGTTCGTGCTGATCGTGTTGCTGCTCGCGCTCGCGTTCGGTCACGCGCGTCACGTGCTGCTGGTTCTCATCGCGTTGCCAAGCACATTGATCGGAGGCGTGATCGCCGTTGCGATCAGCGGCGGAACGTTGAGTCTCGGCGCGATGGTTGGATTCGTTGCGTTATTCGGCATGGCCGCACGCAACACGATTCTGCTTGTATCGCATTACGATCAGCTGGTGATCGTGGAAGGTCAGTCATGGAATTTGCAAACGGCGCTGCGCGGCGCCGAAGAACGATTGACGCCAGTGCTTTTGACCGCATTGCTCACCGCGCTCGCGCTTCTTCCCGTGGCATTGCAGATTCATCAGCCCGGTCATGAAATCGAGGGACCGATGGCGGTGGTCATTCTCGGCGGATTGGTCTCGTCGACACTCGTGAGTTTGCTGCTCGTTCCGCCGTTGGCTGCGCGCTGGTTGCAGCCACGTGCGCGGGGCTGAACGAAGGCTCAAGAAAAATTCCGCGGCTATAACCAGCCGCCACGTTTTCTAGATGCCACATAACTCGCGACGCTTCGTCGCATCGGGAATAAAACCGCGCCCGCGCTGATCTTGTAGACATCATGTGACTGATGCGCATGACTACACAGACTGATTCTCAAACTCCAACTCTCAATCCACCCAAGAAAGGAGATCGATATGAACAACCGCAAACTGGTCACCGCATTGGCTGTCGCGCTGATGCTATCCGTTGCCAATTTCGCATCGGCGACAATAAGAAAATGCGATTTCAACGATTGCAGCGATGATGCGAAGATCGCAATGAACGTTCAGCAATTACTCGATCGACGCGCGGATCTCGGACCGCCGAATTCAATTCAGGTACAGGCGCGTGGTCATGTCGTTTATTTACATGGCATCGTCGATACAGGTCTTGAGAAATGGATCGCCGAATCGGTGGCTTCGCAAGCACCCAACGTCGATCGCGTCGTGAACTCGATCGTGGAGAACAACTGAGTAGTGGTACCAGCGCATTTGCAATTCCTCCGCAACACCTAACGCGGTCAGTCGTTCTCGAGCCGCCGCGAGTCAAGCGAGGAAAGCGCGCCTACGTGTTGATGGGCGCCCAATGCAAGATCAGCCACAGAATAGACCCGATGGTGGGTAATGCAGTGAGGATCATTCCAAATGCTCGCGTGACAGGTTGAATCAGGTAACCCACCCAGAACGTCAGCCGGCCAACGACGAAAAGACTCGCCATCGCGGGAATGATCGCGAGATTTTCGTGGCTGACGACGAGTGAAAGATTCAGCCAAGTGACAGCCGCTAGAACCAATTGTTCGAGGGTGTTTTGGTTGTACCTGAGATTGATTTCCAGACTGTTGCGCGTCGGGAACCGAGTGCCGTCAATTGCGTCGGCGTAAAAGCCGCGACGCGCGGCGAATTGAATGCCAACGGCAAGAGTGCAAGCTGGAATAAAGAGCCATCGTACGACGAATGCCAACCGCGCGGCCGGCTCGTCTTCGGGCAGCGTGACGAAACCAAATAACGATTTCGCCTGAGATAAAACGAGAGCGACGACAACGAACGCGGGCAGCGAAAACGCAGTCATGACAAGTTGCTTGCGTCGAAACTCGGTCATCGCATCACCCATGCACTGCGAATCATTCGAACGAATCATATCGGACAATAGTCCGAGCAACTCTATCGCAGCGAGCGTTCTTGAAACTCACATCGGCGACAATGAACCGACCTCAAATACAAACGACAAGACAATCAGTAGAACGCCGACCAAACAAATAAAGGGTTGCGTGAGCGAGTGTTGGCTAGCGCACGGACCAACCTCTCAAAACGGTGTTTCAATACTCGGTGACAAGACTCGACACCTTGTCACTCTTGGCGCCCTGAGCGCCACACAGGTCAAGGACTGGTAAAAGGCCAAGGACGGCCTGGCCAGCTGATGGCTGCCCCAGCGTCGAACCGGCTCTCTCCCGGTTCGGCGTTTTCTTTGCCACATTCATGAGTTCTTCCAGCAATCCGAAAGGGAACGTGCCTCGGTCGAGTCCTCGTTATGTTCGCTACGGTATACGTTCGCTAACGCACCGACCGATTTCGCCATGAATGGTATTCATCGCCACTACAAAATTCATTCCCACCCATCGCACGGATGCGATCGCATCGGGGACGATTTCCCCCGCTGGAAATACCATGTTCAAAGTTCGTACGGTTCCCGATCTCAACGCCAACGCCAAGCAGGAGCATGATCTTGCATACCGAGGATTCGCCGTACAACACGTCCAGGACACAATTGATGCCGTCGGCTCTCATGCAGCGCTAGTGGCAGAGCATCTCCGGGTCGCTTTCGATGAAATTTTCGATGGTTCTATCCGGGCGCGCGCATTGATTCCGGAGCCTGCGACGCAAGTCGTGTGGAACACGCTGGAAGAACTTCGCGGAGTCGCTTTATCCGAAGGGTGCACTGTGAAGCAAATCGGAGAGGCGATCGAAGCAGCCGACTCCGATCCATGTAGGGCCGCACGAATCCTGCATCAACACCTCGTGCTCTCATACTTGAAGAGCAAACGAAGCGCCACGGCGCAATAGAGTCGCTATGCAAAACGCGGTCTTGCAATGTTGGTTACCGCACCGACGTGTCTGACTTGCGCTGGTATAAATCTGCACTCGTGAGACGAATGACTCACACCGAAGCTGCGCGTGAGCGCCGCGTTAATCGAGGACATGATTTGGCTACGGACGGCCCGGGGCAAACGTTGTGACGCCGAACCTCTCCCCGGTTCGGCGTCTTTTCACGACGCGCGGATAACGCTGGACTCGCATGAGCTCGTATACCCACTTGTCACTGGACGAAATGCTCATAGCCCACGCCAAGGATCTTGCGATCGCGAGCGAACCACGGCGCATTGCCACTGAAATCAAGACCGCCTTAAGACAAGCCCGCGCCGCTGAACAAAGACTTCGCTTACGCGATCGAAAGGCGTCACGCGATCTGACCGTGGTGCACGGTCATGGCTAAGGTGTTTCACTACAACGGCGGCGAAGGCGTTGCTTAGAACCTGTCAGTTCTGACAGTCAACAACCTTATTTACATTCCTGTCCGAGAAACGTCGCAATTGACGATTATGCTCGCCGAGCTCGTTAGGGGAATTAAACAATGAAAACACACGACAAATCGCCGTTACCCGATTGAGCTAGTTGTCGAAACAAGCGGGCCTGCTGCGGCTCCGCTTGTTTTTTACGAGCCAGATAATGCTAGCTAACGCCTATCCGATCCGACGAACGTCGCGCGGAAGTGCGGCAATTTCTGATCACTGATCTCCGAAATTTAGTTGACCTGGCTTCAGCAATGCCATGCCCGATGACATGCGCGTGCACGTGTGTCAGCCATGGTCTCGTCGTCGAGCAGATTGATGAGATAGCGCTGCACTCACGGCAAACTTGCTGGAGATGAAAACGGCTTATCCGCGTCGACAACGAACATCACGAGTGCATGAAGGTCCGAGGCACCACTGCTCGACACCTGCATAGCGTGTTCAGCACGTTGACCCGCTCGGTATGTCCTGATTCAACACGCATCGTTCGATCCGCACCCCGGATGGTCTGCTCGCCACGGAGAACGAAGTACGCTTCGGAGCCAGGATGGCTATGAACGGAAGTAACACTGCCTGGCGGCCCACTGGCGTCATTGATGCGCAGCAGGTAATGAGATGCAGTATGCGAGGGATCGGGCAAACCTTGGCAATGCCAACCGTTCCGGCGGAACCGGGCGCATCCTGCGGCCCAAGGGTGAATAACCACACGTTGCCGTCGCTCTCCACCACTAACGAATCGAGACCCGCCATTGCATCGGCGTGTGACTTCGTATCTACATTTTCGATGCGTCAGAACAAGACGCGTGCGGGCAATTCCGAAACCTTTTTCTCCGCGAGCGGTTTGATCGACAACTCTTGGTGAGCCGGCGAAGCGGTCGGCAGGAGCGCAAGGATCAAGACAACCTTCGAAATCGCCAGCGCCATAAAGCACCTCGTCTTTGCGGACAGATCGAATCATCCGACACTTCGCTGACAAGAAAAACCCGGCGCTGGGCCGGGTCGTCGTAAGTCATTGATTTTCTGGTCGGGGTGACAGGATTCGAACCTGCGACTTCTACCTCCCGAAAGTAGCGCTCTACCAGGCTGAGCTACACCCCGTTGGGGCGCGAATGATAGCGTCGCGGCACTGCTAACGCAACCAAAACCCGCGAGGCGGATGCCGGTGTTCTGCTAATCTAATGGGCTTGCGCGGCGCTTTCCGTTGCGCATTCTGCAGAGGATTTCATGGGATCGACTCAAGCCCGCACCATGCCCGGCGTGATGGAATTGTTGCCGCCGGATCAGATTGCGTTTCAACGCATGCTCGACACGATTCGGCGCAACTTCGAACGCTTCGGATTTCTGCCGATCGAGACGCCGGTAATGGAATTCTCCGACGTGCTGTTGACCAAGCAGGGTGGGGAAACCGAGCGGCAAGTATACTTTGTGCAGTCGACGGGCGCGTTGGAGCAGGGCGGCAAACCCGATCTCGCGCTGCGGTTCGATCTCACCGTTCCACTCGCGCGCTACGTCGCCGAACACGAACACGATTTGAGTTTTCCGTTCCGCCGTTATCAGATTCAACGCGTGTATCGCGGCGAACGCGCACAGCGCGGGCGGTTCCGCGAATTTTATCAGTGCGACATCGATGTGATCGGAAAAGACCAGCTGTCCGTGCGCTACGACGCCGAGATGCCGGCTGTTATTTACAGCGTGTTCAAGGATCTGAATTTTGGTGCGTTCACGATTCAGATCAACAATCGGAAATTGATGCGAGGTTTTTTCGAGGGTCATGGCGTAACTGACACTGCACAGCAAGCAAGCATCTTGCGTGAGATAGATAAGCTCTATAAGCAAGGTTTAGCCAGTGTCCGAACGACGCTTTCTGACGCACCGTTCAATCTGTCGGACAGTTTAGGTGACATCCTGGCATTCGTTCAGCAACGTTCTCATGACCATCAGAGCGCGTTGATGTTGCTCGATCTAGCTGAAAAAAGAGTCGAGCACCGCGACATATCTCAGTTCAGGGAAGGCCTTCGGGAACTGCGCGAAGTGCTTGAGCTAATGAAGGCGATGGGCGTTCCGGAATCGTACTACGCGATCAATTTTTCGATTGCACGTGGGCTCGACTACTACACCGGCACAGTCTACGAAACCACACTAAACGATCACCCGCAAATTGGCTCGATTTGCTCCGGCGGACGTTACGACAATCTTGCCGCAAACTATACAAAGTCACATTTGCCTGGCGTCGGCATTTCAATCGGGGCGACGCGTCTGTTCTATCAATTGCGCGAAGCGAATTTGTTGCCGGCCGCGCAAAGCACCGTGAAGGTCCTCGTCACGCAAATGGACGAAGCACAGTTGCCGGAGTATCTCAAGATCGCGAGTCTCTTGCGCAGCGCGGGGATCGCGACGGAAGTGGTGCTCGAAGCTGGCAAGCTCGGCAAGCAATTCAAGTATGCCGATCGAGCGGGCATCCGTTTCGTCGTCGTCATCGGTCCCGACGAGATCGCCAAGGGAACGGTGACGGTGAAAGACATGCGCAAACAAGATCAATTCGAAGTCGCGCGGGCCGATCTCGTGAAAACGTTGCGCGTCGAACTCGAGCAAGCCGAGGCGATGCCGCAATGAGTGGTGTTACCAAACAGGTCGTTACTCTTGATGGAAGTGGATTGACGCGCGAACAGGTTGTGGCGGTCGCCAAGGGCAGGGCGATCATCGGTCTCGCGCCGAAGCAATTGCAGCATGTTCAACGCACGGCGGATTTTCTTGCCGATCAAGTCAAACGCGGCGAACCGATTTACGGTGTAACGACGGGTTTCGGCAGCAACGCAGACAAATTGCTCGGCGCCCATCGTGCGCGCGACGAGTTGCCCGGCGGTAATCCTGAAGCGAACGACCGCACGCTGATGGAAGAGCTGCAACATAACTTGATCGTTACGCATGCGGTTTGTGTGGGCGAGCCGCTCGCCTCCGCTGTCGTGCGCGCCATGCTCGCCATTCGCGTCAACACGTTGATGCGTGGGCACTCCGGAATTCGCGCGTCGACGTTGCAGGCGCTCGCCGAGTTACTCAATCACGGCATCATCCCCATCATTCCTGCGAAAGGTTCGGTGGGAGCGAGCGGCGATCTCGCGCCACTATCTCATCTTGCGATGGTGCTGCTCGGCGAAGGCGAAGCGTTCTATAAAGACGAGCGCATGTCGGGCGCGCAAGCGCTGGCGCGCGCGGGACTGAAACCCGTGAGGTTGTCGTTCAAGGAAGGTCTTGCGCTGAACAACGGCACGACGCAAATGCTTGCGACGGCAGTGCTTGCGCTCGACAAACTCGAACGCTTACTGGATACCGCCGATCTCGCCGCTGCGATGACGCTCGATGCGTTCGCCGGACGCCTCTCAGCATTCAAGCCGGAAGTCCACGCACTGCGGCCGCACCCCGGACAACTGAAGACGGCGGAAAATCTGCGCCGTCTGCTCGATGGTTCGAATCTCGCGGACATTCCCTATCATCTCGTACCGAAATTCCGGACATGGTTGGCCGATTCGTGGACGGATCCGAACGATCAGAAAAATCGTTTCGACATCGGTTGGGATTACGTGCCGCCCTCGCAACGCCACGGCAAGGAAGCGTTCTACGCGCGATTCCTCCCGTTCCGCGGCGGCAAAAAACATCAGCCGCAAGACGCGTACTGCCTGCGCTGCATTCCTCAAGTTCACGGCGCGGTACGCGACGCGCTCGCGCAAGCGCAACGCGTGATCGATATCGAATTGAATTCGGTCACCGACAATCCGCTCATATTCCCTGACGCGCCCAATGCGCGCGTCATCGAGGACCAAGTCATTTCCGCCGGGCATTTCCACGGTATGCCGCTGGCACTGGCGATGAGTTACGTCAAAGCGTCGATTCCCGTGCTCGCGTCGATCAGCGAACGACGTTTGAACAAGCTCGTCGATTCCGCCACGAACGACGGATTGCCCGCGTTCTTGATAGGCAACGAAGACGCCACCGATTCGGGCTTCATGATCGTGCAGTACACCGCCGCGGCGCTCGTCAACGATCTCGCCACGCGTGCGCACCCGGCCTGCGTTTACTCGATCCCGACCAGCGCGAATGCCGAAGACCATGTTTCGATGGGCGCGAACGAAATTCGACACGTTCTCGACATGCTTGACGATCTCTCACATGTGCTCGCGCTTGAACTTTACACTGCAGCTCAGGCGCTCGAATATCGTCAAGATATGCTCAACGCAGCACGAACGCTCGCTGCGCGCGGCGACTGGAGAACATTGGCTGGGAAAATATCGAATGCGCCAGCAAGTGACCACGCTTCGTTCGTTCAATTCAAAGAAGAAGTGACGAAGCTGATGTCTGCGCTTGCAGGCACAGCGGATTTTCACGCCGGCGAAGCGGTGCGTATTGCGTTCGGCGCGATACGAAAAGAGATTGCCTTCATGCAGCGCGATCGCGCGATGAACGACGACGTGCGCCGCATCACGGAAATGGTGTCCGAAGGTACGTTCGCCGGGTCCTGACAAGCGCCGACCCAACAAAGATCCTCGCCTAAGATCGTCGATTGCATCGTGTCAGGCATCTTGGTAGTATTGTATTAATGTAATAACGCGCTGATACATTAATACGATGAAAAACCGTTCGCTGACACCCGAAACGTCTTCCGGCACGCCGCTCGATTCGCTATGCCGGGCATTATTGGCGCTTCGAACACTTCCAGAACTGAGTGCGTTCATGCGCGATCTCTGCACACCGGCGGAACTCGAGGCGCTGACAGATCGCTGGCGCGTTGTTCCGTACTTGCTGGACGGCATCGCATATCGCGAAATCCACGATCGCACCGCTGTCAGCGTCACGACCATCGGACGCGTCGCGCGCTTCTTGAGCCAAGGTAACGGAGGTTACCGCGCGGCCGCGAATATGGACATGGCGCCCGTGGCACGACGTCGAGGACGAATCCCAACCAAAGCCACAGCAGTCGGAACGCGCAGACGCAAATGAGCGCCGTCATCCAGCGCGATCGCTTGCGCATCGCCGTGCAGAAATCCGGGCGACTCTCCGAGTCGTCGCAGGATCTGCTCGCGCGTTGCGGCCTGAAGTTCAGACAGAGTCGCGACAAACTTTTCTGCTTCGGCGAAAGCATGGCGATCGATTTGCTCCTCGTCCGCGACGACGACATCCCCGGATTGATCGCGCAAGGCGTTTGCGATTTGGGAATCGTTGGGCGGAATGTGCTGAGCGAGCAAATCGGCGCCGATCAATCGTCTATCGCAGTCGAATTGCGCGCACTCGGCTTCGGCCGCTGCCGGCTCTCGATTGCATTACCGCAGGACGTCTTCTACGAAGGTGCGCAGGATTTGGACCGCTTGCGCATCGCTACGACATATCCCGCGCTGCTCAACAGATGGCTGAAATCTCAGAACGTCGTTGCCGATGTCGTGGTGTTGTCGGGCTCCGTCGAAATTGCGCCGCGTCTCGGCACGGCGGACGCGATCTGCGATCTCGTATCGAGCGGCGCTACGCTCGCTGCGAATCAGTTGCGCGAAGTCGCGACGATACTTGAAAGCGAGGCGGTGCTAATCGGTCCGTCATCCGCGCCAGTCGACGAACGCGGCGAACTGCGCGAATTGCTGTTACGACGTGTCGATGGTGTCGTGCAAGTGCGCGAATCGAAACTCGTCATGCTTCAGGCGCCGCGAAACGCGGTGTCGACCATTACACGATTGCTGCCGGAAGGGCAGGAGCCCACCGTGATGTCGGTCGAAGGCAGCGTCGACGATGTTGCGATGCAAGCCGTCTGCTACGGCGCTATCACGTGGCAACATCTCGAAGCGATGAAGCAGGCCGGCGCGTGCCGCATGCTGGTATTGCCGGTCGAGAAAATGCTCGCATGAATGCCGTTCGCGCCAGATCGATGCAGGAGTCGCGCGTTCTCGATTGGAAATCGATGGATGCTGACGCACGTAAACAGGCGTTGCAGCGTCCAAGGCAACCCGATGATCTCAGACTCGCGTCTTCTGTCGCGGCGATCATTGCGCAGGTTCGGAAAGATGGAGATTCCGCGTTGCGTGCGCTGACATCACGTTTCGATCATTGCGAACTTTCTGAATTTGCGGTTTCTCCCGATGAAATCGCGACGGCGAATGCGACGTTAGATGGCACACTTAGACGCGCCATCGACGAAGCGAAATCGCGGATCGAGATATTTCATCGTGCGACCGCACCACAGGACGTCGTCGTCGAAACCGCATCGGGTGTCGTGTGCGAGCGCGTATCGCGACCGATTTCGAGCGTTGGACTTTACGTTCCCGCAGGCACTGCACCGCTGCCATCGACGGCGTTGATGCTCGGCGTGCCCGCGCAAATTGCGCAATGTCCACAAATCACATTGTGTACACCGCCGCGCCGAGACGGTACGTGTGACGAGGCCGTTTTATATGCCGCTTCGGTTTGTGGAATCAATCGCATTTTCAAAGCTGGCGGCGCGCAGGCTATTGCAGCCATGGCGTTTGGGACGGAATCGGTCGCTCGTTGCGACAAGATTTTCGGTCCGGGCAATGCCTGGGTAACCGAAGCGAAGCGTCAGGTCGCACTCAATGAGGATGGCGCCGCCATCGATTTGCCGGCCGGACCGTCCGAGGTTCTCGTGGTCGCCGACGCGAACGCAGAACCGAGTTTCGTCGCCGCCGATCTTCTCGCGCAAGCTGAGCACGGCATTGATTCTCAAGTCGTACTCGTGAGCGACGACGCGTCTCTCATCGAATCGGTTCTTAACGCGCTCGCCGATCAACTCGCGACTCTGCCAAGAGCCGATATCGCGCGAACGTCGTTGACGCATGCTCGGTTCATTCTTGCGGACTCGCTAGATCGCGCGTTCGAGATCAGCAATGACTATGCACCAGAACATCTCATCGTCAATATTGCGTCTCCGCGCCGATGGTTATCGAAGATTCAAAACGCCGGATCGGTTTTTCTTGGTCCGTGGTCGCCGGAATCCGTGGGCGATTATTGCAGCGGAACCAACCACGTATTGCCGACCTACGGCCATGCCCGTGCGTGGAGTGGCGTCTCGGTTGCCAGTTTTCTGAAACAGATCACGGTGCAGGAACTCAGTGCAGCAGGACTGCGCGAGATCGGGCCATGCGCGGCAACGCTCGCGCGCGCGGAAAAACTCGAAGCGCACGAACGTGCCGTTACCGTCCGCCTCAGCAAATTGGAACACTTCGCATGAGCATCGTTGCAATCGCGCGTCCAGAAATTCGCGCGCTAGTGCCGTATTCCTCGGCACGCATGGAAGCGAGTGGCGGCAGCGTGCATCTCAACGCGAACGAATCGCCGTGGCCTCCCATCGCTGGCGTTGGATTGAATCGCTATCCCGATCCGCAACCGTCTGTTCTCGCAGATGCACTCGCCGAACTCTATGAAGTCACGCCGACGAGCGTATTGATCGGTCGCGGCAGCGATGAGGCTATCGATCTGCTCGTCCGCGCGTTTTGCCGTGCTGGAAAGGATTCGGTGCTCGTGTGTCCGCCGACGTTCGGAATGTATGCGGTTTGTGCTCGCGTGCAAAATGCGGGCGTTATCGAAGTGCCGCTGACGCAGACGTTTGAAGTCGACGAAGAAAAACTGCTCGCCGCAACGATGCCCGATTGCAAGATCGTATTCCTGTGTTCTCCCAACAATCCCACGGGCGGGGTGACGAACATCGAGACGATCGCGCGTATCGCAAACGCGCTATCGAATCGATCACTGGTCGTCGTCGACGAGGCGTATATCGAGTTTTGCGACAGCGAAAGTGCGACGACACTATTGTCGAGATATTCGAACATCGCGGTACTTCGCACACTGTCGAAAGCGTTTGCGCTCGCCGGAAATCGCATCGGCACCGTGATCGCTCACTCCGATGTGATCGCGCTGTTACGCCGCATACAGGCACCGTATCCATTGCCGACACCATGCGTCGATATTGCGCTGACTGCGTTGTCAGCGGCCGCCCGCGTGCGAACGCAAGACTTTGTCCGATTGCTTCGTAGCGAGCGCGAACGGGTCGCCGGATTGGTTGGAAAGCTCCCGCACGTTTTGGCCGTCTATGCATCCGCCGCGAATTTTTTGTGCGTGCATTTCACGGATGGTCCTGCGATGTACCGATATCTGTTGTCGGAAGGCATCGTCGTGCGCAACGTCGGTGCATATCCGAACCTGCAGAATTGCCTGCGCATCAGCATCGGTTCGCCCGACGAAAATACACGGTTGCTGAACGCGCTCGGCTCATGTGAGCTCGCCGCGTGAGTGGGCGCAAGGTGCTGTTCATCGATCGCGACGGCACGCTGATCGTCGAGCCGCCGGACGAGCAGATCGATAGCTTCGAGAAATTCGCTCTCGTTGACGACGTTATTTCCGCGCTGCGTCGCTGCGTTGACGCCGGTTACGAACTCGTGATGATCACGAATCAGGATGGACTTGGCACCGAATCATTTCCGCGCGCAGCATTCGAAGGTCCGCAAAATCTGTTGCTGCGCATATTGGCATCGCAAGGAATTCGTTTCCGCGAAATCCTCATCGACGAAAGCTTTCCCCATCAGCAACGGGACACACGCAAACCCGGTGTCGGTTTAGTCCGACATTATTTGGCTGACGATGGATGGAGCCGGTCTGGCTCCGCGGTGATTGGTGACCGCGCCAGCGATGCGGCGTTCGCTGCGAACATCGGCGTTCGTTGCTTCCGCCTCGGCGCTGGTACCTCTTGGAAAGATATTGCACACGCGCTTTGCGATGCGCCGCGCGTCGCGAGCGTTCGGCGAGCGACCAACGAGACCAAGATCGATGTGAGCGTTGATTTGGACGCAAATGGCAGCCCAAATGTTTCGACGGGCATCGGTTTTTTCGATCACATGCTAGAACAGCTAGGCAAGCATGGCGGCTTCTCGCTCAATGTCACGTGTCGCGGCGACACACACGTCGACGAACATCACGTCGTCGAGGATTGTGGATTGGCGATCGGCGAGGCATTGCGACGCGCGCTAGGCGACAAACGCGGCATCGCTCGCTTCGGCTCGGATATCGAAAGCCAGTCGCCTGGTAAAGCGTTCGATC
>OLMB01000165.1_pt1 | contig 15167 bp, 18 predicted proteins | sample 1604691 | NCBI WGS metagenome assembly OLMB01 (sample SAMEA104055722, study PRJEB20765) | soil metagenome | isolation source: soil
CCCAGCCGATGGCGACGATGCGTTCCGGCGTTTTGCGGTATTCCGGCGCATTCGGACATTCGACCCGATGCACGACGATGCCCTTTCCGGACGACAGGTAACCGAAAATTTCGTCGCCGGGGACGGGATAACAGCAATTGCCGAAACTGAGCACGCCGCGTTCGGCGCCCGTGATGAGAATTTTTTCCGAAGCGCGCGACGACGTTTCGCCGATTTCGCCGGCCTTCGTATTGGACAATTGCGCGGCCACCTGATCCGGCATGCGATTGCCCAGCGCGATGTCGGCCAACAACTCTTCGAGGCGTTTGTAACGCGCTTCGGCCAGGAATCGATCGAGCGTCGCCGGCGGAATCGCATCGAGGCTCAAGTTGCGCGCATCAAGTGCGCGATCGAGCATGCGATGTCCGAATTCAACGGCATCTTCGTGCTGTAGGCGTTTCAAGAAATGTCGAATCGCCGTGCGTGCGCGCGCGGAAACGACCCATTCCAACCACTGCGGATTCGGCAGCGCGGACGGCGCGGTGATGATTTCGACGGATTCGCCCGAGTTCAAACGCTGACGTAACGGCACGAGTTTCTTGTCGACGCGCGCGGCAACGGCATGCGTTCCCACATCGGTGTGCACGGCGAACGCGAAATCGAGCGCGGTCGCATTGCGCGGCAACGCCAGGATGTGTCCCTTCGGCGTGAATAAATAAACTTCGTCGGGGAACAAATCCACTTTTACATTTTCGAGAAAATCGATCGACGACGCTTCGCGAGTCTGCGAATCCACAAGGCCTTCTACCCACTCGCGCGCGCGCGTTTGCGCGGCCGTGGCGTGCTCGGCGGTTTTGTACGACCAATGCGCCGCGACGCCGCGCTCGGCGATCTGATCCATATCTTCGGTGCGAATCTGAATTTCGATCGGACCTCCGAACGGCCCGAACAGCACGGTATGCAACGACTGATAGCCATTGGCTTTCGGGATGGCGATGAAATCGCGGAATCGCGAATCGAGCGGTTTGTACAAGGCGTGAACTGCGCCAAGTGCGTGGTAGCACTCCATCGTCGCCTGCACGACGACGCGAAACCCGTACACATCCATTACTTGCGCGAAGGTTTTGTGTTCGCCGCGCATCTTCGTGTAAATGCTGAATGGCGATTTGATCCGGCTCATCACGCGATGGCGGATGTTTTCGAGATTGAGCCGTGTCGATAACGCGCTCTCGATTTTCCCCAGCACCTCGCGGCGATTGCCGAACACGCTCTTGATGCGATCTTGAATCACGCGATGGCGCAGCGGATACAGTGCGCGAAACCCGAGCTCCTGCAACTCGGATTTGAATTTGTTCATGCCGAGTCGCTGCGCGATCGGCGCATAGATGTCGAGCGTCTCGCGTGCGATGCGTCGACGCGATACGGGGTCCATCGCACCTAGCGTCCGCATGTTGTGAAGGCGATCGGCGAGTTTGATGAGAATCACGCGTAGATCGCGCGCCATCGCCAGCAGCATTTTGCGGAAGCTTTCCGCCGCCGCTTCCTGCAAGCTGCGGAACATGACTTTGTCGAGCTTGGTCACGCCGTCAACGAGAGTCGCTACCGTTGGACCGAAGTCGCGTTCGAGTTCCTGTCGCGACAACGGCGTGTCTTCCAGCGTGTCGTGCAGGATGGCGGCGATGATCGTTTCCGCATCCATGCCGAGATCGGCCAGGATTGCCGCGACGGCAACCGGATGAGTGATGTAAGGTTCGCCGCTTTTGCGTTTTTGTCCGGCGTGGGCGTGAGCGCCGATTTGATAGGCGCGGATGACCCGCGACACTTGATCGCGCGGTAGATACGCCAGCCGACTTTCTAGGGCCAGCACGTCGGCAGGTAGGCTTTCCTGCAGCGCCGTGCTCATCCTGATCTCCTTACCGGATCAGGCCGCCACGCGTGTACAGTGCGCGGTCTGTCGACTGCGCTGCGGACCTCGCGTGGCTTCGCTTGAGTGCATTACAGGTCGTCGCCGCCTTTGGTCAGATCATCGTCCATTTCGGCTGCGGCCCATTCCATCGCTTCGCGTTCGGCTTTCTCGCGTTCTTGCTTATCGATCTCGGAAATGAGTTCGTTAGTGACCTTGCGCGATGCGATTTCGCGCAGCGCGAGCACGGTCGGCTTGTCGCTGGTGCCTTCCACGAGCGGATCGGCGCCTTTCGACAGCTGACGTGCGCGTTTGGTCGCCATCATCACCAGCTCGAAGCGGTTATCGACCACTTCCAGGCAGTCTTCAACGGTAATTCTTGCCATATAACCTCAAATTTTGCTCAAATAATGCTCAAAAATATTGTCTATTCATAAGTTTACGCGTCGCTCATTGTAGCTGCATCGCCGCAATTCGCGCAAATTAACGGCAACCCACCAAACTTATATGGGAATGCATTGTGCTGTGCAAAAGACCCCTCATTTGCTTTAGGCTACTCGTTCTGCCGACTTTGCTCGCGCGCGAGGGCGGGTGGCGTCGGATTTTTAGGAAACGGATACCCTATCGCATGCAATTTTTGCCATTGATTTGCCGTTGGGGGCTTGTCGCCCTGACGCTTGCACTCGTCTCCTGCGCCACACCGATGCCCCGCACGGACGACCCGCTGCAGAACTACAACCGCAAGGTTTACGCCTTCAACGATTTCGCCGACCGGGCGGTGATTCGACCGGTTGCCGTGGGGTATAGGAAAGTCACCAACGACACGACGCGGCGTTTGCTCAGCAACTTCTTCGCAAACATCGAATCGCCGATCACGATCGCCAACGATTTGCTGCAAGCCAACGTGAAGGAAGCGGCCAAAGCCAGCGGCCGACTCGTGATCAACACGACGATCGGCGTGGTCGGTTTGTTCGATCCGGCCAGCGAAATTGGCATTCAGGCGAGCGCGTCGGATTTTGGCGTAACGCTCGCAAAATGGGGCGTTCCGGAAGGTCCGTATGTCGTTTTGCCGTTGTACGGTTCGACGACGGTCCGCGACATCGGGCGCATTCCCGTTGACAGCTATTTCAATCCGCTCGCATGGTACGCGGATTCTCACGATCTGAATTTCGATGCGGAATATGCACCGGCCGTGTTGTATCTGATCACGTTGCGTTCGGCCGGCATCGACGCCGAAGGCTTACTGGAAGGTGTGTACGATCCGTACATCTTCTATCGCGACGCGTATCGGCAGCGGCGTCTGTATGAAATCTATCGCGGCAATCCGCCGCTGGAAGCGATTCAGACATTGCAAGGCACGGGCGATATCGAAGACGCCGACAAGCTCATCGAAGAACAGCAAAAGTTCGAAAAGCAGAAGACGACCGGGCCGACTGGCCACTGACGACGTTACGTCATACCGATCAATCGGTCGACTTCGGTGAGATGCGCTAAATTGCGCAGTCCTTGCGGAACTTGTTTGAAGCGAAGCGTCACGCCCTGACGCTTCGCGCGTGCGGTCCACGCGATGAGAACCGCGAGCGTTGCACTATCCGATTTTTCCAGCGCGCTTAAATCGATATCCAACGTGCTACCGCTGCGTCCCGGCTGCGGCATGCGCGCGAGCGCGGATGCCGCATTGGCGAACGAAATCGCCCCCGAGACGCGCAGCGTGCCCATGGTGTCCGATTCGACGCTGAAAAACGGAGCAGGATTCATCGGACTATTTCTTGTTCGGATCCATCGCTTCCAGCGCGTTGGCGCCCTGCGATTCCAATCGCTGCGTCAACGCATCCAGACTCGACTTCGCAATTTCCGCCGATACCTGATTGCGATAGTTGGTCACATACGAAATGCCTTCGATGATCACGTCGTAGGCTTTCCAATCACCCGCCGGCGTTTTGCGGAAGGCGTAATCGACCGGCACAGTTTTGCCATCGTCGAGCACCACTTGCGTGCGGACCAGCGAACGCTTGTCGTTCAGCTCGCCCTGAAACGGCAGCACTTTGACGCGACCTTCGGTGTATTTGAGCAGGCCTTCGGCATAACGATGCGTGATTGAGTTGTACATCGCCTTGGCGAAACGCGCGCGCTGTTCGGGAGTCGCGGTTCTCGCGTTCTGTCCCAGCACGAGAATCGAGGCGTAGTCGATATCGAAATGCGGCAGCACGATATCGTCGATCGCCTTGAGCAACGCTTCGCGATTGTTCTGCAATTCCGTGCGGCGCGATTCCATCGTCTTGCCGAGATTGTCGACGATGCCTTGCACCACTTCGTTCGGCGCGGTGCCGTCAGCCAACACAGGCGCGCTCGCTGCGATGAAAAGTATACAAAGCAACGAATATAGAAATTTACCAAGCGTATTGTCCTTCACGTCATTTCTCCTGAGGCTTCGTGGATTTGTCCGCGGCCGGCGCGGTGCCGGCTGCCGGCTGCGCCGGCGCGTTCTTGTCGCCCGGCTTGCCGGAATCGTTACCGACCAAGTATTTACCGATCAGCTCTTCCAGCTGCATCGAACTTTGCGTCAGCACGACTTCGTCGTTGTTCTTGAACATGTCCGGCGATCCGCCCGGCTGCAGCGAAATATACTGATCGCCCAATAACCCGCTCGTGAATACGGCGGCAGCGGAATCGTCCGGAATCTTGTCGAAATGTTTGTCGACCGACAGCGAAACCAAAGCGTCGAGTTTGTCCGGCTCGAGGACGATGTCGCTTACCGACCCGACGCGTACGCCCGCCACTTTCACCGGCGCGCGCAATTTTAGCTGGCCGATATTGGTGAAGCGCGCTTTCAACGTGTAACTGTCGCCTTGCCGGTAGTTGGCCAAGCTAGTCGTCTGTGTCGCCAGATAAGCGAGCGCGGCAAAACCGAGCAGTATGAAAAGCCCGGTGCCGATTTGGAAGGATTGTCGTTGTGCCATATTCGTGGTCCTGCGGTTACATCAGGAAAGCGGTCATTACGAAATCGATCGCCAACGTGGTGATCGATGAAAAAACGACAGTGCGCGTCGTCGCGTATGCCACGCCTTCGCTGGTCGGCGCGGTGGTATAGCCCTGGAACGTCGCAATAAGCGTGCAAACGCCGCCGAATGCGAGCGATTTCCACAATCCGTTGACTACGTCTTTCCAGACATCGACGCTCGACGTCATGTTCGACCAGAACGTGCCGTTGTCCAATCCGAGCCACGCCACGCCGACGAGATGTGCGCCGAGAATTCCCATCGCATTGAACACGCACGCCAGAATCGGCATGGCGATGATGCCGGCGATAAAACGCGGCGCGACGACGAAAGCGAGCGGATCGACCGCCATCATTTCCATCGCGTCGAGCTGATCCGTCGCGCGCATCAAACCGATTTCCGCCGTAATCGACGTGCCCGCGCGCCCCGCGAACAACAACGCCGTCACGACCGGGCCCAGTTCGCGATACAACGCCAGCGAAACCACGCTGCCGAGTGCGGCGGTGCCACCGAAAATCGACAGCACGTAATACAGCTGCAATCCGAGCACCATGCCGACGAACAAGCCGCACGTCATGATGATGACGAGACTCATCGCGCCCACGAACCAAACTTGCCGCGCCGTTTCGCCGATGTGCTTCAGGCTGGCGGGAATCGCGCGCAGGATCATCAGCAGGAACAATCCATGCGCGCCGATCTGCGCGATACCGGACATCAACCGCGACGGTTCTCTGCGCACGGCACTCATGCTTTGGTCTCGCCGAGGCCGAGCTGCGTCGCGTAATCCGGCGCGGGATATTGAAACGGCACGGGACCGTCGGCTTCGCCGCTGAAGAATTGGCGCGTCCACGGCGTTTCGCCGCGCGCGAGTGTTTCGGGATCGCCGTGCGCCGCGATTTTTCCGCCGGCGATCAAATAAATCTGATCAGCCGCGCGACGCACCGCCGTCAATTCATGCGCAACCAGAATGCTCGTGATTCCCAACGTTTCGTTGAGCATGCGGATCAACCGCAAAATCTGATTCAGCGCGATCGGGTCGAGGCCCACGAACGGCTCGTCGTAAATGATCAGCATCGGATCGCGCACGATCGCGCGCGCCAGCGCGACACGACGCACCATGCCACCGGACAACTCATTCGGCATCAACTCAGCCGCACCGCGCAGGCCGACGGCTTGCAACTTTGTCAGCACGATGTCGCGCACCAGTTCTTCCGGCAGTTTCAAATGCTGACGCAACGGAAACGCCACATTTTCGAAAACGGTGAAATCGGTCAATAGCGCGGAATTTTGGAACAGATACCCGATGCGTTCGCGCAAATCGAACAGCGCGGCGCGGTCGAGTTTGGTCACGCTCAATCCATCGACAATGATTTCGCCTGCATCGGGTGCGAGCTGGCCGGTGATGTGCCGCATCAACGTCGTCTTGCCCGTGCCGCTCGGACCCATCACCGCTGTTACTTTGCCGCGCGGGATAGTCAGACTGACGTTATCGAAAATCGTCTTGCCATTGAGAACGGTGCTTAGCCCCGTGATCCGAATCAGCGGATCGCCGGCCGAGCTGTCTTCCTTGGCTGGCAACGATTTCTCGGTCATGAAGGCGGACTTAAAACGAGGGCAACTACCTTACCCGACCCACCCCCTTTTCGGAAGCGTTCATTTCCGCGCGGTTAAGCGCAGCGTCAGCCCAATCAAATGCGCAAAAGATCGGCGAGCAATGCCGAGTGATCTTGCTTGGACATCGCTTCGCCGCGCCGGCGGTGTTCGACGATCGAACAAATTTCATCGAGCGCCGAATCGAAAATGTCGTTGACGACGATGTAGTCGAATTCAGCAGCGTGTTCGAGATCGCGACGCACATCGGCCAATCGACGCAGGATCGTTTCCTCCGAATCCGATGCCCGCGAACGCAGCCGTCGTTCCAATTCCGCGCGCGACGGCGGAAGAATGAAAATACTAACCGTGTCGCGCATTCGTGCGCGCACCTGTTCGGCACCCTGCCAATCGATTTCAAGCAAAACGTCTTTGCCTTGTGCAAGCGTTTTCTGCACCGGCGCTCTGGCTGTTCCTTTTAGATCACCGTGCACAACGGCGTGTTCGAAAAATTCGCCGCGCGCGATCATCGCCTCGAATTCCGCGCGCGACACGAAGTGATAATGCACGCCATCGATTTCATTCGGTCGCGCCGGTCGCGAGGTATAGGAAATCGACAATTCGAGATTCGGTTCGCGATCGAGCAGCGCACGAGTGAGGGTTGTTTTGCCTGCGCCGGACGGTGCTGCGACGATGTAAAGGGTGCCGGGCATATTAGTGCTTGTAGATCTCACGGCGATGTCCGATCTGCACTACCGTCACCAGGATACGTGCGCCATCCACAAAATAGAGAATACGGTAATCGCCTTGACGCAAGCGATAACGGTTGTCATATCCAGTCAGCTTCACCGAGTCGCGCGGAAACGGGTCATCGCGTAATTTTTCCGCCCTTGCAAGAATCTTCCGAACAATAGCCTTTGGTAGCTTGCGAAGATCTTTTTGAATCGAAGGTAAGTATACGAGTTCATAGCGTTCCATCAGCCTTTAGCCTTTTCAACAATTCCTTGTAAGTAATTGGTTTCTCCGCGGCGCGCTTATCGAACGCCGCGATATCTTCCTCGTCCTCGCGCAAGGAATCGCGGATAGCGTCTGCTACCAGATCCGAAATCGACCTATGCGCGTCGGCGGCCTTCAAACGAAGTGCCTTGTGCAGATTCTTGTCTAGGTAAATCGTTGCCCGCACAACGTCGGCTTGCATAATTATCTCCAAAACGTTTTGACGTCATGGCGATCTTACCACGAAACGTTTTTACTCGATGTTCTGCACTTGCTCTCGAACTTGCTCGATCAACACCTTCAACTCAACAGCCGCCTGCGTAGTGCGTTGATCGACCGATTTCGATCCGAGCGTATTCGCCTCGCGATTGAATTCCTGCATCAGAAAATCCAGACGACGACCGACCGCCTCGGGCAACGCCAAAACGCGTTTCGCCTCGTCGACGTGCGCGCTGAGCCGATCGAGTTCCTCGTCGACGTCCATGCGCGATAACTGCAACACCAATTCTTGTTCCAATCGTCCTGGATCGGCGGGTTGCTTGATCTCGGCGAGTCGCGTTTCGAGACGCGCGCGCAAACCGACGCGGATCTGCGGCAGCCATGTGCGCACCTCAGCAACGATGCGCGCGACGGCATCGAGCCGCTCGCGCATGAACGCGACGAGACGCTCGCCTTCGCGCTGGCGCGTCGCGATCATGTCGGCCAGCGCGCGATCAAGCAAATCGAGCGCGGCCTGTCGCAGTCCGTCCTGATCGATTTCCTGATGCACCAGCACGCCGGGGAATTCGAGCAAGCCGGCAAAGTCGGTCGATAAATTCGGAAACCGTCCGCTCAACGATTTCGCCGCGCGTTCGAGCTTGTCGATCACCGCGTCGTCCATGCGGATCTGTGCCATCGCCGCGTCGACGGGGCGAAAACGCAGTGTGATATCGATTTTGCCGCGCGTGATTTTCGCGGCGACACGTTCGCGCAACGCCGGTTCGATGGCGCGCAACTCTTCCGGCAAACGCGGCGACAGCTCCAGATAACGATGATTCACCGAGCGCAACTCGAACGCGAGCGCACCCCACGGCGTTTCCGTTTCCGCGCCAGCAAACGCGGTCATGCTGCGAATCATGCGAATCCCCGTTTCAACTAAAGCGCAATGGTAAACTGTACGCCTCGCCTGCCGGTACTTTTTCGATGTCTTCCCCTTCACGTCCAAGCGGCCGCGCGCCGGATCAATTGCGCGCCGTTTCAATCGAACGACGTTTCACGCGCCACGCCGAAGGCTCAGTGCTTATTTCATTCGGCGACACGCGCGTGCTGTGCACGGCCAGCGTCGAAGAAAAAGTGCCGCCATTCCTGCGCGGCAAAGGCGAAGGTTGGATCACCGCCGAATACGGCATGTTGCCGCGCGCGACGAATGAACGCATGCAGCGCGAAGCCGCGCGCGGCGGGCAAGGCGGACGCACGATGGAAATCCAGCGATTGATCGGACGCAGCCTGCGCGCGTGCGTCGATCGCGCCACGCTCGGCGAACGCACGATCACCTTGGACTGCGACGTGATCCAAGCCGATGGCGGCACGCGCACGGCGGCAATTACCGGCGCGTACGTGGCACTGGTCGACGCAGTGAATTGGCTGAAGGCGAAAAATGTGTTGAAGCGCGATCCGATTCACGGCGCGATCGCGGCGATTTCCGTCGGCATTTATCGCGGCTTGCCCGTGCTCGATCTCGATTACGCCGAAGACAGCAATTGCGACACCGACATGAATATCGTGATGAATGATGGCGGCGGTTTCATCGAAATGCAGGGAACGGCGGAAGGCCACGCGTTTCGCCGCGACGAACTCGACGCATTGCTCGCACTCGCGCAAAAAGGCATCGCGGAATTGTGCATCAAGCAACGCGAGGCGCTGGCGTGAGTGTCATCCCGCGCTGTCCCACGTGCGGCAGCGTGCTGCAGATTCGTTCTGACGAAGACCCGTACGTCGACCGCTACGGTGATCCCGAGCGTGATGCCAAAGGTTGGATGTCCGGCGGCTGGCTCAGCTTGATCTCGTTCGCGAGCTTCATCGCCTTCCGCTTGCTGCCCTGGTTCAAGCGCCACCGGTGGTGTCCGCGTTGTCAGAGAACGGTGGCATGAGATGCGACGCATCGTTCTCGCCAGCAATAATGTCGGCAAGATTGCCGAAATGCGCGAAATCTTAGGCGATCAATTCGAATTGATCGAACAGGGCGATTTAGGCATCGACGAGGTCGAAGAAACCGCGACTACATTCGTCGAAAACGCGTTGCTCAAAGCGAAAAATGCTGCGCGCGTTTCCGGACTGCCGGCGATAGGCGATGATTCGGGCTTATGCGTGGACGCGCTGAACGGCGCGCCGGGTTTGTTCTCCGCACGCTACGCCGGCGAGCACGGCAATGCCGCGGCCAATATCGCCAAGCTACTCGACGTAATGCGCAACGTCGAAGAAGAAAAACGCACCGCGCATTTTCATTGTTCGATTGTCTTGGTTGAGCATGCCGACGATCCGGCACCGATCATTGCGGAAGGACGTTGGGACGGACGCATTCTCACTGCGCCGCGCGGTAGTCGCGGCTTTGGATACGATCCGATTTTCTTCGATCCCGCGTTGAACTCAGGTGCGGGTGAGCTCGATCCTGCCGTGAAGAATCGCGTCAGTCATCGCGGAAAAGCGCTAGAGAATTTGCGCCGTCGTTTGAAGAAGAAATCCGATGCTCGCGCCTGAACTCATTCCGCTGTCGCTCTACATCCACATCCCGTGGTGCGTGCGGAAGTGTCCCTATTGCGATTTCAATTCGCACAACGCGCCGGAAAATCTGCCGCAACAAGATTATGTCGATGCGTTGGCGCGCGATGTCGAACAGGATTTCGCGCTCGCGCAAGGCCGGACTCTGCAAAGTATATTTTTTGGCGGCGGCACGCCCAGTCTATTTACGCCGGATGCGATCAAACGGATTCTCGATAAGGTCGAATCGCGAGTGAAGTTTGCGTCCGATATCGAAATCACGCTGGAAACCAATCCAGGAACTGTCGAACATGGCCCATTCGCAGGCTATCGCGACGCCGGCGTCAATCGCATCAGTTTCGGTGTGCAGAGTTTCGACGACGACGCCCTCAAACGGATCGGACGCATCCACAGCGCGGGCGAAGCCGAGCGTGCCGTGAAAATGGCGCAGGATTCGGGTATCGACAACATCAATCTTGATCTGATGTATGCGCTGCCGGGACAGACGATCGATGGCGCGTTGGCCGATGTGGAAAAAGCAATTTTGTTGCAAACGCCGCATTTGTCGCACTATCAATTGACGCTCGAACCTAATACGCAATTCGCCGCGAATCCGCCGCCGCTGCCAGACGACGATAGCGCCTGGGATATGCAAGAAGCCTGTCAGGCGCGTCTTGCCAGCGCCGGCTTGAATCAATACGAGGTGTCTGCCTTCGCGCGCGAGGGCGCGCAGTGCCGACACAATCTCAACTACTGGAATTTTGGCGACTATCTCGGCATCGGCGCGGGTGCGCACGGCAAGAATACTTATGCCGATGGCGGAATTCGTCGCCGCTGGAAAGTTCGCGCGCCGCGTGGATTTTTGGAACTCGCTGGCACGACGCGCGGAATCGGTGGCGACGACGTCATCCCCCGAGATCGATTACCTTTCGAGTTCATGCTTAACGCGTTGCGTCTTAATACCGGTTTCGAGATGAGCACCTTCGAAATGCGGACGGGCTTGTCGCGCGACGTTCTCGTTTCCACATTGAAGGATGCGCAATCGCGCGGACTGATCGACGTCAACAGCGACAATGTCCGCGCGAGCGACTTGGGTTTTCGATTTCTCAACGATACGATCGGACTCTTTTTACCAAACTCATCGCGCAGGACTGCCGCATGAACGCGAAGATAAATCTTGCAGAAAAACTAGAGCGCATTCACGAGCACTGGCGGCCGCACGTCGTCGGCGAACTCAATGGACAGGAAGTGAAGCTCGTGAAAATTCGGGGCGAGTTTCTTTGGCATACGCACGCATCGGAAGACGAAATGTTTCTCGTCGTCAAAGGCGCGATGCGTATCGACTTCCGCGATCGCAGCGTCACGTTGAACGCGGGCGAATTTTTGATCGTGCCGCACGGCATCGAACATCGCACAGCGGCGGAAGAAGAAGCCGAGGTGATGATTTTCGAACCGGCCGCCGTGCGCAATACCGGCGACAAAGAAGATGCAGTGCTGACAGCGCCGATCGGACTGCGCGTCTGACGTCATGGTCGAAAATGTCGTCATTCATTGCCCGTATTGCGGTGAAGGTTTTGAAACTGTCGTGGATGTGTCCGCCGGGTCGCAAAGCTATACGGAAGATTGCGCGGTGTGCTGCAGGCCGATCGAGATCGCTTTGTCGGTCGACGACGAAGGCAATCTTGACGAGATCCGCACGAAAACCGATCGCGAATAAGTTCGTCTTGCGCGGTATGAATCGCCGCCCTACACTGCGCGCGTCGTTTGGGTGCCGCATCACGTGGTGTGTTCATGTGGTGAGGTGAAACGGGAAGCCGGTTAAATTCCGGCGCTGCCCCCGCAACGGTAAGCAAGTTCGCTTCGGCCAACGCGCCACTGTGCTCACGCACGGGAAGGCGGCCGCAGCCGCATCGCAATCCACCAGCGATGCACACTTGCAAGCCCGGAGACCGGCCCACGGCGGAGTCGAAAGACTCGATCAGCTCAGGCGTTGCGGCGGGCAACGGGCGGGCCGCCGTGTCCGTCTGGGCGCTGCACCCTTCCGAACCTTCGCAATGCCTGCCAACTATCGCGGGTGGGCGTGGAGGTTCACAATGTTGCAAAAGTCACTTTTAGCTTTTTCCATTTCTTTAATTCTGCAGTCGGCTCACGCCGACGACGCCACAATGCAGCCGACGGTCGAAGTGACCGCATCGCGCGTGGCGGAAACGACGGACGCAAGTCTCGCCGATGTCAGCGTCATCACGCGCACGGACATCGAACGCAGCGGCGCGCCGGATCTGATCGAACTGATGCGCTTGCAGGCCGGCGTCGACGTCACGCGCACCGGCGGCGCAGGCGAACAAACGAGTCTGTTTTTGCGCGGCACGAATTCGAATCACGTGTTGGTGTTGATCGACGGTGTGCGCGTCGCATCGTCGAACACCGGCGCGTTCGCGTTCGAAAATTTGCCGCTCGACGCTGTCGAACGCATCGAAATCGTGCGCGGTCCGCGCGCGAGTTATTGGGGTTCCGATGCCATCGGCGGCGTCATCCAGATTTTCACGCGGCAACTGAAAGGTCCGAGCTTCGCGGCGAGCTATGGCACTTATCGCAGTGCCGATGGCAGCGCGGGAATCGGCGCGCGATCGGATGCCGGCGGTTTTAGTGTCCAGGTCGGCGAGCGTCACGTCGGCGGTTTTTCGGCGACGAATCCGGGCATTTGCAACGGCCCCAACGATCCTTTCTGCATATTCAACCCGGACGACAACGGATTTCAAAATCACAGTGTCGTAGCGAATGGCGATTATCGGATCGGCACGCAAACGTTATCGGCAACTGTCTTTCGCAGCGTCGGCACGCAGAATTTCGACAACGGCGCGACGGATGGAATTTCGCACACGCTCGATCAATCGATCGGCGCAAATCTCGCCGGCGCGATTTCGGATGCGTGGCAAGATCGGTTGAGCATCGGCACGTCGCGCGAAGACATCGCAACGCCGGCATTCGAAGAAGCGTTACGTTCCACGCGTCAGCAAGTGTCGTGGACGAACGATGTCGCGCTATCGAGCAGTCAACATATCGTCGCAGGCGCGGATTACGTTCACGATCACGGCGTGAGCATCGACACGTCGGGATTCGGTGCGCCCTACGATATTTCGCGCGACAACGGTGGCGCGTTTGCCGGCTGGCGCGTGCAGGATGGCGCATTCGATAGCGAAGTCTCCGGTCGTTACGATCATTACGACGCATTCGGCAGCGCGTTTTCCGGCTCGGGCGCCGTGGGCTGGAAGTTCACCGAGGATCTACGCTTGAACGCGAGTTACGGCACCGCGTTTCGCGCGCCGGATTTGAACGAACTGTATTCGCCAGGTTTCGGTGGCTTTTTCGCAGGCAATCCCGATCTCGATCCGGAACGTTCACGAAGCGCCGAGGTTTCGTTGGACTGGCGCGCGAATGATGCCAACAAACTCGAGCTGCATGCGTTCTCGACGCGCATTCACGATCTCATCGATTTCAGCGGTGGCACAACCTCCGATGCAATCAACGTCGATCATGCGGCGATCGACGGCACCGAACTTGTGCACACGTGGAATTCGGGCGACTGGTCGGTGAATAGCAATGCGACGTTGCAAAATCCGCGCGATCAGGACGCACACACGGAACTGGTGCGCCGGCCGAAGCAGAAAGCCGACACGTTGATCGAGCGCGCGTTCGGCGAGCGAGTTCACGCCGGTGTCGAATTGTTCGCCAGCGGCAAACGGCAGGACATCAGCAGCGTGACGCTGCCGGGCTATGGTCTTGTCAATCTGCGCGCCAGCTACGCATTGGCCTCGACCTGGGACGTCACCTTCCGCCTGGAAAATGTGTTCGATCGCGACTATGAATTGGTGCACGGCTATAACACGGCGGGGCGTTCCGGATTCGTGGAAGTACGCTGGCAACCGCAATAGGACGCGGTTTCGCCGCCATCGCGCCCAGGGTGCGCGATGGCGCTGGCCGTGGGCTGGCGGTCGGCATAGAATCTGCTTAGTGCTTAATGCACTCTGGATTGGGCGATGAACCAAGCGAAGATGGGGGTGGGGCCGTCTCCGGCCGCACAAAAACGTACGCTCTTGACGCTGGCCAGCCGTGGCGATCTGGCCCCGCGCGTGCGTCAATTGCTCGAAGGCATTCTCGGCATTTGTTCGAGCGGCCTGGAGCGCACGCTTGTCGCGACGCTCGACGATCTCGAAGCTCAGCTGTTCCGTCTCGCCGAACAAAGCCGCAATAACGATCAGCAATATCGCAACTTCGAGACGCTGCGCGAGATCAAGCGTGGCCGCGCGGACGTCGCTCCGCGTTACATGATGGCGATCGAGGATTGCCTTGCGCGCTTCGATCAGCCGCGCACGAAAGACAAACACGAAACCAAGGCGCGTCCCGGTGGTCCGGTAAAACAAGAATTGTCGCTGGTCGATTCGCGCGACTTGGAAGAATCGCTGGCTTTGCAGGAATTCGCGGCGAAAACCGACATCCGACAAGCACAGACGCTGTACGCGCTTGGCCATCGCTTCGCCGTGCTAGCGGGTTCGCCGATTTTCGATGCCGAATGGCTACCGATCGGCGCGACCAATCTCGGCAACGCGTTGCGCTTCGGCACCGAACATCTCGATATTCCCGTCGAACAACGCGTGCTGCTATATCGCGTGTTCGATCGCATCGGCCAGACGGCGATTACATCGCTTTACGACGAAATCAACAACTACTTCATCGACCAGCGCGTGTTGCGTCATTTGCGCGTGCAATCGCCGCGCACGAAAGCGGCGGCGACGGAAAAAGAACAAGCTGCGCCTGACGAAGCGCCGGAGACGCCGGAGCCGACTCAGCCACAGACCGAAGCACAACAGGCACAACGCTACGGCGGCGGCAGCGCGCAGAATTTCGGCGCGTCGAGAATGCCGGGCGCACCGGCACATGGAACGCCGATGATGCCGAATGCGCCG
>OLMB01000113.1_pt1 | contig 15030 bp, 15 predicted proteins | sample 1604691 | NCBI WGS metagenome assembly OLMB01 (sample SAMEA104055722, study PRJEB20765) | soil metagenome | isolation source: soil
CGTCGGGTTCGACGACGGGAAAGCGTCCGACGGCGAGCGTCGGATGAAAATCACCTGGCGTCATGGTGACGAAATCATTGTCGCTGGCGGCCTGACCATCTGCGGTGGGAAATTGCCAGGTCGGAATCAAGTTGCGCGTGGACAGGCGACGTTCCGCATCGGCGTAGGCATAGCTCTTCATTTCGGCGAAACCCTGGCCTTGCAGCACTTGATCCGGGCGCGCCTGCGGCGTGAGCTGGTACGAGCTTCCGTTCAACAGCCCGTTATGCGGATCGTGATGAATGTCCGTGCTGGCGTCGCCTACCAGCAGCAGATACCGCGGTTTGATCGTCCAATGCTGCGTGGCCCAAGCAACGAGATCGCGGATCGCGGCCGGATGCGCAATGCCCGCGCTGAACTGATCGTAGACATCATCGACGTTGAATACTGCGACCCTGAGACCTTGTTCGCGGTGCAGACGCGCCAGGGGCTCGATCGAATCGAGCAAGGTTGGATACGCAACGATGAGATAGTCGTAGCCCGGGTCGGCTGCGCGTAAATCGAGCGAGTTCGTGGCGCGCACCGATGGCATCCGCTTCGCAGCAGTGACCGGATAGTAGTTGACGCCACTTGCCGCGCTCGCTCGATAGCGTCCGGCTCCGGCTGACTGCATCCGCTGATAGCTGCCGTCGCTCGCATACAGTTCAGGTGCCTGAGTGGCGCTGAGTTCGATGGCGCCATCGCTGCCGGCAGTGATCGCGTCCGTGCTCGCGCCGAGGTCGCCACGCACCGGATAGCGGATTTCGACCCAGTTGAACATGACAGCATCGACGATGAAGTTCGCGGCGTCGCCGGGCAAGTCACGGCGCGGCACGCGCAACGTAATGCTGTTGCCTTTCTCCTTGAGCTGCGCTCGCGATATGTCGAATGATTTGCGAAACGGATCGCGGCCATCCCACCGGATGTCTCCCAACGACTTGCCATTGATGGAAACCTCGACAACATGATCGATCGGTTTGGTCTTACCGGCCACGCCGACGACGTTGGAGACGCCGCGAAAATCCAGCGTCAATGCAATCGCGCCGCCTGGAGCTGCACGCAGATCCGCATCGGCCAGATCGAACGTCAACGCGAACGGCTGCGGATCGACCGGCGTTAGTTTCGCCCATTGCCACACATCGGGCTCGTCGCCGGGCTTCATCTCGCGGTTGCTCAGACGCACAAGCAGGTTTTCCTGTTCCAGGTGCAGCGTCCGCCACAACGGCGCTGGCGCGAATGGCGCGGTCGTCACTGCGCCGTGCATTCGCGCGTGCGCGCCCGCTGCCGCGCCCAGCTGGTATACATTTACCGTCGAGTACGGGTCATACCAACTCTGAGGTCCGTGCAGCGCGTCGGCCAGCCATTCGATGTGGTCGCCGTCGCGGAATTCGCCGTTTCCCTTGGACACGACGCGAATCGGAACTTCCTTGCCATGATTGAGCAGATAAATCTCGTCCGAGCGACACCCGCTCAGCGCCGGTTGCGCGCGCGCGATCGCCGCGTAATCGAGCGCATAGGCGCCCGACTCCTTGGTCTCGATATGCACACCGCCCGAACACGCGATGCTGGCGAGCGGCGCAAGCCCGAAGAACAAACCCGCGAACGCCGCAGCGAACCTAGCGATGGAGTGAACGATCACGAAGTCAGACCAGCCGAAAGACGAAAGATACCGCGAATACAGCGGCGTTGGACAAAGCCGACGGATGCTACGTAAGGCGCTCGTTAAAGGCAACCGTTCGGGTTCGTCACGGCCGTCGACTGTCCGAATGCAGCGATCTCTTCCCAGGCTCGCCGCACAGCGGCATTTATGTCGGTTTGCACCGCGTCGATTTCAATGAACGCAATAGCGAGATCTGAGGCGATGCTTCGCCATCGATGTTTCCGCGGTGCCGTCGCTGCCACTGCCATATATTCGATGGCGTGCTCGACGAGCCAGGCGCGCAGCGCTTCGTCATCGGCAATGTCGACTTTGCCTTCGATCCGAAGAGTTCCGGAATCGACGGCATTGAAACATTCGAAAGCGGTGTCGTGCGATTTCCCGAAGCGGGTCGCGATACTTTTGTCGGATGCGAGCACAAGCATTCGCGGACGGGGTGGCGGCGCGTGGTTCGCAGCGGCATAAATTCGCCGCACACGGTAGTCAAGTACGCGACGCGCAAAACTATACAATGTCGCACCGACTTTATCTTCGTAGTCGGGATAGCGTTGCCGCAGTATGGCCATACCCTGCTGACCCAAATGCGCACGACGCTCGTCGCCGAAACTGGCGCTGCGTGCATGTGCGACAAGCACGTCACCGGCAATCAGGTGACGAAAACCCGCGCGTTCGGCGCGCTGGCAAAGATCGTTTTCCTCGCCATATCCGGAAGGAAACGCGTCGGCATCGAGCATGCCCACTGCATCGAGCATGGCGCGTTTGATGAACATGCAGAAGCCATTGCCGGTCGGTAATTCCGGCGGTGGGCTTGCGACCTGTTGCAGCAATGCGCGTTGCGTCTGCTGCAGTGTCCACTGCGTTGGAATCGGACAGTAGCTTTCGAGTTCCGGCACGCTGAAGGCGCCGGCGTTATCCGATACGGCAGTGACAGTACCGATGTTCGCGTCGGAGTAAGCGACCTGGCGTAACCGGTCAAGCCATCGCGGCCCAACGTGCGTGTCGCTATTGAGCAAAACGATGTCGGCATCGCCAGACGTCTGGATACCGAGATTCGACGAACGCGTGTAACCGAAATTCGCGGCGTTGCGCAACACCGTGATATTTTGCCGCGATGTATACTTTTTCAACAACGGAGCGATGTCCGGATCGTCGCTCCCGTCGTCGATCAGAATCAATTGCGCAGGCGCTGACGTCCATCGGATTACCGCCTCAATGCAGCGCTCGACCAACGTTGCCGCATTGAAAATCGGAATGACGATCGAGACCGGCCTGCGGACATCGCTCGCCTGCGATCCCGACTCGTCGATCGCGCGCATGGATGGCTCCGGGCCTTTCCAACTCTGCATTCCGACGTTCGCCGGCTCGCCATGCACGACACGCCATGCCGGCAACACTATCGCGCCATCGGTCACGCACAGCGAAAACTCGATGTGCGGATCGCCGGTGGGCGAATAAAGAAATGATCGTTCGAGTATTCCGTCGGAAGCCGCGTAGCGCTCGAAGACGATGCCGTCGACGCGTAACTCTGTTGCAGACGACACATCAGACTGCCAACGCAGCGTGCGGCCGTCCCAATCGAGCCAAGATGCTTGTGTCACGTGTCAGACCGCCGTTGGCGTCGCGATCGGCGACAGCGACGCTTCGTGATACGCGCGCAAAACATCTTCCACGGCGCCTTGCACGACGTTGCGACCATGCTCGATCCACAACACGCTATCGCAAACCTGGCGGATTTGCGCATCGCCGTGCGATACGAATACCACCGTCGTGCCGCCATGAATTCTTTCGCGCAACGCGGCGCCGGATTTTTCCTGAAACTCCGCATCGCCGACCGCCAACACTTCGTCGATGAGAAGTATTTCCGGTTCGATCTGCATCGCTACCGAGAATCCGAGGCGCATGAGCATACCCGTCGAATAACTGGAAATCGGCTGTTCGAAGAAATCGCCCAGTTCGGAGAATTCTTGAATTTGCGGCAAGCGACGAATGATCTCGCGCCGACGCAAGCCTTGCATCAGCCCGGTGAGAATCGCATTTTTACGGCCGGACAAATGCTGCATGAAACCCACCGACAGCGACAGCAATTGGCAAGAGACTGTCTTTCGCGAAATGCGGCCGCGATCGGGTTCGATGATGCCGGCGAGCGTGCGCAAAAGTGTACTTTTACCAGCGCCGTTGCGCCCGATCACGCCCAGGCGTTGACCGCGATTCAATGAGAAACTCACGTCTTCGAGCGCCCAAAAGCGCTGGTCGCGCAGGCGCAAACTCGCGTTGAACGCGACGCCGACATTCTCCAGCGTGATCAGTGCGTCGCTCATGCCGGCAATTTCACGTAACGCGGTGTCAGTCGGGAAATCATGAAGACGCCCAATGCGTAAAGCACGATGGAAATCAACGCGACGCGTCCGAGCGCACTCCAATCCGGCCACGTGCCGTACATGAGAATGGCGCGACCGGCCATGATCAATTGCGCGATGGGATTGAAGGCGAGCCAGCGCTGCATCGCCACGGGCGCGTTGTCGAACGCGATGAGTACGCCGGACAGCCACATCAGCACCGTCAACACCTGTTCGATGATGAAACGCAGATCCGGCGCCAGTGGCATGACGGCCGCGAAGACATAACCCGCTCCGGCCGCGAACACGAGTTCGATGAGCAGCACGGGAATCAGCGCGATATAGGCCGCGTTCGGCGGATAACCGCTGCACCACAGGATGATCATCAGCAGGAAAAGTATAAAAATAAACTTGACCGTATCCGCCAGGATCTGCACAGCCGGAAAGACTTGCGCGGCGATCTTCACTTGTCGAATCAGGCCGAGTTGATTCCAGATCGCATAGCCGCCGTGGCTAACACATGACTTGAACCACTGCCATAACGTGAGTCCCACCAGCAGGAACGGAATGTAATCCGGCTGCGGAATCTTGATGATGACGCCGAAAATCAGATAGTACGTGGCCATATTCATGGCCGGCTCCAGAATCCACCAGATCAATCCGAGATACGAACGCGAACGCTCCGCGCGCAATTCCGCGTAGGTGGAAAAAGCGATCAGTTCGAGATAATGCAGCCGCATGCGGATCACGTCAGAAACGAAATGTTCGCGGCGGTGCGCGCCACACGATCAGTGCGCTTCGGTTTTGGGATCGAGCGCATGCCGCTTCGCCGGCGCGTGAATAATCGGCGTGAATTTTTCGCGCACGCCGCTCGTGGTAATGGATTCGACGTAATACCAATAATCCTTGCACGGATCGATCGCATCGTCGCTGTATTTGTACTCGTGCGTCTCGTCGGTCGTGCCATTGCCGAGCATCGGCTGCTTGGTCAATTTATCGAATGGACCTTTCTCGCCGACTCCGCTGCGAAATACGTCGTAACCGAAATTTTGTTCTTCGCTCGCCGTCGTCCAGTGCACATTGTTGAAGACGCGCTTGTCGACGGGCACGCCGGCCTGACTGCCGCAGACGCCAGGCGCGGCCAAAACCTGCAGCGAGAACAAAAACAAAGGCACAGCGGCGAAACGAATGAACACGGAAAACTCCTCGGGCGACGACGGATCCTGCGCGCGAACGATAGCGGCAGCGCTCGCGCCGTGCAATCGGCATGCTTGACTTTGCTATGCGTTCGCACATGAAAATGAGCGGATGCGAATTCTTCTTTTTCTGATCGTTGCGGTCGCCGCGTCCGCAACGAGCGTGGTTGCCGACGAGCCGGACTGGATGGCACGTGTGACGCCGTATGACGGTATTTATCCATCGCTCGAGCTGTCGCAGGCGCGTCGCAATGAAACGCGTGTCGACGAGGAACGCACACTGGGCGGCGGCAGCGGTTTGATCGCCGTGTCGGTAAAATCGGCGCGCGACGACGAACGCATTGTGCTGAAGATCGACATTCCGACATTTGAACACTCCGATCGATTCGAGACTACGCTGCCGCGTGTCGGCGTCCGATACGAACTGCATCCGCCGTTGGATTGGAACGCGCCGCAGTTGACTTCACTGACGTCGCCCACATCGGCGCGCATTGAATTTTCCATGCAACGCAACGGTCTCGACGCGGGAAAACGCGATGACGACGTCATCATTCATCCGCTCGACGAGGCGCTGTATTTCGTGCGCGATGGCGCTGATGCCGTCGACCTGTCGTGGATTTTCGCGGCGTATGTCAACGAACGCGACGGCGTTGTGGACGACGTCATCACCAGCGCGCAAGCGAGCGCCATCGTCGATAGCTTCGATGGTTACGCCAGCACCGATCCGGATAATGTTTATCGGCAGGTGTGGGCGGTTTGGCACGCGCTGAGCGAGCGCGGTATCCGTTATTCGAATGCGGATCCTGCGATCGAGCGCGGCCCGAAAGTTTTCAGCCAACGCGTGCGTTTTTTGCGCGAAACGTGGAACGACCGATCGGCCAACTGTATCGACGGCAGCGTGCTGATCGCATCGGTTCTCCAACGAATCGGCATTCGCAGCTTTTTGGTACTCGTGCCGGGTCATGCGTTCATCGGTTTTTACGTCGATGCCGATGCCCAGCGCGCGGCGTATCTTGAAACGACTTTGCTCGGCGCATCGGTGGCTCGTACGCAAACCAGTCCAGGTTTCGCCGCCGATATTGCGTCGACTCCGCAAAACAGAATCTCGCTGAGCAGTTTCGTCGCCGCGCTCGCCGCTGGCCGTGCACGGCATGCGCGCGTCGCGAGCAAGCTCGATGGACGGCATCGTCCGGATTACGCGGTGCTCGACATCGGCGCTGCCCGCGCGTTCGGCATTCAACCCATTGAGGAAGATCGATCGGTTAACTGAAGTTCGGCTAGTTCGGATCGAATCGCAGCGTAAATGCCGCGCCGCCGAGCGTCGTGGATTTCGCCACTTGCATCGTGCCGCGGTACGCTTTGATCAGCTGCTGCACGATCGCCAAACCAATGCCGTAGCCTTGAACGCGTTCGTCGCCGCGCACGCCGCGCTGCAAATAATGTTCGACTTTGTCGTCTGGAATTCCCGGCCCATCGTCTTCGATGATCATTTCGACGCCGATCCGTTTTCCACCGCGAATTTCGAGCGGCCGCGCGGTGAACAACACGCGCTTCTCCGCCCATTTAAATGCGTTTTCGAGCAGATTGCCCAGCAATTCGAGGAGATCGCCCTGCTCGCCGTAAAATCGCGCGGCGGCGTCCACCTCGAATTCGCAGAGGATTTTTCTCGACGCGTATACTTTTTCGAGACTGCCGACGACTTCCTCGGCGCACGGGCCGATCGCGATGGGCGCAGCGAATGTCGTGTGTCCGGACGTCGCCGCCCGCGACAATTGATATGCGACGATTTCATCCATGCGCCCGACTTGCTCGACGACGGTCCAGCGCAACTGTTCGGGATTGCTGGTCGATTCGAGTTGGCTACGCAAAACCGCCAGCGGCGTTTTCAAACTGTGCGCGAGGTCGGCCAATGTATTGCGATAGCGTTGCAGATGCTCGCGTTCGCTGTCGATGAAATCGTTGAGGTTGGTGGCGAGGCCGGACAACTCCGTCGGATAATCGCCGGACAATCGTTCGCGTTCGCCGTGTTCGACGCGTGCGAGATCCTCCGCGACGCGGCGCAGCGGCCGCAAACTCCAGCGCAACGTGAGCAGCAGCAAAGCCAGCAATCCGACGCCGAGCGCGCCGAGATAAACAAAAAGACTGCGCCGAAATACGGATCGTTGTTCGTCGAGCAAACTCGCGTCTTCGGCCACGTAAAAAGTCAGATCGACGCTGCGATTCTTGATCGCCCACGAAATGCCCTCGCTGAACACATAGACCTGCCCGTGCGCGGTCGGCAACGGTCCAGCGAACGATTTTTCACCGTGATTCAATCCTTTCTCGAACGGAAATCCACCGGCTTGCGCCGATGGCGAACGCCAATGATCGGTAGTGGCGTCGTCATTTTCGACAGGGCCGAGGACACCCGCAAATAAGTTTCCGGCCGGCTGATCGAATCGCGAATCGGGACCGACGTCCGGAGGTAACCAGCGCCCCGAGCGCGATACTTCGGACGTCGCCAGATAAGCGTAGACGTAACTCTCCAATCGTTCGCGCAGTGACGTGCGCAGCGTTTCGTAAATTGCTGCGTCGAGCGCCACGCCGGTTAGGCCGAGAAACGCGGCCAGCGCGACACCCGCTGCCAGCAGCGAACGTGCTTGCAGCGACAGCGGTTGGCGAAACATCGGATTTGTATACTTATTCGGCGGCGGCGGCTGGCGGCGGGGAAGGCGGCGGCAAATTGTCGACGTCGTTGCGAGGAATCGCGAAGCGGTAGCCGCGACCGCGCACGGTCTCGATCGGTTTCATCGCGTTGTCCGGATCGAGTTTACGGCGCAGACGTCCGATGAAGACTTCGAGCACGTTCGAATCGCGATCGAAATCCTGTTGATAGATGTGTTCGGTGAGATCGGCTTTCGACACCAACTCACCGGCGTGCAGCATGAGATATTCGAGTACTTTGTATTCGTAACTGGTGAGATCGACGGGTTGATGATTGATGTTGACGGTTTGCGCCGTCGTATCGAGCACGATCGGACCGCATTCGAGCGTCGGCTTGGTCCACCCGCTCGCGCGGCGCACCAGCGCATTCAGACGAGCGAGCAGCTCTTCGACGTGAAATGGTTTCACCAGATAGTCGTCCGCGCCTTGCTTCAAACCTTGTACTTTGTCTTGCCAGCTCGTGCGAGCGGTGAGAATGAGGATGGGGCACCGTTGGCCGGCAGCGCGCAAATCCTGGATCAGTTCCATGCCGGATTTTTTCGGCAGACCTAAATCGATGATGGCGACATCGAACGGAACCTCGCGGCCCAGATACAAACCTTCCTCGCCATCGGCTGCCATATCGACGGCAAAACCCTCGCGTTTGAGCCGCGCAGCGAGCGTTTCCCGCAGCGGCGCTTCGTCTTCTACCAGCAATACGCGCATGATTTTTCCTTTTTTATACTTTTTTGCGTTTTCGATTTTACACGGTAATCCCGCAGGGTACCGCTATCCGTCCGCAGGTACTTCGATCACCTGCACGCGGCCATCAGGCGTCACCACCTTGATTCGATAGACCGCGCGATTGCCGGTGCGCTTCGTCTCGGCGGACAGCACTTTGCCGTGCGTGTCGCGCTCCACTTTCGCGACGGCGTCCTGCAAGGTGAGGCCAGCCGCGCGCGAAAGCGGCATCGCGATCAGCGAAGCGAGACCCAGGATCGCAATGAGAAGTGCTTGTTTCATCAAGGTAAAGCGCGCGGCCGAAATGGCTCGAATCAACGCTACTATGGGTATCGCGATTTAATTGCACCTGAACCGCACGAAATGATCGCGAATCAGAAAATTTCGCCGACGCAGCAGCGCAGGCTGCCGCCGGCCTTTTCGATTTCGGCAAGCGGCACGCTGCGCAGTGAAAATTTCCAGTTCTCGAGCGCCGCGCGTTGCGACGGCGTCAGGCTTTCCGCGGCGCGTCGGCTCATCCACACGGAGTCGTTCGACAGCGAAATCGCATTCCCCGCAAATGCGTTCTTTTGTGCCGGACTCAACTGTATCGTTCGCGGCGCATACATCGCGGAAATCGCAGCCGGGACATCCGCATCCGCAAATCCATCCGCGGCGATTATCACCGCGCGCGAAGCGAGCACAGCGAGAACGACGTTAGTGTGATACTCGCTATCGGAAAGCCGGAAACAAAAGGTCAGCTTCAATCCGAACGCGTCGTGCATGGCGCGTGCACCGTCCATATCGCAGCGTTCGGACAATCCGCAAAAACCGATGCCGCGCGCATGGTCGATCACCAATGAGCCGGTCAGCTCGGCGGAAAATGGCTGCGTGGATAAATCCACAATGTCATATTTCAGCAAATCGCGAAAAAAAGAACGGATGTCGTTGCGCGCGGTTTCGCGCTGGCGCACGGGATGCCGCATCGCGCCCACGATCAGTTTGCCCGCTATAGTTCCAAAGACATTGTTGGGGAACACGGCGTCGGGTGTTTGGGGATCGCCAGGAAACACGATGGTCGGTAGACATTCGCGAATTCGCGCCGCGAGTTCGGCATGTTCGGTCAGTGCCGCCGACGCGTCCACGCATTCCTGCATCGCCATGTAGTGGTTATCGGTGGCGGATTCGCGCGCCAGGGAAAAGCCTGTCGGCGAAACGAGAAATGCGGCGCGCGCTGTGGGCGGCGCAGTCGCGGGAAATTGTTCCGGTGAATATGCGCTCAGGAAATCTTTTGCCGTCGTGACGATCATCGAATCACGCCGCACTCGCGCGTTCTTGCATCGACGCGATCGCATCCGCGAAAACGTACGGCTGCGCATTGCCGCGCATGTGTTCGCTGAGATAACGCCGGAATAACCGCGCGCCATGTTCACCGAGATACAAACCAAGCACGTGACGGCCAATGTGATGCAACGCGTCGCCTTGGCGAATTTGCTCGCTGACGTAGGGAACGATTCTCGCAAGAATATTGTCGCGATTCGGCAGCGGAGTCCCGAACAACGCGTGTTCGACGCAAGCGAGTACGAACGGATCGTGATAGGCGGCGCGGCCCAACATCACGCCATCGACTGATTGCAGATGCGCGTGCACCGCCGCCACCGACGTGATGCCGCCGTTGATGACGATCGTAAGTTGCGGAAATTCGCGTTTGAGCTGATAAACACGCGAATAATCCAGAGGCGGAATCTCGCGATTTTCCTTCGGACTCAACCCGTGCAACCACGCTTTGCGTGCGTGAACGATGAGCGTGCTCAATCCGGCTTGTACGAGCGTATCGACGAAACGGTGCAAATCGGCAAACGCATCTTGCTCATCGACGCCGATGCGGCACTTCACCGTGACCGGAACATCGACGGCCGCGCGCATGGCCGCGACGCAATCGGCGACCAACGCGGGTTCGCGCATGAGGCACGCGCCGAAGCGGCCGGACTGCACGCGATCGGAAGGGCATCCCACGTTGAGATTGATTTCGTCATAGCCGTAATCGACACCGATGCGCGCAGCCGCGACGAGATCGGATGGATCGTGTCCGCCGAGTTGCAGTGCGACGGGATGCTCCGCTTCGTCGAATCCGAGCAACCGATCGCGATCACCGCGCAGTGCGGCGCCTGTCGTCACCATCTCAGTATACAAACGCGCATGCGGCGCCAGCAGACGGTGGAAATAACGGCAATGCCGATCCGTCCAATCCATCATGGGAGCGATGCAAAACGTATGGGTTCGCGTGGACAAAGCGTGGCCGACCTTGAGGTTAGGCGGCAAGTTTAACGGAACGGTCCGGCGTTCGACTCGACGGGCGCTAACTGATCTCTTTCAACAGATTGATCAGCGTCCGCGCGTCGCGGTCGCCGTTGTAGCGCACGCCGTTGATGAAGATGCATGGCGTGCCGTTCACGCCGCTGCGCACGCCGCCGCTGAAGTCTTTGCGAATGTGTTCGAGGTATTTATCGTCCAGCGCCGAATCGATCAGCGCCCCGCTCAAGCCGAGCCGTTGCGCGTAGCCGATGAGGCTTTGATCGTCGAGCGCCTGCTGATGTTCGTAGAGGACGTCGTGCATCTCCCAAAATTTTCCGACGGTAGCCGCCGCTTCCGCGAATTCCGCCGCGCGCTCGGCGTGCGGATGCGCCTGCGTGAGCGGAAAATTCCGGAACACGAAACACATCTTGTCGCCGAATTCTTTCTGCACCGCTTTCAACTCGGGATATTCTTCGCCGCAATACGGGCATTGGTAATCGCCGTATTCGACGAGCACGATGCTCGCGTCGAGCGGACCTTGATGATGATCGGCTTCCGTGACGGCACGCTTGAGTTGACTCATCAGCCTTCCTTCTTCGCGAACTTGTCGAGCGCGTCGAGAATGCCCTCGGCGCCCGGATTGATTCCGACGGGCGACACGTATTTCCAGCGTACGATGCCAGCGGCGTCGATCACGAATAGCGCGCGTTCGCACGTTCCGGTTTTCGTATCGTAGACTCCGTAGCGCTTCGCCACGTCACCTTTCGGTTCGAAATCCGCCAACAACGGAAATCGCAATTTGCGATCTTTTGCGAACGCCATGTGACACCACGGACCATCGACGGAAATGCCGACGATCTGCGCGTCGTACTCCTGAAATTCCGACAACATTTCGTTATACAGGCCAACTTGGTCACCGCACACGGGACTCCAATCGGCGGGATAGAACACGAGCACGATGGGTTTGCCTTCGAGCTGATCCAGCGACACGGTCTGGTCGGGCGTGGCCTTCAACGCGAAATCGGGCGCGGGCGATCCTGTCTTCGCGACGGCCGGCGCGTCTTTGATTTTTACCGCGCCCGGATCCACCGGCAGCGGATCGCTGGCGGGAAACGATTCTTCGAGCGCCTCGTCCAGCAACTCGTCTTCATGCTTTTTCCGCTCAGGCGTAGCCGGCTTCGCGGCGCTTGAAGGAGACGATTTGTTTTGAGTAGCCACGGTCATTCCTTGCAGTGACGACAGGGCCATTGTAGGCCAGTCCGGACCTGCGCGTTCGACGACTGGTTTTTTTGCACGAACTAGGTGATCACCTTCGCGCAATTCTTAATGCAACGAGGGGGCGGGTGATGCGCCTGCATGAGAAGAATGAGATGAAATCGAAAACGCCGACCTAGCCAGGTCGGCGTTGAAGATCGCGCTGACGGTTCTGTCGAAGCAATTACTCGGCCGTCGTCGGATCGATGACGGCGCTGACTTCCGACACTTTATTAGCCGGGAAACCACCCTGTTTGGCGTGCTCCCGAACCATTTCTTCATTTGGCGCGATGTAGACGCAGTAAATCTTGTCGCCAGTGACGTAACTGTGCACCCAGTTGATTTGCGGACCCAGCTTGCTGAGCACGCCGCATGAAGTCTGCGAGATGCCTTTCAGTTCTTGTGGCGTCAGCTTTCCTGCGTTGGGGATTTCGCGTTCGATAACGTATTTCGGCATTTTGTTCTCCTGGGTTGGACGGCCATAGCATAGTGCGTCGGGATTTTGATAAACGCCAGTTGGCTGCAAACTTCGTCATTGTGTGCCGCGCATGGCGCAAAAAAGCGCGTCGGCCTATGCGGCGTTAACGCGCCGTGAAGCCGCTGCGCTATCGCGCAAACATTGACAATGCGTTCGCGGAATCCATGTAAGGATTGTCGCCGTAGCACCGTCTAAGAATCATCGCATCCATATGACGGCTGCACGAAAAGCAAAGGAAATGTCGATGTCCTCGAACAAGAAATCCAATTCGTCCGGTATCACGCGTCGCCAGATGCTGGTTTATTCGGCGGCTGCGGTCACCGGCGCCATGCTGTTCGGCAAACGTTTCATCGGCGGCGCACCGGCACGCGCTGCTGAAAACGAACATTTCGACGTGCAGCACACCGACGCCGAGTGGCGCGCGAAGCTCACTCCGGCGCAATACAACGTGTTGCGCGAAGAAGGGACGGAGCGCGCATTCACGAGTCCGCTCGACGAAGAAAATCGCAAAGGTGTTTTCGCATGCGCAGGCTGCGATTTGCATTTGTATTCTTCGGACACGAAATTCGATAGCGGCACCGGTTGGCCCAGTTTCTGGCAGCCGTTGGCGAACGCGGTGAACAAACGCGTCGACACGTCGCTCGGCATGGAACGCGATGAAGTGCACTGTCGGCGCTGCGGCGGACATCTCGGTCATGTGTTCGACGACGGACCGCGTCCGACGGGTTTGCGCTATTGCATGAACGGTGCGGCGCTCACATTCACTCCGGGATCAACGTCGTGATGACGCGATTGAAAGGATGGGTGGCGGTCGCGCTGATTGCCGTCTCGTCGTTTGCGGGCGCTGCAACTTCAGCGCCGGAAATCGCCAAGCCGGGCTTGCAATGGTTCAACGTCGCCGCGCCCGTTTCGATCGAATCGTTGCGCGGCCGCATCGTCATTCTTGATTTCTGGACGGAAGGTTGCATCAATTGCATCCACATCATTCCGATCTTGCGCACCATCGAAGATAAGTTTCCCGATAAGGTTGCCGTGATCGGCGTGCACTCACCGAAATTTGCCGAAGAGAAAAGTGCGAGCTCCGTCGAAGACGCGATCAAGCGCTACGAAATCCATCATCCGATCGTGCACGATCCATCGCTGAGCATCTGGAAAGACTACGGCGTTCAAGCATGGCCGACGCTCGTCATCATTGGGCCGGATGGAAACGTGCTCGGCCAAATCGCGGGTGAACCGGATCCAGTAAAGTTTCCGGAAGTGATCGGCAAACTCGTCGATGCCGCCGGAAAAAATGGCGAACTGAAACCTGCGTCACTCGCATTGAAACTCGAAGAAGAACCGAAGGGTCGCTTTCTGTATCCCGGGAAATTGAAAGCGGTGCCTGGCGCAACGCCGCAATGGGTTCTAGCTGATTCGGGACATAACCAAATCGTTCTTCTCGACGACAAAGGCGAGGACGTAAAGCGCTTTGGCAGCGGCACGGCTTCGTTGAAAGACGGCGATGCATCAACCGCCGCGTTCAATCACCCGCAAGGACTTATCGCTTCCGAAGACGCCATCTTCGTGGCCGATACGGGCAATCATGCGATTCGTCGCATCGATCTCAAATCAGGCGCGGTGACGACGCTCGCCGGCGACGGAAAACGCGGCACGAATTTGCCGGAGTCGGCGCAGACCGGCAAGACGACATCACTCGCCTCGCCGTGGGATCTGGAGAAGAAAGGCGACAAAGTATACTTTGCGAACGCCGGCACGCATCAAATCGGCGTGCTCGATCTGGGCAAAAACACAGTCGTGCGATTGGCCGGCAGCGGCGCGGAAAATATCCTCACGGGTTCGCCGAGCAAGGCGGCCTTCGCTCAACCGAGCGGATTGTCGCTGAGCAAAGACGGAAACACGTTATACGTCGCCGATGCGGAGAGCTCCGCGATCCGTGCGATCGATCTGCACGACGATTCGACAAAAACACTCGTCGGCACTGGCCTATTCGATTTCGGTAAAAACGACGGCGCATTCAGCAGCGCGCGCCTGCAACATCCGCTCGGCGTATCCGTCGATGGCGATCAACTTTTCGTTGCCGACACGTACAACAACCGAATCCGCACACTCGATCTCGCCAAAAAAACTGTCTCGGATTTCGACGGCGGCAAATACACGTGCACCGATCCCATCTGTTATCCGACAAGGGAACCTGCCGGCATCGTCGCAGTAAACCCCGACAGAATTCTTCTTGTCGACACCGGCAACCAGCGCATCGAGGAATACACGCCCTCGACAAAAACCTCGCGCACCTGGGCCCGCTAACTCTTTAAACCCAACAACCCAACGCGCCCGAGAGGGCGCACAGGATGTGCGCCGTTCGCCGCGCGGACATGGATGTCCGATCGGCGAACA
>OLMB01000179.1_pt1 | contig 14717 bp, 14 predicted proteins | sample 1604691 | NCBI WGS metagenome assembly OLMB01 (sample SAMEA104055722, study PRJEB20765) | soil metagenome | isolation source: soil
ACAGTGTGACGAATTTGCGGCAACACGCCCGCCTGAATCAGAAGTTCGTTCACTTCTTCATACAAACCGTCCAGACCGCTCATGACATATCGGTCGAACAATTTGTAGATGATGAGCTGCGTCTGCAGATTGAGTTCCATCTCGCGCATCGAGAAACGAAACGCCTGGCAAAGCGGCGCGGGTGCAATCGGATTGGTCGAATCCTCGACTTTCGCGCCGCCCAGCATCACGGACAAACGTTGATTCACCGCGTACAGCGGGCGCGCCAGCCGGTTTTCCGCCTTCGAAACGGTGCTGGCGATGGCCAGCGATTCCTCAAGCTCTTTGTCGTCGACAAGCGACAGATCGCCATTGCCGGACATCGGCGCATCGGAACGCGTCGCCTGCATTTTGCCGGCGGCAAATTCGTTGAAAATTTTGCTGAGTTGCTCTTGAAACAAGCGCTCGACGAGTTGACGTTTTTTGCGCACTTCGCGCATGCCGTCGAAATATTGCGTCTGGATGGCGTTGTTCTCGGCCCGTTCCGCGAGATCGAACAGCGCGTCGTCGATGTTTTCGAACAGCGTCGCAACCAAGCCTTGTACCCGTTTGAGCGCAGTTCCGCGAACGACTTTTAGCAAATCGCCGACGCGATCCTGACTAGCCAACTGCGAAGCCTGGCGTTGCTGAAGATCGACAATCTTGTTGTTGTCGCTGGGCGTGCTCATTTCGCCGGTCGGGCCCTGGTTGTGCGGATGAAATCCATAACTTCCGCCAATCCCAGCATAAATCGTTCCTACACGCAAAGTGTGAACAATTTCACAAAGAAACGTTCTTGCCGATCAAGCGCAAAGTCTGTCGGATGAGCGGCGCGTCTCGTGTTGGATCGTGCAAAAAACCGCGGACGAAACGCTTCAGCGCGACGACGGAAAATCGTTCAACTGCAACGTGGCGATCGCCTCATTCGCCAACATCACCGGGATGTCGTCTTCCATGCGATAAATAAGCTTGCCGTCCGTCGTGATGAGCCCGGCTTGAAGCGCGGCGGAAACCGCTGAATGATCGACTGTCTGCACGCCGCCGCCTGCGATCGATCGGTTGAGCGAATCGATTTCAGCGTTGCCCATCGGCCGCACGGGAACCTTGGTAGCGGGACAGCAAAGAATATCGAGCAAACGCTTATCCATGAGATGGGAATGTCATTGAGTTGCGCCTAGAATAATCGTTTTAAGGGGCACTGGCCATGAAGACTGAGCGCGCGTCCGGGGCGCAGATCGGCGTAGTGATGGGATCGCGTTCGGATTGGGAGACGCTGCAGCACGCCGTGGAGGTCCTCGATCGACTTGGTATCGCCCACGAAGTCCGCGTCGTGTCGGCACATCGCACGCCCGATCTTTTGTTCGACTATGCATCGAATGCGCAATCGCGTGGCTTGCGCGCCATCATCGCCGGCGCCGGCGGCGCGGCGCATTTGCCGGGAATGCTTGCTGCGAAAACGTCGATCCCTATTCTCGGCGTGCCGGTGCAGTCGCAAGCGCTAAACGGGATGGATTCGTTGCTGTCGATCGTGCAGATGCCCGCCGGGATTCCTGTCGCGACGTTCGCCATCGGCAAAGCAGGCGCCGTCAACGCGGCGCTGTTTGCGGCGGCGATGCTAGCGAACACAGACGACGACGTCGCCGAACGCTTGAGTCAATTTCGCTCCGAGCAAACAGACCAAGTGCTCGCCAAGCCCGATCCGCGCCACGCGTGATTGGCGTCGTATGAGCACGATCGGAATCCTCGGCGGCGGTCAGCTTGCGCGCATGCTCGCCTTGGCGGGCGCACCGCTTGGCGTTCGATTTCTCGTCGTCGACAACGTGGCCGATGCGTGCGCCGGTCAAGTCGCGCCATCGATCACCGCCGACTGGCGCGATTTCGCGGCGCTGGAAAAATTCGCGGCGGAAATCGATGTGGCCACGTTCGATTTCGAGAATGTGCCGGCCGAAACCGCACAATGGCTGACCGAACACACACGAGTTTCCCCGAATCCTCGCGCGTTGGCGCTGGCGCAGGATCGGCTTGCAGAAAAATCGATGTTCCGGGAACTCGGATTGGACACGCCGGCGTTTGCGACCGTCGACAGCGTCGACGATTTGCGGCGCGCGACGCGCGAAATCGGATTTCCGTCGGTATTGAAAACGCGACGTCTGGGATACGACGGTAAAGGACAATATCGACTACGCAGCGACAACGACATCGATGCGGCATGGAACGCGTTGGGCGGCGCATCGTCGATACTCGAAGCCTGGGTTCCGTTCCAGCGCGAAGTTTCCGTGATCGCCGTCCGCGGCAGCGATGGTGCATTTTCCACTTATCCACTTGTGCAAAACTGGCACGCTTCGGGAATTTTGTCGGCGAGCCTCGCACCCGCGCCGGATTCCGCCGGCCTAGCCGAAATCGCTACGCATCACGCGCGCAGGATCGCCGAGTATCTGGATTACGTCGGCGTATTCGCGCTCGAGCTATTCGTTTGCGACGGAAAACTGCTAGGTAATGAAATGGCGCCGCGCGTGCACAATTCCGGACATTGGACCATCGAGGGCGCCACGTGCAGCCAATTCGAAAATCACGTGCGCGCCGTGCTAGGACTTCCGCTTGGCGACACGTCCGCCTGTGGCGTGAGCGTGATGCTCAACTGGATCGGAAAATTGCCGGACGCGACGGTCGTATTGAGCGAGCCCCATGCGCACTGGCACGATTACGGAAAATCGCCGCGCGAAGGGCGCAAGGTCGGTCACGCGACTATCTGCGCCGATGACGTCGATGGATTGCGATCTCGTCTCGCGCGCGTCGCGAGCGCGATTGGTCGCGAACAGCAAGTGGCGCCCGTGCTGGACGCCCTTGCCGGAACGCGTTGAACTTTATTTCATCTGACTCGTGGCGAAATCGTAATTTGCCAGATTCCAGAATGCCTCGATGTATTTCGGACGCGCATTGCGATAATCGATGTAATACGCGTGTTCCCAAACATCGCACGTCAGCAGCGGCACATCCGTGCCTGTGATCGGCGTCGCCGCGTTGCTCGTGCTCACGAGACCAAGATTGCCATCCGGACGCTGCACCAGCCAAGCCCAGCCCGAACCGAACGTACCAACGGCCGTCTTCGTGAATTCTTCTTTGAACTGACTGAATCCGCCGAATGCTTTCTTGATGCCGTCGGCCAATTTACCGCTCGGTTCACCGCCACCTTTGGGCGACAGGCTGTTCCAGTAAAACGTGTGATTCCAAACCTGGGCCGCGTTATTGAAAACACCGCCTTGCGCTTTCTTGATGATCGAAACGAGATCCTGATTCTCGAATTCCGTTCCCTTGATCTGGTTATTGAGATTCGTCACATACGTCTGATGATGTTTACCGTAGTGATAATCGATCGTCTCCGCCGAAATGTGCGGCGCGAGCGACTCGCGGGCCCAAGGCAGCGGGGGTAATTCGATGGCCATGTGTCTCTCCTTTTGATTGACCGACGCAGACATTGCGAACCCCGATTATAAGCAGGAATGAACGTCCGCGCCTGTTACAATGGAGTCATCCGCGCGCCGTTGTCGCGCATTCACCAAACCGACGTCTTATGGATACTCTCGACCGCATCAAAGATACCGTGCACGGACATCCCGTCGTGCTTTTCATGAAGGGTACGCCGCAATTTCCGATGTGCGGATTTTCCAGCCGTACGGCGCAGGCGCTGAAATCCGTCGGCGCGGATTTCGCGTCCGTCAATGTGCTCGAAGACCCCGAAATCCGCGCGAATCTCCCGCGTTATTCCAACTGGCCCACGTTCCCGCAGCTTTACATCAACGGTGAATTGATCGGCGGTTGCGACATCGCGCTGGAGCTTTATGAAAGCGGTGAACTCGGCCGCATGGTGCAAGAAGCGCATAAAGCTTGATGCACGCCGTTCGCACCGCGCGCCTGCCTAACGATTGGCGTGCGACGCCTGATGCGTTGGAAGGTCGCGTCGTACTCGTAACCGGAGCGACCGGCGGATTGGGCAGGGCGACAGCGTTCGCTGCGGCTGAAGCCGGCGCGACTATCGTTCTGCTCGGGCGAAAAGTTCCACAATTGGAAAAAGTATACGACGCGATCGCAGCGTTGAAACGCGCTCAACCTGCAATCTATCCGATGGATCTCGCCGGCGCCGCGCCGAAAGATTACGCGGACCTCGCCGACAACATCGCCAAAGAGTTTGGCCGTCTAGACGGCATCGTTCATACCGCCGCGCATTTCGACAGCCTGCGCCCCGCCGTCAACATTCAGCCGGAAGAATGGCTGCGTTCGTTGCGAGTGAATGTCTCGGCACCGTTCTTGTTGACGCAGGCATGTACTGTGCTGTTGAACGAGGCGCCGGACGCCAGCGTGATATTCGTAATCGATGATCCCGACCGCATGCGGCGCGCGCATTGGGGCGGATACGGCGTCGCGAAACATGCGCTGTCGGGACTAGCGTCCATTCTTCACGACGAATGGGAAAATGGACCCATTCGCGTGCATACCGTTGTTCCGCCACCGATGCGCACGGCATTGCGGCGCGCGGCGTACTATGGCGAGAATACGATGCAGCTTCCGACACCCGACGCGTTCGCGCCGGCGATGGTGTATTTGCTGAGCGCGGAAGCCGCATCGGCACGCGGAAGTTTGCTGGACTTGCGCACGAACTAGCACGATGCGATCGCAACGGGAGCGAGGCGATGGAAAACTCGATGAGCACGTTGTCGGCGGGTTTGCTGCTGTTCCTGATAATGGACCCGCTCGGCAATATTCCGCTGTTTCTCAGTTTGCTTCGCAACGTTGCTCCCGAACGTCGGCGGCGCGTGATGATTCGCGAGTTGATCATCGCGCTCGTTGCGCTTTTCGCATTTTTGCTCGGCGGAAGTTACGTCTTGAAGGCGCTGCAATTGCGTCCGGAATCGATCAGCATCGGCGGCGGCATCGTGTTGTTTTTGATCGGCGTGAAAATGATTTTTCCGCCGCGCGAAGGCGGCATATTCGGCGGCGCGCAAGGCATTGAGCCTTTCATCGTTCCGCTTGCGATCCCCGGAGTTGCTGGTCCGTCTGCCATGGCGGCCATCATGCTGATGACGAACTCCGCGCCCGGGCGCACCGTCGATTGGAGTATCGCGTTGTTTTGCGCGTGGCTCGCCACGGCATTGATTCTTTTGTCGTCGACGTATTTGTTCCGTCTGCTCGGCACAAGTGTACTCACTGCGCTGGAGCGATTGATGGGCATGTTGCTCGTCGCGTTGTCCGTGCAGATGTTTCTCGATGGCGTCGCACTTTATTTGCGTGTGGGCAGCAGCTGATTCAAATCTTCAGCGGCGAGCGTGCCGCAAGCAGCGCTTCACGCGCGCGGCGCGTGAGAATTGCGTCGTCGCCGAAATATTTCGCGGAGAGCGTGACGGCCTGTTCGATAAATCGTATACCTTCATCACGCGTGGCCGCTTGCTCGACGAGTATCGTGCCGAGGGCGAGCCGCGTTTCGGCGGAGCTCGGATGCAAACCATCGGGCGGCACCATCGCCGCGTAAGACGCCAGCGCCGCACGCAGTTCGTCGCGCGCTTGATCCGTCTCATTCGCCGCGTTCAGCGCCATCGCATAAGCGGTATGGGCCGCCGCGGCCGAAAGTGACTTCTCGCCCGACACCGCAATCGCTGCATCGTGCGCACCTTTGCCTGATTCGCGCGCTGCGGCAACGTCGCCTCGCGCCAGTTGCGTTTCGCTTAAATGAGCGAGCACGCCCGACGTATCGTCGATATGCGCGGCGGCGAGCATGGTCAGAGCTTCATGCAAATCATTTTCAGCGAGATCGAGGTTGCCTAATTGCCGATGTGTGTTGCCAAGGCCGTTCATGACTTCGGCCAACTCGCCTTCGTCGGCGTTGCCCTTGCGCAAGAAGTCTCGCGCTGCGATCAACGCTGGTTCTGCCTTGTCCAGATGCCCGATCATGCCTTCAAATTCGCCATAGTTGAGGCGAATCTCAGTGAGCACACCTTCATCGCGCGGCGTTGCTGACTCCGCGCGTGATAACAGGGAGTCGAGTAACCGACCTGCTTCGTCGAAGTGGCCCCAATCCATCTCATTCACGGCGAGCATTTCACCGTCGCGTAATGCGCGCCCGCTCGACTCTCCGAATATGCGGCGGGAAGTATCGAACGCTGGTTGCAGATAGCGTTGCGCCTGTTCGAACTGCGAAAGATAGTTGTAACTCGTGCCCACCAGACGTTCCACGACGACGGTTTCTTGATCGTCCGCGCCCCAGAGTCGCTTGGCGATTTCGTACGCTTGCCGATAGTTCTCGACGGCCGCAGATTCATCGTTGGTGAGACGACCGAATTCTCCTCTTTGACGTAGGGCGAGATACATGATTTCGTCGTCGTTGGGCGTGAGTTTCGCCAGGGTGAACGCTTCTTCGCTGAGCTCTTTGACGCGCGGGACGTCGGCGCGCTTTTTTGCGAGCCAGCCGGCGGTCGACAAAGTGCGCGCAACGTCGCGATGCGGTGCGTTGCGCAAAGCGCGCAAACGCGCGACGGCGTCGTCGGCGAGCGTCTGCGCACTCACATTGTCGCCGAGCGCGGCCGTGTCAGTGGCGGCTTCGCGTTCCGCATCGGCGGCGAGAATTGCCTGGTCGGACCTGTCCTTCACCGCCGCGAAAGCCCGTTCGTGCAGTTGCTTTGCCTCGGTGAAAAAGCCGAGCTGGTAATACACGGTGCCGAGTGCGTTTTGAAGTTCGGCTTTTAGGTCCGCATGCTCTGACGGAATCAAGTCGATGCGCTGTGCGCCGCGATCCACAAGTTCGCGCACGGATACCGGTTTGCCTTGCGCGACGTTCGGATTGGCATTTCGGAACAATTCCAGGAGAAAGTCTTTGACGGCGGTCGTTTTGCTCGCTTCGCGCGCGGTTTGTTGTGATTGCCACACGATCGCGACGCCGCCGGAAATGAGCAACGCCGCGAACATCGCAGCCGCACTCAGTGGAATCCAGTGACGACGCACGAAGACGCGCAATCGATATCGCCGATTGCCGCCGCTGATCGCGCGACCATCGACATATGCGCTCAAATCGTCGGCGAGCGCGGTGACGGATGCGTAGCGGTCCTCCGGCTCCTTGGCCAAGGCGCGTTGAACGATGTGGTCGAGATCGCCGCGCAGTGTGCGACGCAAAATCGGCAACGTGGTTCCGCGTGTCACGGCGGCCGCGTCGCCGGTCGGTCGCTTCGTGGTGCCGGCGGCGCGACTCAACGCTTGTCCGAAACTTTCCGGTGCCTCTTCGACAACGGCCTTGGCGAAGCTGATTGAACCCGCGTCTGCGCGTGCGTACGGCAATCTTCCGCACAGCAATTCGTACAACAAGACGCCGATAGCGTAGACGTCGGTTGCAGTCGTGATCTTGTCGCCGAGAACCTGTTCAGGTGCCGCGTATTCGGGCGTCATCATGCGAGCGTCGGTTGCCGTGCCGCCTTCGCCCTCATCCGCCCCGACCAATTTGGCGATACCGAAATCGAGCAGTTTCACGTCACCGTCGGCGGTAACCAAAATGTTGGATGGCTTCAGATCGCGATGGACGATAAGGTTTCGATGCGCATACGTCACCGCCGAGCAAACTTGCAGAATCATCTGGACACGTTGTCGAATCGTCAGGCCGCGTGAATCGCAATATTCGGTGATCTTTTGTCCTTCGACATATTCGAGCGTGAAATAGGGCGCACCATCGCTCGCTACGCCGCCGTCATGCAATTGCGCGATGTGCGGATGAATAAATCCAGCAAGTATTTTGCGTTCACGCAAGAAACGCACACGCGCTGCATCGCTCATGAAATCGGCGCGAATAAGTTTTAAAGCGACGCGTTGGACGAAGTCGCCTTCCTCGCGCTCGGCTAGATAGACACGTCCCATGCCGCCTTCACCGAGAAGACGCAAAATACGATAGGCGCCGACGCGTTGCCCGAGATGGTCGGCTAGTGGTTCGTCGCTGCGCAGTTTGCTCAGCACCGCTGCAGCGCCGTCCGCGAGAATACCGGGCGCCACCCGCTGTGCGTTGAGCAAGTCGAGAACTTCACGTAGCAAATCGTCGTCGCCGCTACATTCTTGCTTCAGCCAATGCTCACGCTCACTATCCGGCTGCTGCTGGCTTTCCTGAAATAATTCTTTTATTCGTGACCAGCGATCTGTTTCGATCATTTCGTGCTCTGATCCATTGCCTGGCGCAAAAACGAGCGTGCCAGTTCCCAATCGCGTCGCACCGTTCGTTCGTGCAGTCCGAGTTCGGCGGCGATTTCATGGAACGAGAGGCCTGCAAAAAAGTGCCACTCGACCAGTTGTCCCAACTCTTGGTCTCGCTGATTCAAGGCTTCGAGCGCCGCATCCAGTTCCAGCGTTTCTATTGCCGTTGTGGTGCCGAGGTCGCTTGTGTTTATTTCGATGTTATCGACGCCGCCACCGCGCTTTGCTCGGGAATGATGGCGCGCGTGATCGATCGTGATCTGGCGCATGGCGCGCGCAGCCAGCGAAAAAAAATGACGCCGACTGTGGATGCGTTCGACTTGGCCGCTGGTCAACTTGAGGTATAGCTCGTTGACGAGTGCCGTCGCCGACAGTGACGAACCTTGCACGAGCCCACTCTGCCTTCGCGCGCAGCGTTTGAGTTCGTCGTACACCAGCGCATACGCAGCATCCTGCGCGGCCACATCGCCTGAGTTGGCGGCGTTCAACAACTCGGTGATTTCAGCCCCAGTCGCCATGTTCGCAAACTCGACAGCGCCTTGTGAAACAGCTTAGCAGTTTAGGCGAGTCCTGCGGTTTACGACGGCTGAAATGCCTCAGCGCGCATGAAGGAAAATCTTCATGCCTACCAATGCTTCATCGCAGATCCCAATTTTCGGCTGCATTGCCCGCTTTACTCGGTAACTGTCGTACCAGTCTGCACCGCGGGCAAGTCCGCCCGAGTTGGGAGTATCGAAATGGCAACGAAGAACGTTTCTTCAGGAGGCGTGCGAGCCGGCGGGATAGGGCTCGCGCTCACGTATTTATTTATGTCGCCGTTGATTTACGCGGATACCATGCCTTGCGTGAACACCGACGCCGAGTTGGTGTCGGCGCTGAATCTCGCGGAAGGCAGCGCGCAGACGATCATGCTGGTGCAAGGCACCTATCACCTAAATGCAACCGCGTGGAACGCAAAATTGTCATCGCCCGGCCGAGGGAAATTTCGCGCCGGCTCCAGCCTGACAGGCGGCTACACGAATGCGACGTGCACATCGCGGGATATTGACGTCAACAACACCATCATCACCGACACGACGTCCAATCCGGATGACGAAGTCAATATTCTCGGCGATGCGACGATCGAAGGCATTACCTTCGAGTTACCCAACGGATTGATCATCGGCGCTGACAACACCGCCAACAACCCGCTGCCGGCGGGATCGGAACTGGACATCCGGCGCAACGTTTTCACGCAATCAACCGGCGCTATGAAACAGCCGCTTGAAATCGAGTGGAATGAAGATGCGTCCGTCGGCGGTGTGGTGCGACTGGCCAACAATCTCATTCACGGCAACAGCGGCGGTGGCGGTCCGGCCAATTCAGCAGCGATTTTCTTCTTGCTGGATAGTGGAAAGCCGACGATCGAAATGATCAACAACACGGTCGTGGACAATGGTGGCTCGTGGGCGGATTCGGCTTGCTGAATCTCAGCGCGACGCCGGTCTACGCTTACAACAATATTTTCTACGGCAATGCCGGATCGGATTTCGGTGTTTTCTTCGGAAGTCCGTTGACGCTCGTCGACAACGTGATCGGCACGCATTCGTATTCGGGTAGCACGATCACCGCCAGTGGTACAACGACGGCTGATCCAAAACTCGACGTGAATTTCAGACCGATCGAAGCGCCGGTATCGAACGTCATCAATTCGGGCACGGATTCCGTCGTCGGCGGTTTGCCCACGACCGACTTGCCGGGACGTGCGCGCGAAATCGGCAGCGAGCCGGATCGCGGAGCGTTCGAATCGAGCATCAATAATTCGACGTCGCAAGTCGTCACTACCGCCAGCGACGCGGTCCCGGCGCCACTGGGTTCGTTGCGCGCCGCGATCGCGAACGCCAACGCCGCACCTGCGGGGCAATCCACCACGGTGACGTTCGACTTAGGTTCGAACTGTCCCTACGTGATTTCGCCGACGGCTGTATTGCCGCTCATTACCTCGTCCATCAAATTTGAAGGTTATTCGCAGGCCGGCTCGTCGGCGAATGATCTCGAGTTCGGAGACGACGCCAATCTCTGCGTCATCCTCGACGGCAGTGCGCACAGCATCATGGACGGATTGTACGTGCCAACTGGCATCGCCGATTCCGTCGAAGTGCAGATCAGCGGTCTGGCGTTCGGTGGTTTCAGTCATGGTGCGATTAGCCTGTACGGCGGCAGTGGCCATATCGTCACGGGTTCGCGTATCGGCGGCTCGGCCAGCGGCACGGCGTTGAGTCCCGTCGCCAACGGCATCATCCTCGGACCCGGCGTTCACGATGTCACCATCGGCGGCGGATTCAACACCACCGACGTCGATCTTCGCAACATCATCGGCAAGGCGACCGGCGATGGGATTGTCTTGGACGGCACGTCGGGTGCGCTTCCAGCCGCTCACGGCAACCACATTTTGAACAACTATATCGGCGTGGGTTGGAGCACGAGCGGCACCGGCAGTTTCACCAACTTAGGTAATGGAGGCAATGGCATCACGATCGCCGGCGATCACAACGACGTTGATTACAACGAAATCGAGTTCAATACCGTGTACGGTTTGGAGCTCACCAGCACGGGCGCCAACACCAACGAGATATTGGACAATTCCATCGGCTATTTGTACGGTGAAACCGAAGCCGGTAACGCAGGTGGCATCGTGGTCACGAACGACGCGCACGACAACTCGCTCAACGGCAACGCCGTTTATTACAACTCGGGTACGGGAATTCGCATCGTTAGCGGACAAGGAAACGCTATCTTTGAAAATCAAACGTATCTCAATGGCGGACTGGGCATTGATCTGGCTGTCGCTGGCGTGACTTTAAATGATGACGACTCCGCCAGCCAGCCAGCCGATTACGCCAATCGCGGCCAAAATTTTCCTGTGATCACAGGAGCGATCGGTGGACACACGAAAGGGATGATCAGTGGCACGTTGACGTCGACGCCCGGCGATTATCACGTTGAGCTATTTGCGTCGGAAGCGTGCGATCCGTCCGGCTACGGAGAAGGAGAATTTAAGATCGGCTATTTCCTTGTCACGATCCCCACACCGATCATAGGCGGCCAAGGTACCGTGTCGTTCAGCATGCCGCCGGATTATCCGGTAGATTTTGCATTCGCGCCGATCATCACGGCCACCGCTATCGATGAAAAGCAGAATACATCGGAATTTTCAAAATGTTTTACGTACACGGACGATACGCTGTTTGCCAACGGCTTCGAGGACTAGGCGTTCTTCGCAATCGATGCTGAAGCGATCCATGAAAAGCGGCGCGGAATACGCGCCGCTTTTTTTATCCAAGAATATGCAGGCCGAGTCATCTCGTGGAGTTCTGGTACGTCTAGGGTTGAATTCGACAATTTGAGGCTACACTGCTTCAAACTCGATAAATTCAATCACGTCATCATGCTCGATACCAAATCAACCGACATCGCCGCGGTTCAACGTATCTCGGCCGTTCCGGTCATCCTGGAAATAGTAACGAAGATGACGGGTATGCGATTCGCAGCCGTTGCGCGCGTCACGGACGCCACGTGGGTTGCGTGCGCGGTATTGGACAAAATCGAGTTCGGCTTAAAACGAGGCGATGAACTCGAACTCGGAACGACAATCTGCGACGAAATCCGACAACATCATCGACCCGTGATTTTTGGACATGCGAGTTCGGATCCGCATTGGTCCAAACACCACACACCACGGATCTATAAGCTCGAGAGTTACATTTCAATCCCGATTTTCCGGGCCGACAAATCGTTTTTCGGCACGTTGTGCGCGATCGATCCTTCACCTGCCGATCTGAGCGACAGCACCATCATCGGAACCATGCAACTTTTTGCCGAACTCATCGGTACGCAGTTGGATAGCGAATTGGCGATGGAGCAGACTCGAAAGGATTTAGGCGATGCGCGATCGCTGGGCGAACTGCGCGAGAAATTCATCGCGGTGCTCGGACATGATTTACGCAACCCGGTTCACGTGATATCGATCGGAGCGAATGTACTCAAAGGCAACGTTTCCGAAGACAAACGACGCACCATGATCGAAATGATTTCTCGCAGCGCTCGCCGGATCGAAGGTCTGATCGAGAACACATTGGACTTCGCACATTCGCGAATGGGCGAGGGCATTCCCGTTTATCGCGTTGAAGATCCCCAGATTTTGGATGAACTTCAACACGTCATCGACGAGATCCAGTCGGCGTATCCCCATCGCGAAATCATCTCTCGAATGGAAATTCGGCGATTGCCTTTCGCCGATACCAAACGACTGGGCCAGCTGCTCGGCAATCTGGTCGCAAACGCGGTGACGCACGGAAGTGAGAACCATCCGGTAGAGATTGACGTGAGCAGCGACGATAACTGCTTTGAACTTCGCGTCAGCAATCGCGGCGCTCCGGTTCCGGCGGAAATCCTGCCTACTCTTTTCGAGCCGTTTACGCGGCTGGAAACGGCGACTCCCGAGCAAGGACTCGGTCTCGGCCTTTATATCGCGTGCCAGATAGCGCTTGCTCACAACGGTACGTTGGAAGTGTCGTCAACGAATGAGAAAACCTGTTTCACTCTTCGCATTCCAACGCAGCCGTGATCGACGCTGCCAGCCAGGCGCGAAGGATCCGACAGTGCAACGGCGCACGATTCACGATCCATGCACTTTTCGGCTGTCAAGTTGAGCTTTGATCGAGAACTCTTATGGGCAGGACGCTAAGCATATTGATCGTAGAAGATGACGCATTGCTGGGTGTGGCCACAGCGGAGTCGCTGACGTTGCTGGGTCATTCGGCGTCGATCGTTCCGACTGTTTCGGCCGCTTTTGCGGCGCTTAGCGTCACACATTCGTTCGACGTCATTCTCTTGGACCTGAATCTTGGCGAAGAACGCGGCGAGACGATTTTTGAGAAGCTGCAATTGCTTCGCATAAAATACCCTCCCGTCATCATTTTGTCGGCGCAACCGGATGCGGAAGTTCGACTGGCCGCCGATTTGGTTCAAGCGAAACAGATGTTGACCAAGCCGGCGTCGATCGCTCGAATAAGTTGGGCGATAGAACGTGCTGTCGCAGTGTGATCGGAATCTTCGATAGGTATCGATAACGTTATGGTCAAACCGCTCAGCGCCGAAACTCAAGCGAAACTGGCTTTGCCGCGTGGATCGACTATCCCGACGGTTATCGATCCGACGCGTTCTTTGGGCGAAATCCTGTGGACGCATGCCCGCATCCTTCGGCGTGATGGAATTCCCGCCTTAGTTCCGAGCGGAGGTCCGACTGAGCGCCCAATCGGAACTGCGACTTTGACGAAGTCGGCGAGCGGTGAGGCAAAGAACGTGCTCAAAGGTCGTTCTGCCTTCACTCGACGGCAAGGCTGAGGCGTTTAGTCAGTTTTAAGTGCTGTCGCCCAGAAGTTGTCGTTCCATTTAATTGTCCAAGGCTATTCGCATAACGCGCGAAGACTTTGCCGTGTTCGTATCGACCGCGACGCAACGTCTTTTCTAACGCTATCAATTCTGCAGGGTCTATTTCGTGAAAAACCGAATGAATAAGTTCCGCGTTTTCGTTTTCTTGGCCGGAGCGATGTCGCTTTCCGTAGCAGTCGCTGCTGAGCGAAAAGACGGACTTTCCGAAGATCGGGCGCTGGACGTGCTTCTGGACCGCATTCATCACGATCATCTCTACGATTCGCACTTGCCACAGTGTCTACACTATTACGCGGAAGACACCACGGATAAATATGTGGAATTTGCTATTCGCGAAAAACATGACGGAAAAAAATGCAAAGGAGCGATTGAAGTCGAACCGATCGTGGACCGTTTTCGAATCGACCGACATTCGCAAGTGATAACCTGGTTCGACGTAGCAAACGATCGCTACGAACCCTATCAGAGAGTGTTCAAGGATCGCGGTTTAGTGACGCCGTGAACCGAGAGGCGCTTTGTTCGCTAGCGCACTGACCCGGTTTCCTCACGATGATATTTATACGCGGCGATGAGTCCAAAGTCTCATCTCGTCGCCGCGCGTGAGCGCCGCGTGATTCGAGGACAGATTTAGCCAGGGACGGCTAGGGCAGACGTAGCGCCGAATCCCTCCCTGATTCGGCGCTTTTTCAGGAGCTGCATTCGACAGACAATTCGGCTGAGCTTGGGAAACGCATGCGATTAGAAACGTCTGAATTTATCGTCACCGGCTGCGCGTGGAGCTATAGAGCATCGCGCGAATTGGGCGATTCGCGGAATCCAGAAATGCACCGGAACGGAATCAAAACCGTGTCGCTTACGTGCAGGGCATGCAACTCGGTCTGGGTTGCGACGAAGGGCGAAGATTGCGGTCAGTTTCGTCCTGCTATCAGTGCAATCCATGTCACTTGTCCCAACGGCGAAACCGAAGGTCAGATTGTTGATTTGCACTGAATAGTGAGCCGGGATTTTCACTGAAAAGTGAGCCACCCTTTTTTTTTGCAGTATGCCTT
>OLMB01000073.1_pt1 | contig 14658 bp, 14 predicted proteins | sample 1604691 | NCBI WGS metagenome assembly OLMB01 (sample SAMEA104055722, study PRJEB20765) | soil metagenome | isolation source: soil
TTGCGGCTCGCCGGCAACGAAGCATCGCTCGCGCTTGACGCGGCATTGAAGAATTTGCCGACGCGGCAACGCCAAGCGTTTCTGCTTCGCGTTTGGGAAGGATTCGATGTGGCGACGACGGCAAATGTCATGCGTTGCAGCGAAGGAAGCGTGAAAACACACTTGTCGCGCGCGTTGGCCGCGTTGCGACGCGCGTTGGAGAAATACGAATGAACGACGAAAACAAATTGCCCGATTGGACGAGCCAGGCGAAACAGATGCTCGACGAATCCACGGAAAATCTGGATGCGGCGACGCTATCGCGACTCAATCGTTCGCGTCAGAGCGCGCTGGAATCGGCGCGTCCGCGTCGTTTGCGATCGTGGTTCTTGCCGGCAGGTCTCGCCAGCGCGTGCGCGGTTCTGCTGGCGGTGGCGGTCGTGTGGCATCGGCCGGCCACGGCGCCGCAGAACGCGCCGGATCCGTTCCTCCCCAACGCGACGGCAAACTTTTCTGGCAACTCCGTCGCCGGCAACGATCTGGATCTTGTTTCCAGCGACGACAGCATCGAGTTCTATCAGGACCTCGACTTTTACGCTTGGCTTGAGACTCAGGGCGGAGACAACAACGGGTGAGCTTTATTTTCGCGACGATTCTTTCGGCGGCTGCGCTGGCGCAGACACCGCCGCCGCCTCAGCCGGTTACGACGGCGACGGCGACGGCGCAGACCAAAACACAGGGGCGGCACGTGGACAAGCACGACGACAAGCACAAAAAAGACAGTCCTGACCCGGCCCTTCTCGGCTTTCTGGGCGACTACGAAGACGCGGCGGACGGTCTCGATCCCATCGGACTTTCCGAGCAAACCGAGTCTGACAAACCGCAGGATGGGCACAGACAATGATCTCGATTTGCAAATCCATCCTTGTCCGCAGCGTTACTGTGTTGCCGTTGCTCATTGACGCGGCGTATGTATCGGCGCAACCGAACCAGGCGCCGCCGGCAGCCGTTCGCGGCGCGCCGGTCGCGTGGTCGTCGCTCAATGCCGACGAACAACAAATTCTCGAGTCGGTGCACAAGAATTGGGATCAATTGCCGCCTCCGGCGCAGCAGCGTCTGATGCGTGGCGCGCAACGCTGGTCGGCGCTCACGCCCGAGCAGCGCGACAACGTGCGCAAGCGCTTCGAAAAATGGAATAGCCTCGCGCCGGAACAACGCCAACAGTTGCTCGAACGATTCGAAAAATTCAAGCAGTTGCCGCCTGAGCAGCAGGAACGCATTCGGCAGGCGTTCAAGCGTTTCGGTTCGTTGCCGCCGGAACAGCGCCAGCATCTGCGCGAACAGTTCAATCAAATGAGCCCGAGCGAACGCCAAGCGTTTTTGCTCGGTGCGAATGCTCAAAACCGAGCCGGCACGCTTCGCGAATTTTTCCAGTCGATTCCAGCAGAGGAGCGTCACGATACGCGTCAGGCGATGCAAGCGTTGACGATGGAACAACGCCGCGCGTTCATGCAGGCGTGGCGCGGTCTGCCGCCGGATCAACGTGATGCCTATCGGCGCCGCCTGTTGAAGATGACACCGGAACAGCGCGCGATCGAATTGGACAAACTGCCGCCCGCGAAACCGTGACGCTTACGTCGTCGCTAGACTCACAATCGCAGCGACGCCTACGCCGATAGCAATCACGACGACGTAGCAGATGCCGATGACGCCATACTTCAGCGTCGTCATGATCCAACCCTGTTTGTATACTTTTTTCTGCATCAGGAACAGGTATATCGGAATCCACCATCCGAGAATGAAGATCAGCCATCCCAACGGTGACGTCAGCCATTCCGCAGTCGTTTGAACCCACGCCTTTAACGCAAGCAGGATCGTGATCAACAGTAGCGCGAAGAAAATAAACGCGTGGCTGTGCAGCGCGACAATTAGATGTTCCATGTAAAGCCGTCGCCTGAAGATGAAAAAAATCTTCAGAAGCAACGCGAATAGTGGCATGACTACAAACAGAACCTGCGGCAACACGCTAAGGATTCCGATCGCAAGTCGCTTCGGATCGTTGCCGATATGCATGATGTTGGTCTTCATGTGGCCGATGCCGACGTTGATACGGTCGTTCGCGAACGCAGGTAGCCAGTCGAAGTGGACAGGATTGGTTTTGGCATCCCATTCCTTGCCCATGATTTGAAAATGACCGTCGTCATCGTCGTCGGAAGAGGTATCCGGCGGCGGCGGGGTGCCTTTCGCTTTCGCATCGGCAACCGCATCGAGATACTTGATGCGCGCGTCGGCCTTGTCGCGCAGTTGATCTTCCATCTTTTGCACTTTCGCGGCCTTCTCCGGCGTTTTTGCGTTGTTTTTTGCAGTTTCAAGTTTGGTCACCATCGAGTCACGGCGCGCCATCACTTCTTCTTTGGTCGCTGCCGTCGTCACGGATGTGCGGTTGCCTTCGTCGAGGTCGACGCCGTTGATGTTCAAGTCGTCGAGCCACAACTGCATGGCGAAGAACGCGGCGATGGTGAGGAAAAAATACAAGCGAAACGGCGTGACGAAACGAACGCGTCGACCGCTGAAATATTCGTTGCTCAGGTATCCCGGTCGCGTGAGCAACGGCCACAGTGTACGAAAGATGCGCGAATCGATATTGAAGATCGTGTCGGCGATGTCATGCATCATGCTCGAGAGCGGCCGGATCATTCCCTTCACCGGCTGTCCGCAGCGAAAGCAATATTCGCCGAGCAATTCGGCACCGCAGTTCGAGCAAACTACCGTCACCACGGGAGGCGGCGCAGTGGACGGTTTTTCTTCGCTCGGTGGCGTAGGGTCCGGCACGCTTAGTTCTTGCGTCGTCATCGCCTAACTTTAGCCGATTCTCGATAAGCCGCCTACGCGCGACGTTGCGCGCTCCGCTAAACTGCGCGGCCCGATTAGATCGATCTACCGATGTCGTCCACTGCACCACTACCACTGTCGCGTTTGCGCATCGAAGTCGGCGAAACGATGCGGCTGGCCGCGCCGCTCGTGCTCGGTCAGCTATCGACGATCGGCATGAATGTGATCGACACGATGCTGGCGGGACACCTCAATGCGCGCACGTTGTCCGCCGTGGCGGTGGGAACTAGCGTGTGGTCGCTCGTCATCGTCAGCGCGATCGGCGTGATGCTCGCGTTGCCGCCATCCGTGGCACAACTCGCAGGCGCCGGCGAGCATGAACGGATCGGACGCCTTTTCCGACAAGCGCTATGGCTTGCGCTAATGCTCGGCATCGCTTTGCTCATCGCCGTGCGGCACGCGACGCCGTTGCTAAACGCGATTGGCATCGAAGAATCGCTGATCGGCGACACACAAAAATTTCTACGCGCGATTTCCTGGGGCGCTCCCGCGCTGACCGGCTACTTCGCGCTGCGCGGGTTGTCGGAGGGTCTCGCATTGACCCGACCGACGATGTATTTCGGTTTTTTCGGACTCGTCGCACTCGGGCCCATCGGCTATTTCTTCATGTACGGCGCATTCGGTTTCGACGGACTCGGCGCGCAAGGTTCCGGCATCGCCACTGCCGTCGTGTTGTGGTTGCAGTTTTTCGCGTTCGCGATCTATATCGCATTGCGTCGTCACTACGTTGCGTATGCGCCGTTTTCGCGATGGGATCCGCCGCGCGTTTCCGAAATTGTCGATCTGCTGCGTCTCGGCGTTCCGATGGGCATCGCCGTGTTGATGGAAGCCGGATTGTTCGTCGCGACCGCATTGTTGATCGGATCGCTCGGCGCGAACATCGTCGCCGGACATCAAATCGCCATCAACGTCGCGTCCGTCGCCTTCATGCTGCCGTTAGGTGTCGCGATGGCGACGACGGTGCGCGTCGGTCTCGCCGTCGGCCGCGGCGACAGTGTCGGCGTCCGCTACGCGGGTTATGTCGGCATCGCGACATCGCTCGTCACGCAAACACTGTCATGCGCGATGATGGCCTTGTTGCCGCACGCGATCGCTAGTCTTTACACCGACGACGCGAACGTCGCGGCATACGCAGCCCAGCTGCTCCTGCTTGCCGCCGCGTTTCAATTTTCCGACGGGATCCAAGTCACCGCCAACGGCGCGCTGCGCGGACTCAAAGACACCACGATTCCGATGATCATCACGACGGTTGCGTATTGGGGCATCGGCATGCCGCTGGGTTGGTGGCTCACATTCCGCGGCGGTTTCGGCGCGCGCGGTATGTGGATCGGTTTGATCGCCGGATTGAGCGTCGCGGCGCTGCTGCTATTTGCGCGTTTCGCGGTCCGGTCGAACGCGCGCCGCCTCGCCAGTCTTTCGTCACATGCCGCCGACGCCGGCATCTAGTACGCTCATCGTCAATTCTGGAGTAGAAACGTTATGGCAGACACCAAACGCGGTTGGTTCATCGGCTTTTTCGTCGGTCTGTGGGCATTCATCAATTTCGCGCGTCTGCTTGTCTTCAACGCCATTTTTGTCATCATCGTGATCGCAATCATCATCGCGATGCGCACCGGCACGCCGACTATTCAAGACCACACCGCGCTGGTGCTTAATCCAAAAGGCAACATTGTGGAACAGTATACCGCCGACGCCGCGCAGCGCGCGTTCTCGGATGCGTTCGGCGACAAGACCCGCGAAGTGCAATTGCGCGACATCCTGCGCGCCGTCGAGGCGGCGACCGGCGACGCACACATCGAACGCATCGTCATCGAGCCGGACGAAATCGCCAGCGCCGGCATTTCAACGCTGCGGGAAATCGGCATAGCGCTCGACCGCTTCAAAGCCTCCGGCAAAGAAATCATCGCCGTGTCGAACGGCATGACGCAGGGACAATATTATCTCGCCGCGCACGCGAACCGGATTTTGCTGCATCCCGGTTCGGAAGAAGGCGTGTTGCTCACCGGTTTCGCCGCGTATCGCATGTATTTCAAGCAGGCACTCGACTGGCTCGGCGTCGATGTCCATCTATTCCGCGTCGGCGAGTTCAAATCGTTCGCCGAACCTTACATTCGCAACGATCAATCGCCGGAAGCCCGCGAAGCCGATTTATTCTGGATGGGCGGCGTGTGGAACGATTTCCTGAAAGACATCGCCACGCAACGTCACGTCGACGCCGCGCAACTGACGGCGCAGATCAACGATTACGCGAACGTGATCAAATCCGCGAGCGGCGACATGGCAAAAGTCGCGCTCGACATGAAACTCGTCGACGAGTTGGCGACGCGCGATCAAGCAGTTTCAGCGCTGATCGCAAAAGGCGCGGCGGAAGAACACACCTTCCGACAAGTGGGATTTCAGGAATATTCGAACCAAGTCGAGCGACAGCTCGCACTCGACACGCGGCCGCAAGTTGCCGTCGTGGTCGCGGAAGGTGAAATTCTCGGTGGCGATCAACCGCCCGGCATGGTCGGCGGCGAGTCGACCGCGAAATTGTTGCTCGAAGCGCGCCAGAACAATTCGATCAAAGCCGTCGTGCTGCGCGTGAATTCACCGGGCGGCGACGCGTTCGCATCCGAATTGATCCGTCGCGAAGTGGAATTGACGAAAGCCGCGCACAAACCCGTGATCGTTTCGATGGGCGATGTCGCCGCATCCGGCGGTTATTGGATTTCGATGGACGGCGACGAGATTTACGCGGAACCCACCACGATTACAGGGTCGATCGGCATCTTCGGATTGTTCTTCGGCATTCCGAACACGCTGGCCAAAATTGGAATACACACGGATGGTGTCGGCACCACGCCGCTGGCCGGCGCGCTCGATCCGCGTCGACCGCTCGATCCGAAAATCGGCGAAACCGTGCAGGCATTGATCGACAAGGGCTATCAGGACTTCATCGGCCACGTCGCCGCCGCGCGCCACAAGACGAAAGAAGAAATCGACGCCATCGCGCGCGGTCGCGTGTGGAGCGGTCAACAGGCGCTCGATCGCGGACTCGTGGATAAACTCGGCGGCCTCGAAGAAGCCGGCGCGGAAGCGGCGCAACGCGCGAACCTCGGCACGAACTATCGCCTTCGCTACATCGAAAAACCGCTATCGACGTGGGAACGTTTCGCGCTGAGTTTCAGCAACGACACGCTCGCGCATTTCGCGAAAGCGGTACTGCCGGAAATGCCGACCGGTTTGCTCACAGATCCGGAAATTCGCGATCAGATCAAGTTGCTGGAGTCGGTAAAGAACAATCGCATCGGCGTGTTCTCCTATTGCTTTTGCGAACTGCGGTAGTTCGCGATGAACGCGTGCGGATGCTAGTCCGGTTTCCGCACGCAAAATTCCGGCGTCATGTTTTTCCAATGCTGCGCGTGCTCGTACCGCCGCGTGCGTAAAACGGCAATCATATGAGTGGGCTTTATGCGGCCGGCGAGCATCTCAGTTTCATCGCGCGCATGGATTCGGTCGACGAACTCGCGGTCGTCTACCGAGTTCGCATCCAGATGCGGCCCGAATCCGCGGCCGATGAACGGATCGATGACGTTCGCAAATCCCACGAAGAACTCGAAATGGAAACGCTGCACCAGCAGCGGCAGAATGTCCTGCGCCCGGATGCCTTCGAAACCTTCGGCGGAACAATCCCAGTTTTCGTAGAGTTTTTCATACCGTTTCAATTGCATGTGGAACGTGTTTTCGCGCGGCATTTCGCGCCAGAACTCGTGTACGATTTGCAACGCCTCCGGCCATAGCTTATGACCGTTCTGTCCGATCATGTCGGCGGTGATGAAGCGTCCGCTTTGCCGCAGCACGTTGCGGATCGATGCGAACAGATCTTCCAGTTCGACGACGTGATGCAGGCTCTGATTAGCCATCACCGCATCGAATTTGCCCGCTGGTCGCCACTGGTTGAAATCGCCGATGACAGGTTTGATCTGCCCCGACACTCCGGCGTCGGCGGCGAGCGTCGCGCCGCGTTCCAGCATCGCGGCGTTGATGTCGACGCACTCGATGACGAACCGCGAATGTCCGCGCGCGACGAGCGTTTTTGCCACCCGCACTTCCGTGTCGCAGTTGCCGCAGCCGAGGCTGGCGAAGCGCAGCCGGGACCAGCGATGTTCCTTGATGCATTTTTCGAGGAACACGACGAAGAATTCATCGGGGTTGGAGAAACCGAATTCCTCGAAGATCGGACGGACATATTTGTTCGACCAGTAGTGATAAATCGCCGGCAGATCGTGCACGTCTTCCTGGTGCTCGAAGATCGTCGTTTCGGTCGAGATGCGCGCGTCGTACTCGTCGGCGCTGAGACGGCGGGCGCGCAACGCATCAGCTTTTTTTAAAGCGACGCGTGTCAACGATGCGCCCCACATGCGCTGCATCGGTTCACGCAGGAAACGCGGCAGGCGCCGCGCGACAGGCACGGCGTACTTGCGCAAAAACCGGTGCATTCCCGGTCAACCGCCCTGATCTTCGAGCGCCTTGTCCGTTTTCTTTTTCTGATCGTCGACGACATTCTGCACGTCTTTCGCTTTCTGCAATGCCTTGAGTTGCGTATCGATCACCGTTTTCTGCGCGGGCTGAATCGCGGCTTGCGGCGGAGGAGGCGCATCGGTCGAGCAGCCGAAAAGTGCGCAGGCGGCGAGGAACGTGAACAGCGAAGCGGATTTCATGGCGATCTCCAGCGGTAACACGTAAAGTCTGCGCCACGGCTTCTGCCATAACAAGCGGTACAAACCTCATGGCGACGAACGCTGCGCGTTGGCGACTGGATGGTCAAACTTGCCTCATCACCGGTGCGAGCAAAGGTATCGGTTTGTCCTGCGCGCGCGAGTTCGCCGCACTCGGTGCGGACCTGCTGATGGTCGCGCGCGACGACGCACCTCTCGAACAAGCCAGCGTCGATTTGACGGAAGAGTTTCCCGAGTGCGAGATTTTCACCTTCGCCGCCGATATCGTCGAACGCGAACAACGCCTCGAAGTTTTCGACTGGATCCTCGACCTTGAAATGCCGTTGTCGCTCGTCGTCAACAACGTCGGCACGAACACAACCAAGAGCACGCTCGACTATTCAGAAGAGGAAGTGCGTTCGGTGATCGACACGAATCTTCTTTCCGCTTTCGAGATTTGCCGGCTGTCGCATCGGCACTTGAGTGAACACGCGAATGCGGCGATCGTGAATGTTGGCTCGGTTTCGGGTTTGACGCACGTGCGCACCGGTTCGCCGTACGGCATGACAAAAGCCGCCCTGATGCAGCTAACGCGCAATCTCGCATGCGAATGGGCCGCGGACGGCATTCGCGTCAACTCCGTTGCGCCCTGGTACATCCGCACGCAACGCACGGAAGGTCCGCTCGCCGATCTGGATTATCTCGACGAAGTGCTTGCGCGCACGCCATTGGAACGCATCGGCGAACCGGAGGAAGTCGCCGCCGCCGTCGCGTTTCTGTGCATGCCCGCCGCCTCGTACATCACGGGCGAATGCATCGCCGTCGATGGCGGATTTTCGCGCTACGGTTTTTAGACGTCGCGCACTCGCGTTGACACGCGCAGACGATCAGCAACCGCTGAGATCGTCATTCAACTTATCTTCCTGTGGCTGCAAAATCGCTTGCTCGTCCTTGAACGCGCGCTTCAGCTTTTGATGCACGTCGTCATATTGTTTTTGCAGATAACCGCACGTCTGTTCGCGCGACATCGGTTCGCATTGATCCTGCACGGCGATGTAGTCGCCGGACACCGCCGATTGCGCGGATTTGTCGACGGGAATCTGCCGCATGCCCGGCGCGGAAACGCCCACGCCGCCCGGACCATACGTTTGTGCCAGACTTTTGCTTCCGACGCCGAGCACACCCGCCGGCACCATGCGCGGCTGCGGATTGCCGTCGCGGCTCACGTATTGCGTGCCGTCTTCCGCACGCACGCATGCCCACATCGGCGGAACCGGAGCCGGTTGTGGCGGCTGCGGCGGCGGTGGATCGATCACGGGCTTCGAGTCATCGACTGGCGTTTCAGCGGTCGGCTTTTCGGGTGGATCGGACGCAAAGTGAACTTTGGTCTCCGCGTCGCCCTTCGTGCAGGCGTGATCTTGGAACGCAACAGCGCCCAGCGCATTTGTACACTTGTACACTGCGGCGTGCGCGCCGAAAGAAATGAAACTTGCGGCTGCCAACAAAATAGGTGAAGACGCGATGCGCATTTGCGATAGTCCGATGCCTGCGGTTATTTTAGCGCGCCGCCGTGATCCCCGTCTGAATCCAACGCAACACGAGTGCCGCCCTGATGATCGAGTTGTTCAGCGATACGAAAACCAAGCCATCGGCGGCCATGCGCCAGATGATGGCGAATGCCGAGGTGGGCGACGAGCGCGCGGGCGAGGATCCGAGCGTCAACGCGCTAATCGATCGCTGCATCGCGCTGCTCGGCAAGGAAGCGGCGCTGTATCTGCCGTCGGGTACGATGTGCAACGAGATCGCGTTGGCTGTTCACTGCAAGCCGGGCGAAGAAGTCATTTGCGATGCGACATCGCACATCATCGGTTTTGAAGGCGGCGCTCCCGCGGCGTTGGCGGGTGTCATGCTCAACCCCGTCGCCGGCGTTCGCGGCATTTTCAGCGCGAATCAATTGCGCGAGAAAATCCGGCCCGATCGTCCTTACGCGCCCCGACAGCGTTTGGTGGAAGTCGAGCAAACCGCGAATCTCGGCGGCGGCGCGATTTGGCCGCTGCCGACGTTGCGCGAGGTAAGCGACGTCGCGCACGCGGCGGGATTGCTGACGCACATGGACGGCGCGCGCTTGCTCAATGCGTGTGTTGCGACCGGCATCAGTGCCGCCGACTATGCTTACGGATTCGATTCGGTGTGGATCGATTTCTCAAAAGGACTCGGCGCTCCCGGAGGCGCAATCCTCGCTGGAACTCGCGCGTTCATCGACGACGCCAATCGCTGGAAACTGCGTATCGGCGGTGCGATGCGTCAGAGCGGCATTATCGCTGCGGCGTGTTTATACGCGCTCGACAACAATGTCGTCCGCCTCGCCGAGGATCACGCGAACGCCAAACGTCTTGCCGAAGGCATCGCACACGTCAATGGCTTGCGTATCGATGCGCGTTCCGTTGAAACCAATCTCGTGTACTTCGATGTTGTCGACAAACGCTTCGATGCGGAAAAAGTTTGCGCAGCACTGTCCAAACGCGGCGTGCGCATGGGACCGATGGGATCGCATACGGTGCGGGCCGTGACGCATCTTGATGTCAACGCAAAAGATATCGATACCGCGCTCGATCAATTGCGCGACGTGTTAAAAGTCTAGCGCCGCCGCTCGACGCCAGTCGGCAAAGTTGCGACGCGGCGATATTCTGCCGAATCGAAATGCGTGGGATCGTCCAGCCACGCGTCGATCATCGACGATGCGTCATTGCCCCAGAAGTGTTCTCCGCCGATGCGTAGCGTCGGCACGCCGAAGACGCCCGCGGCTATTGCCCCATCCGTGTTCGTGCGTAACTGCGTTTTGACATTTGCAGCATTTGCGGCATTCTCCACATTGTCGATATCGAGCGATGCACCCACGTCGGCGAGGTCGTCAGGAGTAACCCCGGCTTTACCGTCGCGCCAGATATGCGCATAGATTTTCTCGACCGATTCCCACGTCGTGCCCGCAGCGACGCACAGCCGTAATGCGGTCAATGGATTGAACGGATGCGCGGGCGGAAATCGCAATTCGATCCCGTCCTGTTCGGCCTGCCAGACGATAAACCGATACATGAATTCGCGCTTGCCCGGAACTTCCGCCGGACCCAGCGTGCCCGTGTGATTGAGTATCGCGCCGAGAGCGATCGGTACGGGTGTGATTTCGATTCGTTCGCGCCACTTTTGCACTTTTCCGAGCTGCAAATAAGAAAACGGCGAGATGAAATCGAAATACCATTCCGCTTGCATCGACCGACGTCCCTAGCGTGTGCTGAGCAGCTCGCGACGCAACCAGCGCGCGCGACGCGCACGGTTGGTGACGGCGGCGACCAGATGACGTGGGCGGATCGGCTTGGTCAGATAATCGTCGCCGCCGATGTGGAGAGCGGCGAAACGCTTTTCCATATCCGCATCGCCGGACAACAGCACTACCGGCGTAAACGCGGTACGAGGATGCGCGCGAAACAGCGCCAGCAACTCGAAACCGGAAATTTGCGGCATGTACAAATCAGCGAGGATGACATCCGGCGTGAAGTCGTGCAGCGCGTGCAATGCCTCCTCCGGCGTGCCGACGGAATGCGTTTCCATATGGTTGTGACGCAGCACCGACGAGCAGAACAAACGCATCGAGTTGTCGTCGTCGACCACGAGAACGCGATAAGGCTCCGAACGATCGGCGATCATGCCGGCCAGGCGCGGCGCGATCCGCGTGGCGTCCTCGGGCAACACGAACATCGTTTCGGCGGCGCAGCGCATGGCGGCGAGGCGTACGTCGATGTCGTCGTGATCGCTCAACACGACGAGCGGCACGCGCGTCGTCATACTGCCGTCGATATCGGTACGTCGCTCCGTGAGCCACGACTGCAAACTTTCCGCGCCGATGACGAGTGCGAGCACCGAGCCGGCTTCCAGCGCTTGTTCGACGTCATGCACATCCGTGCAAGCGGCAAGATCGTAGCCGAGCACCGCCAAGTGCGTGCGTAACGATTCGCGATGAGCCGGATTCGTGCCGAAATAATGGATTGCCGGACGCAACGGCACCGGCGTGGCGCGATCGGGCGAGAGCACGGCGACTTCAATGCGCGCGCGATAACGATGCAACGCGTCGGCGACTGCCTCGGCGAGCGCCTGCAATTGCTCGATCTGCGTCGTGTTCGGACGCATCGCGCTATCGGCGAACGAACTCAAGTAAGCCGCAAGGCCGAGCACCGATTCGGAGAGATCGGTGAGCTCCGACGCTTGCGCGCGCTCGGCCAGCGCATCGGCCTCTTCATAAAGATTGCCAGCGCGTTCGCGATCCCAATTCATGGTAAGACCGCGGCATTCGCGGCTCAGCGCTTCGACGCGCAGGCCAAGTTCGGGATCGAGCTGGGGTTTATTAGTACTCATGCGGTTTTCTCAAAAAGGGGTTAGTGCAACGTTTTGAAAATTTCGGGATCGAATGCATCGACGGCGATGACTTCATTGCGCGCGTCATCGGCGTCTTGCAGCAATCGAAATTCGTCTTCGGTGATCACGCCGGCTTTGCGGCCCATTTCGTCCAGCATATAGCCTGGCGCGCGATCGAGTTTACCGGCGCGCACCGCGTCACGCAGTTTAGTTTCGATCGGTATTGCGCGCACGGCTTTGTCGAGCGCAGCTTCCAGCGTACCAAGACCTTCTTCCGTTGGCGGCGGAACGAAAATATCGGGCGTGAGATTGATGCGCGCTTCGCGATCTTCGAGGATGTCGCGCGCAACGCGAGCGCCCAGTTTGTCGGATGGCGGACGGAAGCGCGCACCAAGTGGGAAGATCGCCCACGACAACGCGAATGCCGCCGGTCGCGCCGGCAAATTTTCCAGAACGCCGAGCAGCGCTTCCTGCACGCGATACAAACAGTGTTCGACACTCCAGCGCACGAGATTGTAATTCGCCGTGGTCTTGCCTTCGTCGTGATAACGCTTGAGCGATGCCGACGCGAGATACATGTAGGCAAGCGCATCGGCGAGGCGACCGGAAATTTTTTCGCGACGCTTGAGCGATCCGCCCAACGTGCCCATCGCGACATCAGACAGCAATTCGAACGCTGCTGAGAATCGAGACAGATGTTGATAGTAGCGCGACGTATCTTCCGCGCGCGGCGCGGCGGCGAGACGGCTGCCGGTCCACGCCAGCAGTTTCGCGCGCGTGATATTGCGCATCAGCAGATTGATGTGTCCGAACAACGCGTTGTCGAATTTATTGAGATCGTTCTCGGCAATTGCAGCGATTTCGAATTGCACAAACGGATGACAGCGAATCGCGCCTTGTCCGTAAATGATCATCGATCGCGTGAGAATATTCGCACCTTCCACGGTGATGCCAATCGGTACGGCGTCCCACGAGCGAGCGAGGGAGTTGCGTGGCCCGCGCTGGATCGCGGCGCCGGCGCGGATGTCCATCGCGTCGGTGATAACTTCGCGCATGCCCTCGGTCAGATACGCTTTTGCGATCGCCGACAACACCGCCGGTTTTTCACCGGCATCGAGCGCCCCGCATGTGAGCGTGCGTGTTGCCGTCATCATGTACGTTTTGCCGGCGATGCGGGCGAGCGGTTCTTCGATGCCTTCGAAACGGCCGATGGGCGTATCGAATTGTTCGCGCACCGTCGCGTAGGCGCCGCTGAGCCGCGTCGCCATTTGCGCGGCGCCGACCGACAACGCCGGCAACGAAATCGAACGTCCCGCCGCGAGACATTCCATCAACATGCGCCAGCCGTGTCCGATGCCTTCGTTGCCGCCGATCAAACAATCCATCGGCGCGAACACGTTGTTGCCGACGATCGGTCCATTCATGAACGGCACGCCCATCGGGTCGTGACGCTGGCCGATCTCCACGCCGGGAAGGTCGCGCGGAATCAGCGCGCACGAAATGCCGAGATCGTCTTTGTCACCGAGCAGATGATCCGGGTCCTTGATGCGGAACGCGAGACCGATCAGCGTCGCCACCGGTGCCAACGTGATGTAGCGCTTTTTCCAATCCAGACGAAGTCCGAGGATTTCTTTTCCATCGACGATACGTTTCTCGACGACGCCGGTGGATTGCGTCGCCGCCGCATCCGAGCCGGCTTCCGGACCGGTCAATCCGAAACACGGAATTTCTTCTCCCTTGGCGAGACGCGGCAGATAATAATTTTTCTGCGCGTCGGTTCCGTAATGCAGCAGCAGCTCGCCTGGCCCCAGCGAGTTCGGCACCATCACCGTCACCGCCGCCGCGACGGATCGCGTCGAAAGTTTTGTGACCACGCGCGAATGGGCGATGGCTGAAAAACCGTGTCCGCCGTACTCCTTCGGGATGATCATGCCGAAGAAACCTTTCGTCTTCATGTAATCCCAAACGTTCGGCGGCAGATCGCGCAATTGATTGATCTGCCAATCGTCGAGCATCCCGCACAGTTCGGTAACGGGGCCGTCGATGAACGCTTGTTCTTCCGCGCTGAGCGGCTGCGGTTTGAAATCGAGCAATTTTTCCCAGTGCGGCAATCCGGAAAAAAGTTCGGCATCCCACCACACCGTGCCGGCTTCGAGCGCGATGCGTTCGGTTTCGCCGAGCCGCGGCAACACGGGCGCCATTATTTTCATCGCGAATCGCGATACGACAAGACGCCGAATCAGCGGCACGCCGAAAATCAGCGCAAGAACGATCAACGCAATCACGCAGCTTTCGAACAACAGCGGCGATTCGATGCCGACGATTCGCCAACCGATCAGCCAAACGCCGGTGGCGCCGACCCACGCGAGAAATCCGTAACCCAAGAACAACAACGCGCTGAGGAAAATCAGGGCGAGAATGAAGGTGATCAGCATGGACGCGTCTCGATGGGATCAGCGACAACGATCTGCGTATCATCCGCCGCCGCCGCTGAAATGCAAAGACCGTTAATGCCCAGTTAGATCGCCGGTCGGTTCAGCACCTTTGATGCGCAGCGGCGATCAATAAAGGGGAACGCTCGAATCCACGTCACGCGACCACGCATCGATGCCACCTGCGACATTGTATACATTGCGGAATCCGAGGCTGCGGAAATGCTCGGCGGCGCGCTCGCTGCGCG
>OLMB01000207.1_pt1 | contig 14522 bp, 12 predicted proteins | sample 1604691 | NCBI WGS metagenome assembly OLMB01 (sample SAMEA104055722, study PRJEB20765) | soil metagenome | isolation source: soil
CAGTGTCAGCGACTTGTGCTGACGCAGCACATCGATCTTCACCTGACTTCCCGGTTTCTGTTCGCGCAAGAGTCGAAACGCATCTTCCGGACGTTCTATTTTCGTCCCGGCGACCTGTTCTAATACGTCGCCGGATTTCAATTGCTTGAAATCCTCGTCGTCTGCCGACAAGACGAGCACGCCTTTCTCCGTTCCGAAATAGCCGCCTAAATCCGGATTCAGACTGGCCAGATTCAAACCCCACCACGGCGTCGATAAGTTGAATTGTTCGAATGAATGCTGAAGGGTTTTTCCCGTTTGCGCGAAAATCTGCGCCTTCTGCACCGCCATATCGGTGGCGGCCTTGACCTGCTGCTGAACTTTCTTCGACCACGCCTCAGCATTTAATTCACCCAGCTTCGACAGTTCGCCGTCATCACCGAATGCATAGGCGAAGTTGTAGGGATCGCGCCGTTCGGCCTTGAGCGTGTAGTCGTGCGCCTTGCCGTCGCGGAGAATGTGTAGCGTCACGGATTGATCGACTTCGAGGTCGCCGAGGCCCGCGCTTGCGTCCTTGTCGCCGATAGTCGGCTTGCCGTCGACGGCGACAATGACGTCATTGTTGCGGATGCCGGCTTTGTCCGACGCACTGCCAGGCGTCACTGCTTTTACGCGAAGACCGTGCTCATCCGATTCGAGCACCAGTCCAACCATGCCGCGCCCCGGATTGCCGAGATAGCGATACGCGTAAGCGCGCGGCCCGACATCGCCGACTTTCGCCGACAAGTCAGCCATCTTGCGCGACAGTTCACGCATTTGATCGCGTAGCTGGTCCATCTCGCGGCGCTCGCTGGTGAGATCCGAAGGCGTGGGATTTTCCTTGGATGCGGCAGGTGTCTGCGCGTGCGCAACGCTCATCGTGAACAACGCAGTCGTCATCAACGAATAAAAAACGGTTGGTTTATGCATATCGATTCTCAATTGATCCAGGTGCTGGGTTGTCCAGCGGTACTGACCGCGCTCGTCTCGGCCATGCGGTAATTCGAATAACGCAGCGTGGTGAGATCCTCGAGCAGATTCACCCGGCGTTGCCATAACGTCTCAACATCGTGCTGCTGCGGTGCGGTGAGTTCCACGTCGACGACGCCGATCAGGCTTTCGATCTCGCCCGCGGCGGCAAGATCGTTGCCGGGCAGTGGCGTCGCGGCATTGGCCGTCGCGTGCAGCCATTGTTCGAGTTCTCGCGAGCGCAATTGCAACGCCACCAGTTGTATATTTGTACTTTTTGATGCATTTGTTGCATTCACGTTTACGGTTTCCGTCGTTGCGTTACCCGCAGAAGATGTCGAAGTGTCCGCAACGGTCGCAATGTGGGTAGCGTGCATCGTGAAGAATAAAGTCGCGATCGCGAGCAATGCGAACGCAGCAATCGCCGCCGGCCACACGTAACGCGCGCGACGCGGACGAGTGGATGGCTTGAGTTGCGCGGCGAGCTCCGCCCATACGTCGCCATTCGGCGACTGCATCGGCAGCGCACGCAATGCGGCGCCAAGCGTCAACTCAGAACGGCTGTTTTCATCAGACATGACACGGACTCCACGGTTGGATCGAGCAACGTGCGCAGGCGTGCGGTGCCGCGCGCGAGTTGCGATTTGGAAAAACTGATCGTCTTGCCCATCATCTCGGCGATTTCGGGATGCGAATAACCTTCGACGTGATAAAGCCAGATCACGCTGCGCGTCGTCGCAGGAAGGTTCGAGAGCGCGCGGTCGAGCGTCGCGCCGTCGGCTTGCGTCCAGGGCGCCGACGTTTCGTCGCCGATCAAATCCGGATCGAAATCAGTTTCGATGTCGCGCCGACTACGCAAACGCATGAGCGCTTCGTTCAGCGCGATTTGCCGCAGCCACGCCCAGAACGGTGCGTCGCCACGATACTGGCCGATGCGCTGAAACGCCTTGAGCATCGCATCGTGCAAAACATCGCGCGCGGCTTCCGCATCGCCGAGCATGCGCAGCGCCAAGGTATACATCGGCCGCTCGAAGCGCCGATAAATCTGCTCGAACGCGCGCAGCTCGCCCGCGCGAGCGCGCTCGATGAGCGTTTGCGGAATCTCAAGGTCGAAAAACGAGCTCGTCACGCCGCTATAGATGCACCCGCGAAGCGATCGGTCGCAAGTGCCGGCGGACAGTGGTGTCCGCTCGTTGTCCGCGGGGTGGTCGGACAGTCGTCGGTGCTGCACCGAATTGCCGAATTTGGCGTACTGATGCAGTTTTCGACGGTACATCCGTGCTGGCACAGCCGTTGCTCTATTCAGTCCAGTCGCTACCGAATCGAAGAAGATGATCAGAGATACCTCCGCCCAGGATCGCCGCATACAGACGACACCGTCGCGTCGGCGCTGGGTCATCATCGGTGCAGCGGCTGCCGCCGTTGTCGTTGCGTTGATCTGGGTCGTGCCGACCGTCGCGCGCCTGGTTTGGGCCGGCGCGTCGGTCAGTGCCGCCAGCGTGCACATCGCGGAAGTGAAACGCGGCACGCTCGTGCGCGACGTATCGGCGCAGGGCAAAGTCGTCGCTGCCGTCAGTCCTACTTTGTATACCAATGCCGCTGGCACCGTCACGTTCGAGGTTCATGCGGGCGACAAAGTCGAGAAGGATCAGATTCTCGTGGAAGTCGACAGTCCGGAATTGAAAAACAAACTCGAACAAGAGCAGGCGACGCTCGACAGCGCGCAAATCGATGTGGAACGCGCCGGTATAGACAATCGACAAAAAATGCTCGTTGCGAAGAAGACGTTCGACCAGGCGACGATCGATCGTCAGACCGCGGCGCGCGAACTGGACCGCAACCAGCGCGGCATGCAGCTTGGCGCGATTCCAGAAATCAACGTGCTGCGCGCGAAAGACGCGTTGGCGAAATCCGAAATCGATGTCAGTCACGCGCAGGAAGACATGAAGTTGCTCGGCGAAGAGCTCGCGTTCGAATTGAGGACGAAACACCTCGCGCTCGACAAGCAGAAATATCTCGTCGCCGATTTGCAGCGCCAAGTCGATCTGTTGAAAGTGCGTTCACCGGTGTCGGGTCAAGTCGGTCAATTGCTGGTAGCGCAGCGCGCGAATGTCGCCGCGAATGCGGGATTGATCACGGTCGTCGATCTGTCCGCGCTCGAAGTCGAGCTGACGGTTCCTGAGGTATTTGCACACGATCTGGCCATCGGCATGCCCGCCGAAATTAGCGACGCCGGACAAACCTACAAGGGCGAATTGTCGGCCGTGTCGCCCGAAGTGGTTGCCGGTCAAGTCACCGCGCGCGTGAAGTTCGGCGACAACAAACCCGTGGGATTGCGTCAGAGTCAGCGTCTAACCACGCGCATTCTCATCGACGAACATCCGAATGTGCTGATGGTCGAACGCGGACCATTCGTCGATTCCGGCGCCGGACGCGTGGCATACGTCGTTCGCGACGGCGTCGCCGTGCGCGAGCCGATCGAAGTGGGCGCGACGAGTTTGAATTCGGTCGAGATCGTTTCCGGATTGAAGGAAGGCGATCGCATCGTCGTGTCGGGCACGGATTCTTTCAACGGCGCGCAACGCGTCGTTCTCAACTGAAGCTTATGAAACAGCATCAAACCGTAAAACCCATCATTCCGGCGAAAGCCGGAATCCAGCGACTCTCCTTTTGCCTTGACTAGTAAAGAAAGGTCACTGGATCCCGGCCTTCGCCGGGATGACGAGCAAAGACAAAAATTTTGAATTCAACGAGGTTTCCACCATGCTGAAAATGTCGCATCTCTCCAAAATCTACCGCACGCATATGGTGGAAACCCATGCGTTGCGCGATTTCTCGATTCACGTGCGCGAAGGAGAGTTCGTCGCGGTAACCGGGCCGTCCGGTTCCGGCAAAACCACGTTCCTCAACATCGCGGGCCTGCTAGAAGATTTCAGCGGCGGTGAATTCTTTCTCGACGGCGTAAACGTGAGCGGGATGAACGACAACGCGCGCTCGCGGCTGCGCAACGAGAAGATCGGATTTATTTTTCAGAGTTTCAACCTGATTCCCGATCTCAATATTTTCGACAATGTCGATGTCCCGCTGCGTTATCGCCGGTTCAATGCCGCAGAGCGCAAAAAACGTATCGACGAAGCGCTCGGCCGTGTCGGCCTCGCATCGCGCATGAAGCATTACCCATCGGAACTTTCGGGCGGACAGCAACAACGCGTCGCTATCGCGCGTGCGCTGGCCGGATCGCCGCGCTTGCTGATGGCCGACGAGCCGACGGGAAATCTCGATTCGCTGATGGCGCGCGGCGTGATGGAGTTGCTCGAAGAAATCAATCGTCAAGGTACGACGATCATCATGGTGACGCACGATCCGGAACTGGCGGCGCGTGCCCAGCGCAACGTGCACGTGATCGACGGACAGGTCACCGATTTCGACGAAGAACCGACATTGCGCCATCCGCTTCGCGACGACAACAACCGCGACGACAGCCGCGCGTCGGCCGCATTGGCCTAGGAGTTCGCCATGTTCGGTTACTACTTGGAATTGGGCATGCGCAGCCTCAAGCGCAATCCGGTGCTCACCGCGCTGATGGTGCTCGGTATCGCGCTCGGCATCGCGGCAAGCATGACGTCGCTCACGCTCATGCACATCATGGGTAGCGATCCGATTCCGTGGAAGAGCAACGTCCTTCACTACGTCCAGCTCGACAACTGGGATCCGAATTCGCCGTTCAAGAATTCGAGCGGAGAAGATGACGCGCCCGATCAGGTGAGCTATCGCGATGCGAAGGCATTGATGGAAGCGGGAAAGGCCGATTTTCAATCGGCGATGTACAAAGTGTCGATGCCAATTCAGCCGGAGAATCCGGAAGTCAAACCTTTCCTCGCGTTGGGTCGCGCCGCGTATTCTGATTTCTTCGCGATGTTCGAGCCGCCGTTCGTCTACGGAAATCGGTGGGATCACGCACAGGACGAACAGCATGCGCGCGTCGCCGTGCTTAGCAAGGACACGAACGAGAAACTATTCGGCGGACAGAATAGCGTCGGCAAGCACGTGCGCATGAATGAACTCGACTACACCGTCGTCGGTGTGCTTGGGGAATGGAAACCGCGCATCAAATTCTACGATCTCACGAACGGCTCATTGAACGATCCTGAAGAATTTTATATTCCGTACACGACCGCCATCGAACTCGAAGCCAGCGGCGCAGGCAACAATCAATGTTGGAAGAACAGCGATCCCGGCTGGCAGGGATATCTGGAATCCGAATGCGTGTGGCAACAATTCTGGGTGCAACTCAATTCGCCGGAACGATTGGCGGAGTACACGTCGTTTCTCGATAACTACGTGAACGAACAAAAGCGTCTCGGACGTTTTCCGCGTCCGATCCACAATCACCTGTACAACGTTAAAGAATGGCTCGAGTATCAGAAAGTCGTGCCGAAAGACGTTGAAGTTCAGGTCGGTTTGTCGTTCGCGTTTCTTCTGGTTTGCCTGATCAACACGATCGGACTTTTGCTCGCGAAGTTCATGCGCAAATCCACGGAGATCGGTTTGCGCCGCGCACTCGGTGCCGAGAAACGCCAACTGTTCGCGCAATACATCATCGAATCCGGCGTGATCGGCATCAGCGGCGGCATTCTCGGTCTCGTCTTCACGTTCGGCGGCCTATGGATGGTGCGCGTGCTCTACGAAGATTATTCGAATGTCGCGAGACTGGATTGGTCGATGGTTTTCACGACGATATCGCTGGCCATCGTCGCCGCCGTGCTCGCCGGTTTGTATCCGACGTGGCGCGCCTGCCAGATCGCGCCGGCCGCGCAGCTCAAAACTCAGTGAGGTAAGCATGGAAATCCGTCCGATTATTTCCGCATTGATGCGCAGCAAAGTCGCGCTGATCCTGATCGGTCTGCAGATCGCGCTGACGCTCGCCATCGTCTGCAACGCGCTGTTCATCATCAGCCAGCGCATGGAAACGATGGGCAAGCCGAGCGGCATGAGCGAGGACGATACGTTCATGATTTCCAGCAGCGGCTTCGGTGCGAACTTCGATACGAAGAACACGTTCATCACCGATCTCGCATTGCTACGCGGACTGCCTGGTGTGCGTGACGCCGCGCCGATCAACACCGTTCCGATGAGCGACGCGGGCTGGAGCGAAACCGTCAACATGCAGCCCGGACAAAAAACTGCCACTACGGCGACGGCGATTTTTTTCGTCGACGATCACGGCACCGGCACGTATGGAACCAATCTCATCGCCGGACGCAATTTCAAGCCGGACGAAATCTCCTTCCGCGATCGTCAATCGGTGGATTGGCCACCGGTCATCATCATCACCAAGGCACTTGCCGACAAGGTTTATCCGAACGGTGACGCGGTCGGCAGAACCATGTATCTCACCGACACCGCGCACACGAATTTTCCACCGCAGACCATCATCGGCGTCGTCGATCGCCTGCAATCGCCATGGCCGGAGACATTCGATTTCAATGGCGACCACAACGTGTCCGAGTTCGTCACGCTCGTGCCGCAGATGAATGCTTACGGCAACGGCACGCGCTATCTGATCCGCGCCGACGCCGGCCGGCGCGACGAACTGATGAAAACGGTCGAAAGCAAACTCGCCGATAGCAATCATGGCCGCATCGTGCGCAGCCTGAAAAGCATCGCGAAGGTGCGCGCCGAGTACTACAGCAAAGATCGCGCGATGATGATCATTCTCGGCACGGTGATTTTCTGTCTGCTTACGATCACGGCGCTGGGCATTGTCGGCATGGCCAGTTTCTGGGTGACGCAGCGGCGTCGCCAGATCGGCACGCGACGTGCGCTCGGCGCGACACGCGGATCGATACTTCGCTATTTCCTTACCGAAAATTTCCTCATCACCACCGGCGGTCTCGTGCTCGGATCGGTACTCACGTACACGTTTAGTCTTTGGCTGATGGCGCATTCGCAAGTCGCGAAACTGTTGCCTTGGCAATATTTGCCGATTGGTTTCGTGAGTTTGTGGATTCTCGGACAGATCGCCGTGCTCGGTCCCGCCACGCGCGCGGCGCGTGTGCCGCCGGCGATTGCAACGCGCAGCGTCTGATGGGAAGTCGATCGTCATAGTGTTCGTTGAAATTCCTCGCATCGGTGGCAGCCGATGCGAGATGCAACCAATTTGCGCCGGGCGGCATCCAACTCGCCGATGCGCTGCCGAATCCGTCACAATGCGCCCATGCGCACCATACTCGTAGTCGACGACAATCCGGCGGTCGTCACCGCGCTGGACGTCCTATTCGGTCTTCGCGAAATTCGCACGCTCTCGGCGTACTCGCCGGACGATGGGTTGGCGATGCTCGATCGCGAGCACGTCGATCTCGTCGTGCAGGATATGAACTTCAGCGCCGACACGACATCGGGCGAGGAAGGCGTGGCGCTATTCCGCGCCATTCGCGATCGACATCCGGATCTGCCCGTCATCCTGCTGACCGCGTGGACGCATTTGCCGACCGCCGTCGAACTGGTCAAAGCGGGCGCTGCGGATTATTTATCGAAACCGTGGGACGACACGAAATTGCTAGCGACGGCCGAGAATCTTTTGGAGCTCGGCGAAAGCACGCGTGAAGTATCGCGACTGCGCGGCGAGCGTCGTGCGCATCGTAGCGAACTGAGTCAGAAATTCGATTTGCGCGGCGCCGTTTTTGCGTCGGCGCAAATGGAGCGCTTGATCGAGCTGGCATGCCAAGTCGCACGCGCCGATGTCCCTGTGCTGATCACCGGTCCAAACGGTGCGGGCAAAGAACGCATCGCCGAGATCGTGCACGCGAATTCCGCCGTGAAATCCGGACCGTTCGTCATCGTCAATTGTGGCGCATTGCCATCAGAACTTATCGAAGCCGAATTGTTCGGCGCCGAAGCGGGCGCGTTCACGGGCGCGAACAAAGCGCGCGAAGGCCGATTCGAACTCGCTGACGGCGGCACGTTGATGCTCGACGAAATCGGCAACCTCCCGCTGCCTGGTCAGATGAAATTGTTGCGCATTTTAGAGACAGGGCAATTCGAACGGCTGGGCTCCAGCAAAGTTCGGCAGGTGAAGGTGCGCGTGATCAGCGCGACGAATGCCGATCTCGTCACGATGATTCGCGACGGACGTTTCCGCGAAGATTTGTACTATCGTCTTAATGTCATCGAACTTATGTTGCCACCGTTGGCCTCGCGCCCCGACGATATTCTTCCGCTCGCCGAACATTTCCTCGGCGAAGGCATCGTGCTTGCGGCGGATGCGAGGTTGACGCTTCAGGAATATGCGTGGCCCGGCAATGTCCGCGAATTGAAAAACTCGATTCAGCGCGCGAGTCTTTTATGTCGCGATGGCGTCATTCGCGCGGTGGATCTCGGGTTAGTCACACGTGCGCCGCCTGTGACGAAATCCGTTGTGCCGGAGCCCGATCGCGCCATGATCGAGTCCGCGTTGGCGAAATCAAAAGGCGTCATCAGCCAAGCTGCTGCGGAACTCGGTCTTTCACGTCAGGCGCTCTACCGCCGTCTAGAAAAACTTGGCATCGAGGTTTAAACCCCACAACCCACGAACATGCCGCACGTGAAGAAGAAGGTGTTTCTTTGGTTACTTTCTTTGCACCAGCAAAGAAAGTGACTCGCTCGCGCAGCGAGTGAAAGCACTAGTTATCATCACATCCAAGACAAAAGTCCAAGACAAGAGCAAAGTCACTGGATTCCGGCCTTCGCCGGAATGACGAGCGAAGAAAAAGCTCCCAAGTCTGAACTGATATTCTTGCCTCATGCGATTGTTCTCCCTCGAAGGCAAACTAGCCATCCTCCTCGCGGCGTTATCCATCGCCGGCATGTCCTTCACAATTCTTCTCGGCATGTGGTGGCATTCGCCCTGGCTCGTCGCGATTGTCGCAAGCCTCATCCTCATCCCCACATCAGTATGGGTCGCGCGACTGATCGCGTCTCCGCTCGCATCGATCCTGCGCGTCGTTTCCGGCAGCGTCACCAGTTTTCGCGATGGCGATTTCAGCACGTCGCTCAACGCGACACGCAACGACGAACTCGGCGATCTTCTTCGAGCCCACAACGAACTCGGTCGTGTTTTGCGCGACGAACGACAAAATCTTTTCCAGCGCGAATTGCTGCTCGACACTGTCGTACAGAATTCGCCGACCGCGTTACTGTTGGTCGACGGCCACGATCACATCGTCTACACCAATCTCGCCGCGCGTTCGTTGCTCAACGGCGGCAAGCGCATGAATGGACTTGATTTCGGCAATGTGGTTTCCGAATGTCCACAACCATTGGCAGCGGCGCTGGCGTCGCATCAGGATCGCTTATTTACGGTCAATCTGGAAAACGAAGAAGAAACGTTTCATTTATCGCAACGCGATGTTCGTCTGAATGGTCGTTCGCATCGTTTGTTGCAGATCAAGCGGCTCACGCGCGAACTGTCGCGACAGGAAGTGCAGACGTGGAAAAAAGTCATCCGCGTCATCAGTCACGAACTCAACAATTCGCTGGCGCCGATTTCGTCGCTCGCACATTCCGGCCGCGCGCTCGCGCAACGGGGCGACAACGAGCGTCTGACGATGGTGTTCGACACGATCGAAGAACGTTCGCGCCATCTCGATGGATTCATTCGCGGCTACGCGGAATTCGCAAAACTGCCGCAGCCGCGTCGCGAAGATGTCGATTGGAGAGAATTCCTCGATCAGCTCGGTCAGCACTACGCTTTCACGGTGAGCGAACCGCCGCCGACGCAGCCCGGAAAATTCGATCGTGCACAACTCGAGCAGGTGATCATCAACCTTCTCAAGAATGCGCACGAGGCCGGCGGTGAAGCTGGAAGAGTGGAAATCGCCGTGCTCCCGCGCGGCAACGAAGTGCGCATCGAAGTGCGTGATCGCGGCTCGGGCATGACCGACACGGTGCTCGCCAATGCCTTGCTTCCATTTTATTCCACCAAACGCAGCGGCACAGGATTAGGTCTGGCATTGACGCGCGAAATCGCGGAAGCGCACGGCGGACGCGTGACATTGGCGAACCGGGAAGGCGGCGGACTCGTCGTTGCGCTCGCATTGCCGCAGGACTGATTCCACTCGGAATTTTTTCGTGTTTGCCTAAAAGCAACCGTAGCCCGATGCTATGATCGGGACGGGGGTTTTTTATGGCGATCAGCTCCGTTCAGATACCCGGTTACGAGATTCTGCGGCCTTTGGGCACAGGCGGAATGTCGACCGTTTATCTCGCGTTGCAGCGCTCGCTCGATCGCAAAGTCGCCATCAAAGTGATGCGCCGCGGCGGCGACCTAGCCTCGGAAGAGAACATGCAGGCCGAAAAGCGGTTCCTGCTCGAAGGCCGCATGATGGCCAAGCTGCCGCACCGGAACATCGTGGCGGTGTACGACATCGTCAGCAATGATGCGATGGCGTACATCAGCATGGAGTTCCTCGACGGTGGCACGTTGTCCGACCGCATGCGCGATGGGATTTCGCTCGCCGACGCGGTGTCGGTGATCGTCCAAATCGCATCGGCGCTCGACTTCGCGCACACGCACGGCGTCGTCCATCGCGATTTGAAACCGGCCAACATCATGTTCCGCGATTCGGGCACGCCGGTGCTCACCGATTTCGGCATCGCGCGTTATCAAGACGGGTCGGCGACGCGGCTAACGCAAACCGGCATGCTCGTCGGCACGCCGACGTACATGAGTCCGGAGCAGATCAACGGTCAGTCCGTCGACGGCCGCGCGGATTTGTACAGCCTCGGTATACTTTTTTACGAATTGCTGGCCGGACACGCACCTTTCCGCGGCGACACGCCCATCGCGGTATTGATGGCACATCTCACGCAACCCGCGCCGACGTTGCCCGACGAACACATAGCGTTCCAACCCGTGCTCGATCGCATGCTCGCGAAGAATCGCGACGAACGCTATTCGGGCATGAAGGAATTTTCGCAGGATTTGAAATCGCGCTTGATCCACAGCAACACGTTGTTGATGCGATTGAATGTCGATCCGAACGCGCCGTCGTCGGAACAATTGCGCGCGTTGGGATTCGGCAGCACGCCGACGGGGCAGGGTTTGCGCGATTCGTTGCTCGGCAGTCTGCCGACGCCGCGTCCGACACCCACGCCGATGCCGGCGATTCAACCCGCACGGGCGCCGCGCTCAAAAGTTCCGCCGGTGATGATGATCACGGCCGCTATCGGTGTCGTTCTCGTCGCCATCGGCGCGTGGCTCTCGCTCGGTAAGAGCGGATTGAATAAGGATGAGCAGGAATTAGTCGGATTCTGGATCGATCGCGCCGAACATCGAATCAAGTCGAATCAGCTCGTCGTTCCTGCGGACGACAGCGCGTTCGCTTATCTGCAAAAAGTGCAGCAGCGCGATCCGGAAAATCCGCGTGCGCAAGTCTTGTTCGACGAAATCGCGACGGCATTGCTGGCGCAATCGCAGCAGTCGCTCAAGGCGGGTAAAGTCGACGAAGCGGCCGATCTGGACAATCAAGCGTTGCTGATGCGGCCCGACGATCCGCAATTGCGCTCGCTCGCGACGCAGATTGCGTCGGCAAAAAAATCGGCGCAGTCGAAACAGCAAGTGCAAAGTCTTCTGCAGCGCGCGGAAGTTGCGCGTACCGGCGGCAAAGTTTTTGGTGAGAACGGTGCGTATCCATTGTTGCAGCAAGCGTTGCAGCTATCGCCGAACGATGCTGATGTTCGCAAAGCGCTCGACGTCGTCATTGCCCAACAGCTCGCGGCGCCGAGCAAATCGTTGCAGGATGGCGATGCGACGCGTGCGATCGATGAACTCACTGGGTTGCAATCGTATCTCGGCAATGAACCCGCGTTCGCGACGTTGCGCCGACAAGCCGAAACGCAGCAGAAAAACGAGATCGCGGAGAAAGCGCTACTCGCCTCGCTCGCGCGCGGCAATCAGCAATTGCGCGCGGGACGACTGGCCGAGCCGGGCGGCGACAATGCCTACGAGACACTCGGCGATTTGACCAAGCAAGCCGCTGCCGACAAACGTGTCGGCGAATTCGGTACTGCGTTGGGCAAGGCGCTGTTGGCCGAAGCGAAACGTTTCGATGCGATCGGTCAGGCACCACGTGCGCTCGATCGGCTCGGGCTTGCTTTGAAAGCAGCGCCCGATCTTGCGGATGCGCAGGCGCTGCAAACGCAGATTCAACAACGACTCGGCGAACGCGCGAGCAAGATTGCGCAAACGCTGAGCGCGGCGCGGCAGGCGATCGCGGAACAACGTTTTGTGCCGCCAGCAAAAGACGATGCGTATGCGGCGTTGCAGTCTGTCTTGCAACAAGATGCGGAGAATGCGGACGCGAAGCAGCTGCTCGCGGAGTTACCGAGCCGCGTGGTCGAAGCGCATGGGGGTCAACTCTCTCGTCGTGCGCTGAGGCGATCGCGAACGATGCCCGGCGCAGGGATGGAACGCTCTCGCGATGATGGCACGCGGTCACGGCAGTCGCCGTCCGCTCACTGCACCGAGACGGCGGTGTCGGCGGCGTGCGATGACGCTGTGCACCAAGACGATCCGCTCGCGGGTGAGACGTCGGACGTCGGCGGCGGGCGTGGTGTCGATCGCGTCGAGGTCGATGGGCGCAGCGCGGTAGCCGACCAGCGCGGCGAACAACTTGTCGGCGCGGTTGACCGGCGTAAAGGCAGGCGCGGCCGGGCGTATCGGGGTCCGGGCCGCACTCAAGGAGGGAGTCACGACAAGAAGAGCACCATTGGTGCCTGCTGATACAACCCGGAACGGACAAACCGCTGCCGGCGTGGCTCGCGGCACGTGGAAGGGTGTGGTCATGCCCGTTACCCGTCCGCTGGTCCCTGAGGACGCGGCTGCTCTTGCCGACGCGCTGCAGGCCAACCGCGACTTTCTCGCACCCTGGCAGCCCGACCGGCCCGATCACTACTTCACCCACGACGGGCAGCAGGAGGCGGTTGAGAAATCTCTAGAGCAGCAGGCTGCCGGGCTAGCGGTGCCGTTGGTCATTGTCGACGAGGCCGGCGGCATCGCCGGCATGGTGACCTTGCAGTCTCTCATCCGGGGCGCGTTCCAGTCGTGCAGCGTCGGATATTGGCTCGCGCAATCCGCGCAAGGCCGTGGGCTCGCCACCCAGGCTGCTGGCGAAGCGATCGAGCTGGCTTTCGGACCCCTGCGGCTGCACCGAGTCCAGGCCGGAACGTTGACGCATAACGTGCGCTCGCAGCGGGTGCTCGATCGGCTGGGATTCGTCGAATACGGTCGGGCCGCGGCATACATGAACATCGCCGGTGCCTGGCAGGACCACGTGCTCTACCAACTCATCACGCCGACGCCAGAGCGAGTGGTCACGGGCTGAAGAGAACCCTCTGCCGGCCAGCGGGCACAGTGAGAAATCCGTGCGTCCAGAAGGGCAAATCGCCGTTCGCGAATTCGTCGATCGGCGATTCCTGCCCATTCCCTCGGGACTCCTGTGCGCGGCGAAACATGTCAGCGCGGTTAGAGACTAGGGGCCGTCTTTGGGCTTCATGCCGAACGTGAAAGACGGTACTTCTGTGAGCCGCTGGTTTGATGCATGCACCTAGGCTGACCTGCGCACATGCCGTTTACTGGCGTTGGCTCGCGTTGGCTGTTTACGGACGCCTTGCGGACTCGCTGCGGACTTTGCAAGATCAACTCGGCCACGCCGCAGCCGGCGCATCTCGGCCGGAATGGATTCGGCGCGGGACTGACGGTGGGGGAGGAGCGGAGCCAAGTTGGCGAGCGGCAGGTGTCCGACTCGCGTTAGCCAGATTCCACTCGCGATGTCGTGGTACCGTGATGTCATGACGAGGCAGACGACTGTTCGACTCCCGGAGGAGCTCGCCGATCAGGCGGAGGCGGTGGCCCGGGTTCGTGGCACCAGCGTGAACGCTTTGATCGTGGAGTCACTCGCAGCGGAGATCGAACGGGTTCGCGTCGACACGGACTTCACGACTCGTGCCCGCAAGCTGCTCGCGCGCGATAAGGAGTTGCTCGACCGGCTCGCGAAGTGACTCGATACATCAGCTTGGCCGAGTACTTCTGGCTCGCCGAACAAGTGACCGGCATCGACGCGGCCGTCCTCATCAAGTCGAGCCGCACCGAACTCGCCGACTCTGCGTTGCACGCATCGGCGGCTGCCTTCGGCGGCCATGAGTTCCACGTCGGCATGGTCGAGAAGGCTGCGGTGCTGGTGTGCCGGGTCGCGTGGAACCATCCGCTTCCCGATGGCAACAAGCGCGCGGCGTGGGCTGCACTGGTGATGTTCCTCGAGCTGAACGGCGTGCGGTGGGAGCCGGATCCGCCCGATGTCGATGAGGCGGAAGTGGCGATGCTGGCCGTCGCGGCGCATGAAGTCGACGAGGTCTGGGTTGCTGATTGGTTGCGTGCCCGAACCCGAGCCCAGGAAACTCCGGACCCCGCGTAGCGCGCCGAAGCACTCGCTCGATCCGACCGATTTCAGCGATACCGATCATTTTCGCATGATGCGCGACTTCTGCACCGATCCGCA
>OLMB01000108.1_pt1 | contig 14126 bp, 17 predicted proteins | sample 1604691 | NCBI WGS metagenome assembly OLMB01 (sample SAMEA104055722, study PRJEB20765) | soil metagenome | isolation source: soil
GATCAATCGTCGTCGTGGTTTTTCGGAACGCTGACTATGCCTTTCACGCTGCTATGGTGAACGTCGCCGCTGCCGGCGGATTTCACGATCAGATCGCCGCCGATATCCGTCGCATTGACGTCGCCGGAGCCGATGGAATCCACGAGCACGGTGCCGCCGGCGCCATGCACGATGACATCGCCCGAACCGACTGACTCGATGTGCACGCCTTTGCCGATGCCACTGAATGTCAGATCGCCGGAGCCGACACGGCCGACATGCACGTCGCCTTTCACTTCAGCCGCTTGGATATCACCGGAACCGGAATGCTGGACGTCCAGACTTCCCAGACCGTTTGCTTTCACATCGCCGGAATGCACGTCGACGATCACTGCGCCATCGACATGATTGACGATCAGATCGCCGGAATGCGAGGAGAAATCGAGCGACGACAAATTTTTCAAGTCGCCGTCGCCGGAGTTGCTGCGTACACGTAATGCGAGCGATTGCGGTATGCGCACGACGAGATCGATATACGCATAATTCGAATGCATCATGCTGTAGGTTTGCTCGTCGGCTTGATGCGTGGCGACTGTCACGGTGTCGCCGATGCGCGTCTGGTCTACCGTCAAACTCGCAAGTTTGTTTTTATCCGAAGCACAGGCACGACCGCGCACTTCGATCTTGCTCGAACCGGGGACACCTTCGGCGCGCAGATCGCTGGAGCCGAGCTTAGCTTCGAGCGTGTGCAATCCGGCGGCATCGATATCGAGATTGCGCGGTTCTTCGAAAGCGCATTCGTTGGCGACAGCGCCGGTGCCAATTAGCATCAAGGTCGAAAAAATCAGAAATCGCATGGTGAACCTCCGCATGAATTACCTCATCAGATGCGTCAGCGCGACTCAGGGTTTAAGGCGGCCGGCCTTGTCGTCGATTTTGGCACGATCCCAATACGCATCCTGCTCAACGAGTGTTTTGCCTTTCAACGCCGTGTTTTCCTCGGCCGCCAGCACTTCCATTCGACGAAAACGGCGCTCGAACTTCGCGTTGGCCTGCCGCAGCGCTGCGGAATAATCGACTTTCGTCAATCGCGCCAGATTCACGGCGACGAACAACACGTCGCCGACCTCGTCCGCGACGCGTGCCGGATCAGCGCCCGCGACCAATTCCGCACGGACTTCGTCGATTTCCTCACGCAACTTGTCGAGCACCGGCAACGGATCGCTCCAGTCGAAACCGATGGTCGCTGCACGCTTCTGCAATTTCAGCGCGCGCTGCCATTCCGGCAATCCGCGCGAAATGCCGGCGAGCAAACTGGAATCCGCATCACCATTTTTTTCGCGTTCGCGCCGCTTGTGTTCGTCCCATGCCAGCGTTTGCGATTCGGCATCGGCCAACTTGTCCGCATCGCGATCGAACACATGCGGATGACGACGGATCATTTTGTCGCAGATCGACTTGACCACATCGGCAAAATCAAACGCGCCGCGTTCCTCGGCGATGCGTGCATGAAAGACGACTTGCAGCAAAAGATCGCCGAGTTCGTCGCGCAGATCGTTCAAATCGTTTCGATCGATGGCATCGGCGACTTCGTACGCTTCTTCGATCGTGTACGGCGCAATGGTCTCAAACGTCTGCTTCACATCCCACGGACAGCCGCGCTCAGGATCGCGCAACGCCGCCATGATGCACAGAAGATCGTCGATGGATCGATCAGTCATTCGCAGGTTCCGAAATCAATGACGGCCAGTCGACGCTCGGATCGCCACACGCGAGGAAGTCGGGATTGAGCAGCGATTCTTTCGTGTTGTATCGCAGGGATTGGCCATCCATCGTCAAGACACGACCGCCGGCTTGTTCGAGCACGCACTGCCCGGCGGCCGTATCCCACTCGCTCGTCAGCCCATAGCGAATATACAAATCCACTTCTCCACTCGCCGCGCGGCAAAATTTTAACGACGACCCGAGCGCTTTCAATTCGTGCGGACCGAGTTTCGCAAGCGCGGACACCAGTCGCGCATCGGCGTGCGAGCGGCTGCCGGCGACGATCAATGGATCGCGACGTTTATGCGTCCGCAATGCGACGTCGCGATACTCATCGCCATCGTCGAACCGCGCGTGACCACCGCGCCATGCCCAATACATCGCGTTTATCACCGGCGCGAAGACGACGCCGAGCGTTGGCTGATGATCTTCGATCAGCGCGATGTTCACGGTGAATTCGCCGTTGCGCTTGACGAATTCGCGCGTGCCGTCGAGCGGATCGACGAGCCAATAGCGCACCCAATGCCGCCGCACATCCCACGCGACTTGTTCCACCGATTCTTCCGACAACACTGGAATTTGCGGTGTCAGAATGCGCAATCCATCGATGATGGCGCGATGCGCGGCGAGATCGGCTTCCGTCAGCGGCGAGTTGTCGTCTTTGCGTTCGACGGCGAAGTCGCCCGCGTAGACGCGCATGATCGCGGCACCGGCCGTGCGAGCGATTCCGCAACAGCCGCGCGCGAGTGCGGCGAGATCGGTTGTCGAATCGTTCATACCTTCGGTTTAAAACGTCCAGCGAGATATTCGCGCGCAATGAACAGCGCGGCGATCGAACGACCTTCCGTGACATCGGGTTGTGCAAGCAACGTGTGCAACTCCGACATTTTCCATTCCACCACTTCGAGTTCTTCCGGCTCATCGCCTTGAAGGCGTTCGGGATACAAATCGCGCGCGATGACGACGTGCGTCATGCTCGTCATGTACGCCGGCGATAATGAGAGAGTCGCTAGAATGTGCAACTCGCGTGCGCCGAATCCGATTTCTTCTTTCAGCTCGCGGTTCGCGCCTTGCTCGACTGTTTCGTCGCGATCCAGGCGTCCTTTCGGCAATCCGAGTTCGTAGCGTTCGATTCCGGCGCCGTATTCGCGCACGAGTAGAACGGTTTCGTCGTCGCGCATTGGGACGATGATCACGGCGCCCAAGCCAGCGCCTTTGAGACGTTCGTACGTGCGTTTTTGGCCGTTGGAAAACTCTAGATCGAGCAGTTCGACGTTGAGGAAATGGCTTTCTTTGGCGGGTCGAGTGGAGTGGATGATGGGAGGTTTTGGCATCCCACTATTGTAACGTGTTGGGGATTTTGGTTTTGAGAGATAGCGCTTTCGCGGTCCGAAGGACAACGAAAGGCCTACCCCAAATCTCCAAACATCGCCTGCAGTGCAGAGAGCGCAGCCACACCCGCCGTCTCTGTTCTTAGAATTCTCGGACCCAGCCTCAAGCCAATAAATTGCGCATGCCGGAGCATTGCGACGTCTTGATCAGAAAGCCCACCTTCCGGACCTACGACGACAACGATGCCTTCTTCAATCGCCGGCAGATCTTTGAGCGATATTTCGCCCTCGGGAATGAGCGCGCATCGAACGTCATTTCCTTCCATCGAAGCAAGCCATTTGTCGATACGCTGCGGCGGACCGAGTGTCGGCAACGACGTGCGCCCGCATTGCTCGCAAGCGCTTTCGATGACGCTGATCCAATGCGCCATGCGGCGCTCGGCGCGCTCGTCATCGAGCTTCACTTCAGTGCGCTCGGTGACGAGCGGCACAATATGAGAAACGCCGAGTTCCGTTGCCTTCTGAAGAATCCAATCCATTTTCTCGCCACGCGCGATACTTTGTGCGAGCGTGATGCGGAGCCAGGTTTCGCGATTCACTTCGCGCGACGTTTTGACCACCGCCGTGACGGCGCGTTTTGCCAGCGACGCCAACTCCGCATCGTATTCGCGGCCATCGCCGTTGATCAGGATGAGCGGATGACCGCGCTCCAATCTCAGAACGCGTACGGCATGTTCCCCGGCCTGCTCGGGCAAAAGTATTTCGCGGCCGGTAGGCAGATCCTGCGCGGTGTAGATGCGTGGAACTCGCATGTCGATTCCTTTTTCATGCGACGGCGCGCTCGATGCCTTCGCGAGCGACGTCGAACATCAGATCGATTTCTTCGTGATTTAACACATACGGCGGCATGAAATAAATCACGTCGCCGAGTGGACGCAACAAAACACCACGCTGCAACGCATGACGATAAACGCGCAAACCGCGCCGGTCTGATGCGGCGAACGGTTGCCTTTTTGCCTTGTCTTGGACCAGTTCGATGGCGGCGATCATTCCCGTTTGGCGGACGTCCGCGACCTGTGGATGATCGACGAATTCCCCAAGCCGACGTGCGAAGTGGCGAGCAATGACACGGTTGCGTTCGATGACCGGCTCGTCGCGGAAAATAGCGAGCGTTTCCAACGCCGCCGCACACGCCAGCGGATTGCCCGTGTAACTATGCGAATGGAGAAACGCTTTTCCACTTGTATACTCGGCGTAAAAAGCATCGTAGACGGTTTCGTTCGTCAGCACTGCCGACAACGGCAGAAATCCGCCGGTGAGCCCTTTCGAAATGCACAGGAAATCCGGCGTAATTGCCGCCTGTTCGCACGCGAACAACGTGCCGGTTCGTCCGAATCCTACGGCGATTTCGTCGGCGATCAAATGCACACCGAATTCGTCACAAAGTTTTCGAAGTCCGGCAATGTATGCCGGATGATGCATGCGCATTCCACCCGCGCATTGCACCAAGGGTTCGACAATGACGGCGCACACCGAATCCGCATTGCGTTCGAGCGCAACATGCATGTGCGCGAGTGCCGCGATCGAATGTTCTTCCCACGATTCGCCAGGCTCACGCACAAAACAATCGGGCGATTGCACGAATATCGGATCGAGCAAGAGCGGCGCATACGTTGCGCGATAAAGCGGCACGTCGGTGACCGATAACGCACCGAGCGTCTCGCCGTGATAACTGCCGGTGAGTGCGATAAATCTTGTTTTCGTGTGACGCTCGCGATTGCGCCAATAATGAAAACTCATCTTCAGCGCGACTTCGATCGCGCTCGATCCATTGTCCGCGTAAAACACGCGCGACAAACCGGCCGGAGCGATTCTCACTAATTCCTCGGCCAGTTTCACCGCCGGTTCGTGCGTGAATCCGGCGAAGATGACATGTTCGAGTGTGTCGAGCTGTTTTTTCACCGCTTGCGCGATGCGTGGATTGGCGTGTCCGAACAGATTCGTCCACCACGAACTGATCGCATCCAGATAACGGTTGCCGTCGTGATCGATCAGCCACGCGCCTTCGCCGCTCGCGATGGGAATCATCGGCACGTTCGCGACGGGTCCGGCGTGATCGCGCATCTGCGTGCACGGATGCCAGACGACCGACAAATCGCGAGCGACGAGCTCGTCGGAAAAAGGATTCGAGGGAACGGCGTTCATGCTTTGCTATGATCGGCGCAGATCAACCGCAATACAAGGCAAAGCCCATGCGCAAACCGCGATCTTCAACCGCCGCGCGCGGTTTCACGCTCATCGAAATTCTCGTCGTCGTCGTCATCCTCGGCATCCTGGCGGCCATCGTCGTGCCGCGCGTGATGGAGCATCCGGGCGAAGCCCGTCAAGTGCGCGCCAAACAGGATATTCAAGCCATCATGACCGCGCTCAATACGTACAAACTGGATAATTATACTTATCCGACCACCGAGCAAGGTCTCGATGCGCTCGTCCACAAACCGAGCGGCACGCCGGAAGCGCCGAACTGGCATGGCTATCTCGATAAAATTCCGAAAGATCCCTGGGACAAACCGTATCTTTATCTGCGCCCCGGCGCGCATGGCGACGTCGACGTTTTCACGTATGGCCGCGACGGCAAGCCCGGCGGCGACGGGGAAGATGGCGACGTCGGCAATTGGGATTGACGCGGCGGCGAACACGTAACTCGTCGCGATCGTGTTTCGAGAAATCCGCATCGTGAATTCGTCATTGCGACAGGCCGGATTTACGCTCATCGAGTTACTGGTCGTTGTCGTCATCGCAGCCGTCATCGCCGGCGCACTGACGTTGTCGATCGGCGGCTCGGGCGGTGAACGTCAACTCGCGCATCAGGCAGAACAAGCACAAGCCTTGATCGGCTACGCCTGCGAGCAAGCTGAATTGACGGGCCGCAATATCGGACTCAGCTTTGCGACCGATGGAATCCGTTTCAGTCAGCTCGAAAGCGCAGACTGGGTTGCGATTCGCACCACTGAACTTCGCCAACGATCATGGCTGGACGGCATGTCGAGCAAATTGACGAGCGATGATCATCAAGTGCAAATCGCATCGGCGTATCCCGACAAGCCACAACTCGTCTGTTTTTCGTCCGGCGAACTGACGCCGTTCCGCCTCGAACTCGCACTGGCCGATTTGCCGATCATTTATCGTCTGGACGGCCAACCGGACGGCGACGTGAAAATCACAACGGTCAACACACGTGCGCACTGACCAATTCCAATCGAGCCGTCGCGGTTTCACGCTACTCGAAGTATTGATCGGCTTGCTCGTGCTGGCGCTCGCCTTGGTCGCGTTGTCGCGGACGGCGGCCAATCAAGTCAACGCCTTCGCCGGTTTGCGCGAACGCACGTTCGCCGGATGGTTGGCGCAAGATGTCTTGGCCGAAACGCAACTCACCACGTCGTTTCCCGATCCGGGAAAGAACGACGGCCGACGCCGTTTTGCCGGACGCGACTGGCGCTACGACGTCGTCGTGCAGGCGACTGAAGTGAGCAATATTCGTCGCATCGACGTGCACGTCTTCAATGCGTCGGATCCATCGCCGATCGCCACCCTCATCGGTTTCGCCACCAACGAGATGCAGCAATGAGCAACTCGAGACGCGCATCGGGTTTTACGCTGGTCGAATTGCTCGTCGCACTCGCCGTCTTCGCGACGATGGCCGCGCTGGCTTACGGCGGACTGAATTCCATCGCGCGCACGCGCGGCGAATTGGGTCGACAAGAAGATCGATTTCGCGATCTCACTCGCGCCATCGCGATGTTGAATCGCGATCTTGGCGAAAGCGTCGCGCGTCCCGTACGCGGCACGAGCGGACAGGAATTGCCCGCGATGATCGGCACGGCGACGCAAATCGAATTCACGCGAGTCGGATTCGCAAACCCGCAGGCCGAACAGCGATCCAATCTCGAACGCGTGACCTATGAAATCGACGCGAACTCGATAAAGCGTGGGCGGTACGCCGTTCTCGATCGCGTGCAGGACACGGCGCCGACGATCTCGGATTTGAAGATCGCGGTCGACTCGATCCGACTGCGCTATCTCAACGGCGGACAGTGGCTCGATGCGTGGCCGCCACAACAAGACATCGCATTGACTCTGCTTCCGACGGCCGTGCAGTGGACGATCCAGTCGCGCGATTACGGCGAACTTCAGGGCGTGGTGCAATTGGTGTCGCAGTGGCCGGCGGCGGCGGCGGGATCGCCTGCGCCGAGTACAAGCAAATGATCGAGATGCGTGCAAGGCAACGTGGCGTCGCGCTGATCGTCGCGTTGCTCGTCGTCGCGTTGGCGACTGTGTTGATCGCTGCGTTGCTGGATCGCGGCGAACTCGCCAACGCGCGGACCCGAAATACGTTACGCGAAATGCAAGCGGAATCGTATGCGAGGGGATTGGAGGATTACGCGGCGCACGTATTGAATCAGACGCAGACTTCGGCGGATTCTTCAAATTCAGTGTGGGCAGTACCGCTGCCACCCACACCCGTTCCGGGCGGCGAAATTTCGGCGACGATGACAGATCTCAACGGTCGCTTCAATTTAAACAATCTCGCGATCGATTCGCAACCGCAAGGTCAAGGCGATTGGCAAGAAATCTTTCGCCGACTCCTCATCGCGTTAAAATTGGACGTCAATCTGGAACAAAACGTTGTGGACTGGATGAACACCGACAGTTCCACAAGCGATGGATGGTACGTCGCCCAGGCCGTGCCATACCGCAGGGGCCAGCGGATTTTCTCTCAGGTCTCAGAATTGCGACTGGTCAAGGGATTCGACGGCGACACGTACGCCAAAATATTGCCTTACGTCGCGGCGCTGCCAGTCAATACGTCGATCAATGTAAATACCGCCTCTGTTCCGGTGCTGATGACGTTGAGCCTCAACATGACTGAACAGAGCGCGGCAGCGATTTGGCAGCAAGGTCACGCTAACTTCTCAAGCGTCAACGATCTTCAAACACAGCAACGAATAGCGATCGATTACTTCTCGCGATATTCGATAAGCAGCAATTATTTTCTGGCGCATTGCGACGTCGTACTCGATGGATTACCGTTTACGTTTTATAGCGTGATCGAGCGATCGACGGGATCGCCCGGCGCCAGCGGTGGTACTCACGTTCTACTCCGCAACCGTGGCGGCGACTGAACAAACGTCCGACAATCCGCGCGGCGCTGCTAGAATGCGGCGAATGCGTCTGCCTCGTGTCCCATGTCCGAACGCTTGCTGATCCGCCTGCATCCCGACGGCAAAACGTCGTGGCTGACGTTGAACGCTCAATCACGCGCGGCGTCGGCAGCGAACGCCGGTGCGCCACCCGCGCAAGTGCTGTCGAGAACGCAGCGCGTCGTCGCCGTCGTGCCGTCGGAAAACGTCGTTTTGCTCGACACGCCGCGCATGTCCGCGCAGCGCGCGCAATTCGCCAAGGCGGTGCCGTTCGCATTGGAAGATCAACTGATCAGTCCAGTCGAAGAATTATATTTCGCGTTGCCGGATCGACTGGCCGGCGATCGCGTCGCGGTAGCTGTCGTTGCGCGCAAAACGTTACAAGGATGGATCGAACAACTCGCGTCGGTCGGCGTGCGACCGGATGCAATTTTCGCCGAGACGCAACTGCTCCCGCTCGGTGAAAACTCCGGCAGCGTAATGATCGAAAACGATCGCGCGATTTGGCGAAGTTCGACGACGCAAGGCGGCGTAAGCGATCTTGCAGGATTATCGGAATGGCTCGCCGTCATCCACGGTGGCCAGCCGGAATTGCATGCGATGGACGTTTACGATTTTCGCGAACGTGCTTCAGCGCTGGCGCTGCCCGAGCGACATGTCCGCTATCACCCGAATCAACGCGACGCGCTGTCGTTCCTCGCCGCGCAGCTCACGACGGAACCTGAACTCAATCTCCTGCAAGGAGAATTCGCGCCAACACATCGCCGCGCGCCGACGCAACGGTTGTGGCGCAACGCCGGCCTGCTCGCGGCGGCCGCGCTGATTTTGCTATTTGTATACTTTGTCGCGGATTACTGGAAACTGTCGCGGCAATCCGCTCAACTCGAAACTGCCGCTCGCCAGATTTTGCACGATTCGTTTCCGCAGATGGACAATGTCGCCGGCGATCCGCGTCAGTTGATGCAAAGCGCGCTTGACAGTTTGCGCGGCGGCGCGGACGCCACCGGCTTGCTGCACCTGCTTACGCAAGTAGCGCCCGCACTATCGAGCACGACGCGCACGACATTGACGAGCCTCGAATATCACAACGCCACATTGGAACTCGGTCTGCGCGCGCCGGATGTGCCGACGCTCGATCTCATGCGCGAACGAATGTCCACCGTGCCAGGTTTGAACGTGCAGGTGACTGCCGCGAACACGGGAGCCAACGGCGTCGATGGCCGATTGCGTATCGCGGGAGGTAAGCCGTAATGACCGCGTGGTGGAACGGATTGCAGGCGCGCGAACGGAAGATGATCGCAGTCGGCGCCATCGCATGCGTGGTGTTGCTCGGCTGGGCATTCGTTTGGCATCCGCTGGCGCGCGCGACTGCAGATATGCAAGCGCGCGTGGAACGCGAACGCGCCGATGTCGCGTGGATGCGCGCCGCATCGGTGCAAGCCGGCGAGTTCCACGCGCAAGGTGCGCGCGCTCATGTCGAGCGTCAAGGTAAATCGCTGCTCGCGCTTGCCGACGTGACCGCACGTGCCGCCGGTTTATCCGGAGCGCTGAAGCGCGTCGAACCGACTGGCGGCAATAGTGTCCGCGTCAGTTTTGAAGTCGCGAGTTTCGACATGCTAGTCGATTGGCTCACGCAACTAGGACGCGATTATGGCGTGCGCGTGAGCGATCTTTCGGCGGACAAAGTCGAGGGACTCGGACTCGCCAATGTTCGCGTGACTCTAGAAGACAGCCCGCGATAAACCCACAGGAAAACCATGAGAGCGTTGCGCAGACTGATCGCCTTTCTTTTGATTCTCGTTGTGATTGCCGTCATCGTGGCGGCCACTCTTCCTGCCGCGACTGCTTATCGTTTTTTCGCCGACCAGTTCGGTGCCGTCAAACTTTCCGGCATCACCGGCACCGTGTGGGACGGCCGCGCGAGCAGCGCGCAAGTGTTCGGCCAGGAAATCGGCGCCGTGACGTGGAACGTGCATCCGCAAGCATTGTTGCAGGGCATCGTTGCCGCGCATTTAATTGTTGACGGAGGAGCGGTTTCTGCCGCCGCCGATGTGCAGCGCACGTCCGATGGCGCGATTCAAATGAGTGCCGGCACCTTTCATTTTCCGGCGAGCCTGGCGGCGCCCGCGCTCGATATTCCGGCGCTCAATCTGCTCGGCGATATCGACGGAAAACTCGACAGCGGCCAGCTGCAGGGCGTGCTGCTGACCAATGCGAGCGGGACGATGCGTTGGAATCACGCGGCCGTCTCCGGCGCTGCGCAGGCACAGCTCGGCGATCTGGAGGCGACGTTTGTCAGCGCGGCGGATGGTTCGATTCATGGCACTGCTCACGATCTTGGCGGCCCACTGCAACTCAACGGAACGTTCAATGTGAGCGCTGGCAATTTCGATGTCGATGCGCACCTTGCCGCGCGTGACGGCAATCCGCAGGTGGCTGAAGCATTGCGCTATATCGGTCAGCCCGAATCGGACGGAACATCGCATCTGATCATTCGCGGACAGTTGTTCAAACTGTTCTGACGATGAATGCGGCATTTTCCACATTCTTGGATCGCGCGCTCATCGTTGCACGCGAAGCGGCCGACGCAGCGGCCGTTGTCATGCGAAAATATTATCGACGCAATGTCGCTGTCGAGATCAAGGCGGACCGAACGCCGGTGACCGTCGCCGATCGCGAAGCAGAAGCGGCGATCAAAAAAGTGCTCAAGCGTGAGTTTCCCGATCACGCATTTTATGGCGAAGAACTAGGTCGCGAGGGCGACGGCGAATTTCTGTGGCTGATCGATCCTATCGATGGCACCAAGGCGTTCGTGCGCGGATATCCCCTGTTTTCTACGCAAATCGCGCTCAGGCATCGCGACGTTTTGGTGCTCGGCGTTTCGTCCGCGCCGGAGTTTTGCGAAACGGCATGGGCGCGCAGTGGCGGCGGTGCTTTTCTCAACGGTGAGCGTGTGCATGTCGCGTCGACATCCGTGCTAGATGCCAGTGCGGCGATTTCGATTGGGAATGTCAAAACGCTGACGTCCGATATGCGATGGAATGTTCTCGGGGAATTGATCCGTCGCACAGGGCGGATACGTGGCTACGGCGATTTTTTGCATTACCACTTGCTGGCGCGTGGATGCATCGACTTGGTGATCGAGTCCGACGTGAATATTTTGGACATCGCGGCGCTTGCGGTGATCGTTCGAGAGGCGGGAGGGGTGTTTTCGGATTTAACCGGCGGTGAGTTATCGCTTCACACGAGTAGCGTGTTGGCGGGCACGGTGCCATTGCATGCAGCCGCGTTGACTATGTTTCGTGACATCGACTGACGACATCATTCCGGCTTGCGTCGAAACGACGAGCTGAGAGCAATGACCACACTCAGACGAACGCCGCCACCATCACCCTCTTCCCATGCTTCAGTTGCTCATATCCATCGTCTGGCACCGGCAATACTTCCGCGCGAGAAAATCCAACCGCTTTCAATAGCCACAACAACCCCTCGGCACTCGGCGCCAAACAAATCCCCGTGACGCTTGCCTCGGGCGCGTGCGTCTCGTCGATCTCATCGATGATTCCGAAACATCCTTTCAGCGGGCGCACATACTCGTAACTTCCCCAATCCACCATCCCCGACAAATGCGGCACGACTTGCGTCTCGATAACGCACGCCCGCTTGCACAGCGAACGCGCGACGCGCAACGCGCCTACGGGATTTTCCAAGTGATACAACAGCCCGAACATCAGCACGACATCGTGCATTCCATCGCGCTTCGGATCGAGAGTGAAAACATCGGCGCGTCGCGCCGTCAGGTTTCGATGTCCATAAATCTTCGCGAGAAGATTGGCATCGGCGACATGATCATCGCGCGCATCGACACCCGTTATGTATCCGAATCCAGCACGCGCAAGCTGCAGAGAAAAAAATCCCTGATGACATGCCAAGTCCATCGCACGCAATTCAGATCGCGACGTGAAATGCCGATCCAGAAATACATCGAGCATCTGCGCGCGCGTTACGTGAATCGCATCGACACGCCCGCCGTGCGTGCTCGGCAGCGTGCGTCCGTCGGGCAGCGTCAGGGGATAAAACCAGGATTTCGCCATGGCCGTATCGGCCAATTGGCGGATGGAATCGTCTGACATCGGAACGTCCGCGAGGAAAACAGGGAATTACAAAAGCGGAAGTCTAGCGGCAACGAGCGCCGCGATCATCCCATCGCTTGGGCGACTAGGTGCTCGATTTGGCCCAGATTCGGAATCACGGCCTGGTCGTCGCGCACCAGCACCTGCGCATGCACACCGGGTGGATGTTCGCTTTCGTCGCCGGTCGGAATGAGGAGGTCCGGCGTGATCGTCGTCAAGCGCGGGAAACCCTGCGCGAGCATCGCGAGGAACGGCATCTTGGCATCGCCGCCGAGTGCTTTGAGCACGGCGACTTTCGCGTTGGAATAACTTTCTTCTTTCACGCCGCCGGACAACATCGAAAACGAAAACAGCGGCAGGCGCCAACCGCGCCACGATAAGCGACCGAGCAGCCATGCCGGCGCATTCGGAATTTTTTCCGGCGTCGCGTAGGTAATGACTTCGGCGACAGTGGCGTTCGGCAACAGCACACGACCACCGGTGACCGGGATCATGACTCCGCGAATTTCGCGCGTGGAATGTTCAGCCATGTTCGATCCTCACCCGTTGCCGAAATCGGCGATCATTTTCGCCGCAAGCTGTGCCGGCGAACCGGTAAAAGTTACCACCCCGGCTTCGCGTGCGCCGTCCACCATCGAACTGATGACGCAGGTGTCCGGGTCCTGCACCCAAACGACGCCGCCTTTTTCCTTGAGATATTTGCTGCCTTCCACCGCATCGTGCGCCATACCGGAGAAAACGATGGCGCCGGCATCCGCGCCGAATTGATCGGCGACATCGGTCAGGACGAGATCGATCGACGGACTGTACGGCGGTTTTTCCGGAAGATGCGCGAGTGTAACCACGCCGTCGCGATCGACCTGCAGACGATGCGTCGTAGGCACGATCAACACCTCGCCGTGACCGACGTGTTCACCGTGAGTCGGATTGCGCACTGTCAACGCGATGGCTTTACGCAATTGTGTCGACATCAATTCGAGGAATTCCTCGCCCATGTGCTGCGCGAGAATGAACAGCACCGGGAATCCGGACGGCATCGCGGTCAGGAATTCGCGCACCGCTTCCGGACCGCCGATCGACGCGCCGAGCACGAAAACTTTTTTCACGCCGGCGGTGACAGCGCCAGGACTGGTCGTCTTGATTTTTTCAGCCGGCCGACTGCCGTCCAGCCACGCTTCGCTTTCATAAGCGGCCTGACTTTGCGGCGCAACGGCTTCTTCCATCGGCACGAGTTCGAGACTCAAACCAGCGTCAGCTTTCGGCAATGTTGCTTGCTGTTTAGCCGTACCTTCCTCGACGGTGGGCGCCAGATAATCCGCAGTCGACATTTTTTCCACGCCGAACGGCGCTGCGGAAGTTTCGTCGGCGTTGTCGGACTCCGGACCCAGATCTTCCAGTGACCAATCAGGCGGCAGCACGGGTTCGTTCGCTTTTGCTTGTTCGGGTGTGGGACGCGTGGCGGGTTTGAACGTCGAATCGTTCGCTTCGGGTACGTCGGCGGCCGCGACATCGAGTTGATCGAAAATCGCCGGAAACTCATCGTGAAGTTCGGCGACGTGCGAGTCGTCCAGTGAGATGTCGTCGTCCGACAACTCGAAATTTTCCGTGACCGGCTGCGAAGACGGCGTGGAAAAGTCGGAAAGATCGAAGTCGGACGGCAAACCGACGTCGAGCTCGCCTCCGGATGGCTTGGCCGTATCGGCGGCGGCAAACAGCGC
>OLMB01000092.1_pt1 | contig 13722 bp, 7 predicted proteins | sample 1604691 | NCBI WGS metagenome assembly OLMB01 (sample SAMEA104055722, study PRJEB20765) | soil metagenome | isolation source: soil
GGTCGGCGGCGGACATCGGTGCCTTTGAATACGCACCCGACGAAATTTTCGCCGACGGCTTCGATTAGAGGCCTTCACGCGCCGCTCACCCGCCGCCCGGCACTCTTCACAAATGTGAAATCGAGTGGTGGTTATGAAGCAGCGCGAAGATCAGGCCGGGTTGATTCTTCTGATCGAAGACAACCGCGGTATTTCAGAAATGGTCGGAGAGTTTCTCGAGCGTCGCGGCTACGGCCTCGATTACGCCATCGACGGCGTTACCGGATTGCATCTGGCCGTGTCGAACAGCTATGACGTCATCGTGCTCGATCTCATGCTGCCCGGCATCGACGGGCTGGAGCTTTGCCGCAAATTGCGCACCGAAGCGAAAAAATCGACGCCGGTCTTGATGCTCACCGCGCGCGATACGCTCGAAGACAAGCTCATCGGACTCGATGCTGGCGCCGATGACTATCTGGTCAAACCGTTCGAGATCCGCGAACTCGAAGCGCGGGTGCGCGCATTGATTCGTCGCGATCGCCGACAAGTCAGCGCTGAAGTTCTGACCGTGGGCGATCTGGTGCTCGATACCGCTACATTGCGATTGACGCGCGCCGGGCAGGAACTCACGGTTTCGCCGATCGGATTGAAACTGCTCGGCATTCTGATGCGCGAATCGCCGCGCGTCGTGAGCCGCCGCGATATCGAGCGCGAAGTGTGGGGCGATCTGCTTCCCGATTCGGATACGCTGCGCAGCCATTTGTATAATTTGCGCAAAATTATAGACAAGCCGTTCCAGAAACCGTTGCTGCACACGATCCACAGCGCGGGTTATCGTCTGGCCGATCTGGACGCTGAAGTCGCCGCCAGCAAAAGCGCGTGACTGCGCCGCGCATGCCGCATCGCTCAGGCATTCGGCGCAAGATTTGGACGGTTTACGTTCTGCAAGTCGCGGCGATCAGTCTCGCGACGATTCTCGGCGTTTACGCGGCCGCTACCGTTCTTGAAGACGTGTTGATCCGTCACGCGCTCGTCGGCGAAGCGGATTTTTTCTGGCAACGCGTCGAACACAACGCGCAGACGCCCGTTCCGGTCACGAACAACATGACCGGTTATCTCGTCCCCGTCGGCGCGGACAAAACTGCGTTGCCTGAAGCGCTGCGCGATCTTGATCCGGGATATCACCGCATCCAGCACAACGGCATGATGCTCGTGATGGTCTCCGACGGGCCGCCGGGACGGTTGTATCTCGTCTTCAATCAGGAACAGGTCGGAAAACTCGCTTTCATGTTCGGCTTCGTGCCGCTCATTCTTGTGCTGTTGATCATCTATCTCACCACGTGGATGACATATCGCGCATCGCGACGCGCGCTCTCGCCCGTGATTTCGCTCGCTAAAACGGTGCGTGAATGGGATCCGAAACATCCCGATCTCGAAGCGCTCGACCCGCGCAACGTGATCAGCGATCCGGACGGCGACGTCGACGCACTCGCTCGAGCGCTGCATGGATTCGCCACGCGCATCGAGGAATTCGTCGAACGCGAGCGTAATTTCACGCGTGATGCCAGTCACGAATTGCGTAGCCCGCTCACCGTGATCAAAGTTGCCGGCGACGTGCTCGCCGAAGAAGAGATGGAAGCATTTCCGCGCCGTGCCGTCGATCGCATTCGACGCTCGGTGCGCGACATGGAAGCGACGATCGAAGCGTTCCTGATCCTCGCGCGCGAGTCCGACATGGGATTGCCGGAGGAAGATTTCGTCGCGAACGAAGCGGTGCGCGAGGAAATCGAACGCGCTCAGCCGCTGATCGAAGGCAAGCCCGTTCATCTCGTTCTCGACGAACAGGCGACGTTTCAATTGCACGCGCCACCGAAAGTATTCGCGTCGATGGTGGGCAATCTGATTCGCAACGCGTGTTTGTATACCGAGGCGGGAAACGTCGACGTGCAGATCGGCGCGGATTTCGTGCGCGTGCGCGACAGCGGCATCGGCATGAGCGAAGAAGAACTGCGGCATATTTTCAAACCGTATTATCGCGGCGGCGCGGGCACGCAGGGCGGATACGGGGTGGGTTTGAGTCTTGTGCAACGATTGTCCGATCGTTTTGGGTGGCCCGTGGAAATGAACAGCGAACTCAACGTCGGCACGACGGCCACGATCCGTTTCCCTCAGGCAAAGCCATTTCCCGACGACTCGATATAATCGACGGAAGTTAGTCGGAGTATCGATATGATCGCGCGTTCGCTAGCGTTTACCGCGGCAGTTTTTGGAACGTCGATGGCGTATTCGGCAACACCCGTTTTTGTGATCCACGCCGGCGCCGGTGTGGTTGCCAAAAACGTCACGCCTGAAAAAGAAAAGCTCGCGCGCGCCGATCTGGAAAAAGCGTTGAAAGCCGGCTACGCAATTTTGAAAAACGGCGGCGACAGTCTCGATGCGGTCACGCAAGCCATCGTCATCATGGAAGACGCGCCCGAGTTCAACGCGGGCAAAGGCGCCGTGTTCAATCACGATGGCAAGAACGAACTCGATGCATCGATCATGGACGGCGCGACACTGCGCGCCGGCTCCGTCGCGAACGTCCATCGCGTAAAAAATCCGATTCTGCTGGCGCGCGCCGTGATGGAAAAATCGCCGCATGTGATGATGGTCGGCGACGGCGCGGAAGCATTCGCCGAATCGATCGGCATGTCACTCGTCGATGCGAAATATTTCTACACCGATCAGCGCTGGCAGGAATTGCAGGATGCGCTGAAGGAAGAAGCGGCGAAAACAAAATCGACGGCGTCGCCGCACGGCACCGTCGGCGCAGTCGCGCTGGACATGAAAGGCAATTTAGCGGCTGGCACATCGACGGGCGGAATGACTAACAAACGCTTCGGCCGCGTCGGCGATTCGCCGATCATCGGCGCAGGAACCTACGCGAATAAGAAATGCGCTGTATCGGCGACAGGGTGGGGCGAGTTCTACATCCGCGCCACCGCGGCGCGCGATATTTGTGCGCGCGTGGAATACAAAAACGAACCGATCAAACAGGCGGCGGACGATGTCGTGATGGGCGTCGTGCCGAAACTCGGCGGTGACGGCGGCGTGATTGCGCTCGATGCCGACGGCAATTTCGCAACGCCGTTCAACACGGAAGGGATGTACCGCGGCTGGATCGACAAGAATGGCAAGATGCACATAGCGATCTTCGCCGAAAAATGATTTGCGCGATCAGAAGTGGTAGTGCATGCCCACGGAAAAGAATCGCGTCGCTTCCAGCTGTAGACCGTTGACGCGCTGGTAAATCGGCGCCTGGATAAATGCGAATAGCGAAAATTTTCGCACAGGCGTCCATGTGACGCCCGGACTCAAGTAAAGCAACGTCGCGCCGCTGTTCTCGATATCCGCATTGATGCCTTCCTCACGTTTTTCCGCGCGCGCGTTGAGCTGCAGTTGCGGAACGAGCGTGTCGGTCGCGTTATAACGAATGCCGAGATTGACGTTGAGGCCCGTGCCTGGCTTGAAACCGTCGTCGTAATTGAGCGCCTGTTGCGCGGTGATCTGGCCGAAGTAACTCCAGTCCGGCGAAAACGCACCGAAATGGTACGCGCCGATAATGACGTCCGTCGTTCCGCTTCCGAGCTGCAAACCGCGATCCACGATCTGACCTTGCTGCGGACCGGTTTCGAAACGATCGTCGGAATTTCCCGTCGGCAATTTGATGCCGAACATGAAGCCCGTCGTTCGTTGTGCGTCGAACCCGGAATAGCGCGCGACGATGCGAACATCGCCGATGCCGCTGTCATGCGATGTGGAAATTTCCGAATCGCCTTCCGCGATGGTCGCGTGCGACCGATCGAAATACGGAACGGTTACGTTGACACCCCAATCCTTGTTCGGACTGTAATCGACCGACGCCGACACATTGCGGTTGAACGTGTATTGCTGAATTTCGCGATCGTTCGGGATCGTGAGATCCGATCGTGATACCGCGTCGGTTCCGGAGCGCAGTTGATCCTGATCGAAATAATCGTCGCGCAAATCGAAACGCCAGCCGCCGCTCGACGCCAAGCCTTGGCTGGCCCAGTCGGAACTGAGCGTGCAGCCGCAGGCCGAACACGCAGATACTTGCGGCGCCGACGCGATAAGGATCGCGGCACCGATAAAAAGTTGGACTTTCCGCATATCGCGAATTCTAAAGGATCGGTCGCGATTAAAGTCCTTTCTTTAGTCAGTGTTCGGACTTGCGCATGGTTAGACGCGTGCGCTTAAAACGGCGCACGCCTTTCGCGACCGATACGTCAGATTAATCCTCACTTGCGCAAGGCGGTTTACAGTTGATTACACGTCTTTACGCCCAGGCAACTGCGATATAGTCATGCGCACGTTAACGTTGCCAACCTCAAAATCCGCCCTTTCCCATTGCGAATCCCATGAACACGAATCCTTTCGAGCGTGACCCTGCCCGACCGCGCCCCAAAGGCAGCAAACGGGCGGCACTAATCGTGGTGATTGTGGCCATCGTCATCGCCATCGGCGGATATTGGCTCGCCCAAAGCGGCAGTCAGCAACAAACCCCTGGCGGTGGTCGAGGTGGACGCGGTGCAGGTCCCGGCGGCGCCGGTGGCCCGGGTGGATTGGCGATGCCCGTCGGCGTCGCAACCGTCACTAACGGCGACATCGACATCACGCTCAACGCACTCGGCACCGTCACGCCGTTGCGCAATGTCACGGTCAGCGCGCAGATCGCCGGCAATCTGCTCAACGTGAATTTCAAAGAAGGGCAGATGGTGAAGCAGGGCGATCTGCTCGCCGAAATCGATCCGCGTCCCTATCAGGCGCAACTCACGCAGATGGAAGGAACGCTGGCGCGCGACGACGCACTACTCGCCAATTCGCGCATCGATCTGGATCGCTACACGACATTGTTCTCGCAGGATTCGATCGCCAAGCAACAGCTCGACTCGCAAAAATCGCTCGTGCACCAATACGAGGGAACCGTGAAATCCGATCAAGGACAGATCGACAATGCGAAGGTCAATCTCAGCTATACGAAAATCAGCGCGCCGGTCGGAGGACGCGTCGGATTGCGTCAAATCGATCCGGGCAACAATGTGCAGAACGGCGGCACGATCGTGACGATCACGCAGCTCAAGCCCATCGACGTCGTGTTCACGATCCCAGAAGACAATCTGCCGCCCGTGCTCAAGAAAATGCATGCGGGCGACACCTTGTCGGCGGACGCGTACGACCGCGCCGGCACGACGAAACTTGCCACCGGTGCGCTCGCGAGTCTCGACAATCAAGTCGACACGTCGACGGGCACCGTAAAAGCCAAAGCCGAATTCGCCAACGACGACGAAGGATTGTTCCCGAATCAATTCGTCAACATCCGTTTGCTGCTCGACGTGATGAAAAACGCGATCGTGATTCCGACCTCTGCGCTCGAACGCGGATCGGATGGTTTATTTGTATACATTGTGCAAGCCGATCACACCGTCGCTGTGCGCAACATCAAGACGGGTCCGACGCAGGGCGAGAAAGTCGCGGTGACGGACGGACTTAAAGTCGGCGAAACCGTCGTCACGAGCGGTGCTGATCGCCTGCGCGATGGCAGCAAAGTCGAACTGCCCGGCGAAGAACCAGCGCCGGCGGCAAAGCCGACCGATGGGCAGAAACGCCAAGGCAATCGCGCCAACGGACAACAAACGCCGCAAGGCGAGAATGGTCAAAACGGACATAGGCGCAAAGATGCCGCGGGTGCCAACGGCACAGCCACCGATCCGAATGCGCCGGCGACGACGGGCGCGCCCGGCAGCACGCCGAGTAGCGCGCCGACGAATGGCGGCAATCAGGGATCGCCCGGCAACTGACGATGAATCCGTCGCGCATTTTCATTCTGCGACCGGTCGCCACCTCGCTGTTGATGGTGGCGATCTTGCTCGTCGGTATTCTGGCGTATCGCTATTTGCCGTTGTCGGCATTGCCGGAAGTCGATTATCCGACGATCCAAATCACGACCTTGTATCCCGGCGCGAGTCCGGAAGTCGTCACCTCGTCGGTGACGGCGCCGCTCGAACAAAAACTCGGGCAGATGCCCGGATTGAACCAGATGTCGTCGACGAGTTCCGCCGGTGCGTCGATCGTGACGTTGCAGTTCAGTCTCGATCTCAGTATCGACGTCGCCGAACAAGAAGTGCAGGCCGCCATCAACGCCGCTGGAACGTTTTTGCCGACGGCCGATTTACCGTCGCCGCCGATCTACAGCAAAGTGAATCCGGCCGACGCGCCGATCCTCACGCTCGCGCTTACGTCGAAAACATTGCCGCTGACGCAGCTCGAAGATCTGGCCGACACGCGCCTCGCGCAAAAAATTTCGCAGATCGACGGTGTCGGCCTCGTAACGTTGTCGGGCGGACAACGGCCGGCCGTTCGCGTCCAGGCGAATCCGACCGCGCTTGCGTCGTACGGTATGAGTCTCGAAGATTTGCGCAACGCCATATCGAGCGCGAACGTCAACAGCTCAAAGGGCAGTTTCGACGGACCGACGCGCTCGTACACGATCGACGCGAACGATCAGCTCAAATCCGCCGATGCGTACAAAGATATCGTCATCGCGTACAAGAACGGCGGTCCGGTGCATCTATCGGACGTCGCTAATATTATCGACGGCGCGGAAAACAACAAGCTCGCCGCGTGGAGCAATTCTGTTCCCGGCATCATCATGAACATCCAGCGTCAGCCGGGCGCGAACGTAATTGGCGTCGTCGATTCGATCAAGCAACAACTTCCGAGCTTGACGCAATCGATGCCGGCATCCGTCGATGTGGCCGTGCTTACGGATCGCACCGTCACCGTGCGCGCGTCGGTGGAAGACGTCGAGTTCGAACTGCTCCTCGCCGTCGTTCTCGTCGTCTTGGTAATTTTTATATTTTTGCGCAATTTACCCGCGACGATCATTCCGAGTTTTTCCGTGCCGTTGTCGCTCGTGGGCACGTTCGGCGTGATGTATCTGTGCGGATTCAGCCTCAACAATCTCACGATGATGGCGCTGACGATTTCGACCGGTTTCGTCGTCGACGATGCCATCGTCATGATCGAAAACATCTCGCGCTATCTCGAAGAAGGCGACACGCCGCTCGAAGCGGCGCTGAAAGGCTCCGGCCAGATCGGCTTCACCATCGTCTCGCTGACGATCTCGCTGCTCGCCGTGCTGATCCCGCTCTTGTTCATGGGCGATGTCGTCGGCCGTCTATTCCGCCAGTTCGCCATCACGCTTGCGGTGACGATCGTCATTTCCGCCGTCGTCTCGCTGACGCTGGTGCCGATGCTGTGCGCGAAAATCCTCAAGCATCATCGCAAAGAAGACGAAGGAAAATTCTCGCGCAAGACGGGCGAGATGTTCGATCGCATCATCGTGAATTATGGTCGCTGGCTGAACTGGGTTCTCGATCGCCAGTTCGCGACACTGATGGTTGCCGTCGCGACGTTAGTGCTCACGGTGATTCTGTACATCATCATCCCGAAGGGATTTTTTCCGATTCAAGACACAGGATTGATTCAAGGTATTTCGGAAGCGTCGCAATCTATTTCGTTCGCGGCGATGGGCGAGCGGCAACAGGCGCTCGGCAAAAAAATTCTCGAAGATCCCGCCGTCGATTCGCTGTCGTCGTTCATCGGCGTCGACGGAACGAACACGACGTTGAACAGCGGACGATTCCTGATCAATCTGAAAAAGCATGGCACGCGCGACGACGTGCAAACCGTGATCGCGCGTTTGCAGAATTCAACGCGCGACGTCACCGGCATCGAGCTGTACATGCAGCCCGTGCAGGATTTGACGATCGAAGACCGCGTCAGCCGCACGCAATATCAGTTCACGCTCGGCTCGCCGAATCTCGACGATCTCAACACGTGGGTGCCGAAACTCGTCGACAAACTCAATCAGCGCAAAGAATTGTCGGATGTCGCGAGCGATTTGCAGTCGAAAGGCTTGCAGGCATTTCTCGACATCGATCGCGACACGGCCGGCCGTCTCGGCATCACGCCCGCCGCCATCGATCAGATTCTTTACGATGCGTTCGGCCAGCGATTGATCTCAACGATCTACACCGAATCGAATCAATATCGCGTCGTGCTCGAGGTGCTGCCGGAAATGCAGAACGGCCCGAAGGCGCTGAGCAAAATTTATATTCCGGGATTGAGCAACGCGAATAGCGTCGCCCAAACATCGCAAGGATCGACCGCTTCCGCCGGCAACGGTGCGGGCGCCTCGGCCTTCGGCGGTACACCGCAAGGCGCGACACCCGGCGTGACGACGGGCAATACGGCCGCTGCGATTTCGAGCGGCCAATTGCCGCTCAACACAGTGACGACGTTGAGCGAACGCGCCGCGCCGCTGTCGATCAATCACCTCGGCCAATTTCCGGCGACGACCGTGTCGTTCAATCTCGCGCAAGGTTATTCGCTCGGCGAGGCCGTCAAGGCGATCAAGCAAGTCGAAACTGATCTGAAAATTCCTGCGAGCGTCAGCACCAATTTCCAAGGCGCCGCGCTTGCCTTTCAGGCATCGCTGACGAATACCGTCCTGCTCATTCTGGCCGCCATCGTCACTATGTATATCGTGCTCGGCGTGCTGTACGAAAGTTACATCCATCCGATCACCATTCTTTCCACGTTGCCGTCCGCCGGCATCGGCGCGCTGCTCGCGTTGATGATCGCGCGCGACGATCTCGGCATCGTCGCCATCATCGGCATCATTCTCTTGATAGGCATCGTCAAGAAAAACGCGATCATGATGGTCGACTTCGCACTCGACGCCGAACGCAACCAAGGCATGGCGCCGCGTGAAGCGATTTATCAAGCGTCGTTGTTGCGATTCCGACCGATTCTGATGACGACGCTCGCCGCTTTGTTCGGCGCGCTACCGCTCATGCTCGGCACGGGAGTCGGCTCGGAATTACGCCATCCACTCGGCATCACCATCGTCGGCGGCATGATCGTCAGTCAAGTGCTCACGCTGTTCACGACGCCCGTCATTTATTTGTCGTTCGACACGCTCGCACTGCGTGTGCGCAAACGCTTCCATCTCGCCGAACCGGAAATGCATCACGGCGCCGACGAAGGCGAGGCGACGACATGAACCCGCGTCTCGCCAGTCTTTCCGCGCCGTTCGTAAAACGCCCGGTGGCGACGACGTTGCTGACGATCGGCATCGCGCTCGCCGGATTGGTTTCGTTTTCGCTGTTGCCGGTATCGCCATTGCCGCAAGTCGATTTTCCGACGATATCAGTCAGCGCATCGCTGCCCGGCGCGAGTCCGGAAACCATGTCGACATCGGTCGCCACACCGCTCGAACGCCAGCTCGGCCGCATCGCCGGCGTCACTGAGATGACATCGTCGAGTTCGCAAAATTCCACGCGCGTTACATTGCAATTCGATCTGTCGCGCGACATCGACGGCGCCGCGCGCGACGTGCAAGCCGCGCTGAACGCCGCACTGGCGCAATTGCCGAGCGTGCCGACCAATCCCACCTATCGCAAAGTAAATCCCGCCGACGCGCCAATCCTCATTCTCGCGATGACGTCGAAGACGCTGAGCACGGGTCAGATTTACGACGCAGCATCGACGATCGTCGCACAGAAAATTTCACAGGTTGCGGGCGTCGGTCAAGCGACGGTCAGCGGCGCGACATTGCCGGCGGTGCGCGTCGACGTGAATCCGACCGCGCTCAACAAATACGGCATCGCGCTCGACACGGTGCGCATCGCACTTCAAAACGCCAACGCAAATCGGCCGAAAGGATTCATCGAGCTCGACGATAAACATTGGCAGCTTTACACGAACGATCAGACGGGACTCGATTCGACGCCGTATAAAAATTTGATCGTGACGTACAGTAATGGCGCGGCGGTGCGACTGTCCGATGTCGCCGTCGTCACCGATTCCGTACAGGACATCCGCAATCTCGGTTTGTTCAATGGCGAGCCTGCGGTCTTGATCCTGATCAACAAACAGCCCAACGCGAACATCATCAAGACGATCGACGATGTGATGGCGCAATTGCCGGCGTTGCGCGCCGCGATTCCTGCGGACATAACGATCGACGTTGCCGTCGACCGCACCACGACGATCCGCGCATCGCTGCATGACGTCGAGCAGACGCTGATCATTTCGGTGTTGCTCGTCGTGCTCGTCGTGTTCGTCTTCCTGCGCAACTGGCGCGCGACGATCATTCCCGCAGTCGCCGTGCCGGTTTCGCTGATCGGAACGTTCGCCGCGATGTACCTGTGCGGTTACAGCTTGAATATTTTGTCGCTGATGGCGCTGACGGTAGCGACCGGTTTCGTCGTCGACGACGCCGTCGTCGTGCTCGAAAATATTTCGCGTCACATCGAAGACGGCATGCCGCGAAGGCAGGCTGTACTGCTCGGCGCGCGCGAAGTCGGTTTTACCGTCGTATCGATGAGTTTCTCGCTGATCGCCGTGTTCATTCCTATTCTGCTGATGGGCGGTTTGGTGGGGCGCTACTTCCGCGAATTCGCCGTGACATTGTCGGTCGCGATTCTCGTATCGCTCGTCGTATCGCTGACGACCACGCCGATGATTTGCTCGCGCGTGCTGCGGCACGATCCTGAAAAAAAGCGTGGTCGCGCCTACGAAATGAGCGAGCGCATATTCAACAAAACGCTCGGCCTTTACGAACGCACGCTCGGCTGGTCGCTCGATCGCCCGCAATTGATGATGTTCATTTTGCTCGTCACGGTTTGCCTGAATATATTTTTATACATTCACGTGCCGAAGGGATTTTTCCCGACCGAGGATACCGGCGTGCTCGTCGGCGGCGTGCAGGCGGATCAGAGTATTTCGTTTCAATCGATGTCGACCAAGATGGTCGACTTCATGAAGATCGTCAAAAGCGATCCCGCCGTGCAGAACGTGGCGGGCTTTACCGGCGGTGGACAGCGTAACGGCGGTTTCATGTTCGTCGCCCTTAAACCGCTCAAAGAACGCGGCATTTCAGCCGACGGGGTAATAGCCCGACTGCGCGGAAAACTTAGCGACGTGCCGGGCGCGCAACTGTTTTTGCAAGCCGCGCAGGACATCCGAACCGGCGGCCGTCAATCCAGCTCGACCTATCAATACACCTTGCGCAGCGACAGCCTCGACGATTTGCGAACGTGGGGCGACAAAGTGCGTGAGGCATTCACGAACATGCCGGAGCTCGCGGACGTGAATTCCGATCAGGCCGTGAAAGGTCTGGAAATAGCGCTGCAATTCGATCGTGCGACGGCCGCGAAACTCGGCGTCACCACGCAAGCGATCGACAACGTACTAAACGACGCGTTCAGTCAGCGCAACGCATCGACGATCTACGCGCCACTCAATCAGTATTACGTGATCATGGAAGTGGCACCGCAGTTTTTGCAGAGCCCTGAATCGCTGAAAGACATTTACGTGCAGAGTAAATCCGGCGCGATGGTTCCGCTCAGTGCGTTTTCGAGCTACGGACTCGGCACCACGCCGCTGGCCGTCAATCATCAAGGTCAATTCGTCGCGTCGACGATTTCGTTCAATCTCGCCGACGGCTACAGCTTGAGTCAGGCGTCGGACGCAATCGACAAAACGATGTCGCGCATCGGCGTGCCGGCGTCCATTCACGGCGCATTCGCAGGCAATGCGAGCGCGTATCAGCAAGGTCAATCCAGTCAGCCGTGGCTGATTCTCGCGGCGCTGCTCGCCATCTATATCGTGCTCGGTATTTTGTACGAAAGTTACGTGCATCCGCTTACGATTTTGTCGACGTTGCCTTCCGCCGGCGTCGGCGCGCTACTCGCGCTGCTCGTGTTCGGCACGCAGTTCACGGTGATCGCGTTCATCGGCGTGATCCTGCTCATCGGCATCGTCAAGAAAAACGCGATCATGATGATCGACTTCGCGCTCGAAGCCGAACGCCATCGAAAACTCGATGCTCGCGATGCCGTGTTTCAGGCATGCGTGCTGCGTTTCCGGCCCATCATGATGACGACGATGGCCGCGATGCTTGGCGCGCTGCCGCTCGCCATCGGTTTCGGCGAGGGCAGCGAGATGCGTCGTCCTTTGGGCATCTCGATCGTCGGCGGTTTGTTGTTCAGCCAGTTGCTGACGCTGTACACGACGCCCGTGGTTTATCTTTATCTCGATCGTTTCCGTTTGTGGGCCAAACGCCGTTGGGCCGGTATTTATCGCCAAACGGATGGCGCAACTCCGGAGCCGACGGCATGAACGTGGTGGCGCATGACTAAAAAATATACATGGATACAACGCGGCATTTTGCGCTCGTCGGCGATCGCAGCGATCACCGTCGCGCTGGGCGCTTGCGCCGTCGGTCCGGACTACAAACGGCCGAACGCCGACGTGCCGGCAAAGTTCAAAGAAAACGCAAGCTGGCACGAAGACTGGACCACCGCCGAACCGAGCGATGCGTTCAAGCGCGGCGCCTGGTGGGAAATTTTCGGCGACGCGAAATTGAACGAGCTCGAAGCGCAAGTCGACGGCGCCAATCAATCGCTGGCGCAAGCCGAAGCGCAGTTTCGCCAAGCCGCAGCACTCGTGAGCCAAGCGCGCGCCAGTTATTTCCCGACGATCGGCATCAGCGCCTCGGCGACACGTTCGGGCCGTTACAGCAACGACAGCGGCGGCATCATCACGGGAACCGGCACCGTCGTCGGCGGAACAACGGGCACAACGACGACGCTCAACGGCTCGCGCATCGCCAACGAATATTCGCTGCCGATCAGCGCATCATGGGAGCCGGATTTATGGGGTCGCGTGCGCCGCACCGTCGAGCAGCAGGCGGGCAACGCGCAAGCCAGTGCGGCGACGCTCGAATCCACGCGTCTGAGTCTTCACGCACAACTCGCGCAGGATTATTTTCAGTTGCGCATCGTCGATGAGCAGAAACGTTTGCTGGAAGACACGGTTGCTGCTTATCGCAAATCGCTGCAGCTTACGCAGAATCAATACAACGTCGGCGTCGCTGCCCGTTCGGATGTGGTGCAGGCCGATACGCAGTTGAAACAAGCGCAGGTGCAAGCGATCGATCTTGGCGTGTCGCGCGCGCAACTCGAACACGCCATTGCGCTACTGATCGGCAAGACGCCGGCCGAATTTTCGCTCGACGCCGTGAAGTTCGACATCAAGCCGCCGGCGATTCCCGTGGGCGTATCCTCGCAGTTGTTGCAGCGTCGGCCGGATGTCGCCGTCGCCGAGCGTCAGGCCATGTCGGCGAATGCGCAGATCGGCCTCGCCGAGTCGGCGTATTTCCCGACATTGAATTTATCCGCGACGGCCGGCTATCAAAGTTCGAGTTTCTCGAAATGGCTAACTGCGCCGAGCCGCTTCTGGTCGCTCGGTCCGGAACTCGCGGAAACGATTTTCGACGGCGGATTGCGCCACGCGCAAACGGCGCAAGCGCGCGCCGCGTTTGACGCAGCAGCGGCGAATTATCGCGAGGTGTCGCTCGCGGCTTTCCAGAACGTCGAAGACAATCTGTCCGCTCTGCGCGTTCTCGAGGCCGAATCCGCCGCGCAAGCCGATGCGGTCGCGGCTGCGGAAGAAGCGCTGAAAATCACACTCAATCAATATCGCGCGGGAACAGTGAGCTATCTCAACGTGATCACGTCGCAGGCGACGGCGTACTCGAACGAGCGTAACGCGATCAGCATTCTCGGCAATCGTTTGACGGACAGTGTCGGCTTGATCGAGGCGATCGGCGGC
>OLMB01000133.1_pt1 | contig 13298 bp, 8 predicted proteins | sample 1604691 | NCBI WGS metagenome assembly OLMB01 (sample SAMEA104055722, study PRJEB20765) | soil metagenome | isolation source: soil
CGTTGCCGTTTGCCATCGCGGCGATTCTGCTGCTCGCGTTCGCCGGCGGCGCGTATGCGTTCCGCGATCGCATCCCTTTCCTTCAGCAATATTTGGGCACGCCCGCCGCGAGTGCGTCGAGCGATACGCCATCAACGTCGAATGCGAGCAGCACGGTCGCCACGACGACGTCGGCGCCTGCCGCAGTTACTCCGCCAACAGTGCCGGTCGTGACACCGCCGACACCTCCGGTCGTCGACGCGAATGCTGTCGCGACGACTACCGCTGCGCAATCGACGGGCCAGACGATCAACGTCCCGCCAACGCCTCCGCAAAGCATTCCGCAGCCCGCGGTTGACCCCAACACGGGCGGTCCCGCTGCGCGCGCTTCGGAAGTGCAGCCGCTGCGCGAACTCGCCGCGGCACAAGCGGCGGAATCGCAACCGCAGGCGCGTGAGTCACAACAAGTCGCTCGCGTGACGCCACCGCCGCCCGTTGTTCCAGCGCGTCCGCATGTTCCGACGGTCGCCGTGATTGGCGGTGGCGACAACGCCATTGCCGGTCCCGCCGAGCACATGGTCGAACAAGCGCTGTCGCATCGTGGTTTCAATGTGCTCGACGAAGCGTCGATGCCACGCGTCGGCCATCTGTTGAGCGGCGAACGTCCGCGTTATGCAGAGGCGTTGGACATTCTTGCGCGTCAAGGACGTGTCGACGCGGTCGTCTTTGTTCACGCACGCGACGTTGGCAGCGAACAGCTAGCTTATTACGGACAGAGTTCAACCGTGACGACCGTCCAGCTAGGCATCAAAGCGTATTCCATCGATCAGCACCGCGCGCTTGGCCCGGGCTGGAGCGAAACGTTGCACTACTCGAGCCTCAATGCCGCCGACGCAACGAAAGAAACGGTTGAACCGATGTTGAAGGAAGTCGAGGAAAGCCTCGCGGAATTTCGCCCGCATCGCGACCACGGATAAAAAAAAACAACGACGCTGTGCCCCGAACCCTCTCCCGCAACGGAGAGGGTTTTTCTTTAGGGCAGGTCGCGCGGCGCGGCGGCGCGGCCGAGTACGGTCTGCGCGTGCCGATAACCGGCTTCGATGGCGCGTTCGTACGCATGCCAATCCAGCAGCTGGATATCTTCCAGCGGCGGCTCAAGCAACAGACTCGTCATCGCATGGCGTTCCAAACTCGCCGCCTCCGCGTTGACCATCCCCGAGCGCAACAGAATACTCAGAATGCCGGGCCGCAAGTCCGGCTGCGTCCAGCGTTGCCAAATCAATTGCCACCAGGGCGGTAGCGCGTATTCCTCAATCGCGGCGTGCAACACGTCGTCGGCACTGATGTCGACGGCGACAACTTCGCCGACACCCTGCTCGCGCATCACATCGACGGGCAAATTGTTGATGACCGCACCGTCGACGAACACTTCGCCGCGATGAAACACGGGAGGCAGCACGCCGGGAATCGCACACGACGCCCGCAGCCAAAACCACAACGAGCCGTCGCGGTGAGTTTGCGCGCGGCCCGCCGTGAGATTTGCCGTCACGCAGAAATACGGCAGGACGAGATCGGTGATGTCTCTATCGCCGAATTCTTCATGCAACAGTTTCGACACGCGCCGACCGGAGACTAAAGATACAAATGGAAATGTATAATCACGCAGCGGTTTGCCGGTAACGAACGATCGACGATAGTTGTCGAACATTTCCTCTTCGCTCCAGTCCGCCGCGACACCGGCCGCGATGATCGCGCCGATCGACGTGCCGCCGACGCGATCGATCATCATGCCCGCCTCGCGCAACGCACGCACGACGCCGATGTGCGCGAATCCGCGCGCGCCGCCGCCGGACAACACCAGACCAATGCTGCGTCCGATCAGCAAGCGCGCGACACGTTCGATATCGCGATGGTTGCGTACATGATGATGTTGAATTCCCGGGGCGTGATGCCGAAGCCACTGTCCGGCCGCGCCAAAAATTATCGTGCCGTCGGGATAGGTCAGCAACAGATGCCGTGGCCGATGCATGACACGCTCTGGATCGAGCGTAACGCCTTCCGGCCACGGCGTCGCCGGCTGCGATGCGTCAGCCAGGTACAGCAAGCAATCGGCTTGTCGCACGCACAGGTGCCGCCATTCCTCGTTGTTCGCGATACCCAGATAGATCACAAAACGCACGCGTGATTCCAGCGCGCTGAACCAGCCGCTGGTCTGACCCGCTGCGGTTTCCGCATCGATCAGCGCGCACTCGCCGTAACGCGAAAGCGATTCGCGCAATTGCCGCGCGAAACCGATGGCATCCAATCCTTCATCGTGCGGCAGAATGGCGAATGTGCGCGGTGCGGAAAGTTGCGTGGTCGTGCGCCGCGCCAGCAATCGTTTCACTGAAACGCGCGCGGCCTCCAGCATCGCGTCCGGATTGCTTGCGATCAGTGTCTTGAATCCGGCGCGGGAAAGCCGCAGCAATTCCGAATCGCGCAATGCGCGCACCGTCGCCGATCGCGGTTGATCGATCATCAAACCGAGTTCGCCGACCGTTTCGCCAGCGGCGACGAGGCCTTCGAGTTGAAACGTCCCGTGTTGATCCGGTTTGAACGCGCCAAGGCTGCCGGACTGCAGCACGTACAACGCGTCGGACGCATCGCCGAAATCGAACAGCGTCGCGCCGCCGGGTAACGCGAACCATTCCAGCTCGGCTACCAACGCGCTCAGTGCGGTGTCGTCGAGATGCCGGAACAACGGCAACTGACGCAACAATGCGCGCGCGTCGTAAACTTCGGCGTTGGTTCGCGTTTCGTCCATCCCCGCCTCTTGACCGTCGCGGCGCATGCTAGCGCAAACGCCGCGCCGAGTTACTTGATTTTAGTGCCGCGCTCCATCACGTTTATACGATTCCTTTTGGATTTTCGCTATGTCTGATTCCACCCAATTACTCGCCAACCCATTGCTCAACGACACTTCGCTGCCGGCGTTTTCGGCAATCCGGCCGGAACACGTGCTGCCTGCCATCAAGGCGACGATTGCCGATCACCGAGCGCGTATCGATGCGCTCGTCGCCAACGCGCAGCCGCGCACGTTCGCGACGACGATGTTGCCGCAGGAAGCGATGGATTACGAATTGCAGCGCATCTGGTCACCGGTCAATCATCTGCACGCTGTCGCCGATTCCGATGCACTGCGCGCCGTTCACGCAGAGGCGGAGCAACTGTTGAGCGAATATTCCGCCGAGGTAGGGCAGAATCGCGAGCTGTTCTCGGCCGTCAAGGCAGCCGGCGACGACACCGATTTTTCGGCACTCCCGCTCGCGGCGCGAACGTTGGTCGATCATGCGTTGCGCGATTTCCGTCTTTCCGGCGTAAGCCTCGAAGAACCGGCGCGGACGCGTTTTCGCGATATCGTGGCGGACCTCACGCGCGTGTCGAATGAATTCGAAAACGCGGTGCTCGATGCAACGGATGCGTGGAGTGAAAAAGTCGATGCCTCAGCGCTCGCCGGAATTCCCGACAGCGAACTCGGCATGTTTCGCGACGGCGACACGTATGCGCTGACGTTGAAACAACCGTGCGTGACCGCTGTTCTTACTTATGCGGACGATCGCTCCATACGCGAACGCGTTTATCGCGCCTATCAAACGCGCGCATCGGATCAAGGTCCGCACGCCGGCAAGTTCGACAACACGACGCGCATGGAGCAGATACTGGCGCTGCGTCACGAGGCGGCAACGTTGCTGGGTTTCGCGAATTCCGCCGAAGAATCGCTTGCAACGAAAATGGCAGGCAAGCCCGATCGTGTTTTGGATTTTCTGCGCGATCTCGTTCAGCGCGCGAAACCGATCGCGGAACGCGAATTGGCCGAGCTGCGCAGCTTTGCGAAAGAACATACGCATCTCGACGATCTTCAACCGTGGGATGTCTCGTATGTCGCGGAAAAATTGCGGCAGCAAAAATATGACCTCAGCGAAGAGGAACTGAAACCGTATTTTCCGTTGCCGGCCGTGATCGATGGTCTTTTCGCCATCGTGACGCGCGTCTTCGGCGCCGTCTTGCGCGTGCGCAAGGATGTCGACGTGTGGCATCCGGATGTGCGTTTTTATGACGTCGTCGACGAATCGGGCCGTGTCATCGCTGGCGTTTTTGTGGATTTGTATACACGCACGGGCAAACGCGGTGGGGCGTGGATGGACGTTTGCCGTTCGCGCTTCCGCAACGACGACACGATTCACTTGCCGATCGCCTACATCACCTGCAACTTCGCGCCGCCGGTCGGCGATCAGCCGACGTTGCTGACGCACGATGAAGTAACGACGCTGTTCCACGAGTTCGGCCACGGCCTGCATCATTTGTTGACGGAAGTGGACTATCCCGGCGTCGCCGGCATCGATGGAGTGGAATGGGACGCCGTGGAGTTGCCGAGTCAGTTCATGGAGAATTTTGCCTGGCAGCGCGATGCGTTGAATCTTTTCGCACGGCATTGGCAAACCGGAGAGTTGCTGCCGGATGATTTGTTCAAGCGCATGTTGGCGGCACGGCATTTTCACGCCGGACTGTTTCTCGTGCGCCAGCTCGAATTCGCGTTGTTCGATTTTCGCCTGCATCTTGAATACAACGCGAAACAGGGAGCGCGTGTGCTCGAACTGCTCAACGAGGTGCGCGGCGAAGTCGCCGTCATTTTCCCACCCGAATGGCAGCGCATGCCGCACAGCTTTGCCCATATTTTCTCCGGCGGTTACGCGGCCGGCTATTACAGTTATTTGTGGGCGGAATTGTTGTCCGCCGATGCGTTTGCGCAGTTTGAGGACATGGGCATCTTCAATCGCGATGCGGGCGCGGCGTTTCGGCGCAACGTGCTGGCGGTGGGTGGATCGCGTCCCGCGCTCGAATCGTTCGTTGCATTCCGTGGGCGCGAACCGCAGATCGACGCGCTATTACGCAGCTATGGCTTAGCGGCGTAAAACGACGCGCCGCATGCTTTCGATCGTCATCAATTTTTATAACAACCGCCGCGAGGCGATGAATACGTTGTATTCGTTGACGCGCACTTATCAGCGCGACGCCAGCGATATCGAATTCGAGATTATCGCGATCGATCACGGATCGAAAGAGCCTTTGACGGAATCCGACGTACGCGCGTTCGGGCCCGAGTTTCACTACCGCTATGTGCAAACCAATGCCGTTTCGCCGGCTGTCGCGATCAACGCAGCATGTCGCGACGCGCGTGGCGATCAGTTAATCGTCATCATCGACGGGGCCCATATTTTGTCGCCCGGAATTTATTCGTTGGCGACGCGCGCGTTTTCGCAATTCGAATCGCCTTTTCTCGCGACGGCCGCGTTTCATCTCGGGCCGAAGCAACAAAACGTTTCGGTGACCGAAGGCTACAACCAAACAGCGGAAGACGCGTTACTCGCGCGTTGCGGTTGGAAACAAAACGGCTATCGGCTGTATACGATTGCTGGATCGTTCGCCGACCCGGGCATGGGATGGTTCGGCGTCGCCTTCGAGACCGGCTGCTTCGGTATTCGCAAGAACGATTATCTAACCCTCGGCGGTTTCGACGAGCGCTTCGTATCGCGCGGCGGCGGACTCGTTGCGTTGGATTTTTTTCAGCGCGCCATCGCGCGCGACGATCTGCAATACGTCATGCTTCTCGGCGAAGGAAGTTTCCATCAGTTTCACGGCGGCGTCGCCAGCAATGCCGAAAAAGCGCGACATCCGTGGAAGGAATTCAACGACGAATTCATGCGTATCCGCGGACATACGTTTACTCGAATTCCACGTCGCCCGTTTTTTTTCGGAACGCTGCCTACGGAAGCGCTCGGCGCGGCGCGGTTATCCGCGCAACACGGTATCGACCTGTGGCAAAAGGCAATAGCGAATGGTGAGGCATAATTGCGGTTTGGAACATTGGGATCCTCGTCCATGAAGATCGCAACGTGGAATGTCAATTCGCTCAACGTCCGTCGCCAGCATTTGCGCGATTGGCTCGCGACTGTGTCGCCCGACATCGTCGCGCTGCAAGAAACGAAAATGGAAGACGTGAAATTTCCTCGCGATGAAATCCGCGAGTTGGGCTATCACGCGGTTTTTTCCGGACAGAAGACCTACAACGGCGTCGCCATCCTGGCGCGAGAAGAACCGCGCGATGTGGTGACGGATATCCCCGGTTTGGACGATCCGCAAAGGCGCATTCTGATTGCAACGATTGGCGCGTTGCGCATCGTGAATCTATATGTCGTCAACGGCCAAGCGGTCGGAAGCGAAAAATACGCGTACAAACTCGATTGGTTGACGAAAGTGCGTGCGTTCATTCAAAGCGAATTGCAGCGTCATCCGCAGATGATCGTGATGGGCGATTTCAACATCGCTCCGGAAGATCGAGACGTGCACGATCCGGATGCGTGGCGCGAGCAAATTCTCTGTTCGACGCCCGAACGCGATGCATTGCGTGAACTATTGTCGCTCGGACTTCACGACAGCTTCCGCTTCTTTGAAGAAGCCGCCGGACATTTCTCTTGGTGGGACTACCGTCAAGCCGCGTTTCGTCGCAATCTCGGATTGCGCATCGATTTGATTTTGGCGAGCGAGGCGTTGCGCTCACGTTGTCGGAGCGTGTCCATCGACCGTCTTCCGCGTACGTGGGAACGTCCATCGGATCACACGCCCGTCATTCTGGAACTTGCCGATGAGTGATATTTCCGTGGAACCGAATTGGCCGCCGGCATTGGCCGACAGCGAGCTGGAGGAGCTCGATCTTTTTCTGCGCGCGCACGGCGGCGAAGAATCGCTTTTGCTCGATGGCGTTCACGGCTTATTGAGTGCGAATGCGATCGGACCCCAGCCTGCCACGCCGGACGAATGGTTGCCGGAAATCCTGAATGAGCCCTTCGCCAATCCAGACGAAGGAAAACGCGTTCTCGAATTGCTCGCGCGTCTGAATGAAAGTGTGTCGCTTGAAATCGATGCCGACGAATACGAGCCGATTCTCGGCGAAATCGAACTCGACGATGGCAATCCGGCGTTGAGCGCGCTCGGATGGTGTGAAGGATTTTCGCGCGGCGTCGATTTGCGCGCTCGCGTCTGGGAAGCACGCTTGGGCGCGGATTCGCAGCTTACGGAATTGCTCGGACCGATCATGGCGCTCGCTGTCGACGAAGGCGTGTTTGCCACCGACGCGGAATTCTCGCCGCTCACCGAAGAAGAGTACGACGAGTGTCTGTCGCAGTTGCCGGCATCGGTGGGTGCCGTCGCGCAGTATTGGCGCGAATCGCCGCCGACGCCGGAGGAACTTGCGATGCCCGTCGGCGACGTTTCGGACACTACCGGCGCACGACGCCGGCGAGGCGGCCGTTGGGTTCACTGATAAGCGCCGCGTTTATTTTGTCGCGTTTTCCACTTTTTCCTTTTTGACGTGCATGTCGAAAAAGTCCGCGATCTCATGAAACGCGTGTTTGCGCATGGCAGGCGTCGAGAGACCGTGTTTGCCGCCGGGATACGTCATCAAATCGAAGTGGATGCCGCGTTCCTGCAGTGCTGCCATGAGTTTTGTCGAATTCGTGAACTGAACGTTGTCGTCAGCCATGCCGTGAATCAACAATAGCGGCGAGGTTAGGCCATCAAGCCAATGCAGAACGCTTGATAGTTCGTAGCCTTGCGCGTTGTTTTGCGGCGTATCGAGATAGCGTTCGGTGTATGCGGTGTCGTACAGGCTCCAATCAATGACCGGCGCGACGGCCACGCCGCCGGCGACTTCGTTCGACGCTTTGGCGAGCAGCATCGCCGTCATGTATCCGCCGTAGCTCCATCCGAAAATGCCGATGCGCTGCGGATCGATCCACGGTTGCGCTTTCAGCCAATGAATTCCCGCGATCTGATCCTCGACTTCGAGTTTGCCGAATTGCTTATAGATACCGTCGCTGAATTTTCGTCCGCGGTCGGCCATGCCGCGATTGTCGAGTGAGAAGGCGACGTAACCGTGCTGCGCCATGTATTCGGAAAAGTAGTCGATCCAGCCGCGAGAGACGACGCGCCCGTGCGGGCCGCCGTAATACGTATCAAACACGGGATAACGTTTAGTGGGATCGAAGTTCAGTGGCTTGAACACACGGTAATAAAGCATTTCGCCGTCCTTAGCTTCAATGGTTCCGAATTCTGGGACGATGTGAGAGTCGCGATACGGCCAATAAGGATGATGTGCATCGAGTTTGTTTTCTTCGATCCAGCTTAGAAATCGCCCGTCGTTACTGTGGACCGATGTTTGAGGTGGCGTCGCCGGATTCGCAAATGTATCAACGTATACTTTTGCATCTTTGCCGAACTTCACGGCGTGCATGCCATCGCCCTGGCTGATTTTTTTCGGATTGGCAGCGTCGCTGCCGTCAAGATGAATCGCGTAAAGTTGTTCGTCTGGAACGAAATCGCGATTTGAATCGACGTAGACGAGGTCATTTTTCTCATCCACGCTAAGTAAATCCTGGATCTCCCAATCGCCGCTGCTGATTGCGTGCTGCAGCTTCCCATCGAGTGAATATAAATAGAGGTGATGGAAGCCGGAACGCTCGCTGCCCCAGACGAACGTTTCTTTGTCTTTCAGAAAATGAAGGTCGTCATTAAGATTGACCCACGTGTCGCTCGTTTCGGTGATCAGCGTTTTCGAAGCGAGCGAAGTTTTGTCGACGACATTCAAATCCAGTCGCTTTTGATTGCGCTGCAAGATTTGATAAGAAATCCGCTGCGAATCGGGCAACCACTCGGCGCGCGCTAAATAAATGTCGCGGTTGGCGCCGAGATCGATCCATTTCGTATCGCCGCCCGTCGGCGCGACGATGCCAAGTTTGATGTCGACGTTCGCCTTGCCCGCTGCCGGATAGCGCTGCTCGATGACGTCGCTGCGGTCCGCATAAATCTCGAACCGTTTGACGAGATCGACGTGCGATTCATCGTAACGTTCGTACGCGATGGCGGAATCATCCGGTGCCCACCAATAGCCGGTGAATCGATCCAACTCTTCTTCGGCGATGAATTCCGCTTCGCCGTTATGAATGGCGCCGGCGCCGTCGTTTGTAAGCTGCGCGGACTTTCCCGTCGATAAGTCGATGATCCATAGATTTTGGTCGCGCACATACGAAACATAGCGTCCCTTAGGCGACACTTTTGAATCGATCACGGCGCCGCCGGTCGACAGTTCACGAAGTCCCGCGCCGGATTTTGCGGTCAAGTCGTAAATGTATAATTTTTCGTTTAGTGGAAAAAGCAGCTTTGTTCCATCCGGCGACCACGTGTAGTCGACGAAGCCATGCCGTCCGGCGGTGCGTGCGCGTTCTCTGCGAGCTTTTTCGGCGTCGGTAAGTCGCTCCTCGCCGGGCACAAGTTTTTTAGAATCGAGCAGCAACCGAGTGACATGGTCTTTGACGTTGTACTCCCACAAATCGTACGTCGTCTGATCGTCCGCCTTGGCGCGAAGAAATGTCACGCGCGATCCGTCCGGCGATATTTCAACTTTCGTCGGCGTAGGCCCGGACAGATTTCCGCCGCCGTAGATTCGATCGATCGTCAGCTTCTCGGCGCTCGCAGTTGTGGCGGCGGCGAGCGACGCGAACAAGAACGCGATGACGCGCATGAAATTCCCCGATGTCGGCAGTCGCGCGATTATTGCGGCGACGTGGAAATTTCGCTAGCAGTTCAGCGCTTAGCGCTTTGGCCGAACAGAATCTTGCGCGTCTCTTCCGACATTTCCGCGGGCGGTTTGTTGAAGTCGCCTTGCGCATAAGCCCGTTGTGTTGCGGGCCGTGCTTGAATCGCGGCGCGCCAACGCACGACGTCCGGAAATGGCGTGAGATCCAGGGGTGCCTTTATATATGGATCGACCCAGGGATAACTGGCCATGTCGGCAATCGTGTACTCATCGCCAATAATGAATTCGCGACCTTTCAATTGTTTGTCGAGGACACCGAGCAAACGTTCGCGTTCGCGTGTGTAACGGTCGATCGCATACGGAATTTTTTCCGGAGCGTATACGGTGAAGTGGCCGTATTGTCCCGTCATCGGACCAAATCCGGCCATCTGCCAAAACAGCCATTCCAATGTCGCGAAGCGACCGCGCGTGTCTTTCGGCAAAAATTTCCCGGTCTTCTCGGCGAGGTAAAGAAGAATGGCGCCGGATTCGAAAACGCTGATCGGTGCTTTGCCGTCGGCGGGTTTGTGATCGATCATCGCCGGCATACGATTGTTCGGAGAAATCTTTAGAAAATCCGGTGCGAACTGTTCGCCTTTGGAAATATCGACGCGCGAGATCTTGTATTCGAGCGCCGCTTCTTCCAGAAACAGCGTCACTTTGTGTCCGTTGGGTGTTGGCCAGTAGAAAAGTTCGATCATAATGTTCTCCGATGATGAGCCCAGCTTCTGCGATGGTGTCGGCCGCACAAAAAGCAACGGTTATACGACTATTTTCCGATGCAGAACGTAGAGAAGATGGCGCCGAGGAGATCGTCGCTGCGGAATTCACCTGTGATTTCACCAAGTGCCTGCTGCGCGTTGCGCAATTCTTCCGCAGCCAACTCGCCCGTGCGCGAATTCAAGTGTTCATCGGTTCGATCCAAATGACCGGAAACGATCTGAAGCGCGCGGACATGGCGTGTTCGTGCAGTGAAGGCGCCTTCGCTCGATTCCGTTTCGCCAGCCAGTTCGGTGAGGGCAGACCGAAGCAAATCGAGTCCTTCGCCGCTGCGCGCGGAAAGATAAACGCGAGTCTCCGACTTTTCGTCGCGTTCGATGCGCGGTTGATCGGCGGTCAAATCTATCTTGTTGCAAATGACGATGCGTATAGAGTTCTCGCCAACTCGTGCAAGCAGCGCACGGTCTGTTTCCGCCGACCTTTTGTCGGTAACTAACAACGCAACATCGGCTCGCGCGAGTTCGGCATGCGCGCGACGAATGCCTTCCCGTTCCACTTCGTCGCTGGAATCGCGCAATCCCGCAGTGTCGACCAACGTGATTGCGACGCCGCCGAGTTTTACTTCTTCGCGCAGCACATCGCGCGTCGTTCCCGGCACGGCGGTAACGATGGCACGTTCGCTCTGCGCGAGCGCGTTGAGCAAACTCGACTTGCCTGCGTTGGGCCGTCCCACGATGACGACGTGTAGGCCGTCGCGAAGAATGACGCCGCGTTTCGATGCCGCAAGCAAGTCGCGCGCTTGCGTACGCAGTGAGGACAATTCTTCACTCAATTGCGGCGCGCTGAGAAAATCGATTTCTTCTTCGGGAAAATCGAGAGCGGCTTCGAGCCACGCGCGTAGACGAACCAGACGTTCAAAGATGGCAATGACGCGATTCGAGAATTCGCCTTCGAGACTTCGCATCGCGGCGCGCGCCGCAGATTCGGATCCGGCCGCAATGAGGTCGGCGATCGCCTCGGCTTGGGGCAGATCGATCTTTCCGTTGAGGAACGCGCGTTCGGAGAATTCGCCAGGTCGCGCAAGACGCGCGCCGAGTGCGCAGACGCGTCTCAGCAGTAAATCGAGAACGATGGGGCTGCCATGTGCGTGCAGTTCGAGAACGTCTTCGCCGGTGAACGATTTAGGGCTCGCAAAGAAAACCGATAGGCCCCGATCGATCGCAATTCCCTCTTCGTCGCGAAAAGTGGAAAAGTGGAAAATGTGTGATTTTGTTTTTTTACCAACGAGCGCCGTTGCAATCGAGCGCGCGTTCGGACCGGATATCCTGACGACACCGATTCCGCCCGCGCCCTGCGGCGTGGCGATGGCGGCGATCGTGTCGTTAGATGGAATCATTCCTCAAGCGGGGCGCTCTGCGATCGAATGCCGGCGCGTGATGATCCACTGTTGCAATAGTCCCAATCCGCCGTTCACCGCGTAATAAAGAACGAGGCCGGCCGGGAAGAACAAGAACAATACGGCGAAAATCAGTGGCAGCGTTTTCATCATGCGCGCCTGCAGCGGATCCATGCCGGGGCTGGTCGGCGCCAACCATTGCGCACCGAGCATGATCGCGGCGTTGATGATGGGCAGGACATAGTACGGATCGGGCGCCGAAAGATTTTGAATCCACCCGAAGAACGGCGCTTGACGCAATTCGACGCTCTCGAGCAGCACATAATAGAGCGCGAAAAAGACGGGGATTTGAATCAGCGTCGGCAAACACCCGCCGAGCGGATTGATCTTTTCTTTTTTATACAGCTCCATCGTCGCCGCGCTGAGCTTTTGCCGATCATCGCCGTAGCGTTCTTTGAGCGCTTCCATGCGCGGCTGCAGGCGGCGCATTTTCGCCATCGAGCGGTATTGCGCCTCGCTCAACTTGAACATCGCCAGTTTGATCAATAACACCAACAGGATGATGGCGAGACCCCAATTGCCAACGAACGCGTGCAACTGGACGAGGATCCAGTGCAACGGTTCGGCAATCGGTGTGAGCATGCCGTAATCGGCCGTGAGCCCTAGCCCATGCGCGATACCGGATTTGTCGATGGGATCGAGCTGAGTCGAAAGTGTCGGTCCAATGTAAATATGCGCGATCGACGTGCGCGTTTCGCCAGGCGCGACCGTGATCGCCGGTGACATCGCGCGAATCAGATAATGCGATGCGCTTCCCGTGTTGGTGATGATCGTCGTCGCGTAAGAGTCGGTTTCCTCCGCGGCGGGAATCCACGCAACGAAGAAGTAGTGTTGAAGCATCGCCGCCCATCCACCGGCGAAATCGCCTTTTAAAGGCGAGTCGATGAATTTGTCGAACGGTAGTTTTTTGAATTTGTCTTGTGGGTTGTACCAAGCGGCGCCCGAAAAAGCATAACGCTCGGGATTGTTGAACGAGAAGCCGCCGGTCGTGATGATGGGTGGCACGCGTTGCAATTGACGGTATTCATTTCCGACCCACGCGGTCGATGTGCCGTTGTCGATTTCGGTACGCGTCTCGATGAGATAGCTGCCGCGTGTGAAAATGTATACTTTGCGCACTTTTACGCCTGACGCGTCTTGCCAGGTCAGGGGCACTTCGAGCTTGTCGGTTCCGTCAGCTAGCGAGTACGCCGGGTTTTCTGCGGTGAAAATAGCTTCGTGGCTGGGCGCTGGCGCGCTTGAACTTACCAATCCGTCCTGTGCTACAAAAAAAGTCGCCGGCGCCGTATCGAGCAGGCGCACGGGGTGGTCTTTTTCTTTGGGGTCGATCGGATACGCGAGCAAGTCCGCTTGCGCGAGCGCAGCGCCACGCGTGTCGATCTCCAGATTCAGCAAATCCGTCTTTACTTGAATTCGCTGCGATTGCTCGGAGGCGGCCGGCGGTGCGTTGGGTAACGTCGTGGCGGCCGCTGG
>OLMB01000127.1_pt1 | contig 13244 bp, 12 predicted proteins | sample 1604691 | NCBI WGS metagenome assembly OLMB01 (sample SAMEA104055722, study PRJEB20765) | soil metagenome | isolation source: soil
TGCGCGTTTACGTTCGGTTTGCCTTGGCTCGCCGATCGCGTGGCGGAAAAAATTCCGCTATCGGTGGAGCAACGTATCGGAGAACAGACACTGTCGACGTTACGTCGCGTCGCGCTAAAACCGAGCAAGATCGCCGCCGACCGGCAAGCCGAGTTGAAACAGCGCTTCGCCACATTCGTCCACGACATTCCGGGCGCGGAAAAATACCAGGTCGAATTTTTCGACGCGAAGGCAATCGGCGCAAATGCGTTCGCGTTGCCGGGCGGCACCATCGTGTTCACCGACCAACTGGTCGGGATGATCGACGACGATGAATTTGTCGCCGTCGCGGCGCACGAAGTTGGGCATGAACAATACCGGCATGTCGTGCGCAGCGTATTGCGTGAATCGGCGGTGGCGATCGTCGCCGCTTTCTTCGCGGCAGACGTCAGTTCCGCGAGCACGGTCGTCGTCGCGATTCCCGTCTTCCTGCTGCAGAACAGTTATTCGCGCACGTTCGAAGCCGAAGCCGACGATTACGCACTCAAGGAATTAGCCGCGCACAACATTTCGCCGCGCGTGTTCGCCGACGCCATGCGCAAATTGCAGAAAGAGTATGGCGAGGGTGACGCTGCCGATGCCTACATTTCCAGCCACCCGGTCACATCCGAGCGCATCGCGCGCGCCGAGGCGGCCGCGGCCGAATTCGACGAGACGAAGCGCTGATATCAGCCCAGCGCTTGTTCTAGCTCAGGAATGATCTTGAACAAATCGCCGACGAGTCCGAGGTCGGCGACTTCGAAGATCGGCGCTTCGCCATCTTTGTTGATCGCGACGATCGTGCCGGCGTCCTTGATGCCGGTGAGATGCTGGATGGCGCCGGAAATTCCGATTGCCATATAGAGCTCCGGCGCGATGATCTTGCCGGTTTGACCGACTTGCAGATCGCTCGGTACATAACCCGCGTCGACTGCCGCGCGCGAAGCGCCGACGGCGGCGCCGAGTTTGTCGGCCAGCTTGAAAATGATCGCGAAGTTTTCCGCCGATCCGACTCCGCGCCCGCCGGATACGACGCGTGCCGCGCCCTGCAAATCCGGACGATCGCTTTTGCCTTGTTTCAGTTCGACGAAGCGCGTGTGCGTCGGTAGTTCGACGGAAACGGTCGCCGCTTCGATCGGCGCATTGCCGCCACTCGCAGCGGCAGCATATGAAGCGGTGCGCACGGTAGCGACGAGCGTCTTATCTTGCGACGCCTGCACGGTGATGATGGCGTTACCTGCGTAGATCGGACGCTGAAACGTGTACGCGTCAACAACTTTCATGATGTCGGAAACCTGAGCCACGCCAAGCAATGCGGCGACGCGCGGCGCGACGTCTTTGCCGAATGTCGTCGATGGCGCGAGAACGTGCGTGTAGCCTTTCTTGGCGATCTCGACGACTTGCGGTGCGTAGGTCGCGGCGAGTGCGTGCGCGTTCACCGCGTGCGTCACGGTGATGACTTTGCTGACGCCGTCGATTTTCGCGGCATCGGCGGCGATGGCATCGGCTGCATCGCTAAGCACGAGAATGTCGATCGATTCTGGCTTCATTTCGCGCGCGCATGATACGCAGCGTGCGGTCGACGAATTCAATTTGCCGTTGAGATGTTCGGCGATGATGAGAATTTTCGACATCACAGCAATCCTTTTGTCTTTAGCGCCGCAACCAATTCCGCAGCGTCTTTTACCATCACGCCTTTGCTGCGTTTTGCCGGTGGTGCATAGCGCGTCGTCTTCAGCGAATCGCCGGATTCGACGCCGAGCGACGCGAACTCGATCGTTTCCATGGGTTTGGATTTCGCTTTCATGATGTCTGGCAGCTTGATGAAGCGCGGTTCGTTGAGGCGCAAATCCGTGGTGATGACGGCGGGAAGGTCGACTTCGATCGTTTCCAGCCCGGCATCGACTTCACGCGTGACCTTCGCCACGTTGTTCGCAATCTCGACTTTCGACGCGAATGTCGCTTGCGGACGATTCCACAGGGCCGCGAGCATTTGGCCGGTTTGATTATTGTCGTCGTCGATCGCCTGCTTGCCCAGGATGACGATTTGCGGTTGTTCTTTTTCGATCAGTTTCAAAAATACACGCGCGGCCGTGAGTGGTTGCACGGCATCTTTCGACACGACGTGGATTGCGCGATTGGCACCCATCGCCAGACCGTTACGCAAATGCGCCTGCGAGTCCGGCGGCCCGATGGTGGCGACGATGACTTCGGTGGCGATGCCTTTTTCGCGCAGACACAAGGCTTCTTCGAGCGCGATGTCGTCGAAAGGATTCGCCGATAGCTTAACGCCCTCGGTGACAACGCCGGAGCCGTCGGGTTTTACTTGAATGCGAACGTTGTAATCGACGACGCGCTTGTAGCCCACCAGAATCTTCATTGGCCGAATCCGCTCGAACGCCCGCCGATCGGCGGAAAGGACGCGAATTCTACCGCGCTCCGCGGCCGGCGAACAAAAAGAGGGCCGCTTGCGCGGCCCTTGTGGGGAAATATTCGATCGAATCAGCCGCCGTTGGCCGGCTGCTTGGCATGCGCCCAGTGATGCGCGGGCAGTTCATCCGCATCGATGAAGCCATCGCCGTTTTTGTCGAGCTTGGCGAAGCGGGCTTTCGCGGCATTCACGTATTCTTCCTGCGACACCGTTCCGTCGCCATCCGTGTCCATGCGTTTTACTTCACGCGACGCGGCGTGTTGTTCGTGCTTGACCATGCGCGGCGACGAGGCGATTTGGTCAGCGCTGATTTGGCCGCTTCCATTCGTGTCGATCTTGTTGAAGTGCGCGGTCGCCGCGGCAATATATTCGTCTTGCGTGATCACGCCGTCGTGGTTTGAGTCGATCTTGTCGAAATATTTCTGCGCGAACTCGGCGCGTTTCGCCTGCACGTCCGCATTCTGGCTTTGCGCGAATTTACCGTTAGCGTGCAGGTGCGGCGCAGTCAGTTCGTCGGGCGTCAGCTTGCCGTCGCCTTTGGCGTCCATGCGCGCGAAGCGCTCTTTGGCTTTGGCGATGAAATCGTCTTCCGACACGTAGCCTTTGCCATCGCTGTCCATGTGCTTGACGATGAAGCTCGCGATTTTCTGATCGCGCTGCACGGTTGAAGGTGCGGCGGCAATATCTTCGGCCGTGATCGAACCTTTGTTCTGCGTATCGATACTCTTGAAACGCGCCTGTGCGGCGGCGACGAATTCGTCGAGCGAAATGCGGCCGTCACCGTTGGTATCCATTTTTTGCAGCATCAGCTGATAGAACGACGGCCGAGCCGCAGTGGTGCTTTCCGGCGCTGCCGTTTGAGCCAGCGCGCAGACCGAAAGTGCCGTGACGGGAAGCGCCGTCAGCACGGAACGCGCGATAGTGCGAAACATATAACCTCCGAAAAAGTGGGTGTGGCGGAAGCCACGCTCACAATAACGCTCGGAGCCTCGAGTTGTTTACGCGGGCACCGTAAATGGCGGCAAAAGAACGTAACTGAGACGTAAACAATCGCAAACGGTCAACGGCGAGCGCGCAGAACGGCATCCGCGAAGCGGTCTGCGGCGCCCGCATCGAACGCGAAGAAAAGCGACGGTTCGGTCAACTCCAGCTCCAGCAGCGCCGGCGAGCCGCTCGGATCCTGAATCAGATCGACGCGAGCGTAGAGCAACGGTTGATCGAACGGAATTGCGGACAGCGCCGTCTCCGCAAGCCGAAATTCCTCACGATTCGGCTGTTGCGTGCTGATGTGTTCCTGCGCGAACAACGCACGCGTAGGCGCCTCGTCAGAGCGCAGCAACGGTCCCTTACGAATTGCGTGGCTAAATTTTCCGGCGAAGAAAATCAAGGCTGTTTCGCCGTGCTCGTCGACGCGGTCGAAATACGGCTGTAGCAAAACGCTGCGGCGATCGTCCAGCAGTCTTTGCGCATGCTGAGTTGCTGCTTCGATCTGATGACGGTTATAGCGTTGCGCATCGCGCGAACCCGCGCCCACCGAGGGTTTGACGACGAATTCGGCGTTGAGATATTGCGCGAGAAAAGCGCGCACGCCTTCGCCGCCGTCGTGATCGGGCTCGATGAAGAAGCTCGGCACCGTGGTCACCCCGACTTTCGCTAGATCGTGGAGGTAATGCTTGTCCGTGTTCCATCGCACGACGGCGAGGGGATTCAGCAGATGTGTAAGCGCCGCCGCACGCGTCAACCAGTCGAGAAATTCCGAGAGACGTTGCGTGTAATCCCAGGTCGATCGCAATAGCGCGATATCGAAGCTTTCCCACGGCGCATCCGCGTCGTCCCATTCCACACGAATGACGTCGGCGCCCTTGCGCTGCAGTGCCGCTTCCAGAGGGGGCAGATCGTCGTCGAGATCGCGAGCGGCTTTGGCGGAGACGAGGGCGATGCGAGGCGAGTTCATATACTTTTCCTGGAAGAATTGCGCATCCTAACCAACCGAAGGAAATGACGCATTGGACGCTAGTAAAAATCGGTAGCACGCCCGTTTGGTATCCAGCGCCAAGCAACGCTGCGTCCGAACAAGTAGTTAACGTGCGGAAAGCGTCCGTTTCGCCGCAATTCATTTTCGTCTTCGTACTCTTGCGCCACGACGGTGGGTTAGTACCCGTCCTAATGTCTCGGTTAAGGGAATCGACCAAGGAGAAAGATATGAGTATCAAGACAGCATTGCTTTGTGCCGCACTCGGATTGGGAGCGAGCATGGCTCCCGGAATCAGCAGCGCCCGTACGTTCGTCGACATCGACGTAGCGCCGCCGGCGCCACGCGTTGAAGTCGTTCCTGTAGCGCGTCCGGGCTTCGTTTGGGCGCCCGGTTACTGGAACTGGGAAGGCCATCGTCACGTGTGGGTCGGCGGCCGCTGGGAACATGATCGTCCGGGCCATCATTGGGTCGGCGAGAGCTGGGAACAGCGCAACGGCAAGTATCACTTCGAGAAGGGCCATTGGGATTGATAGAATCTCAGCCTATGTGAGCGGATTTACTCCGCTTACGAAAATCAGCGGCGGACCGGAAACGGTTCGCCGTTTTCGTTTTCGGAATCAGAGATTCTGATAGTTGGGTCCGCTACCGCCTTCCGGCGTGACCCAATTGATGATGCCGTATGGGTCCTTGATGTCGCACGTCTTGCAGTGCACACAATTCGCAGCATTGATCTGCAGCCGTTTATCCGAACCGTCGCCGACGATTTCGTAAACCCCCGCCGGACAAAATCGCGTGCACGGATATTTGTATTCCTGCGCGCATTGCGTGACACAAATGTTCGGATCGAGAACGTGCAGGTGCACGGGCTGATCTTCGTCATGTTCCGTCGCCGCGAAATAGACTTCGGCAAGCCGGTCGCGCGGCGGCAGTGTGCGGTCCACATAGTCGCGTTGTGGAGAAGTATATTCGTCCACTTTTTTCAATGCAGTGTGATCGGCGTGATTGTGGAGTGTCCACGGCGACAGCCCGACGGTCACGGTTTCCCAGCCGGCATTGGCTAATCCCATCCAGAATCCTTTCGCGAATCCGGGACGGATATTCCTTACCTTTTTCAGTTCGCCCATGATCGGCGACGCACGTAGCGTCGCGTCCCAGCCTCTCGCGGTGTTCGTCGCAACAATGTGCTCAGCGGCGAGCATGCCCGAGCGAATGGCCTGATGCGTGCCCTTGATCTTCGGCACGTTGAGCAATCCGGCCGTGTCGCCGATTAGCATTGCGCCCGGCATTTCGCAGTTCGGTAGAGACTGATAACCACCTTCGACGATCGCACGGGCGCCAGCCGAGACAATCGTCCCGCCGTCGAGCAGCGGTTTGATGAGCGGATGATTTTTCGCCTGCTGAAATGCTTCGAACGGCGACAGCATCGAATCTTCGTAATCGAGGCCGGTGACGAATCCGACGGCGACGCGATCTTTATCGAGGTGGTACAGAAAACTGCCGCCGTACGTGCGATCGTCGAGCGGCCAGCCCAGCGTGTGCACGACCTTGCCTGTATCGGATCGGCCTTCCGGCAATTGCCAGAGTTCTTTGATACCGATTCCGTAAGTCTGCGGATCGCTGTTTTTATCGAGCTGAAATTTCTTGACTAGCTGTTTCGTCAAACTGCCACGCGCACCTTCGGCGAGCACGGTGATCGGCGCCTTGATGTCGATGCCTTGCGTGTACCCCGGTTTGTGCGAACCGTCTTTCGCGACACCCATGTCGCCGATGCGTACGCCGCCGACGGAACCATCGTCGTTGAAAAAAATATCAGCGGCCGCGAATCCCGGATAGATTTCGACGCCCAGCGCTTCGGCCCGCGGCGCAAGCCACGCGCACAACGCGCCGAGCGACACGATGAAGTTGCCGTGATTGTGCATCTGCGGCGGCGTCGGCAGTTTCGTCGCGCGAGCGTGATCGCGCAGCCACCAGAATTCGTCCTTCGCGACCGGCACGCAGATCGGCGGCGGATTTTTGCCCCATTCCGGCAGCAATTCGTTCAACGGCTGCGGTTCGATGACCGCGCCGGAGAGAATCTGTGCGCCGATCGTCGAGGCTTTTTCGATTACGCAAACGCGGATATCGGGTTTGAGTTGTTTGAGACGAATCGCGAACGCCAACCCGGCCGGCCCGGCGCCTACGGTGACGACGTCGTACTCCATGAATTCGCGTTCGCTCATCGACTGCTCCGCAAAACTTGCATGCGTCGATTGTCCGCTTTTTGCGCGCGCCGCGGCAACGCTAGGCGATTTGTCCGTGCACGCCCGGGTCGCTTCGTTCGTAACGTGCGAAATAACTGAAGAGATGCCCCGGATGCAGCGTCACTGCCACCAGCACGAGCCTGTCTTTCAAATCGAAATAACGGCGCACGCTGCGAAAGCCCGGCGTTCCGATCGGCACTTTCAGCTCGTGTGCCTGCTCTTCCGTCATCGGTACGGCACTGAGCGACTGCTCGACTTTGCCGATGCGATGATTGAATTCTTCCTCGATCATCATGCGCATCGCGTCTTCCATGCGCGCGAAACCTTGCGGCAGACCTTGCCAGCTCGCACGCCGATAAACTTCGCCCAGACAATAAGGCTGTTGCGTCCGACGGTGATAACGGATGCCGTGCAAATGTATACATTCCGTACCGACGCGGATATTGAGCCATCCCGCCAACGTCGAATCGGCATCGACACGATCGGTGTGCAGAAACTGGAATCCTGTCGCGTTCGTGTATTGCAACAAATCGTCGATGGTACGGACGTGCTGGTCGTAACTGATCTGCGCCTCGGCGCTGCGGACGGTCGTTCCCGATCCGCGACGACGCGAAATCAATCCTTGTTCTTCCAGCAATCGCAGTGCGGCGCGCGCTGTAAAACGGCTGATCGAGAAGCGCTTGCAGATTTCCGTTTCGGTCGGCAGATGCTGTCCGACGGGATGGTCGCCCTGTTTAATTTCCTCGCGCAGCGAATCGGCGACTTGCAGATAGCGCGGTTTGCGCGAGGAACGCAGCTCTCGCGCGGGTTCGTGCGAAAGTGCGTCTTCAACCGGGAGAATCGCTTGCGTCATGATCGATTTTGCAACTGGATCTCGCTACCCAGACGGACACCTTAGCAAACCCGTCGCACTGCGGGTATGCAACTAACGTACTGATTCCGCAAAAATCTGTAGTTCCGCTAAGCGAGCAGCATGCATGCCACGCCCGAAATGGTGCACGCCACGCCGATGAGTTTTCTGATCGACATGCCCTCGTGCAGAAACAGCCAAGCGAGGATGACGATGAAGATCGATGAAGTCTCGTTGAGAATCGCCGCCACCGAGGCCTGCGTATATTTGTAGCCCGCCAGCCATAGCAGCATCGAGACGTACTGTCCGAGCAGCGCGCCTGCAACGAGAATCCGCCAACGCAGCGGCGGCAACGCGGGATCGCTCGGCAACAAGGGTTCGCGCCGCCAGAAAAATGCGGTCGCCAGTCCGATCGCGCCGCCGATCAAACGCAACGTAACCACCCAAAGCAACGGCTGGCCTTCCAGAACGCGTTTGACCATCACGATGGCGATCGCCATCAAGATCACGGCGGCGGCACCGTACAGCACGCCGGCGCGAAGCTGCTTCGGCGTCAGGATTTTTTCGGCTTTACGACGCGTGACCAGAACGACGCCCGACGACACCAGCACGAAGCCGATCATCTGCAATGTCGTCAGTCGCTCTGACAAGAACAAGAACGACAAAACGATGACGAACGGACTGTATAAATTGCCGATGATGCCCATGCGCGCGGCGCCCAGCGTATTGAGCGCGCGAAAATACAATGTGTCGGCGACGGCGATTCCGAGGACGCCGGAAAGCAACGTCAGCAATACCGTCGACATCGACATGGTCGGCCAACCGATGCCCGGCACGAGAAGCAGCGTCGGCGGCAAGACGGCGAGGACGATCAGGTTCTTCAGCAGGTTCAATTGCAGCGGCGGCAGAATTTCGCCCAGCCGTTTATAGATGATCACGCCGCCGGACCACGTCAACGCGCTGCCGACGGCGCATGCTTCCCCGAGTCCCATCACGTCCGCCGCGCAAAAAAATCAGGGCATTATCGCCGATTTGAAAACTCGCCGACTTGCGTGCTAATCACGATCGCGCGATCGTGCCAGAATCGCGGCATGAATCAGGTCGTGAATCACGCGAGCACTAGCGTTCGCATCCAATTCGTCGTCGAGCTTGCGCGCCGTCTGCATCAATACGGCGCAACGGCCGCGCGTCTCGAGGCGGCCATCGACAGCGTCAGCGCGCGTCTGGACCTGGACTGCAACAGTCTGTCGACTCCGACGTCGATCATTCTTTCATTTTCCGATCACAGCCGCGGTGAAGGTGCGTTGGCGGAGATCACGCAAGTCATTCGCATTCCGCCCGGCGAAGTGAATTTGCGCCTGCTGTGCGACGTCGATGCGATCGCCGACCAGGTCACCGATGGCGTGCTCGATATCAGCGAAGGTTTCGCGCGGCTGCATGCTCTGCGCACGAAACGCACGCTGCGAAACCGCATTCGCACCACGATCAGTTACGGCATCGCCTCGGCGGCCGTCGCGGCGATTCTGCACGCGTCGTGGGTCGATCTCGCTGCGGCGGGCGGGATCGGTCTCGTCACCGGCGCGTTGGCCATGATTTCCGACGGCCGGCCGCGGCTCAGCGCGAGCTTCGAAGCGATTTCCGCCTTGCTCGCGACGTTCGTCGCCACGCTGTTGAGCGCATGGTTCTTTCCACTCGACGTCAAGTCCGTCGTGCTCGCCAGCTTGATCGTGCTGATGCCCGGCGTGAGCCTGACCACGGCGGTGCGCGAGTTATCGACGCAGCACTTGATCTCCGGCGTCGCACGACTGGCCGGTGCCGTGATGACGTTGCTGAAACTCGCCTTCGGCGCGCTCGCGGCGACGCAGCTTTGTACCGCCATGCACATCATTCCGGTGACGCCGGTCGCGGCGCCGATTCCGGGATGGACGCAATGGGTCGCGCTCGCGTGCGGTTGTTATTCGTTCGCCGTTTTGTTTCAAGCGGCGTGGCGCGATTTTCCCGCAGTGATGTTCGCCGCGGCGCTGGGTTACGTCATCACGTATTACGGAAGCTCCGCGTTCACGCCGGAATTTGGTGTGCTCCTGGCAGGATTCGCCATCGGCGCGTTGGGTAATTTGTACGCACGCATCGCCAAACGGCCCGGTGCGGTGATGCGCGAACCCGGAATCATTCTCGTCGTTCCCGGCAGTGTTGGATTTCGCACGCTATCGTTTATGTTCGAACGCGATCTGACACTTGGCATGGACATGGCGATCACGCTGATCGCACTACTCGTCTCGCTGGTCGCCGGATTGTTGTTCGGCGATTTGCTCATCGCACCGCGTCGTAGTCTTTAAGCTGCGACGAAACGCTCGAAATCATCACGAAATCGGCGTTCCCCCTTGCATGCGCGGCCTCGTCGGACTAACTTAACGTCGGGTGCCACGTGCGCCCTATGGGGGAATGCGCGGCCGCCCGATGTCGGGCCTGCTAGCTATCGCGGTTCGTGGATGGCAGAGGACATATTGCGTGGGATTGCTGGACGAGCTCGAACAAGAAGCGCAAAAGCGGAGAGCATCGGCTGACGAAGCCGAAAAGCAGAAAGCCGAGCGCGAAGATGTTTTCCGCACACAGCTCGAGCCGGGCATGACGGCGCTGTACGGCTATCTCACCAAACTCGTCGCCAGTCTCAAAGTTCTGCAGCCGAAAAAACAGATTCGCTATACGCTCAATGGATACGGCGAAATCGTCGGTTATGCAGAGCACGAATACGAGTTGAAAGTGAATCAACAGCCGGGCTCGCGCGAAATCACGTTCGGCTATCCGTGCGCGATCGCCAACGACGAATGCCCAACAGTCGAAGTGCAGGGCGCGAGCAAGGTTCGCACCGTGGCGGCGGCGTTTCAGCGCTATCACCTCGGCGGATTGCTCGAACCTAAAAAAGATGCGAGCGGTGAAACCGTTTCGGCAAAATTTAAGGCGAAAGGTCGCATTCCACAGACCGCGACGTTCACCTCCGAAGCCGACAGTCCCGTCGTCAAAATCGTTTTGACGAATTTTGATTCGCTGGGCGCGGCGTCGAAAAACGTGCCGGCAAATCAGCTCAATGAAGCATTGTTCGACGATATCGGCCGCTATCTCACGCATGAACCGAACGGGTTGTTTCGCGAAAGTTTGCCGGATTCGTACCGCAATCAATTGCGCACGAAGGTGCAGCAGGAGCAGATCAAGCGGCGTTGGGAAACGAAAATCAGCGCGCAGCAGCAGACCGATCTGGACAAACTGAAACGCGATCAAAGCGTCGCCGGTAAATTCGTGAAGAAAGCGCCGGCAGAGCAGCCCGATTCCGAAAAACCGGCGGATAGCTCATGGCTGGGCCGCCTGAAAGGGTTCGTCAAGAAAGATCGCTGAACTGGCGCGTCGTCACTTCGACAGCAGCGCCATCAATTCCTCTCTACTCAGATTGCGGCTTTCCGCATCGCGACGCCCACGGTATTCGAACGTGCCCGCCGCAAGTCCGCGCTCCGATACCACAACGCGATGCGGAATGCCGATCAATTCGATATCCGCGAACATCGCGCCGGGGCGCAAACCGCGGTCGTCCAAGCAGACGTCGATGCCGCGCTTCTGCAAATCGGCATAAAGTTCTTCGGCAGCGGCCGTGACTTTCGCGTCGTTTTTCGGATTGATCATGCAGACGGCGACGCGCCACGGAGCGATCGAATCCGGCCACATAATGCCTGCGTCGTCGTGACATTGTTCGATAACCGCACCGACGATGCGGCTCACACCGATGCCGTAGCAACCGGCCGTCGGCGTGATTTCTTTGCCACCTTCGTCGAGAACGGTGACACCGAGTGCATTTGTATACAGCGGACCATTCTGAAAAATCTGACCGACTTCGATGCCGCGCACGAGGCGCAACTTGCCGTGTCCGTCCGGACTCGGATCGCCTTCGACCACATTGCGAAAATCTGCCGTCTCCGGTTCGGCTGCATCGCGTCCCCAGTTCGCGCCGGTGACGTGGAAACCGGTTTCGTTTGCGCCGCAGACAAAATCGGCGAGCGACGCTGCCGCAAAGTCGGCGATGACGGGAACTTTGTCGCCGATCGGTCCGAGAAATCCTGGCTCGCAACCGAAGGCGCCGCGAATTTCTTCTTCGCTCGCCAGCGCGAGCGGCGAGGCGACGCGCGGATGTTTTGCCGCCTTGACGTTGTTGAGAACGTGATCGCCGCGCAGCGCGAGTGCGACGAGTCCGCCATCGCGCGCCTTGACGACAATCAGTTTCACCGTCGTCGTGAGCGGAATCTTCAATAATGCCGCGACTTCTTCGCAGGTCTTTTGCGTCGGCGTAGATACTTTTTGCAGCGTCGCCGTCGCCGCTCCACGATCACCTTGCGGTGTCGTTTCCGCGACTTCGATATTCGCCGCATAATCCGACGTATCGGACACCGCGAGCTGATCTTCGCCCGCATTCGCGAGCACCTGAAACTCCTCGCTGCGATCGCCGCCGATCGCGCCGGTGTCTGCCCGTACGATGCGGTAATCGACGGCGAGTCGATCGAAGATGCGCTTATACGTTTCGCGCATGTTCTGGTATTCGCGCTCCAGATCCGCGTCGTCGAGATGGAAGCTGTACGCATCTTTCATCAGAAATTCGCGACCGCGCATGACGCCGAAGCGCGGGCGGATTTCATCGCGGAATTTCATTTGAATCTGATAAAGATTGATCGGCAATTGCCGATAGCTCTTGATGTCGCGACGGATGAGATCGGTGAACACTTCTTCGTGCGTCGGACCGAGCACGAAATCGCGGTGATGACGATCTTTCAATCGCAACAATTCCGGACCGTATTTGGCGTAGCGGCCCGACTCCTGCCAAAGCTCTGCCGGCAAGACCATCGAAGCAAGCGCTTCGAGCGCGCCGGCGCGATCCATTTCCTCGCGCACGATGTTCTCGACTTTCCTCAACACGCGCAGACCCAACGGCAACCACGTGTAGATACCGGCGGCGAGTTTGCGGATCAGTCCCGCACGGATCATCAACTTGTGGCTGATGATTTCCGCTTCGGCGGGCACTTCTTTGAGCGTGACGAGATGATATCGGGACAGGCGCATGTTTTATTTTTGCAGACGAAAGAGTTCGATTGTAGCGAGTGACGGGAGCGTTACCAAACGGCGTAACTTGGTGATTCGGTGCCGCGCTGATGAAACGTCAACTAACGAATCGAACCCTTCGGCGGCACGACCGTCGGCACCACATTCGTTTTTGGATCGTAATGCAGCGTTTCATAAGGACGATCGGTGGGCGGCACGTCGGTGATGTGCAGGCCGCCTTTCACATCGCGCCATCGATAGAGAACCGGATTCGATTTCGCCGACACCGGCAATTGCTGTTTCACGATCGCAGGCAGCGTATCGGGCGCGAAATACCACCATGCGCCCAGGCCCGCAGCGATAACGAGAACGATGAGCGCGATGACGTTCGCGCGGCCGTGTTCGAAGTGCGCGGCGATCAAACCGCGACCGGAAAATAGGCGCGTCGCTTTATTTGCAGAACGTCGCAATTTGCGCATTCATGTCGGCGATTTGCGCCTGACGCGCCTTGTCGTCGAGCGCAACCGCTTTACCGTCGGAGCCCGCCACGCTGACCTGGAATTTGCTCTGCAGAAGTTCCAGATTGCTGCGCGCGTTAGCGCAATCCTTGTCATGCGACGTCTCTGGTGTCGCGGCAGCCGTGGCGTCGGCCGC
>OLMB01000215.1_pt1 | contig 13213 bp, 16 predicted proteins | sample 1604691 | NCBI WGS metagenome assembly OLMB01 (sample SAMEA104055722, study PRJEB20765) | soil metagenome | isolation source: soil
ATATGGTGGCCAGGGACGGAATCGAACCGCCGACACGGGGATTTTCAATCCCCTGCTCTACCAACTGAGCTACCTGGCCGGAAATCGTGCGGCGGCGAGTGCGACCGCGGAGGGGCGCGTATTACAACGGCTCGGCGCAATTGAGTCAAGCTAAAAGCGCCGGCGCGACGCTGTCGTTGGTGCGTGCGTCCGGTTAGGATCGTGTCGAGGAGAGCGACTATGCGCAATAAATTGATTTCGAAGTTGACGCGTGTGCCGATTGCGGCCGTCATTTTTGGGCTTGCTGTTTCGGTCTCGGCGCTGGCCGATACGCATGAGCATCAGATGGACGAACTCGCACGTTTCAAACAGTACGCTGGCGCGCCTGTCGATGAATTCAAGATGGTCGATGTGTTCCAGACGCAAATTGTCGGCGATAAAAACGTGGTGGTGTGGCCAGCGATCAACGCCGCGTACTTGATCACGGTCGACAAACCTTGCCTGAAACTGGAATGGGCAACAGGATTCGGCGTGACGCAGAAAATGAGGATGAAGGTAACCAAGCAGTTCGACTTCATCACGTTCGACGATCAGCGATGCAAGATCGTGCAGATCCGACCTGTCGATTACAAAGCAATGCTCAGAGACGACAAGGCGACAAAAACGAATCAGGCTGGCGGAACGTAACCCGCAGGCGCTTCGGAGCCGTCGCCGAACAGAAATTTCTCCATTTCGCCTTCGAGATATTTGCGCGCTTTAGGATCCAGCGGCGACAGTCGGTTTTCGTTGATCAGCATAGTTTGATGCGCGAGCCACTGCGACCACGCTTCTTTCGAAACATGGTCGAAGATGCGTTTGCCGAGTTCGCCGGGGTAAGGCGCAAACGTCATTCCTTCTGCTTCGCGATGCAGTCGCGAGCAAAGTACCATGCGAGTCATTGTCGATCCTTGTCCAAATTTTCGATTAGTTTGCGCACCGGCGCGGGTAGTCCAAGTTTTTTGGCTTCGTCGCAGCTTACCCAACGCCGGTTCGAATCGTCGCTGACACGCGGGTTTCTGTTGATGTGAATTGTGAGCGGCGTGATGTCGAGTCGATAGTGACTAAATGTGTGCGTGAATGTCGGCAAATGTCGAAAAACGATATCACCGCGGGCGTGAACTGATGCCGTGCTGAGTTTCGCCGCTTCGATATCGCTGGCTTCGGGCAAGCTCCACAATTCGGCCCACACCCCAACGGGTGGACGACGTTCCAACAGCAAACGACCCGACTTGTCGCGCAAGATCAACATCATCGTCGTCCGAATCGGCAGAGTGCGTTGAGGTTTCGATTCGGGCAACGTCGATGTCAGTCCATCGCGCAGAGCAATGCAATCTGTGGAGAGCGGACATTCCGCACAGCGCGGTTTTGATCGTGTGCACACGGTCGCGCCGAGGTCCATGATCGCTTGTGTGTAATCGGTCACGCGCGAATTCGGCGTATGCGATTCGGCGAGTTCCCAAAGTGCGCCCTGCGTTTTCGTCGAACCAGGCCAACCTCGCACGCCATGAAAACGGGCGAGCACGCGTTTTACGTTGCCGTCGAGGATCGTAAATTTCATTCCGTGCGCTTGCGCGAGAATTGCGCCGGCGGTCGAGCGGCCGATACCGGGCAGATCGGCCAGTTGATCGAAATTCTTCGGCAGGTCGGCGTGATATCGCTCGACGCAAATCGTTGCGGCTTTATGCAGATTGCGCGCGCGGCTGTAATAGCCAAGACCGGACCACGAGGCGAGTACGTCGTCGATGGGTGCCGCGGCAAGTTCGGCGATCGATGCGAACTTTTCCACAAAGCGCAAAAAGTATGGAATTACCGTCGCCACCTGCGTTTGTTGCAGCATGACTTCCGAAAGCCAGACGCGATAGGGCGATCGCGGTTTTTGCCAGGGCAGATCGTGCCGACCATGCGCGTCGTACCATCGCAAAAGTCGAGTCGCGAAAGAATCAGTTCGTGGCATTTCCGAAATTCGGGGGCAATAGTCCATCGACAAATGCGGCCGCATCGAATTCGCGCAAATCGTCGACGCTTTCGCCAAGTCCAACAAAACGAATCGGCAATCCGAATTCTTTCGCCAGCGCGAAGACAACACCACCTTTCGCGGTGCCGTCGAGTTTGGTGACGACGAGACCCGTCACACCAATCGCTGCCCGAAATTGGCGAACCTGATTGATCGCGTTCTGGCCTGTGGTTCCATCGATCACGAGCAAGGCTTCATGCGGCGCTTCCGTATCGAGCTTCGAAAGCACGCGGCGAATCTTCGTCAGCTCGTCCATCAAGCCGTTTTGCGTGTGCAGACGTCCGGCGGTGTCGGCGATCAAAATTTCCGCGCCGCGCGAACGCGCGGATTGCAGTGCGTCGAAAATCACGCTCGCCGAATCGGCGCCTGGGCCTTGTGCAATGACGGGGACTTGGTTGCGATCGCCCCACGTCTGCAGTTGCTCCATCGCGGCGGCTCGGAACGTGTCGCCGGCGGCGAGGATCACGGATTTGCCGTCATTCTGAAATTTGCGCGCGAGTTTGCCGATCGTCGTGGTCTTGCCCACACCGTTGACGCCGACCATCAAGATCACGAACGGCAATTGTTCACTCTGCGGAATCAGCGGCACGGCGACCGGCTGCAAAATTTCGAGCAGCGACGCGCGCAATGCCGTCAACAATGCGTTGGCGTCGGCAAACTCGCGCTTTTGCATCCGTTTGCGCAACGATTCGACGATATCGGTGCTCGCCGCAACGCCGACATCCGCCGTAATCAATAATGTTTCGAGTTCGTCGAGCAACGCATCGTCGAGTTTCGGATGACGCGCGAACAAATCGCGCACGTCGCGATTGAACACGCTTTTCGCAAAACGATCGCGCCAAGTCGCCTTCGACTTCGCGACCGGTGCGGGCATTGTTTCCTCGGATGCGATTTGCATCAACGCGGCGTCTTGCGCCGTTTCCGTTGCTACGTCGTCGGATTTTTTCTTCCAGAATTTGAGCATTACGAGACAAGTTGAAAGACAATGCGCAAATGCTACCACTCGCACCGCTATTAAATCGTGGCGAATAAGCCCGTTACTGACATACGTCGCGGCATCGCGACGGGTCGCGTGCGCATCATCGGTGGATCGTTGCGCGGATCGAAGTTGGACGTTCTCGATGCGCCAGGCTTGCGCCCGACGCCTGATCGCGTGCGCGAAACGCTCTTCAATTGGCTCATGCCTGTGATCGAAGGCGCGCGTTGTCTCGATCTTTTTGCTGGCACCGGCGCACTCGGCATCGAAGCGTTGTCGCGCGGGGCGGCGGCGGTGGATTTCGTCGAATCGGATGCGCGATTGGCGGCGCAGTTGCGTGCGAATCTGTTGCGCCTGAATCAGACAGCCAGCGTGCACGGTTTCAGTGCGAATAGATTCGTCGAATCGACTGAACACCGTTTCGACATTGTTTTCCTCGATCCGCCGTTTTCGGAAAATCTTTGGGAATCGTCGATGGAGGCGATTCAGGCGCAGTCGTTATTGACGGACGACGCTTGGATTTACGTCGAATCGCCGACGGATCGCGAACTTGTCGCACCGGCTCACTGGCAAATGCATCGTGAGGGTCGCGCGGGCGCGGTGCGCCTCGTGCTCTACCGTCGCGTGATGCCATCCGTTAAGCTTTAGCGAGTTTTCGAACGGCCGCCCGCATGCCCAGCCAGATAATCAGTCCAGCTCGCGCACGTGTCGCCGTGTATCCGGGAACGTTCGATCCGATCACGAACGGCCACGCCGATCTGGTCAGCCGCGCGGCGCCGTTGTTCGATCGGCTGATCGTCGGCATCGCGGAAAGCGCCGGCAAAGGCCCGAGCTTGAGTCTCGACGAGCGCATTTCGCTCGCGCGCCTGGCATTGGCCGGAGTGCCGAATGTCGAAGTGCGCGGATTTGCCTCGCTGCTGGCGGATTTCGTGCGCGAAACGTCAGCCGGCGTGATTCTGCGCGGATTGCGCGCGGTATCGGATTTCGAATACGAATTTCAACTCGCCAGCATGAACCGGCATCTCATTCCAGACGCCGAAACATTGTTTCTCACGCCCGCCGAGCAGTACAGTTTCATTTCTTCCTCGCTCGTGCGCGAAATCGCGCGGCTGGGCGGCGATGTCTCCGGCTTCGTACATCCCGCCGTGCAGCAGGCATTGCGGCAACGTTGGCGATCTTCCTGAACTTTTCAGAAAAGGTGAATTTATGAAAAAATATATTCGTATACTCGCGCTCGCACTGGTCGCGGCGCTGGCATTGTGCGCATGCGGCCAGAGCGACGAGGATAAGCAGAAGGCCGCGGAAGCCGCGGCGGCGGCCGAGGCCGCAAAGCCGGTCCCAGTTCCAGCGCCGACGGCGGATAAAGCCGCGTGGCAGAAGTATTTGACCAACGTCGTCACGCGCAACATGCAGGGCGTCAAAACCAACAGCCCGTTCATGTACTACGTGCCCGCGGGAGAATCGAGCGACATCCTCGACGCGCGCAACAGTCAGCTCAACAGCGTGTCCGACGCGGTGGCGCGCGGCGTTCTGCCGGGCAACATGATGGCGTTCGGCGGACCCGACTCGAAGGCCACCGGCGATCTCGTCGTCGACGGATTCAGCAAAGCTCGCGACGGCACGTTCAAGGGCGTGGTGATCCTCTTCGTGGGCGCGACCGCGGATCAGGCTCGCGTCAAGGATGCGGTTGCCAAGAGCGGCGCGGAGTTTCGCTTCGTTGAAATGAAATAAGCACGGTCCCACGTTAATAACTTCATTAGTTATCGATGCCCGCGTTTCGCGGGCATCTCCACATGGCGATTCGATGGCGCTGAGAATCACGGAAGTGTGCGTCAACTGCGACGTATGCGAACCGGTTTGCCCGAACAAAGCGATTTCGTTGGGTGACGTCATCTACGAAATCGCGCCCGGGCGCTGCACGGAATGCGTGGGTCACTTCGACACGCCGCAATGCGTGGATGTGTGTCCGGTCGAGTGCATCATCGCCGATGTCGCGCACCCGGAAACGCGCGGGCAGCTGATGACGAAGTATCGTGTGCTCACCGCTGAGGAAACATTGTGATTCGTCGCAAGCTCTTGTTGTGCTTTTTGATCGCCGCGTCCGCTCCGCTGAGCGCGGCGGATAAACCAGGGCATGCGGCGATCGCCAGCGCGCACACGCTCGCTACGCAAGCGGGTTTCGAAGTACTCGCTGCCGGCGGCAACGCATTCGATGCAGCCGTGGCCGTGGCGAGCACATTGGCGGTTGTCGAACCGCAAAGCTCCGGACTCGGCGGAGGCGGATTTTTTCTGGTCCGCAACATGGCGGATGGAAAGGAAACGATGATCGACGCGCGCGAAACCGCGCCGGCTGCCGTCGATCAGAAAGATTATCTGAAAGCGAATGGCGAACCCGATCGCGACCATTCGCTCAACGGACCGCTGTCGTCCGGAATTCCCGGCGAGCCCGCCGCACTCGTTTGGATGGCTAAACATTACGGCCGTCTGCCGTTGGAGAAATCGCTCGCGCCGGCAATCCGCATTGCGCGCGAGGGTTTCAAACCCGATTCGCGTTTCATCGGCGAACTCGCCCAAGTCAGCAGCCGCATTGCGCGTTATCCGGATTCGGCGGCGCTTTATCTGGTCGACGGTCAGGCGCCGCAAGTCGGTTGGACATTCCGCTCGCCGGATCTCGCGAACGTTCTCGAAAAAATCGCGCACGAAGGCAATGACGGATTTTATCGCGGCGACGTGGCGAAGAAACTCGTCGACGGCGTGCGCACAGCGGGCGGTCGCTGGTCGATGGACGATCTCGCCAATTACACGGTTAAGGAACGCGATCCGATTGCGTTCGCGTATCGCGGTTGGCATATCGTCACCGCGCCGCCGCCATCGTCGGGCGGTATTGCGCTCGCGGAGATGCTCAACATGCTCGGCGGATTCGATTTGCAGAAGATGGATCACGTGCATCGCGTGCACACCATTGTGGAGACCATGCGTCGCGCGTATCGCGACCGCGCGGAATATCTCGGCGATCCCGATTACGTGAAAATGCCCGTCGCGGAATTGACGAGTCCGCTGTACGCCGCAGGATTGCGCGCATCGATCCATCCCGAAAAAGCCACGCCGAGCGACATGCTGCCCGGCTATATGCCGCCCGCCGAAAGTCCGCACACATCGCATTTCTCCATCATCGACGCGGAAGGCAATCTCGTCTCCGCAACGCAAACGGTGAACACGACATTCGGATCGAAATTCGTCGTGGGTGGAACGGGATTCGTGCTCAACAACGAGATGGACGATTTCGCGCTCGTCGCCGGGAAACCGAACGCTTACGGATTGGTCGGCAATGACAACAACGCTCCGAAACCGGGGAGCCGTCCGTTGTCGTCGATGACGCCGACCTTCATCGACGGCCAGGATAAAACCGCCGTCATCGGCACGCCGGGCGGAAGTTCGATCATCACGATGGTGCTCGAAGGAATTCTTTCTTTCGTCGACGGCGAGTTGCCCGAAAAAATCGTGGCGGAGCGGCGCTATCATCATCAATATCTGCCGGACAAAATTTCTGCCGAGAAAAATGCGTTCTCCGATGCCGAAATCCAGACGTTGCAGCAGATGGGATATACGTTGGATATCGCGCCGGACGTTTGGTCGTGGGGTTTCGTCAACATGGTTAGCTGGAATCGCGCGAACGGCGAGATGCACGCGGCGTCGGATCCGCGCAGGCCGAGCGGCAGCGGATTGGTGAAGTGAGATGAAACTCTGGAGCATCTTGGGTAACTCGCAAAAACTCGACGGTGGCGCCATGTTCGGCAATGCGCCGAAAGCGTTGTGGTCGAAGTGGCTGGCGCCGGATGAGGACAATCGTGTCGCGTTAGCGTGCCGCGCGTTGCTCGCCGACGATCTCGACGGCAAAACCGTTCTTTTCGAAACCGGCATCGGTGCGTTCTTCGAACCGAAATTGCGCGAGCGCTATGGCGTCGTCGAAGATCGACACGTATTGCTCGAATCCTTACGCGATGCGGGGTTTGGTCACGACGACATCGATGCAGTAGTGATTTCGCATTTGCATTTCGATCACGCCGGCGGATTGCTCGCGCCGTGGCAAGCGGATATGAAGCCGTCGTTGCTGTTTCCGAACGCCACTTACATTGTCGGCAAACGGGCATGGGAGCGTGCGCTGAAGCCGCATCCGCGCGATCGCGCGTCGTTCATTCCCGAATTGCCAGCATTGCTTGAAAGTTCTGAACGTCTCGAACTGGTCGACGGCGAATATTCGAAGACGCTCGGAAAGTCGGTCCGATTTACCTTCAGCGACGGTCATACACCCGGATTGATGCTAGCCGAAATCGTTGCGCCTGGCGGCGGTGTGGTTTTTTGCGCCGATCTCATTCCCGGCCGACCGTGGGTGCATTTGCCGGTGACGATGGGATACGACCGCGCGCCGGAAATCCTCATCGACGAAAAACGCGAATTTCTCGACGACAAACTCGCGCGCGACGTGCGTCTGTTTTTTACGCATGACGTCGATTGCGCGCTCGCGAGCGTAACGCGCGACGACAAAGGCCGTTACGCGACGCGCGATGAAATTCCCGCGCTCAACGGCATGGCAGCATAATTATGGCTCGTCGCAATCAAAAAACGCATCGCGCGTCGGTCATCGGCGTCGCGATAGTGTTTTTATTCGGCGTCGCGGTTTGGTATGGCGTCACTCATCTCGGTTGGAAACTGCAAAACGCGCAGACGTCAACGCAGCCCGTCGAAAAAGCGGTCTTCATTGATCCCGCAAACGACGGTCACAAAATCAGTCTGTCCGGCAAGCTCAGTGTGCCGGCGGCGGCGCGAGATGCCGAACTCGCGATCAGCGTCGATACTGTGCTGCTGCTGCGTTCCGTCGAGATGTATCAGTGGCGTGAGCAATGCAGCGGCAATGATTGCCGTTACGATGAAGTCTGGTCGTCGCAGCCCATCGACTCGGAAAAATTCCGCGCGCCGCACGGACACGAGAATCCACATTTTCCGTTGACGTCGGCGCGTTTTTCATCGGGCCCAGCGAAACTGGCGGGTTATACGATCGATCCGCAATTGATCGCCGAGCAAATCACGCCGGTGAATCATCCAGTGCATGTCGCCGAGCTTCCGCCGAATCTTGCGGTGACGTTTCGCGACGCGGACGGCACACTCGTCACCGGTGACGATCCGGCGCACCCAAAAGTCGGCGCGCTGCGCGTAAGCTATCGTGCGGCGCCTTCGAGTGCCGTTACGTTGACCGGCGTGCAGCGCGGCCAACGGTTGTCGGTCGACTGATCACAGGGGATTGCGATGAAAATTACGGGACTGTATGCCGCGCTCGCCGCGTTGTTGATCGTCTTTCTGGCGATTCGTGTCGTAGCGTATCGGCGCACGGCCAAAGTCGGACTCGGCGACGGCGACAATCCAGAGTTGCGCAAACGCATCCGCGCACACGGCAACGCGATCGAATATCTGCCGTTCGGTTTGTTCTTGTTGCTCATTTTGGAATTGAACCAAACCGTGCCGATTCTGCTGCACGTGTTCGGCATCGTCTTGATCGTCGCGCGTGTATTTCATGCGTGGGGCGTCTCGCATCACAGCGGATTGTCGCCCGGTCGCATGATCGGCGTGATACTCACGTTCGGGCTTCTGATCGTCATGTCGCTCTTGTTGCTCTGGCAGTTTTTTGCGATGGCGGTTATTGCGGCAACGCATTGATTGGCTCAAACAACTCCGCTGCGTGATCGAGAAAATATAATCCGGCGAATAATTTCGGATCGATCGAAAACCCTTCGCGCGATTTCTGCAACAGCCACGACGCGGCTTCATTTCGGGGAATTTCGTGGACGACGATGTCTTCGGTCGCGTCGCCGCCGCCCGCACTTTCTCGCACGAGACCGTGTGCGCGGACGAACGCGATGATCTCATTGCTCATTCCCGCCGACGAAGGTCCGGCCATCAGGAACTCCACGCGCTCGGCGCGATAGCCGGTTTCCTCGGTCAATTCGCGTGCGGCCGCGGCGACGGCGGATTCGCTTGCATTTCCGGCGATGTCGCCGACCAATCCGGCCGGCATTTCGATCGTCTTGCTGTGCACGGCCTCGCGCCATTGTTCGACGAACAGAATCCGGTCGTCCGCCGTGACCGCGACAATGATCACGCCGCCGCCGGGATTGGTTCGTTCGGCGTATTCCCAGCGTCCGCGCTTCATCATGCGTAGCCAGCGTCCTGCATAAAGCACTTCAGTCTTATCCATCGTTCGCGCCCTTCGAGCTAATCGGCGATAATGCCGCCCCGGCGCATTCGTGCCAGGCTTAAATCAATTGCATGATCGTCCGCGCCGAGAACTAAACGGCGACAGGGCGGTCACACTCCGTTCAATCATCATCGTGGATTCAGGCATGAAAACTCAATCGTGGATGTTTATCGCGGCACTGGCGCTCGTCAGCGCGACCGTCGCCGCGCAGGACAAAAAGACATCCGGCGAAAACGCCGTGGCCCAGCGCGCCGAAGCGCTCACGGAAGACCAGATCAATCAATCGCACGATGTCGCGGCGCTTTCCAGGCTTGCGCAGTTGTACGGATCGCGCAATGACGATCAACGTCTTGCGTGGGTGCTTCATCGTGTGAGCGAACTGACGCCGAACTCAGGCGATCTGAAGCTGCAGCTCGCGTTGGTTTACGCCAAGACAGGCGACAAATCGCACGCCTACGATACCTTGATGCGCATGCAAGTGCAGGGCTTCGGTTACGACATCGGCAAAGATCCGCGCTTCGTGCCGGTCCAGGGCACGAAAGTTTGGGATTATCTCGTCGCGAACCTGCAACAAAACGGCAAGCCGTTCGGCGAAGGCAAGGTAGCCTTTGAATTGCCGAAAGGCGACAACTTGATGAACGCGCTGGCGTGGGATCCAAAACGCAAAGCGATCTTGATCGGGAGCGGACGCGATGGATCGATCCATCTGGCCGACGAAAAAGGCAAATTGACGGATTTCATCGCCGCAGGCGCGAACAAGGACCTTTGGGCCGTCGATGCGCTCGGCGTCGATAGTGCGCACAATAAGCTTTACGTGACGACATCCGCCGCGCCGCGGTTTTTAGGCTTCAACGCGGACAACGCGGACAAAGCGGCCGTGCTCGAGTTCGAACTGTCGACCGGCAAATTTTTACACAAATATACAACGCAGAGCGAAGGCGGCAAGCGCACGTTCAATGCGATCGCTGTGAGCAAGCAGGGCCAAGTCTATGTCGCCGACGGCGCGCACAAAGTTGTCTTCAAAATCGACGCCGGTACGCTCAAGCCGATTGTGCAAAATCCCAAACTCGCCAATATCACCGCCATCACCGTAACCGACGACGGTCGCACGTTGTTCCTGGCCGACTATGCGGACGGTATTTTTGGATTCGACCTGTCCAAAGGCGCGGCGTTCGAGCTGAAATACAATCCCGAACAGCTCGTGCTCGGCGGCATCGTCGGTATGCATTGGTACGAAGGCAATCTCGTCATCGTCGAAGACGGCATGACGCCGAAACGCGTAATGCGACTGAAGCTTTCGGAAGACAACACCGCTATCGTCGGCGCGATGGGATTGGATGTGGCCAGTGACGCATTCACCGCGTTGGGCGACGGCGTGATCGCGGGCGACAATTTATACTTTGTCGCAAATCGCCAAGATGATCTTTACGACAGTCACGGGGTTTTGACCGACGCCGCCAACGTCGAGCCGATATCGATATTCAAAAGCAATGTGCGATTCGCGTGGAATCAATCCGGCGTCATGAAATCTACCGGCGCGGTTCCTGTTGCCAAACCTGGCACGTACAACAAAAAGCCGGGCGTACCCGACGCCAACGATAGCGACAAGCATTAATTCACGTCAGCTGACTCGCTTCAGGCGTTCACGAACCCGCGCATGCGTGATCGCGTGAGCGGGCCGAAGCGAAGTTTCTCCATGAGAACTTCGATCGCGGCGAGGTCCGGCGGCATCCATGTCATGCCGTCGGCGTGAGGCGGTACCGGCGCATCGAGCGCGATGGCGCTGAGCATTCGCGACAGCAACGCCTGCTCGCGATGCTCTTTCAAGCGCAGATAAGTCTGACCGGCGCTGCGCATGCGCAGATACGGAACTTCCTCGACGCGTTTGAGCAATTCGTCCAGTGATCCGAAATGCGCGAGCAATGTCGCCGCCGTCTTGGCGCCGATGCCGGGTACGCCGGGAATGTTGTCGACGGCGTCGCCCGTGAGCGCAAGAAAATCGACCACTTGATCCGGCCGCACGCCGAGGCGCTGTTTCACGCCGTCTGAATTCCAGCGCACATCGCGCGGAAAATCCCATTGCTCGTCGTGGATTTCTATGAGCTGTCCGAAATCCTTGTCCGCAGAAATCACGACCGAGCGAAATCCATGCTTGCGCATGCCGACGACCGCGCTGCCGATGAGGTCATCGGCCTCGTAATGTTCGTGCGCGAGCACGCACAAACCCAGTGCCGCGGCGATTTCCTTGCAGTAAGCGAATTGACGACGCAATTCGTCCGGCGGCATTTCGCGGTTGGCTTTGTATTCGGGATAGATCGTGTTGCGGAACGAACTCGTCAGCGATTCGTCGAAGGCAACCACCGCGTGCGTCGGTTTGGTTTTTTCGAGAAAGTCGCAAAGGAACCGCGTGAAACCATAGACGGCGTTGACCGGCGCGCCTTCGTGATCGTGAAATTGCGCCGGAATCGAATGCCAGGCGCGGAACACATACAAACTGCCGTCCACCAGATACAGCGTGCCGGCCGCACTCACGCGTGCCACTCGCTGACGACGTCCGTCAACAGCGGGCGCGAGCGTTCAGACGCGGGTTCTTGAGCAGTCCCAATATGCACGAATCCGACGATGCGTTCGTTTTGCGCTAAACCGAACTGGGCAGCGGCCTTCGAATCGTACGCTGCCCATCCCGTCAGCCATTGCGCCGCAAAACCCAATGCCTGCGCACCGATCAACAGGTTATAAGCCACGCATCCGGCGGACAGGATTTGTTCCTGCGCCGGCACCTTCGGATGATCGGCGTCGATCCGGGCAATGACGACCACGATCAACGGCGCGAATGTGAACCGCTCGCGATCCTTCGTCAGTTTCGACGGCGAAATTTCCGGATCGATCGCGACATGTATGTCGGCAAGCCGTTCGCCGAGCCGAATCCGGTCATCGCCTCGGACGAGCAGCATGCGCCACGGCGTCAGCTTGCCGTGATCGGGGACGCGCACCGCCGCGCTCAATAATTGATCGAGCTGTTCGGCATTCGGTGCCGGCTCGCCGAGTTGGCGGGCGGGGATTGAAAGGCGCTGGTTGAGCGCGGCGAGGGGATCGTCAAGAAATGGAGTCATCGTCATCCAAACATACTAGCGGTGGCGCTCAAGCTCGGCTAGCATCGGCGGCTCGCGCATCGCATAAAACCGGGAGGGGATCATGGCGACGACCGTGGGCGTGGTACGCGAAAGCGTACCCGGAGAGCGCCGAGTGGCGATGACTCCCGATGTGGCGAAGAAGCTCAAAGGCCGGGGCGCCGACCTTCTGATGGAATCGGGCGCCGGCGTGTCGGCGAGTTTTCCCGATGCGGCCTACAAAGATGTCACGACATCCGACGCGCGAGGCGTGCTGTCCGGTAGCAACGTGCTGCTGAAAGTGCAGCCGCCGACGCTCGACGAGATTGCCACGCTGAAAGAAGGCACGGTCGTGATCAGCTACCTGTCGCCCCATCTCGCGCCAGAGCGCACGAAAGCCCTGCGCGATCACAAGATCACCAGTTTCGCTATGGAGCTACTGCCGCGCACGACACGCGCGCAAGCGATGGATGTTCTGTCGTCGCAGGCGAACATCGCGGGATACAAAGCGGTGCTGATTGCCGCCGAAGCGAGTCCGAAATTCTTTCCGATGCTCACGACCGCGGCGGGAACGATTCGGCCCAGCAAAGTGTTGATCGTCGGAGCGGGTGTCGCGGGTTTGCAGGCGATCGCGACCGCGCGTCGTCTCGGCGGCCAAGTCGAAGGTTTCGACGTACGTCCGGAGACGGCCGAACAGATTCGTTCGCTCGGCGCGAAGTTTCTCGATCTCGGCGTCAGCGCGGCCGGTGCCGGTGGCTATGCGCGAGAACTGACTGCGGAAGAACGCGCGCAACAGCAGACGGCGCTCGCCGAACATTTGAAAGGCATCGACGTCATCGTCACCA
>OLMB01000244.1_pt1 | contig 13211 bp, 11 predicted proteins | sample 1604691 | NCBI WGS metagenome assembly OLMB01 (sample SAMEA104055722, study PRJEB20765) | soil metagenome | isolation source: soil
GATGGCGAGTCGCGGCAGCCACGGCTTTGCCGTGCTCATCGGTATTTAGGGATTCGCCGTGCCGTTGTCGCCGCCGTTGTTGACGCCGGAAACGACGCCGGTGAGGCGGTTGTCGACATATGCCTCGCTGCGCACTTGATGCAGGAAGTTGTCGTACTCCTCTTCGGATTTGCGATTGCGAATGACATCGCGCGCGTGTTCGCGTTTCATGGTGTCGGTCAAATCCTGCTGGCGCGAACCGAGCCGCTGAATGATGTGCCAGCCCGCGTCGCTCTGGAACGGCTGCGAGATCTCGTTGTCCTTCAACGGCGCGAGCGCATTGGCGACTTCGGGTCCGTACTGATCGAGTTGGAACCAGCCGAGATCGCCGCCGCTTTGCGCGCTGTTGACGTCCTGCGAATATTTCTTGGCGAGCGGAGCGAAGTCTTCGTGGCTGTCGACGATGCGGTGACGCAAGTCGGTGACGGTTTTGCGCGCGTCGTCGCTCGAGGTCAACTCGCCGATCTTGATCATGATGTGGCGCGCGTTGTATTCGGTGACGACCTGTTTCGAATTGCTGCGTTTGTCGACGAGCTTCACGATGTGAAATCCGCTGGGCCCGCGCACGGGCTGCGACACCTGGCCCGGCTGCATGCCTTCGACGAGATTGGCGAACGCTTCGGGTACTTCGTCGTAATGACGCCAGCCGAGATCGCCGCCTTGCAGCGCGTCCGGCGCGCTCGAAAAACGAATGGTGGCGGCGGTGAAATCCATACCGCCGGCGATCTGTTTTTCGACGTCGTCGGCTTTGTCCTTGGCTTGCTGGATTTGCTGAGAGGTCGCGCCTTCGGGCAAGTTGATCAGGATGTGCTGCAGATGCAGTTCACCCTCTTTCAGACTGTTGCTGGCGAGGAGGATGTCGATTTCGGAATCCGAGACGAATGACTGGCTCTGCACCACGCGTTGCTGAAGTCGCTGCACCATGATCTGCTCGCGCAAGGTCTTGCGGAATTCGTCGAAATCCATGCCTTGTTGCGCCAGTCCGGCGCGCAATTGCTGAACGGTAATCTTGTTGTTCTCGGCGACGCGCTGCATGGCTTGGTCGACATCGGCGTCGCTGACGCGGATGCCGGTCGTCTGCGCGCGCTGAACTTGAAGGCGCAGCATGATCAAGCTGTCGAGCACCTGTTTTTCGAGAACGTCGTGTGGCGGCAACTGTTGCGGATTGCTGCGGTATTGCGCCGTCACGTTGGCGACGGCGCGATCCAGATCGCTTTGCAAGATCACGTCTTCTTCGGCGATGGCGACGATACGGTCGAGCGGTTCTTTCGACGCCAGCTGCGCCGAAACGCTGGATGTGATGCCGAGTCCGGCAAGGAAAAGACAAGTGAGGGCGACGATCTTGTTCATCGGCAAATTACATCTCATGAGGGCGCGCGAATCGCGCCGTTGTGGGTTAAGTTGTGGACGTTTCGCCGGTTTTGCGCAGGCGTTTCGGCGCGACATAATGCGGTGCGGCGCATAACAAATCCGTTACGACAAAGCCGTCAGGAAAAAAACCCGTTGCGCCCGCTGCATTGGCACCGTTAATCGTAGCCTAGGATAGCACGCCGCAGAAAGCTTTCGGTGCGTTTGCCCGTGCCGGCCAAACCCTTGAACTCGACCTCGAAGTACAGGCCGGTGTTGGGTTTGATCTGGCCGATGGCGTTGATGTACCGCCGTAAAAGAAACCGCATCGCCACGCAGCAGCTGTCGTATTCGGTGCCGGCAAACGCCTCAAGCAATTGGCGGTCGAGAAGCGAATAGTAGTACCGCCCAATCAGACTCCAGCGGTCGTTCAAGGGATACAGAGCCGCAGTATCCACTTGCTCGAGTAAACCGCGCCGATAGCGATAGGAGATGTTGAAAATGCCATCGCTGCCGAAGCGGTGTTCCAGACTGATCGACGACAGGTCGGTATGGTGCATGTTGTCGATCAGCATGTCGGTTTGCGGATCGATTATTTTGGAATTTGGGTTGTATTGTTGATCCCACGTGATGTCCCAGCGATCGTTCAGGCGCAAGTCGACTTCCGCGACGTAATCCGATCCCGAATAGTCGACTTCAGGTGCGAATGGTAACTGCACGCGTTGCGGATCGAAATAGTGAATCTGACCGATGCTCGCGCTCAACAATTGATCGCCCGACGAGGTGTCGATCAGGCGCGACGTCAACGCGACGGTCAGATTGTTCGCGTTGCTCTGGCGATCGCCGCCGACGAACGAATTGTTGCGGAACAAACTCGGAAAATCGAAGGTCGGCAGCTGGGTGTCGAAAATCGGAAGATCCGCCTGATTGCGATAGGGCACGCGTAAATAATAGATGCGCGGTTCGAGCGTTTGCGTGAACGCGTTGCCGAACAGTTCGGCATCGCGATCGAAGACCATGCCGGCGTCGACGCTGAAAATAGGCACCGTGCGGCTGGGCGAATGGTCGCTGAATTGCGGCGACGTGGGATTCGTCAAATTGTAGCCTTCGACGTTGCGAAGATCGTACGTCGTGTAGCGCAGTCCCAGTTCGGGACGGATGAAATAACCGGCGGTTTCTATCGGGTAGGCGATGTAAGGATACAAGTCGAGACGCTGACCTTCGAGCGCAGTGACCGACGTGAATACGTTGTTCGTACCGGGTTGCAGAACGTCGAACGGACCTTTCTGAAAATCCACATATTCCGCGTTTATGCCCGTGACGAAATCGCCGATGACGGGATGCTCCGCCTGAAATGTCGCGCGAGGCAGCCGTTCGTACGGCAGAAAAGCTTCGGAAAGAAACGATTCGGTGATCTGTGTGCTGTCGCCGCCGATGCTCGCGCTCCACCATTCGCCGCGGCCGTTGATGTACGCGCTCGATCCCAGAAGTGACGTCGCCGATGTCGTCAGCGTGTCGCCGTAATCCTGGAAATACTGTTTGTCGGAAACGCGGTTGATGTCGACCAACGCGCCCCAGTTCTGCGTGAAATAGTTGGAGTCCTGAATGTGAACCTGATATCGCTGAGACGGAATGTCCAACGGTGATTGCAGTGGCGCTAGTCCCGCGGCTTCCTCGCCCGCAATCTGGCTGATCTCGTCGGAAACATTCATGTCGTGCGGCGTGAAGCTGGCGTCGATCTGCAATCGATCCGTCGGATCGATATAGCGGAATTGGCCCGCCAACATCACGCCGCGCTCGGTCGACAGCATCGGTTCGATCGTCGCATCGTAATTCGGCGCGAGATTGAGATAGTAAGGCGCACCGATCACCAGCCCTTTGCGTGTGCTGACTCCCACGGTAGGCGTGAGAAATCCCGTTTCGCGCTCGTTGTTGAGCGAGATGCTCAGATACGGAAACCAGAAGAACGGGGTGTTGCCGTAGTAAAGCGTCATGCCGTGGCCGTAGCCGCGCTGTTCGACGTGATCCATCTCCATCGTGTTGCCGTGGATATGCCATTGTGGCTCGTCGATGTCGCACGTCGAATATGTCGCATCGGTGAACTTGGTGTGGTCCGGATCGGTCTCGTTGACCGTCGCCGCCGTGCCGTTGCCGCGTTCCTGCAATAACTGATAGCGCGCGTTGGTGATGTACGTCGTGCTCGGCGTGATCGTGCCTTTCGCGTGATCGCCGGACAACAACATGCTGTTGTCCTGCATGCGCACGTTGCCGTCGGCGGTGTAGTCGGTCGTTTCCGTTTCGAACGTGAGGAAGTCCGATCGCAACAATTGATCCAGCCGTTGCAAGCGCACGTCGCCTTCGAGCCGATAGTGCGTCTGATCGGTGCTCTGAACGTGCGTGGCGCTCACATCGGTGGGCGCGTTAGAACGATCGCCTTCTGTCGGCAGGCCCGGCACGAAGAAATCGAGCATGTCGTTTTTCTTGCACCCGTCGAAATTCGTCTTGTGCTTCGGGCAGATCAAAACGCCGACGGGACAAATTGTCGGAGTCGATGTATCCACCGTCTCGGCCGACGCGATCTGCGCCCCGGCCAGAGACAAAGCGGATACGAGAAAGCGATAGCGATACATCCCCAAACGATACGGATTCGACACGGTGTTCCGTCTAAAGTGCGGCAGGCGGCAAAGCTTGCCTGAATCGGCCGAATGGGGCAAACCGGCGATTTAAGGATTGGCGACTCTCGGCGACCCGCAGCGTAATCGAACTGTCATCCGCACTGATCAAACTGCGCGCTTGCCCGCGCCGGGCGGGCTTCAAAGAGGCATGCCATGACGTTTTCGAGACGACACTTCGCCGCCCTCACGGCGTGCGCATTTCTGTTCGCCAGCGCTGCCGCGCAGGCCGCCGCGAACATGAAGATTACCGAGTACATGTACAGCGGCGGCGATGGCGAATTCATCGAATTCACCAATGTCGGCGACACCGCGCAAGATATGACCGGCTGGAGTTTCGACGACAACAGCGAGCTTGCCGGTAGCGTCGATCTTTCCGCGTTCGGCGTCCTGCAGTCGGGCGAGTCGGCGATTCTTACGGAGACCGACGCCGAAACATTTCGCGCCGCGTGGAATCTTTGTCCGTCGCAGAAAATCATCGGCGGCAACAGCGACAACCTCGGGCGCGACGATGAAATCAATTTGTACGACAGCACGGGCGCTTTGGTCGATCGGCTGACTTACGGCGACGATGTCGCTTTTCCCGGCACGATCCGTACGCAGAACATCAGTGGCGTCGTCTCTGTTGCCGGACTCGGCGCAAACACCATCGCGGATTGGTCGCTGTCGTCGATCGGCGATGCCGAACATTCCACGACGTCCACGCACGGCGACATCGGCAGCCCAGGTCGCAGCACGCGGATTACGGCGGGCAATGCGACGTGTCCGTTTCTTGGTCCCGTCATGCGCATCACCGAATACATGTACGACAGCCCCAGCGACGGCGAATTCATCGAATTCACCAATGTCGGCGACACCGCACAAGACATGACCGGCTGGAGTTTCGACGACAGCTCGCGCACGGCCGGATCGTTCAGCCTCAGCGGCTACGGCACCGTGCAAGCGGGCGAGTCGGTGATTCTTTCCGATGTGTCCGCGGCAACGTTCCACACCAACTGGAATCTGTGCACCGGCGTAAAAGTGATCGGCGGGAACAACCAGAATCTGGGACGCGAGGACGAAATCAATCTTTACGATGCATCATCGAATCTCGCGGATCGCCTGACTTACGGCGATCAAACCTATTCGCCTGGCTCGATCCGCGCGAATCTGGCGAGCGGCTGGGTGTCGGCGGCAGGTTTGGGACAAAACATCATCACCGACTGGACGCTGTCCACGGCGAACGACAGCGAAGGTTCGTTCGCGTCCATCCATGGCATTTACGCAAGTCCGGGCAAGAGTACGCGCGCGCTATACAGCTATGACCCGTGCGTCGGCTCGCCGGATTCGCCGACCGTAGTGGTGAATCAAGCAACGACATCGCCGGATCTGAATCTCAACACGAACGGCAGCGGCGCAGCGAGCGGCGTTATTTCCGACCCAACCGATCCGGCGGCGATCGCCGGCATCGGATTCACGATCGCCGCACCATCCGCCGATGTCTCGACACTCACCGTCACCGCGACGAGCAGCGACGAAACCATCGTGCCGGCAGCGAATCTGACCTTGACCGGCAGCGGCGCGAATCGACAGCTCACCATCGTTCCAGCCGGCGTGGGCTACAGCACGATCATCGTGCATGTCCGCGACGCGCAAAACAATGAAGGCATTTACACGATCGATTACGCCGCCTCCGCCGCGTCGCCGACACCTGCGACATCGCGCTTCTTCACCGGCACGAGCGACACATCGACCGGTATCGCGCTCGATGATTCGACGATGCTCGTCGGCGACGACGAAAACCAAGTGCTGCGCATTTATTCGCGCGACAACTCCGGATTGCCGCTCGGCGGATTCGATTTCACCTCGAATCTCGCACTCACCGATCTCGACGGCAGCACGCCCCGCGAAGTGGACATCGAGGCCGGTGCGTTGCTCGGCAGCCGAATGTTCTGGTCCGGCTCGCACAGCAATTCCGATGAAGGCGTGCCGCGGCTGGATCGCCGCCGCATTTTCGCCACCGATCTCAGCGGAACCGGCGCGAATACCGTGCTCGCCTACGCGGGCCGCTATGATTTTCTGCTCGACGATATGGTGGCTTGGGATCACGCCAATGGTCACGGCCTCGGTATCGACGCTCTAGGCTTCACGGCAAGCACGGCCAGCGGCGCGCCCGCAAAACAGGCCGACGGTTTCAACATCGAAGGCATGACGATCGCGCCAGACGGCACCACCGCGTACATGGCGTTCCGCGCGCCGCTACTGCCGACCAGCGCGCGCACGCAAGCGCTGATCGTTCCGGTACTCGACATCGATCATCTCGTCACGAGCGGCGGCACGACGACGCCATTACCGCAAGGCTCCGCCTCATTCGGCACACCGATTTTTCTGGATCTCGCCGGTCGCGGAATCCGCGAAATCGTCCGCAACGGCAACGGTCAATACCTGATCAGCGCAGGTCCGCCGGGCGACGACAACGGCATCGCGCCAAACGATTTTCGTCTTTTCACGTGGACCGGAAACGCGACGGACAAGCCTATCGAACTCGATACCGATCTCACTGCGCTGCAATCCGGCGGCGGTTGGGAGACCATTATCGGATTCCCCGACACCGTTGGTCCCTCGACGCCGGTGCAGTTGCTCGTCGATAACGGCGATACCGTTTGGTACGACGACGGCACCATTGCCAAAAATCTCAGCGAAGCGAGATGGAAAAAATTCCGCGGCGATCGCTTGAATATCAACGTGCCACTGGCGAGCGACGTTTTGTTCCGCGACGGTTTCGACCAGCGCTGAGCGTCAATCGAGCATGGCGGCGACATGCGCCGCCGTGCTCTCGCGCAGCGCAACCGGACTGTAGCCGCCTTCCAGGCTGGACACGACACGGCCCGATGCGAACTTTTGCGCAATGTCCACAAGTTCACTTGTTGCCCAGGCATAGTCGTCCGCTTCCAGATTCAGATCGGCCAGCGGATCGAGACGGTGCGCATCGAATCCGGCCGAGATCATCACCAGCTGCGGTTTCGCATCCCGCAGCGCGGGCAAAACGATTTGCTCGAACGCCGCGCGAAATTCCGCGCGCCCGGCGCCGGGCGGCAATGGCGCATTGACGATATTTCCCGCTCCGGTTTCGTTGCGCGCGCCGGTGCCAGGATACAACGGCGACTGATGCGTGGATGCATACAACACATTTGGCGTTTGCCAGAAAATATCCTGCGTGCCGTTGCCGTGATGCACGTCGAAATCCACGATGGCGACGCGTTCGATCCCGCGCGCCATCGCATGCGCGGTGCCGACAGCCACGCTGTTGAACAGGCAAAACCCCATCGCCGTATCGTGCGTCGCGTGATGTCCGGGCGGACGCACGGCGCAGAACGCACGCGTCGCATGACCATCGACGACGGCATCGACGGCCGCGCACACGGCCCCGGCGGCACGCAATGCGGCTTCCATCGAATCCGGCGACATGGTCGTATCTGCATCGACGCGCACGTAGCCGTCGCTCGGTGAATTGTGGAACAGCAAGTCGATCAGTTTTTCGTCGTGCACACGCGCAAGCTGCTCGCGTGTCGCGCGCGGCGCTTCGACGCGGTCGAGCGCGGAGAATCGATCCGCATCCAGCGCGGCCAAAACCGTCTGCAAACGCAGCGGCGATTCCGGATGGCCCGGTCCGGCGCTATGAAGCAGGCACGCGGCGTGTGTGTAGAGGCGCATAGGTGTGATCAGTTAGTCAGTCGGAGGATCGATCGCTTGTCAGCCGTTTGTCAGCGGCTTCAGCGCTTTCAACGCGTCCGCTTCGCTCATGCGCTTTGCTGCTGCCGCTGTTGCTTTCGCCACCCAAGCCGGAAAGGGCGTTTCCTCGAGCACGTGCTTGCCGCTCTCGCCGTGGACTTCGCGCACGCGGGCCAAATTCCGCCGCGGAAAATGGCTTTCCGCGCGCACGAGAGCCGGCCAGACACGCCGATGAACGAAGCTGATTTTTCCTTGCACGACGCGACAGACAAGTATCTGCGTCGAATCGCGCACCGCGCGCGTGACCGCGAAGATTTCTCGCGAGCGCGGATGCGACCACCAGTTTCCAGATATCGGATCGCCCGTGATCGCAGAAACGAGTGAGGGAACACGTGCGTGGCCCGCTGCTTCGCACACGATTCCGTGCTCAGCGACGAATGCCAACGCCTGCGCAATCGTCACGGCGCGGGTCTCTTGCGCCGATCGTGTTGCCACAGCACTTCACCGCTGCCCGACGCGCGCGCGAGCACGCGTGCGATGACGAACAAGAGATCCGAGAGTCGATTCAAATAGCGAACGGCTTCCGGTCTCACCGCGGATTCGCGGGCCAAGGAAACCGTCTCCCGTTCCGCGCGTCGACACACCGTGCGCGCCAGATGGCAACACGATGCCGCCATGCCGCCGCCGGGAAGAATGAAATCCTTCAACGCGGGCAAATCGGCATTGAAACTGTCGAGTGTCGATTCGAGTCGATCGATGTCGGCGTCGGCGATCATCGCCATGCCGGGAATGCACAGCTCGCCACCGAGATCGAAAAGATCGTGCTGGATTTGAGTCAGCGTTTCGCGAATGGGCGCGGCGATGTCTTGCGCGAGCACCATGCCGATGACGCTATTGAGTTCGTCGACAGTGCCGTAGGCGGCGACGCGCGGCGAATCTTTCGCGACGCGGGTGCCGTCGCCGAGACCGGTGGTGCCATCGTCGCCGGTGCGCGTGTAAATCTTCGAGAGGCGGTTTCCCACCGGTGTGTTCAGACCGTCGTGGCTTGCAATGCCGTCCAGCGCCGACGCAACAATTCGAAGCCGCCGAACAGCACTACGCTCCAGAACAACGTGCCGACCAGCGTGCCGCGAAAGAACGGAATACCGGCGACGTAACAGTCGGCGAGTCCTTGCGTGCACGCGTTACCGCCGCCCGCGTGCGCCGTCAGCCACGTGGCGAAATTGGTGACGACGAAAAACAGCACAGCGCTCGCGAACGCGCCGATGCCGACACGGAATGCGCTGACGCGATTACGCAAGGCGAAGCCGCCGAATGTGGTCAATGCGATGCAAGCGTAGACGGCCGGCACCGTGCCGATCCAATCGCGCAGCCAGTTTGCTGGCAGCGTGGTCGCGATCACTGTGTCGGCCAACAGCATGGCCGCCAGCGGCACGATGACGGCGAGTCGTTTGTCCGCAAAATAGGCGCCGCCGAATAACGCAATCGCCTCGACTGGGGTGAAGTTGTAAGGCAACACGCCGGGAACGAAATAGATGAGCAGTCGCACCGCGACGGCGAACGCGATCATGCCCACGAGCACGCCCGTACGCGGCGATACGACGGGATTTTGCGAAAGACGCTGCATTATTCAAAACTCCGGAATGGTTCGACGCGGCTCGTCACTCGATTTCGAACCGCGAGGCATTCACATAGCATACTTCAAACTGCCCGCCGCGTGATCGCACGCGCGCGGCGTGCGCGTGATCGATGCGCAACGCGAACGCCCGCGCGGGCGGCAATCCCAGCGCATGACAGAGAAGTGCGCGAATCGATCCCGCGTGCGCGATGGCCAGTACCGTGTCCTCGTCGCGCGTGGATGACAGCAGCGACGACAGCCACGCACCGGTCCGGCGGATCACGTCGGCGAAACTTTCTCCTTTCGGCGCTTCCTGGATGACCCAATTGTTCATCCAATGTTCGTAGCGCGCCGCGTCCGTGCTGATCACGCTTTCCCACGATTTGCCGTCCCAATCGCCGAGATTCACTTCGCGCAGACGCGCATCGCTGAGTGGCTCGATGGCAAAGCGCGCAGCGAATATCGCCGCCGCCTGCTGCGCGCGTTTGAGGTCGCTCGAAAAGAGAAAACGCGGCGGATCTTCCGACCATGTCGCGGCGAGCTGTTGCACGGCGCCGAAGCCGGCCGCGGATAACGGTATGTCCGTCTGACCGAGGCAAAATCCCGGCGCGGCGTCGACGTCGCCGTGACGAACCAGAATCAGATCCATTGCGCCATCGACGTTGTCGCCTTGCGTAATCGCGCCAGATTAGCATTTTCGCCGGTACGGGCGTCCACGCAAAGTAGCGTGTCCATCGCGGTATCATCGCACCATGGAAACGGTTGACGTTCTGATTGTTGGCGGCGGACTCGTTGGGTCGAGTCTCGCGATCGCCCTCGATGATTCTGCGTGGCGCGTGGCGCTGGTGGAAACGGCGGCGCCGAAAATCAACTCGCAGCCGAGTTACGACGAGCGCAATCTCGCGTTGGCGTGCGCCACCGTGAATGCGCTCGACGCGTTGGACGTCTGGCCGTCCGTTTCCTCGCGCGCGACGCCCATCCGAAATATTCACATCAGTCGACAAGGGGAATTCGGCGCCGTTCGTCTGAACGCGGCGAAACACGACGTCGATTTCTTCGGCGCGGTAATCCCCGCTCGCGAACTCGGCAACGGTTTGCTCGATCGCTTGGATCGATGCCAATCGCTCATTCGCTTTGCGCCGGCGTCGTTGCAATCGATCGAACGCGGTGACGACGAAATAGTCGCGCGCGTCAAGACGGCAGATGGCGAAACGACAATTCGTACGCGTCTGCTCGTTGGCGCGGACGGTACCGAATCGCTTGTGAGGTCAGCGTTGAACATCGATGTCGAGCGTGTCGATTACGAACAAACCGCGTTCGTGACGACCATTCAAGCCGAACGACCGATCGATTCCGCCTTCGAACGCTTCACCGCGACAGGGCCACTCGCGTTACTGCCGTTAGGCGACCGTCGCTTTGGCGTCGTCCTGACCGTACCGACCGACGACGCCGCACGCGTAGTCGCATTCGACGCTATGGCATTCGTCGAATGTCTGCATCAGCGATTCGGCTGGCGCCTTGGCCGATTCTCGCGACCCGGCCGTCGCGTCTCGTACCCGCTCAAACGCGTGCAAGCGCAGCGCCTGATCGCAGCGCGGTCGGTGCTGATCGGCAATGCCGCGCAAACGTTGCATCCGATCGGCGCGCAGGGATTCAATCTCGGGTTGCGCGATGCGCTAACGCTCGCCGAATTGTTGCGGGATGCCGCAGATCCTGGCGCGGATACGATGTTGAGCGACTACGTCGCGCGTCGACGCGAAGATCGCGAAGGCACCATCGCCATGAGCGATGGACTCGCGCGCTGGACGAGCAGCGAATCACCGCCGCTAAAAATTTTGCGATCGCTGGGATTGCTCGCGCTCGATCGAATCGAACCGCTGCAATCGGCACTCGTCGCGCGCGGCATGGGATTTCGCGGCATCGTTCCCGACCTCGCGTTGCGGAGGGGACCATGAACCGGCGCGGTGTTCACGACGTCGCCATCGTCGGCGCGGGTATGGTCGGCGCGTCGCTGGCACTTCGGTTGGCGAAAGAAGGATTCGATGTTGCCTTGATCGAATCGCGAGAACCGCCGCTGTGGAATGCGAACGACGAAATCGATCTGCGTGTCGTCGCCATTGCGCCGTCGTCCGTCGATTTTCTCAACCGCGCTGGCGCGTGGAATGCGATTGCTTCATCGCGAGTGTCGCCGTATCGCAAAATGCATGTGTGGGATTCGATCGCACCCGGCGAGCTGACATTCGACGCCGCCGATAACGGCGATGCATCGCTTGGCTACATCGTCGAGAATCGTTTGATTCAATCGGCGCTGTGGCAGGAATTGCAGCGCGCGCAAATCGCGTTGCATGTTCCGGCGAAAGTAGAGGTAACTGACTCGAATGTCGATCGACGCACACTGACACTCGACAATGGTACGGCGCTACATGCACGAATCGTCGTCGCGGCGGATGGCGCCGAATCCACGCTGCGCGATTTATTGCGAATCGACGCAACCACGCGCGACTACGAACAACGCGCGATCGTCGCGCACGTTAGAACTGAGCGCGCTCACGAATCGACGGCGTGGCAACGATTTCTGCCAAACGCAACGCTCGCTTTTTTGCCGCTCGCCGATGGCCGTGCTTCGATCGTGTGGTCGGTGCCGACAAACGAAGCGGAGCGTCTGCTTGCACTGGACGACGTCGCGTTTTGCCGCGAGCTCGGTGCGGCGTTCGATTTTCATCTCGGTAAGATCGAAGCCACGTCAAAACGCGTCGCGATTCCATTGCGCATGCGGCTCGCGAAATCCTACATCGCGCCGCGTTTCGTGTTGATCGGCGACGCGGCGCACGTCGTTCATCCGCTCGCGGGGCAGGGCGTGAATCTCGGTTTGCGCGATGCATCGGAGTTGGCGGATATCTTGATCGAAGCACGCAATGCAAAGCGCGATTTCGCCGCCGAGCATATTCTTCGACGCTACGAACGACGCAGACGCAGTGACGACACGTTGTCTGCCTATGCGTTCGATTCGATCCAGCACATCTTCGGCACGGACTTTCCGCCACTGGCAGCGTTGCGCGGCGTCGGCCTCGCGATCGCCGATCGAATCGCGCCGATCAAACGACGATTGATGCGACACGCGGCGGGGCGCTGATTCGTTTCGCGAATCGGCTATGATGCGTCTCACTTTGGCGGAGCGCGCACCATGCCTATCTTCAGTTTGATCAGTTTACTTATTCTGATTCTTCTCGGAATTCTGGGCATCTCGTCGTGGGTGAAGAGTCGCCGGCCTACCGCGAGTCCGCAGCTGGCCAAGTTGGAACAATTCGAAGGATGGATCGGACTGGTCGGTCTGATCTGGGGCATCGTCCTGCTGCTGCAGTGGTTGCAAGTGCTGAACTATCTCAGTTACGCGTTGGGCGCGGCGATCATTGGGCTGGTTACGATTTTGATCATTATTTCGTTGTCCCTGATACTTGCGATGCCGCTGATGAAGAGTTTGTTTGGGTCTAATGGTTTTACGAATAAGTTGAGCGAGCTGGCGGGGAAGTTGGCGCCGTATAAAGTCGGACTCGGTTTCGCTTGTTTGGTGTTGGCGCTTTATACGATTGTGCTGATGGCGCAGGTTCGCGCGTTTTGACCTAGTGGCTGTCATTCCAGCGGAAGCTGGAATCTTGCCTTTGCTCTGAGGCTCGTCATTCCGGCGAAGGCCGGAATCTAGTGACTTTGCTTTTTTTCCTCGCTGTATTAAAGCGCTGGAGCTTTCACTCGCTGCGCGAGCGAGTCACTTTCTTTGCTGGTGCAAAGAAAGTAACCAAAGAAACACCTTTTTGTTCACGTACGGC
>OLMB01000250.1_pt1 | contig 13169 bp, 15 predicted proteins | sample 1604691 | NCBI WGS metagenome assembly OLMB01 (sample SAMEA104055722, study PRJEB20765) | soil metagenome | isolation source: soil
AAGATTGTCGAGGACCTCTTGCCTGAGGGCATGAGATGAATCGCTATCAAGCGACTTCTGCCTTCGTACTAAACGATCAAGAGAGGGTGATTCAGTAGATTACGACGTTATGCGCCACCCGCTGGGGTGGGGATACGCGATCGCGGCGTTCGACATCAAGATTCTCTTTGGCAAGCAAGTTGGGGTGAACATGGGCGATCGCAGCTACCCGAAATTTTCTTGCCAAGCGTTGAAAGCGGAAACAGTGCATCTGTTCTGCGAAACCCGAGTCGTCGGTGCGATGTGCCGAGCGCATGATCGATGGCAATCAATCACGCCCGCGCACCATGCCCATCAACTTGCGAATGCTTCTACCCGGTCAATAGTTTTTGACTCGAGGGTAGTCGCGCGCAGGAAGCGCGCGGTCCGCAGCCAGCATCAGGGACGTGCTGTCTGCGGACAACAGCCTGCGCGAACTACAAAGGTGTTTTTTGGTGACTTTTTGTCGCCGGACAAAAAGTTACCCGCTGCCAACGGCAGCGGAAGCCCTTACCAAAAAATCAACGAGCAAACCGATAATGGGCCACGATCCATTCATTCCCCCCGTCATACCCAAACAACTCCGCACACGCCATCCAAAACATCCGCCAGCGCTGATTCCAAACCAGCGCATCATCGCCATACGCTTGTTTCAAAACATATAACACTTCATCGCGATGCGAATCCTGATTCTTCAGCCACGCGTTAGCGGTTCTCTCGTAATGCGCCCCTGACAACCGCCATTGCTGCTCGATGCGTAAATCGTTCTGAAACCACAACAATGTGTCGGCAGACGGCATCAATCCACCCGTAAAAAAATAACGCCCCATCCAGTTGTCATCGCCATCGGTCTCGAACGGATACAACAGTTCGCGATGACAGAAAATGTGTACGAACAATTTTCCGCCCGGACGCAACCACGACGCGATGCGACCGAGCAACGTGTCGTAATTGCGCATGTGTTCGAACATTTCGATCGATACGACGCGATCGAATTGCGAGCAATCGAGCTGCAGCGTATTCACATCGTGAGTCATCACATTGACATTGTTCAGCCCACGCGCGCGACATTGCGATTCGATGAATTCGCGTTGCGGACGCGAGTTCGAAACGGCTGTGATTCGGCTGCCGCGAAAACGTTCGGCCATCCAAAGCGTCAGCGAACCCCAGCCACAGCCGAGTTCGAGAATGTCTTGTCCATCCGCCAGCTGCGCGCGTTCGGCGTAAAGCATGAGCATCGCTTCTTCAGCTTCATCGAGCGACTCGTTCCCTGATGAGAAAAAACAGCTCGAATATTTAAGACGCTTGCCGAGACACAACTCGAAGAAGCGGGGAGGCAATTCGTAATGTTGCGCATTCGCGGCGTCGGTATGAATCGCAAGCGGCGCAGCGCGAAGCTCGTCGACTCTGCGTTGCAAACGACGCGATGCTTCGACCACGTCGCCGGCCGATTCTTCGCGCAAGCGTTGCGCGCACATGCGACGGATGCCGAAACGAATCGCGAAATCGGGAAGTAAACCGCGCTCGGCCAAGCCGATCAGTCCGCTCGGATTCTGCGGCTCGATCTGAGCAGAATCGGAAATGATATGACTCATGCATCGGCCTTTTTGGGAAACCACGGAATCAGAACGCTCGTCTTGCGCTGATAGGCGCGATAGTTCTCGCCGCGCGAGCGAAGCGCTTGCGCTTCCGTGTACGGAACGCCGCTAACCCACATCAACGAGGCGAACATCATCACGGGGCCTATCCAGCTCAACGCCCAGATATGAAAGGGCGTTCCAACAGAAAGAAATACGTAAGCGAACCAATGAATCCACTCGAAGAAATAATTCGGATGACGTGAATAGCGCCATAAACCGACATCGCAAGTCTTGCCGTGATTGCCGGGATTTTTGCGGAACGCGGCGAGCTGCGAATCGGCGATGGATTCTCCGACGATGCTGATCGACCAGACCGAAAGCCCCACGATGCACCAGATCGATAGCGAATCGCGCACGTTTTCAGCCACCGCATAGAACGGCAGCGAGAACAGTACGATCACCACGGCTTGCGCCTGGAAAAAACCGAAGAATTTCCACTGACTGCCATGCCAATGCTCGCGCAAATATTTATAGCGTCCATCTTCCGGTTCGCTCAACACGCGAGCGAAAATATGCAGGCACAATCGCGATCCCCAAATGCCACCGAGCATCGCGACGGCCAAGCGCGGAATCAAGCCGCCGCTTCCCACCCACGCGTAAAACAGTGCGCTCGCGCCCATGCTGAGCGACCACACCGCGTCGACGATGCCGGCGTTGCGCGTGCGCAATTGAACGAGCCACGCGATCGTCATGATGAGCGCGGCCGCGATCCACACGCACAGAACGAACCATGCATTCACGAGACGGCACCTCCGAATAACGGTATATGTCCGTCGCGCTCCGTAAAGCGCCGTGCCGCCACACATAGCAATGGCGTAACGACAGCCCAGACGATAGCCAGCGCGGCGAGCGTCGCCGTCGGCGATCCTTCAAATGCAATCGCGTTCCAACCTTTGGCCGCGGCCCAATAGGCAAGCGGCGCTCCAATTGCGCCCAGTAGCGATGCCAGCGCAAGATGCAGTTTCAAGTATGCCAACGAGTGATTGAGCGTCAGCGAAAAATTGATCCACAACGCCACGATCCAGATCGGCGCGAACGTCCACTGCTCGCTGGCTGCATAACGAAGCGCGCCGCTTTGCGCGAACCCCGAATCGATGATGAATCCGACAGTCGCTGCGACGACCATCAAATACAGATCGGCACGCGGCCGCTCCGACAACCACAGTTGAACGATCGCAAACGCCGTAACCGCCGCCGGCCCCGCCCACCAATCGTCCCGTGCCGCGCCGATCACGGCGATCGCCCACGCGGTTTGGTACAAAATGATATTTATCCACTTTTTCACGCGTATATTCCCGTGATCTCGGGATATTGCGCACGGCGACAGCCAGGCTTGGTCAACAACATTTGCACGTCGCCGGTAGAACGCTCGCGAAAACCGCTCTCGCAATACGCGAGATAGAAATCCCACATGCGCACGAAACGTTCGTCGTAACCCAGCGCGCGGATTTCCGCGATGTGCCGATGAAAACGCTCGCGCCACGCAGCCAACGTAAGCGCGTAACTTGGCCCGATGTCTTCGCAGTTGAACAATTTCAGATCGCTCGATTGCGCGATGGCGCCGAGCATCGCGCTGATCGAAGGAATGAAACTTCCCGGAAAAATGTAGCGTTTGATGAAATCGACGGCGCGCAAGGCTTGCTCGTATCGATGGTCCTCGATCGTGATCGCCTGAATCAACGCCGCGCCATCGTCTTTCAGCAATGTCCCGACCTTCGAGAAGTATTCGTGCAAATATTGATGACCGATCGCTTCGATCATTTCGATCGACACGAGCTTGTCGAATTTTCCGGAGAGATCGCGATAATCGTCGAGCCGCACCGAAACGCGGTCGTTCAATCCGGCTGCTTGTACGCGCGCGGTGGCGAGATCGTATTGTTCGCGCGAGATCGTCGTCGTCGTGACATGACATCCGTAATTTTTCGCGGCATGGATGGCAAAACCGCCCCAACCCGTGCCGATTTCGATGACGCGATCGTGCGGCCCCAACGCTAGTTTTTGGCAGATGCGATCGAGTTTTCTCGTCGATGCGACCTCGAGTGATTCGTCTTCTTTTGCATAGATCGCCGACGAATACATTAAATTTTTGTCGAGAAAAAACTTGAAAAAGTCATTGCCAAGATCATAGTGGGCGGCGACATTTTTCTGGCTGCCGCTACGCGTGTTTCTGTGCAGCGCATGCCATGCGCGCATGAATATTCCAGCGATGCGCGCGAATCCTTGCTCCATCGCATCCAGCAAATCGCGATTGCGCACGAGCATGCGCATCAAGTCGACGAGGTTGTCGCTGTGCCACGTGCCGTCCATGAACGCCTCGCCCGCGCCCACACTGCCGTTTACGGCGACCTGACGATAAAATGCGGCATCGTATACTTCTACCGTCGCGTGAAGCGTGTCGTTTGGATTGCGCGCAGATTCGCCCAGCACGCTTTCGCCCAACGCATCGACAATGCGAAGTTGGCTATCGCGCAAACCGTTCATCTGCTGCAGCAAACGGGTGCGCAAACTCTTGTCGAGCGCGCTATAGCCGTCGCTCGTCGCGAGCTGCAGAGTTCGGACTGATTCATTCCCCATGGTTCAATTCGCCTTGGATTTCGGGTGATCGTAAACGGGGTTACGTCTAAGAAAGATCAAGAAGGCCTGCCAATGAATGGCGGCGACGACACGTGCCGTCATCGCGGGATAGCGCAAAAGCGCCCGCGCCAGCGTTGCGCCACTCAATTCGCGTCGTTCCATCACTAATGTTGCGTCGAATTGGCGGGATTTGCCGTCCAAGACGTCCATGTGCACGCGCAGTGAATTGTCCGGAGCGACAAAACGCCATGCATAGTCGCGTTCCATCGGAAGGAAAGGCGATACGTGAAAACGCTTGCCGAAGGTCCAACGCATGGCACTGCCATGTCGATCGCAGTCGGCGGCGGGAAGAACGTAGCTGTGTTTTTCCTTCCATGGCGTGTTGGTGATTTCGGCGACGATGCAGTCGAGCGTTGAACCATCCGCCTCGTAGCAGTAATAAAACGTCACAGGATTGAAGCAGTGACCGAATGTGCGCAAGTGCGCGAGCATGCGAATCGGACCGGCCGGCGCGTGGCCGCGCACATCACTAACGCGCGCGCGAACGGCTTTATCGAGAGATACTGCCGGATCGCCCAGATAGTCGCTGCGACGAAACTCAACGACGTTCTTTCGATTCGCCGACCACAACAAGCGGCCGTCGAAAACATGATCGGTCTCGGCGAGATCGAGATACATCATGTACATGCGATAGCGAAACGAATGCGCGTGTGGCGCGAAGCGACGATGTCTCACCCAGCCTTCATAAATGCAACTGTTGACGATCGCGTTCACGGCCAGCGCACGCCAAGTCCATTGGCGACGTCGACGGCGCTGCGCATGCCGTCTTCATGGAATCCCCAACCCCAATAAGCGCCGGCGAACCAGGTGCGGTTGATTCCTTGAATTTCGTGCTTGCACGCTTGCGCGGCGACGCTCGCATGCGAATACACAGGATGGTGATAACGCAGGCGCTTGAGAATTTTCTTCGGATCGATGTGCGCCGTTCGATTGAGTGTGACAACGATCGGCTCGCGCGCATTCAGCGATTGCAGAAGATTCATGCAATAGCTGACGGTGCACTGTTCGCTGTCATCGGCGGGAATGATGGCGTTCCATGCCGCCCATGCTTTTCGACGGCGCGGAAGCAGACTCGCATCGGTATGCAACACGGTGTCATTTTCTTGATATTTCATCGCGCCGAGAACATCGCGTTCTTTTGCGCTCGCGTCGCTCAACAAATCGATCGCCTGATCACTATGGCACGCCATGACGACATGATCAAAACGCTCCACGCCAGCGGTCGTTTCGATCTTTACGTCGCTTTGTCCACGCATGACACGCGTCACGGCAGCTCCGAGGCGTTCCTTGACGCGCCAGCCAGTTCGCATGGCGCGCACGTACGTTTGCGAACCGCCTTTCACCACGCGCCATTGCGGTCTTGCGTCGGCTTGCATCATTCGGTGGTTCGACATGAACTGCACGAGATATTTTGCGGGAAATTTCAGAATCTCGACGGCGGGCGAGGACCACAGCGCACTCGCCATCGGCACGATGTGATCATCGCGAAAAGCACCGCCGTAACGATGCTCTACCAAATAATCGCCGAGTGTCGGTCCGTCTGCATCGCTTTCGAGCAATGCTGGCGCCTCGCGATAGAAACGCAAAATATCGCGCACCATGCCGAGAAATCGCGGCGAAACGAGGTTGCGGCGCTGACAAAATAAACCGTTCAAACTTGTCGCGTTGTATTCGAGCCCGCTGCGTTCGTTCTTCACTGCGAAACTCATTGTCGTCGGTTGCGATTCGATGCCAAGCTCCTCGAACATCGCATTCAACAGCGGATACTGCGGCGGATTGAAGACGATGAAGCCGGTATCGACGGCGAATCGTTCGCCGCCGACTTCCACGTCGTGCGTATGCGTATGGCCACCGAAATAGTCATTGCGTTCGTAAAGGGTTACGTCGTGCTCGCGCGACAACAACCACGCGCTGGCCAATCCTGCAATGCCCGAACCCACGACGGCGATGCGCATTTCACAGACGCCGCCGCAGTTTTGCCGGAACCGGTTTGAGATCCCACACCAAGCCGCACAGCGCCATCGCGCGCAGAACGTAATAGGTCAGATCGATTTCCCACCAGCGAAAACCTTGTCGAGCCGATCCAGGAAAATGATGATGATTGTTATGCCAGCCTTCCCCAAACGTGATGATGGCGAGCAACCAGTTATTGCGGCTATCGTCCTTTGTGTCGTATCGGCGTGATCCGAAGCGATGCGCTAGCGAATTGATAGTTACCGTCGCGTGCAGCAGAACGACGGTCGAGATAAAGAATCCCCAGATCAGCATTTGCCCGCCGCTTGTTCCAAGCGATGGATGTGCGCGCTGCAACCAGAAGCCCAGGAAGTAAAGACCTACCGCGAAAACGATCGGCACGAGGACGTCGAATCGATCCAGCCAGCGCAATTCAGCGTAGCGATTCAGATCGGTGATGACGCCACGATCGGTTTGGAATCCTCGACGCGTAAGAAACCAGCCGACATGACTGCGCCAAAACCCATGCTGCGCCGGCGAGTGCAGATCGCGCTCGGTATCTGCGTGCCGATGATGATTGCGATGATGCGAAGCCCACCACAATGGCCCGCGCTGCACACAACTGGCGCCGATGGCAGCGAAAATGAATTGGGTGACGCGCGATGTCTTGAACGCCTTGTGCGAAAAGTAGCGGTGATAGAACGCGGTGATCGCGAACATGCGCACTACATAAAGAACGCCGGCGACGATCAGCGCAATCGGCGAAACGCCAGCCCAAATCACGCCGAGACATACGACGTGCATGGCGATGAACGGCACTACGCGCAGCCAGTCGATGTCGTCGGCGGAGTCGCTGTCGGCGTCAGCCGTGGACGCGTCGAACCAGCGCATGATTGCCGGCCACCCGTTTTTGCGCGTCATCGATGTCATCGGTCCGAATTCATTCGTGGCTTATCCGCCCCAGTTGCACGAGAGTTTCGTCGCGGCACGGTGATGAATCGGTGAACGGCCGCGTATGCCGTTCACCGATCTATACGTTGACGATCACCTCACTCTTTACCGAATTGGCGATGAAGCACGCGGCGTGCGCACGCTCCTGCAATGTCTTGTATTCCTCAACGGACGGCCGCTTGTCGCCGGAAAAAACGACCTTCGGCGACAAGGCGACTTTGGTCACCACCATCTTTCCCTCGGCATTTTTTGAGAGCGTAGCGACGGCGCTGTCATGGTAGGAATCGACGATGTAGCTGCGATTGGCGGCAACGGCTAGAAAGGTGAGCATGTGGCACGAAGACAAAGCCGACAAAAACAATTGTTCCGGATCGGCCACCGAATCGTCGCCACCGAAGGCGGGCGATGGCGAGACTTTGATTGTTTGCGTATCCGAGAATTTGATTTCGTGTGTCGACGAATAATTGCCGCGTTCGAACGGCCCACTCTTGCGCAACCACTCAAGCTCGATGCGATGATCCGACATAAACGCCCCCTTTTTTGACGCCGGCGCCGCGATGCGGCAACGTGCGCGAATGAGTCTGAAGCGTAACCCATCGCCGCCGCGCCGTCATCGCGCAAACGACCAACTGCCGCGTCATGGTTTGGCGCGCGTCATGAGCAAGCTCGGCGTCTGTTCGCGCACCCAGGCGATCGATTTCATCCGCGCCGGTCGCGTGCGTGTGGACGGACGTATTGTGCGCAATCCGGAGACGCCGGTCGACGCGCGCAACGCGACCGTGACGCTCGACGGCGCACCGCTACGCGAACTTGAAAAAGTATACGTTGCGCTGAACAAACCGCGCGGCTACGTCACGACGGCGAAGGACGAACGCGATCGCTCGACCGTCTACGATCTGCTGCGCGAAAACGGTTTTCCCGCGGATCGTTGGATCGCACCGGTAGGACGACTCGACAAGGCCAGCGAAGGCCTTCTCCTGTTGACCAACGATACGGTGTGGTCGGCACGATTGGCTGATCCGGCATCGCATGTCGAAAAAACTTACCACGTGCAAATCGACGCGATCCCGGACGCTGCATTGTTATCGCGCTTGAGCGATGGCGTCGAAGTCGACGGTGAGACAATGCATTTCAAATCGGTCAGCGAACTGCGTCGCGGCGACAAAAACGCGTGGCTAGAGGTCGTGTTGGACGAGGGACGCAACCGTCAGATCCGACGAATGCTTGCGGCATGCGATATCAAGGTGCTGCGACTGATTCGCGTGGCAATAGGATCGCTGCTACTGGGGTCGCTGGCGAAAGGCGCGTGGCGCGAATTGACACGCGTGGAAATCGAACAACTCGACGCGTCGAAAATCTAGACGATCACGTCACGGAACAAGCGCGCAAAATTTCCGCCAAGAATCTTTTCGATGCGCGCGTCCGGATAGCCTTTTTGCGATAACAACACGGCGATTCGTTCGAAACGTAGCGGCATATTGAGATCGGGCGCAAACGTGAATGAATCCGGTCGTTCACCCGGCGCCGAAATACCGCGTTTCTGGCGCTCGGCGATTTCGTCGGCGAACGCCTTTTTGTATTCGGGCGTGATCTTGATCGACGACGTGCTTCCATCGGTGCCGATGCCGACATGATCCTCGCCGCACACGTTCACGGCGTGATCAATGTGCTTGATTACGTCGTCCGCCATGACCTGACCCGATGTGCGCAGGTACGGCATGATGTAGATGCCGATCACCCCGCCGCGGTCGGCGAGCAATTTCAATTCTTCGTCGCGCTTGTTGCGCGGCATGTCGGCGATCGCGGTGCAGCCGGAATGCGTAATTGCGACTGGACGTTTAGATGTCTCGATACCCTCGCGCGTCGTACGCTGTCCGCAATGGCTCAGATCCACCAGCGATCCGCGCTCGTTCATTTTCGCGATCATCTGCTGACCCAGCAGGCTAAGTCCGGCATTGCCGGGCTCGAGGCATCCGTCACCCATTAGATTGCGGCGGTTGTACGTCAATTGAATGATGCGAACACCGAAATCGTGAAACAGATCGAACCGGTCCAGATTTTCACCGTACATCGTGGTGTCCTGGAATCCATACATGATGCCGATGCGGTTCGTGCGCTTGGCTTCATCGATCTGCGCGCCGTGCGTGACCTTCATCAGCAGATCCGGACGACTCGCGATTTCCCGGTCCCAGTAAGCAATGTTATCGATCGTCTGGTTGTAGTCGTTCGCATAACTGCCCACCGTGCCGACGGTGTAGTTGACGAGCGTCATCCCCGACTTTTTCGCTTCGGTCAGTTCTTCGCTCGTCAGCGTAGGGTGATCCGGCCCGCGGCCGCCGTTGCCGACAGCGCCGCAAGCGTCGACGACAAGTGCATCTCGATAGCGCGACCACGTGGGCTCGGCGGCGGCTGCGGCGATTGCGCTCGAAAGTGCGGATGCTCCGGTGAATGCGATAGTGGACATGAGAAATTCTCGACGTTGCATGGATACCTCAGAATCGCAGCGACAGACAGGTCAGCGAACCGTCCATCTTGCGAAATTCCGACATATTCAGGGGAAGCATAGGGTGTCCCGATTTACGTACTGCTGCGGCTACTTCAGGGAATCCGTCGGCGAGAATTACATAGTCGTTGATGCGAAGTAAATTCGCAGCATAACTTTCCGCCGGCGCCACTCGAATGACGTCGTAATCCGAGAAAGCCGGATGTTCGGCGACTTCTTCCATCGCGACGATTCGACGCTCGCCCAGATACGTCATTCCGGTTTTCAAATGCAAAACGGTCGACGAATTTCGGATGTCTAGAATGCTAGACGTAAAGCCTTCCGAACCAAGAATCTCCCGCAATTGACGCGCGCCGTCCGGGTTTGTGCGTTCGGACAAACCAATAAAAAAATGATCGTCGGCCTGACAAATATCGCCGCCGTCGACAGTTCCTGGCGCTTCGATGCGCGCAACACGCGAATAAAACGGCGTAAGCGCTCTCGCAATTCCCGCCACTTCGCCGTTCCGACTCGGCGCGCCGGGATTGGTGAGGACGGCGAGATTTTCGGTGAGGACGGCGGGGTCCTCGACAAACGTCGAATCGGGAAAATTGTCGTCGGCATCGAGGTAGGTCAACGTCAATCCACAGCGCTGCAAGGCGGCGCAGTAGGCAGCGTGTTGACGCAATGCCTCAGCCAGATTCGGCTTTCCGAAGGTCGCGCTCGTCAAGCCGTTTGCGAATGTCGCGCATGGCGGCCGCACGATCGCGCGGGTGAATTTCATCATCCGATCCCAGTTTCAGGCATTGTTCGTTTATACCTTACTTGGGCGACCATGGCATTGGTTATGGCACGGTCGCTGTGCACGGGCTCAGATTTGCGGCACACTTTCGCGTTGGGCACTCGGGGAGCGCGCGATGATCTTGGGAATGACGACGTTTACGTTTGTGCACGTAGTGCTGAGCCTCATCGGAATCGCTACTGGGTTTTTCGTCCTGTTCGGCATGTTCAAATCGAAACGAATGCCGGGTATGACCGCACTTTTTCTTCTCACCACGATCGCGACCAGCGCGACCGGTTTCGGTTTCCCGTTCGATCACCTGCTGCCGTCGCATAAAGTCGGCATCATTTCTCTCGTCATCCTGGCCGTCGCGCTGCTGGCACTGTACGGTCGGAATTTGTCCGGTCGATGGCGTGGCGTTTATGTCGTGACGGCCGTGATGGCGCTGTACCTCAACGTCTTCGTTTTAGTGGCGCAGCTTTTCCAGAAAGTCGCGCCATTGCGCGCACTGGCACCGACGGGCGCGGAGCCGCCTTTCTTCATCGCGCAAGGCGTGGTGCTTTTGGTTTTCATCGTCCTTGGCACGATGGCGTTCAAGCGATTCCGGCCGGCCAGATCATTGTTTTCATAAGCGACGCAGTGCCAGGCTCTTGGCTGCCTAGCGCCAACCGATAGAGACGTCGGCGATCTCGAATTCCCAATCGCGCTCCAAGTTCGCGTCGCTGAACGCGTGACAGATCCACCACCCGCCGAGTCCGGCCGGAATGTTCGGCGATCGGTCGATTATGGAATGGTTTCCGATCGACGAGCCGTTGTCGTCGCGAATTTCGTAGAACGTATGGCCGTCCGCCGACGCGCCGAATTGGAGCGAGTACCAAATCGCGTCGCGCAGCCGCCCGCTTCCCGTTCCTGCCAGCAGCGCATTGCCGTTTGAATAAAACGATTCGACTTGAACGACGGGAAATTCTGGACATCCGTTCGGCGCGCCGGAAACGTTGCCGATGATGATGCCGCGTCCCGTCAACACCGCGCTGTTCGCGACGATCGGATTCGGCTTGCGCCATTGACCCATCAATCCAAGCGCGAGATGGGATTCCGGCTCCGCCTCGAACAATCCGCGCGAACGAAATCGCAAACGCATGGTTTGTTCGCGCGCTCCGGCCGGCGCCTGCGCATCGGGAATACCGATTGCGTCGACGCCCGCGATCCCTGAACCCGGCGTCGTCGCGGACGCACCGCAAACCAGTCCCGACGAATGTCGAAGTTGCGCGAGGCCGTTGCTTCGGAAAAACGTCCAGTCGCCGAACTGCGTCCAGGATATATCGTCCATCGCGTTACGCTTTGATCGCGCCGAGTTTGCGTCCGACCTTCACGAACGCGTTGACGGCGCGATCGATTTGCTCGTGCGAATGCGCCGCGCTCATTTGCGTACGAATGCGCGCTTGATCTTTCGGCACGACGGGGAAAAAGAAACCGACCACATAAATGCCTTCGGCCAGCAATTCCTTGGCGAACTGCTGCGCCAGCTTGGCGTCGTACAACATCACCGGCGCGATGGGGTGCGTGCCCGGCCGTATGTCGAAGCCGGCGTCCGTCATGTGCTTGCGGAAATACAGTGCGTTGTCGTTCACCTTGTCGCGCAGCGCGGTGCTCGACGACAGCATCTCGAACACTTTGATCGACGCGGCGACGAGCGGTGGCGGCAGCGTGTTCGAAAACAAATACGGGCGCGAACGCTGACGCAGCAAATCTATGATTTCCTTACGACCGGTCGTGAAACCGCCGGAACCGCCGCCGAGTGCCTTGCCGAGTGTAGAAGTGAAAATATCCACTTTGTTCATGACGCCGTGAAGTTCCGCCGAACCACGACCCGTCGGCCCGACGAAACCCGTCGCGTGCGAATCGTCGACCATCAGCAACGCGCCGTATTTTTCCTTCAGCTTGACGATTTCGTCGAGCTTCGCGATGAAACCGTCCATTGAAAAAACGCCATCGGTCGCAATCAATCGTGTGCGCTTTCCTTTCGTTTCCTGCAAATGCTTTTCCAGCTCGGCCATATCGCCGTTCGCGTAGCGTCGGCGCTCGGCCTTGCACAGGCGAATGCCGTCGATGATCGACGCATGATTCAGCGCATCGGAAATGACCGCGTCTTCCTCACCGAGGATCGTTTCGAACAAGCCGCCGTTGGCGTCGAAACAACTTGTATACAAAATCGCATCGTCGGTGCCGAAGAATTTCGCGATCGTCGCTTCGAGTTGTTTGTGCAGATCCTGTGTTCCGCAAATGAATCTCACGGAAGCGAGACCGAAGCCGTGCGTATCGAGCGCATCCTTCGCGGCTTTGATGATGTCGGGATGATCGGCGAGGCCGAGATAATTGTTCGCGCAGAAGTTCAGTACATGCTTGCCGTCGGTCGTGCTGATCTCCGCCGACTGCGGCGAGGTGATCACGCGTTCGGTTTTGTACAAACCTTGTTCGCGAATCGAAGTGAGCTCGCCGGCGAGGCGATCTTGTGCGGCGTAAGTCATGGCGCTTTCCCCGAGAGGTCGAACAGCTATTTTAGCGCGCGTCGTTAGCCGATTTTCTCAACACGATCGAGTGCGGGTTTCAGAATGAAGCGGCGGCGCCCCCGTTGAAATCGGTCATCTGCGCGTAAGTGGGCGCGCCATCGAAAGGCGCGTGCACGATGATGTTCCAGCCGCGTTCGGTG
>OLMB01000257.1_pt1 | contig 13143 bp, 11 predicted proteins | sample 1604691 | NCBI WGS metagenome assembly OLMB01 (sample SAMEA104055722, study PRJEB20765) | soil metagenome | isolation source: soil
GTTGCAACGAAATGGTGTTCTTTTCAGGTGTTTCTTGGTTACTTCTTTGCACCAGCAAAGAAGTGACTCGCTCGCTTGCGAGCGAAAGCTCTTAATCCGGAACCACCAAAAAAAATCAGCGCGACAACCGCAACAAATGAAGCGAAACCCCGTTGCTATCCAACCCATCCATCCGCGACAACGCAACCGAATCAAACGCCCCATTCAACGTCCCGTTGGCTTGACGCAGGCTGCATGACGACGGCGGCCACTCCGGTTGTGACGACTCGCGCGTGCATGAAAGAACGGTGCTGCCCGCCGTATCGCTCAACTCGAAATGCTGTGTATCGACGGCACGATACTGCGTGAGATGCAACCGTTGCGGCGTCGTTTCTTCGCCGTCGCCAACGAGAACCCAGTCGCCTTGCCAAGCCTGACCATCGCGTGTTTCGGAAAGCGGCAGGCGAACGATATCGAGCGCCTGAACTTGCAATGTCGAATCATCGGCGCTGCCGCGCTCGCGACCCAGCCACGCCAGCGCATGCGCGCCGGATTCGAATTGCACATCCAGCGTAAGCATCGAATCGCCGTGAGCCGTCGATGCGGATTCATTGAATGGATCCGTGCCGCCAACGATGTGAATCAGCGGCACGTGCGCTATGTGTCCATTGAACGCCGCCGCGCCGAAATACCACACGGGTTGTCCGATGGTGTCGTAACTCATCAGTGCGACGCTGAGCTGTCCATCTTGCGATTCGATGCTGAGCACCGTGCGGTTCGTCGACGTATCGCCGTTGTTCGACGTAAACCAGAATCCCGATTCGGGAACGATGGACGCCGCATCAGGCGAGCTGTGGTCGAGCAGCGTGAATGCGCGCAGCTTCGGCGAAGAATTCGCACCGTCCGCCGCATAAAAACTCACGTGATAGATGCCGGGATCAAGCGCCGTCTTGTCGACCGCCAGCGCGGGATTCACTTCGATCGAGAAGGGCGCCGCCTTGCGATCGCAAAGTGTCAGGTCCGAACCTGCGTCGATGCGCAGATCGGTTCCGTCCAGCGTCACGTTTTTCAGCGAGGGCGGACATTGCGTAGGCCACTGTCCGTTGACAGTCAATGTCGACGCGTTTTCCTGAATTGCGTAAGGACTTGTTCCGTCGGCGAAGGCGAGTGCGGACACGATCAAACCCAGCGGCAATATCGCCAGCGATCTGCGTATCCACGATGGCCTGACCCCAAACCTCATCGCAACGTTATCGGTTCCTTGTTCGAGCGCGAAGTATACAGGATAATGCGCGCCCTTCTGCGGTTTCGGACGGTGCTCCCTGCGTTGTCGCCATGCCGTCCGGACGTTGTCCGAATCCCAATTCTTAATTTGGTTTAACGTTTTATGAGCAAGACAATCGCGGTGATTCGCGGCGACGGTATCGGCCCCGAAATCATGCACGCCACCTTGCGCGTGCTTGACGAACTCAAGGCCGGTCTCCAGTTCGATTTCGTCGAAGCCGGCATGGCGGCGTTGGAAAAATTCGGCGAGTTGTTGCCGGCGGCGACGCTTGAGAGCATCGCGCATCATCGCGTCGCGCTGAAGAGTCCATTGACGACGCCGGTCGGTGGCGGGTTTTCGTCGTTGAACGTTGAACTGCGCCGTCGTTTCGATCTCTACGCGAACGTGCGTCCGGCGCTGACGATTCCCGGCACGAAGGCGCGGTACGATGGAATCGACATCATCACCGTGCGCGAAAACACCGAAGGCGCGTACGGATCGGAAGGCCAGACGTTGTCCGCCGATGGCGAGACGGCGCTGTCGCAGATTCGTGTCACGCGTCGCGGTTCGGAGCGCATCGTGCGTTACGCGTTCGATCTCGCGCAGCGTGCGGGACGTAAGAAAATCACTGTCGTTCACAAAGCCAACATCATGAAGACCACGTCGGGATTGTTCCTGAATGTGGCACGCGACGTTGCGAAGAATTATCCGAGCATCGTTTGCAACGAAATGATCGTCGACAACTGTTGCATGCAGCTCGTGATGAATCCGCAACAGTTCGATGTGATCGTCACGACGAATCTGTTCGGCGACATAATTTCCGATTTGTGCGCGGGGCTCGTCGGTGGTCTCGGGCTCGCGCCGGGGGCGAACATCGGGACGGAGGCGGCGATCTTTGAAGCCGTGCACGGTTCCGCGCCGGACATCGCGGGCAAAGGCATCGCTAATCCATGCGCGTTGCTACTCGCGGCATGTCAGATGCTCGATCACTTGAGCATGAACGACGACGCTCAGCGAGTGCGCAAAGCGATTCGCGATACGTTGGCAGCGAAGGATCGCGTAACAGCCGATCTCGGAGGAAACGGATCGACCGAGACATTTGCCGACGCGCTGGTCGAACGTCTGCGCAAGTCCTGATATCGCATCGTCGCTACAATGCGGCGATGACGATGCTGCAATGCTCGCGTAATTTTTTCGCTGTAACGATCGCACTGTCGCTGAGTGCATGCTCGACTGTCGGCTACTACGCGCATCTCGCGCACGGCGAATATGCATTGATGCACGCGCGAAAACCCATCGACGATGTGATCGCCGATCCGAAAACCGATCCGGCGCTCAGATCGAAATTGGTATTGGCCGAACAAGCGCGCGCGTTCGCGTCCGATCATCTTCAACTGCCCCGAAATCGAAGTTACACACGCTACGCCGATTTGCATCGTTCGTACGCGACATGGAATGTCTTCGCGACGGAAGAATTTTCCGTCGATGCGCTGAAACACTGTTTTCCGTTGATCGGCTGCATCGGATATCGCGGTTACTACGATCGCGATCGTGCCGACCAAGAGGCGGTACAGCTGCAGAAGCAAGGTTACGAAACTTATATCGGCGGTTCGACGGCGTATTCCACGCTGGGCTGGTTCGCCGACCCAATTCTCAACACGATGCTTCGTTGGGGCGACGACGAACTTATCGGCACGATCTTCCACGAACTCACGCATCAGAAGATTTATATCAAGGACGATACGGAATTCAATGAATCGCTCGCGATGTTCGTGCAGCAGGAAGGGCTGCAGCAATGGCGGGAATTACACGGATTGGCTCGCGCGGACGTTATCGAACTGCAACATGACGAACAATTCACCGCACTCATTCTGCAAACGCGCGAGCGTTTGAAAACGTTGTATGCATCGAATGAATCGAAAGACGCGATGCGCCAACAGAAGCGAGAGGAAATAGATCAGTTACGCAGCAATTATTTCAGATTGCGCGACAACGATTGGCACGGCGACGGTAGTTACGACACGTGGATAAATTCGGACATCAACAACGCCAAACTCGCGCCGTTCGGGCTCTACAATACGTGGGTTTCCGCGTTCGCGGCATTGTATAAAAGACAAAACGACGACTGGTCGAAATTCTTCGACGCAGCCGCCGCCATCGGGAAACTTAACGCAGACGCGCGCAAAGGCGCGCTGCGCGAACTAGCGAATGATCAAGGTTTGCTGAACAAATAAAGCCAGCGATCTGTCTTGCCCAACGCCGGACCTTTGTAAGAAATCTGATCGCGTTTGTCGTCGGCGCGGCGGAAAATATCGCTGCTTTTCACGAATTTGAATCCGTGCGCTTCAAAATCTTTGCGCGCGAATTCCTCGTCGATGCGATGAAGCGTTCCCGCATCGGCACTGCCCGTGCCCGCTTTCGCCGAATGATCTTCGACGACGATCACGCCGCCCGGTTTCAGCGCATGCTGTAGTTGATCGAGCACGGTGCTCACGTCGATCTTGTTCCAGCCTTCTTTCGGCGAAACCCAGTACAGATCGTGATATGCCTTGATGAGAAAGATCGCGTCGAGCGAATTGTCCTTGAATCCCATATGGTCAGTATCGACAACCATGTGCTCGACATTGCCGAGATGATGTTTATTGATTCGATCTTTCCATTTGCCTTCCGAGAATGCGTCATAGCCCGCGTTGTTGATGAGCAGCACGTGTCCTTGATCGCCGACGACGTAGCTGATCAATTGGCTGTAATAGCCCTCCGCCGCCATGAAATCAGCGACCGTCATACCGGGCTTGATGCCAGAAAAACGCAACACGTCGGAGGGTCGGTCGAGGTTGTCGCGCTTGATATCGGCCTCGCTTCGACCGGCGTGCCTGACGGCGCTGTCATAAACATCGACCGCGAATGCCGATGTCGCGAACAGCAATCCGGCGAAGAAAATTCCAATCTTTACGCGCATGTCGATCTCCTGATTTATCAATCTGCATCGTAAGCGAACGATGCGCGATTGCGCATGCCGGAAGTCGTAGCAGCGCAATTTCGGTCACATGGAAACGACGCGACGTTTCAGATTTTTACGCCGGCCATAACCACATAAACGTCGCACCGACTATGACCGCGTAGATCAAACCATCGACGATGTACTTGAAGCTGGACCGCCACGGATGCGACCACCAAATGGCATCCGGGATCGGTCCCATCGCGTGACCGAGAAAAGCCGCCAACGCGAGAACGTGAAACACGTGCGCCGACGGTGCGCCCGCGGCGATCGTATGTGCCGCGAGCAGCGCACTCAAAAACGAGATGAGGAGACAGAACACAAACCACTGCATCAGCGATTTGCCCATGTTCATCGCCGCGCCGGGTTTCAATGCGATCATCGCCAGCGGACCTTCCGCAAATTTCTGCACCATCTCCGGCGATTTCATTTTTTCCGGCGTGCAGTGCGGAACTGCGTAAATTCCACCGCCGCTCATGCCTTTGCGCAACGCGGCGCGAACTTCGTCCTCGTTTGAGAATCCACGATAGTCGGGCAGATGCCAGAACTTCAATACCATGTTCAACAAACTGCTCGCGAAGAATACGAATAGTGCAGACAAGACGATCGGCAGCCAGAGTTGCATGAGCGAAACCATGATCGAACCTCCCAAGGTGAACTTTTTTGCGACGCCGCGAGTCTACTCCGGCCGTACAGGGCTTACACCAATTTACGCGACGCGTATTGTCTGGTCGCGCGCCGAGGCGTAGTGTCAGTTTGGAGAGGAAGAGCGTATGCGACGACATCTGGCGTTTCTGTCGATTGCCTTGTTGGCAACCGCACCGGCGTTCGCGCAGACCACACTGCCGAAGGTCGATGTCACTGCGCCTTACACGCAGCTGCACGGCGGCTACGTCGTCTCGTCAAACTTCACTGTCGATCCGAAGATGTCCGCGGTTGTGTATCCACTCGAGGCTTTCCAGAAAGACGACATCGTTTATGTGAAGACACAAAACATGAAAGACGACGAATATTTCGTCTTGCAAGAATGCTCGACACTCGACTGCACGATGGGCCATATCCTGCGCGTCTGGAGCAAGAACGGCGCGCTCGGCACCACGTATCACGATTTATATCGGGTGCCGATTCCTCACGAAGGAAAATTCTTCATGTGGATGCAACGTTTCCCTGCCTATGGCGGCCTCGGCGCATTCACTGGATACGAGAGCTTCAGCCCACCGCTCGTCTTGAATCCGACCGGAACCGGCGAACAATTTCAGGCCACGAATGTGCAAGCGGCGCAGGAAAAGGGGCCGGAAAAAGTCGTCAACACCGAACACGACGGCATGGATTACTCGATCCGCTATGAAAGCGGCACGGTCGTTTTTGTGCAGCGGATGCATGCGGCGGAGTAATTGAAGCCATTGAGAATGCGAGCAGTTTGTCCTGAAGTTGTCCGGATACTGTCTCGTTGACACCCCATCGCAGCGCTATCTTGTAAGCGAACCGGCAATTGTCGGTGCAGCGAGCGAGGGCGGCGTATGAAATGGGTTGCATTCTTCGTGATCATGAGCGCGACGATGTCGGTCTCCGCGCAAAATCTGGTGCAGAATCCCGACTTCGATACCGACGCGGCCGGTTGGGATCTGTCGACATTCTCGGCTTGGAGCAATAGGGTCGATCACGGCGATTCGCCATTCTCTGGCGCGCTGCAAATCACCACGCGCGATCGTGACTTCGCCTCGCAATGCGTCGAGCTAAGCGGCCTTACAAAATACGCAATTTCGCTGTGGGTCGAAAAAGACCCTCAGCCGGGCATTTCTCCGTGTGCCAGTCCCAGCCGTGGCATGCAACTCGAGTTCCATGACGTCCAGCAGTGTGGCGGTACCGTCACGTCGTTGTTCGAATCGGCGGAACCCCGGCCTGAGCCCGACGGATGGCAGCACATCGTCGCTGTTTTTACAACGGACGAAACGACACTTGCTCACGCTCTCCGGCGAGTGCCTAACGCAAGGTGCCGGGGTCGCGATCCATTACTTCGACGACATAATCCTGACACCCGACGAAATCTTCGAAGCGGATTTTGAATCCGACGCATCCCCAAATCCCTAGCAGTCGCCCGACCTCAATCCTCTTCGACGCGCGGCCGATACGCCTCCGCCAACTGCTTCTGCACCTGCGGCGGAACCGGATCGTAATGGCTGAACTCGATGGCGTAGCGACCTTTTCCGCCCGTCATCGCTTTGAGCTCGATTTGGTAATCCGTCACTTCGGACAACGGCACTTGAGCCTTGACGACCAACTCGCCGCCGCGCAACGAATCGGTGCCGTTGATGCGCGCACGTTTGCTGGCGAGGCCGCCCGTGACATCGCCCATGTGCGAGTCGGGAACGAACACTTCCAGGTTGACGATCGGTTCGAGCAATTGCGGTTTGGCTTTCATGATCGCGTCGATGAACGCTTTCTTGCCGGCTGTGACGAAGGCGACTTCTTTCGAATCGACGGGATGGTATTTGCCGTCGTAAACGATTACGCGCACGTCCTGCAGTTGATATCCGGCCAGCGCGCCATGATCGAGCACTTGGCGCACTCCTTTTTCGACGGCGGGAATGAATTGTCCCGGAATGGTGCCGCCTTTTACCTCATCGACAAACTCGAACCCGCCGCCGCGCTGCAACGGTTCGATGCGTAAGTATACTTCTCCAAATTGTCCGGCACCGCCGGTTTGCTTTTTGTGGCGATGATGACCTTCGGCCTTGCCGGCGACGGTTTCGCGATAGGCGATTTTCGGCGGCCGAGTTTTCACTTCGACGCCATATCGCTCCTTCATGCGCTCGAGCATCAGCTTCAGATGCAAATCCGACAATCCACGAACGACCGACTCGTTCAATTCTTTATTGTGCTCGTAGCGAAAACACGGATCTTCTTCAGCCAGTTTGTGTAGCGACTGCGCCAGTTTTTGTTCTTGACCTTTATGCGCAGGTTCGACGGCGAGGCCGAACATCGGCCGTGGGAATTCCAACGGCTTGAGATGGATCTGATCTTCGTCGTGTGAATCGTGCAGGATCGCGTCGAAGTGAACTTCTTCCACTTTAGCGATCGCAGCTATATCGCCAGGAATCGCATGGTTGATTTCCACGTGATCCTTACCTTTCAGCTTGAACAGATGCCCGACCTTGAAAGGTTTCTTGCCGTCGTCGATAAAGAGCTGCGTGTCTTTTTTTACTGTTCCCTGGTACACGCGAAATACGCTCAGCTTGCCGACGAAGGGATCGTTGACGATCTTGAACACGTCGGCGATAACGTGCTGTGCCGGATCCGCGCTAGCCACGATGGGTGTCGCGCTCGAACCCGTTCCTTTGATGAACGGCGGCGCATTGCCTTCGGTGGGATTCGGCAAGAGTTTTTCGGCGATCTGCAAAAATTCCTTCACGCCCGCACCCGTGCGTGCGGAAACGAAACAAATCGGCACGAGATGACCTTCGCGCAGACATTGCTCGAAGGCATCATGCAGTTCTTGCCCCGACAATCCTTCCTCGCCTTTGTCGAGAAAATGATCCATGACCGTTTCGTTGATCTCGACGACTTGATCGATGATCCGCTGATGGGCTTCGGCGACGCTGGAGAAATCCGAAATACCCGCCGGATTGAAGAAACAGTCGACAACGGATTTTCCATCCTGCGCAGGCAAGTTGATCGGCAGGCATTCCGGGCCGAATACATCGCGCAATTCTTCCAAGACTTTGCGCGAATTACCGCCGTCGATTTTGTTGACGACGATGATGCGCGCCAATCCGCGCGACTTCGCATGATGCATCAACCGTTGTGTTCCGAACTCGATGCCGTTGTGCGCATTGACGACGATCGCGCATGTTTCGACGGCGGCGAGCGCGGTGAGCGTCGGCCCGCGAAAATCCGCCGCGCCGGGCGTGTCGATCAAGTTGATATGGCAATCGCCGCGATCTATTGACGCTATTACAGTGTTCAACGATTGCTTGCGCTCTTTCTCCATCGGATCGTAATCCGAAACTGTCGTCCCGCGCTCGACCGACCCTTGTATTTGGATCGCACCGCCTGAGTGCAACAACGCCTCGAACAGCGTCGTCTTACCCGCGGCGGAATGGCCGGCGAGCGCGATATTTCGGATGCCTTCGGTGGTGTACGGCATAAAGTTCTCCGTGGTTCTTGCGACCGTTGGCGATCGCGAAGATCGCGAGCGAGCATTTCGGTCGCCGTTTTTGTAAAGACTTCTCCTTTCGGTGGACCTCGTCAAGGCGCGGTGCAGGAAAATAGCGCGCGCAACCGCGGAGTGCGGCTGGCCTGTCGTACTCGTTTCCGCGTCTGGCATGCGCCGACGCCGTGGAAATCTGCCACGTCACTCGACGATTGATCGACGCCCAAGAAAAAACCGTTCGTCGCGATGACGAACGGTTTTGGTTTTCAGAGCGAGTTGGCGATCAGTGACCGTGATCGTCGTCTTTGTGCTCAGGCTCTTTCGGTGCTTGTTTCGGCGGTGCCTTTGGAACATCTTTTGGCTTCGGCGGGGGCGCGTGATTCGCGGGCACGTTATTCGTGGGCACGTTATTCGTGTGCTCCGTCGTCGTCGTGCGTTGCACCGTACGCGTGTGCGTCGTTTCCGCAGGGGTCGCGTCGTGGTTGGTTACCGGACGATGTTCGGTTGCCGGAGTCGGATGTGGCGCCGGCGTGTTAGCTGTCGTGTTCGGCGCCGGCGTATGTGCGGGCGGCGTATGTGCCGGCTGCGCATGACCGGCCATGGCCGGGTGTGCTCCGCCATGATTCGGAAGCGGCGGCGCATGAGCAACTGACGGACGCGGCGGCGGACGCGGCGTGAAATGCCGGTTCACCCACTCCGTGCGCTGTCCGTAAAACGGGCGATTATGATAGTGCGCCTCCCAATAAGTGCCGATCGAAAACGACACGACCGGAATGCCGATACGCGGACCGTAATCGACGAGGAAAACTGGCTGATTGTCGTACTCTTCTTCGAGGTACGAGCCGGGAACCCAACCGCGATCGTCGCCGACGATTACGTCGCACCAGGCATAACCTTCGATGCATCCTTGTACGTCGACTTCGGTACCGGCTTGCAGATCGCCGATGGGCGGATATTCGGAATCGGGTCCCGATTGCAGCGAGATGTCGCTAACCAGAAATCCGTCGTTTGCATAGGCAAAGACCGGCGCAAAGAGCGCCAATGCAATCGCCATCCCTAAAGTACGCTTCATACGTCTCCCTCCATGACATGCGGGAGCCGACAATGCGCCCGCCTACCTGAAAGGAGACTAACCGTCGAAAAACCTCACCACGCGCGCTGATATTGCTCGGGCGCGGTGATTTTTACGTCCAGCTCTTTGGCGGCGCGGCGGGGGAAATACGGGTCACGGAGCATCTCGCGCGCCATGATGATGACGTCGGCGTCGCCGCGATCCAGAATTTCCTGCGCTTGCTTCGCGTCGGTGATCAAGCCGACTGCGCCGGTGGCGATCTCCGCCTCGCGTCGAATGCGTGCCGCGAATGGAACCTGATAACCAGGCGCGGTGGGGATTTTCGCATTCGGCACATTGCCGCCGGACGACGTATCGATCAAATCGACACCATCTTTCTTCAGCATGCGGGCAAGTTCGACGCATTCGCCGATATCCCAGCCGCCTTCGACCCAGTCCGTTGCCGACACACGTACGAACAACGGATGCGGGACTGGCCATTCCTTGCGCACGGCTGCGACGACTTGTCGCAGAATTCGCGCGCGGTTTTCAAGTGAACCGCCGTACTCGTCGCTGCGCTTGTTGCTGAGCGGCGACAGGAATTCGTGGATCAGATAACCGTGCGCCGCATGAACCTCGATGACGGTAAAACCAGCTTCGCGCGCGCGACGCGCGGATGCAGCAAAATCCACAATGACTTTTTTTATACCCGCCGCGTCCAGCGCAGCCGGCATCGGATAATCTGGTTCGAACGGAACGGCGCTTGGGGCGAGGGGCGTCCACGCATCGGTGGTCAGCGCTTTGCCGCCACGCCATGGAAGCTCAGTGCTTCCTTTGCGACCGGCGTGCGCCAGCTGAATTCCCGGTGCGGCGCCTTGCGAACTTATAAACGTCGTGATGCGCTTCCATGCCGCTTGTTGCTCATCGTTCCATAAGCCGGTGTCGCCGGGCGAGATTCGGCCTTCGGCAGAAACGCCCGTCGCTTCGGTGAACACCAAACCTGCGCCGCCGACAGCTCGGCTGCCGAGATGCACGAGATGCCAATCGTTCGGTACGCCGTCTTCGGCAGAGTATTCGCACATCGGCGATACCACGATGCGATTGCGAAGTTCGATATTCCCGAAGCGGACGCGGTCGAACAGGTTCATTGGCGAACTCCTTTTGCCGAAAGAGCGAAGTATGACCGAGTAAGCGTGAAGTAAACCCTCGCCGTCATGAATAATCTTTCAGTTTCGAGTCCGTCTTTCCATCGAAAAACTGGATTCGCCTTCTACCGAAACGACAAAGGTCAGAGCAGCCGTCGCAATTCCGGCAAGAGCGGCAGTTTGCGCACACGCACGGTAGTCGCCGCATACACGGCATTCGCCAATGCTGGCGCCGAACTCGGCACGCCGATTTCTCCAGCGCCGCTCGGTTCCTCGGTCGAATCCACAATGTGTACTTCTACACTCTGCGGCGCCTGCGCCATATGCATCGGCGAATAATCGGTGAAGTTGTGCTGCTGCACCTGACCTTCCCTAACCGTAATGCCGAGATTGAGCGCCGCCGAGATGCCATCAATGGTCCCGCCCATCATCTGCGCCTCGACGCCCAGCGGATTCACCACGCGGCCCACGTCCACCGCGCAGACGGCGCGATGGATGACGAGATTCGTGCCCGTCACCGAAACCTCGAATGCGTGCGCCGCATAACCCCCGAACGTGAAATGGCAGGCGATGCCGACGCCGTGCCCATCATTGCGTTTGTCTTTCCAACCGATCTTGTCGGCGGCGATGTTGAGCACGTTGGCGAGCCGGCCCGTATCGAATCCGGGGTTGTCCGAACCTTCGTATTTCAACTTGCGCGACTCGCCCAACATGTCCAGACGCAACTGCACCGCATCGCCTTTCATGGCCACGGCAATTTCGTCTATGAAACTCTGCACGGCGAATGCGTGGAACGTATGGATGGGTCCGCGCCACCAGCCGCGAGGCATTCCCGACGCAACCGGGAAAAAGGTTTTCTCGAGATTGGCGACCAATCCCGCGGGAAAATCGTCCGGTTCGAGACAGCCGATGTAGATTGGGTCGTTCTTCATCCCCGAGTCGCGGTAATTGCGCGGAGTCGCGGCGCAGCGATGCGACCATCCTGTCAGTTTTTTCTTCTTGTCGAATGTCGCCGTCAACGCGTGCACGCCGAACGGGCGATAGAAATCGTGCTGCAGATCGTCGTCGCGAGTCCACAGCAGCTTGACAGGTTTCTTCGCCGCCTTGGCGATCAATACCGCTTCGGCGATGAAATCGTTTTTCAGGCGCCGCCCGAAACTCCCGCCGACGCGCGTAAGACGAATCTCGACGTCCTTGCGCGGAATTCCCGTGAGGTTGCTCACGATCACCGAAGCGCGGCTGGGCGATTGCAGCGATGCGATGAGCAACGCCTTGTCCGCCTCGATGGAAATCAGCGCGCCGGGTGTTTCCATGGGCGCGTGGGCGAGGAACGGCATTTCGTAACGGGCGTCCAATTTCGTCGCCGCTTGCTTGCGCGCTTTGGCGAAATCGCCGTCGTTGCGAACAGGAACACCGTCGGCATTTTTGTCAAGCAGGCTATTCGCCGCTGATGCGAGAGCGCCGGTGGATTCGCTCGCCCACGGCCCCTGTTTCCAGTCGACCTTCAATTTTTCGCGGCCTTTCAACGCCGCCCACGTCGTGTCCGCGATCACCGCGACGCCGGCCGTCAAGACGCCATCGATGGGATCGCCGAGTTTCGGTCCAGGAATCACCACGACATCTTTGACGCCGGAAATTTTCCGCGTTTCGGCGTCGTCCACTTTTTCGACGCTGCCGTCCAGATACGGACAACGCAGCATCACCGCGTACAACAAACCTGCGATGTAAGCATCGCTGCCGTATTCCGCGCGTCCGGTCACGATATCTCGCGCGTCGACGGTTTTGGTCGGTTTGCCGATGATCGTGAACTGATCCGGATTTTTCAGCGGAACAGGATCTTTCGGCGGATCGAGCGCCGCGGCCGCGGCGGCGAGATCGGCATACGTTGCACGACGACCGTCCGGTGCGATGACGACGCCGGCCTGCGTGTGCAAGACGGCGCTCGACAAATTCCATTGATTCGCCGCCGCTTGCACGAGCATCGCGCGCGCGACCGCGCCGGCTTCGCGCAAATCTTTCCATCCGCTCGGAATATTGTCGCTGCCGCCGGCGCCCTGCGCGCCATAACGATCCGACGGACCTTTATCGGTGTCGATGTAACCGTACGGCAACTGCTCGACGCGAACGCGATTCCAATCGACGTCGAGTTCTTCCGCGATCATCATTGGCAGCGACGTCTTCACACCCTGGCCCAACTCCGTACCGCGCGCGCCGATGATGACCGTTCCATTTTTTTCAATGCGGATGAACGGTCCGATCGCTTGCGGCCCCGCGCGCGCCCCGAGATACGGCAGCGATTCCTGCGCAGGCACGAGCCGAATCAACAGCGCGCCGGTCGCCGTCGCACTGGCGATCAGAAAATGCCGGCGCTTCATTTCTTGCCCTCGCGCAACGTATCGGCCGCACGCTTGATGGCTTTGCGGATACGCGGATACGTTCCGCAGCGGCAGAGGTTCGCGATCTTGTCGATGTCGTCGTCGCCCGGATGCGGATTGCGGCTGAGTAAATCCGCCGCCGCCATGATCTGGCCGGCCTGGCAGTAGCCGCATTGCG
>OLMB01000061.1_pt1 | contig 13127 bp, 7 predicted proteins | sample 1604691 | NCBI WGS metagenome assembly OLMB01 (sample SAMEA104055722, study PRJEB20765) | soil metagenome | isolation source: soil
GCGCCGTGCCCGCCGAATCGACGAATACGTCGAGTCCCGCGCGGGCAAATTCGTGTTTGGCAACCGTAGCGGCGACGGGTGATCGGCAGATGTTGCCGAGGCAGACGAAAAGTATACTTTTCACGTTTGCGCCTCGACGATAGCCCGCACGCGTGCGAGATCTTCCGGCGTGTCGACACCCGCCGGGAATGCTTCCGGAGCGATACGCACGGCGATCGCGTAACCGTATTCGAGTGCCCTCAACTGCTCCAGCATTTCCGTCCGTTCTAACGGCGTTGGTTTCAGCGTGGAAAACGTCTGCAAAAACCCCGAGCGATAGGCGTATATCCCGATATGCCGTAAAAACGGAAATCCGTCGGGCAATGTGCTCATCGAGTTAGAGAACGCGTCGCGTGCCCAGGGAATCGGCGCGCGACTAAAATAAAGTGCTTGGCCGTGCTGCCCTATCGCTACCTTCACGTAATTGGGATTCGCGAATTCTTTGGCGCTGGAAAACGGTGTTGCCAACGTCGCCATGGGCGAATTGGATTGTGCCAACGCCGACGCCACTGCTCGAATGCCGGATACCGGTGCCAGCGGCTCGTCGCCTTGCAAATTGACTACGATCGTTTCGTCACTCCACTCGCAGAGCCGGGCGCATTCGGCGAGCCTGTCACTACCGGACGCGTGATGCGGCCGTGTCATCACAGCGCGAACACCCGAGCCGTTAAGCGCCTGAACGATACGTTCGTCATCGGTGGCGACGACGACCTCGCGGGCACCTGCGTCCAACGCGCGACGCGCCACATGCAGCACCATTGGCTCGCCAGCGATCTGGGATAACGGTTTTCCGGGCAAGCGTTGGGAACCGAATCGCGCCGGAATCGCGACCACGAAGTCGCCAGCATTACTCATGTTTTTCACACACCTCTAACCAAGGTCACGTATCTAAATGCACTGAAAGCGCGCCGTCAAATACGCGATCATTGTATGTGCCGTATCGCGCTCGTGTCGTGCGCGGTGGCCTGTCCAAACGCCAAGTATTTGCGATTTCAGAGGATACGCTTATGCGCTTACGTCCGCTTTTTTATGCGTTCGTGTCGATGCCGTTGCTTTTGCTCGGTAGCACAATGTGTCTCGCTGCTAACGTGGTCGTGTCCGTCGGCGGTACCTCCACCGGGAGCGACGGTTACGGCGGCACTTATTCGAATGCAGTCCTGCAATTCAGTCCATCGAGCCTGACTATCAATGCCGGCGATACCGTTACATTCAGTGGGATGGGCGGCGCCGCACACAACGTGCATGCCGACGACAATTCATTCCGTTGCGCGAACGGTTGCGATGGAGTCGATGGCGGTGATGGAACGCCGTCCAGCGCTGCCTGGACCTCGACAGTCACGTTCAATACACCGGGTGTCGTGCACTTTCACTGCGACAATCACGTCACAATGGGCATGGTCGGCACGATTACAGTCAACGCAGTCGCGGCGCCTGCCTTCACCATCAAGAACACGGTGAGCGGGCCTTGGTACAACTCTGATCAAGGCGGACACGGATTCAACATTCAACTTTATCCGCCAAACTTATTTGTGGCGTTTTGGTATGTCTACAATCCAGACGGTAATCAACAGGTATGGATACAGGCCGCTGGAACATATGATCCGACCAGCAACACGACGACGGTTCCCGCGCAAATTCTAGACGGCGCCAAGTTCCCGCCGAACTTCGTCAAAACCGACTTGACCGCAACGCCATGGGGAACGATGACGTTCACGTTCACCGACTGCAAGAACGCGACGGTAGCGTGGGATTCGACGGTGGCCGGATTCGGCAGCGGCTCGTTGGCGCTAACCAAGATCATCGACATCGACGGACTGACTTGCACCGACTGAGCATCGCGCGCGACGACAGCACGAGTCGTCGCGCGTTTCAGTCTATGGCCGCGCCACGCGCACTATAATTGTGGGCAACGTAATTCTCGATCAGAAGAACGAAATCCTGCGCGATGTGTTCGCCACGCAGCGTGGTCGTCTTAACGCCATCGATGAACACTGGAGCCGATGGCGCTTCGCCAGTTCCCGGCAGTGAGATTCCGATGTTCGCGTGTTTCGATTCCCCAGGCCCATTGACGATGCAGCCCATGACGGCGAGTGTCAGGTTTTCCACGCCATCGTATTTGATGCGCCACTCCGGCATTTTTTCGCGAACGTGTTCCTGCACCGTTTTTGCTAACTCTTGAAAAAGGACCGACGTCGTCCGCCCACAACCCGGGCATGCAGTCACAAGAGGCGTGAACGCGCGCAGACCCATCGTCTGCAAAAGCTCCTGTGCCACGATCACTTCGCGCGTACGCGATTCGTTCGGCTCGGGTGTCAGCGAAATGCGAATGGTGTCGCCGATTCCTTCCTGCAATAACACGGCAAGCGCAGCGCTGGAGGCAACGATTCCTTTGCTGCCCATACCCGCTTCGGTCAGGCCGAGATGCAATGCGTATTCGCTACGCGTCGCCAAATCGCGATAGACAGCGATCAATTCTTGCACACCAGAAACCTTGCAAGACAATAAGATACGATCCGAACTTAATCCCAATTCTTCTGCGCGCGCGGCCGAATCCAATGCCGATCGGATGAGCGCTTCCCGCGCAACGCGAGCGGCATCCCATGGAATGTCGCGTGTGTGGTTCTCGTCCATCAATGCGGTGACCATCGACTGATCGAGCGATCCCCAATTCGCGCCAATGCGAACCGGCTTTCGGTAACGCAGCGCGAATTCGATGATCGTCGAAAATTGAGTGTCTCTCTTTTTGCCGAAGCCGACATTGCCGGGATTGATTCGGTATTTAGCCAGCGCTTCAGCGCACGCCGGCTCCGCCGTCAGCAATTGATGGCCGTTGTAGTGAAAATCGCCAATGAGCGGGACGTTCACACCCATCATGTCCAGCCGCTCGCGAATGTGTGGCACCGCTTTCGCAGCTTCGATGGTGTTGACGGTTACTCGGACAAGTTCCGAGCCGGCACGAGCGAGTTCCGCGGTCTGCTTCGCCGTACCCGTTACGTCAGCAGTGTCGGTGTTCGTCATCGACTGCACGACGATCGGTGCGTCGCCGCCTACAAGCACGCCGCCGATGTCGACGGCTATCGAACGTCGGCGCGGTGCCGCCGCGGTCGGGATATTCACAGAATTCATCGGTTCACTCGAAAGCGGGCGAAATCACGTCGCCCATGCAGCAGGCGTCAAGTAACCGATTTTAGCCCTGCGTGGACGCCGAATCGAGTTCGTGGTGTTCCGAGTCATCGTTAGCTGCGCGCGGCGGCTTGGATTCTCCATCCGAAACAGCAGCGGTAACGATAGTAAGCCGTAAATATCCTCCGCTTACGTCGGCGGCATCTGTCATACGAACGATTTCGACAGTTGGTTCGACTGGATACGCGAACGGATCGCCGGGACGTGTAAGTTCGATGGACTCGGCGTTGCGGTCAAAAAGTTGCGGCGCCATGATCGACAGTGAGGTCACGCCTTCGGCTGCGCGCAAATCTTCGAGCACGATGCCGCGCATGGCCGCTTTCGGCGATCCCTCCGCATCGAAACTCCGCAACGCCGCGGGTGTCGCGCGGCGCGCCAGCAACTCGACGCCGGCGTCCATCGAACCATCGGTTTCCACGCGCATCCAGCGGATGGTGCCGATCATCCAATCTTGCGATTCGCCGTCGTCGGCTAGCGCCGCCAATCCGAGCAACTCACCGACGCGCATGCGCATTCCGTCGATTTTTTCCCACATCAGGCGATAACCGCCGAGACTCTGATCGATGACTTTGGTGACGAGATGTTTTACGCGAACGGGCGAACTGTTGCCGCTCGACGCCCACGAAGCGACGCGATCGCGCTCATGCAATGTAATGGCGACACCTCGGGTTTTGCGGAGGAAACTGTCGAAGTCCACGTCGCCGGCCAGAACGTAGTGCAGATCGTGCAGTCCGATCACGCTATCCAGCGTGTGACCGGCGGGGATGCGTTGCTGGCTGCGGTCTGCGCCGTGGCGCCACGCGTTGAGCAGACGCTCGACGAATGCGACATCGGCTGGAACGGTAGGTCCGCCGCGCGAACGAAATTGGGTTTTAACGACGCCCGGAGGCAATGCCGCGAGTTGTCCTTCAAGCGAACGAACCAATCCGTTCAATTCGAGCGCCCAGAGTCCATCACCCGGCGCCTCACGTTCTTCAGGAAGATAGCCTGGACTCTGGTCGTTATCGGTTCGCACCGCGATTGCGCCTTGCGGTGCGCGTCCTTCGCGCAGATCGCACAGCGCGCACCAGATGCGCGTCAATTCATAAATTTCGGCATTCTCACGTTGCGTAAACCGATAGGGATTTGCCAAGGCAATCAGCAGCGCGTGAATGTAGGCAAGCCGAACGCTGCTCGGAGGCTGCGTCTGAGTCGGATCGATCACCGCACGCGTGTCCACGCCGACTGCGACGGCAAAGCGAAATAGATCATGCAAATTTTGCCAAACGCCCGGCGGTGGCGCTTGATAGCGAAGATAGGCTTGATACAAAAGCGCGCCGCGATGCTGGATCGCGCGTGTCAACGCTTGTGAAACCGATTTGGCCCGCAAAAACGGCACGGCGCCCGCTGGCGCGCAAAGATCATAGGCAGCGGCCGAGTAGCCAATCGCCATTTCCTCTTCGAAATCTTGCGCCTGCTGACCAATTGCCTGTTTCTGCGGCGGCAATGGAAAACTGTCGCCGGCAACTTGCTTGCTGAGATTGGCGACCACTTGCGCCACCTGAGGGCGCAAAAGTTCGAGCGCATCGAGACGTTGCACAGCATCGATGCGCAACTGATTCATTTCGCGAAGCGCGCTCATCAACAAGCGCGACATCGCGGTGGGATTGGCGAGTGGCAGGTGTGAGATCCACGCGCGCAGAGACTTCACGTCGGTGCCGAACGAGGCTTTCGCCGGCATATGACGTTCTGGAAAACCGTTCACCAGCCGCTGAAATAAAGCACTCATCGGCTACCCCAGGAAATCTGCACTGTGTTTTCCGCCCACATGAATATACTCCTTGCCTATCGTCACGCCGCGGTTAATTCCGCAGCGCCGCCGCAAGCAAACGACGCATGATGCGTTCGCCGAGCGCTTTAGGCTCATCGAGTCCAAGTCGCTGCAACAGCGGCTTCATGTCTGCGGTTGCGCGGCCTTTCCACATAGCACTAAGCAAGAACACGGCCAAGCTCGACTTGGTCGCCGAGGCCAGTTGCAGGCGTTGCAAAGCGGGCAAAAGCGACTGTTCGTCAGGAGTAAAATCACTTCCGAAGGGAAACGTCGGAAAATTTTTCATGAGCGGCTTGAGGGCCATCTCAAGGTGCTGCAGAGTGTTTTCCCTCCATCGCTCGGGTACTACGAAGTCGCGACGCAGCTTGCCGGCGGCCTTCGCCTGCTCTGCGAGATGGTCAATAAACCTCGAATCGCTGATCGCCATCATCGCGATCGTGCATTCTTCATCGGACTTCCCACGCAGATCGGCCGTGCCATATTCGGTCACATAGATGTCGCGCAGATGCCGCGGAATGGTCGTGTGGCCGTAATTCCATAAAATGTTCGGCTCATCTCGACCTTTATTGTTTCGCGTGCTTCTCAGCAGAAGAATCGACCTTCCGCCTTCCAACGCGTGAGCCATCGCGACGAAGTTGTACTGCCCGCCGACACCACTGACCACCTGCCCCGACGCGAGCGCGTCCGAAACCGCAGCGCCGAGCGCGGTAGCCATCATGCAGGTGTTGAAGAATCGAGCGTCACGGCGCTGCAGCGTGTCCAGTGCTTCGCGTCCGCCGTATATCTGATTGATGTCGGAGACGCGCGTCATCGACAGTCCATCGAATGCGCTGGCGCTCAGGTTTCGCAGCCACGCATAAAAATCTTTCGATCCAAGATAAAATGCGCCGCGCAGATAACGACCCGCTTTCAACGAGCGCCCGCTCAACATCCGATTCCACGCCGATGCCGCGGATTCATCTCGCAGATCGAGCGGCAAAGCAGTTCCGTCCGAAAGACGGAGCCGATCGTTTGCCAGTTGCGCATCTTCCGGCACCAGTCCGAAATGTTTCAATCGAACCAATGCGCGGGAATCCACACGATCAGGCAAAACATTGTTCGCAAGTAGACGCGCGAATGCGTCATCTGAAAGCACATCGGAAATGTCGCCATGCGCCAGCGCGGTTTCGATGGCCAGATCGTCATAGACACGCCGCGCGAGAATGCCCGCTTGCGCGAGCTGCATGAATCCGTCCATCACCATCTCGCTCGCGCCGTAGAGGCCGCGATTGAACGATGAAGTACCTCCGATCTTTTCGATCAGCCGTTCGTCGACGCGAAGGGATTTCAGTGCTTGTAGATATGCATCGTTATGCTGATGACGAACCAGCAGCGCTTGCACCAACGCATCCGACAGCGCGCCGATGCCAATCTGCAACGTTCCGCCGTCGCGAACGAGTGTGCTCGCGTGAAGCCCCAACGCATATTCGCCAACCGAAACGGGATCGCGCACGAGCGCAAACAATGTGTGCCGCGACTTCGCATCGTCTAGCACGATATCGAAAAAGTTTGCGTCGACGATCGCCTCGTTGCCGATGAACGGCAGATCCGCGTGCACGACGCCGACGACAAGTGGTCGCGGCCTGCCGGCAGCGGCGAGTTTCTCGATCAATTCCGAAGTGACATCGGGATTGCACGCGAGGCTGTATTGCCGGCCGTTCGCATCGTCGCGAACCGCGATCAGCTGCAAAATGAGATTGATGTCCGAATCGACGACATCTCGCGCGACGTGTGTGTAATTCATGCTGATGTAGTCGCGCTGGGACTGCCCGACGCCGAGCATCGCGCCAGATTGCAAATAGAACTCGTGCACGCGAACGTTCTTCGGTAACCGATTCTCCTGCTGCGCGGCGACGTAAGCGAGATCGGGATAGTCGGCGCCGAGATGGCGATCCATGAATGGGCCGATGAAACGCTTTTCCAAAGTGCTCTTGACACGCGGACGTGCCAGCGACAGTGCGGTGTAGATGGTCAATTTCGCTTCTGCGTTCGCGACGACACGCGCATACAGCGCATTGAACAAAACGTTCGGCTTGCCGAGCCCGAGTGGCATTGCCATGCGCACGCCGGCGTTGCATCGCTGCAAGATCAAATCGACGCAGGAATCGATCGTAAATAAAAAGTCAGGCACGCTTCTCTCGATCAAGATCAGTCGGGCTCATCATCGCGAAAAAAAGGGCCGCTCGAAAGCGGCCCTTGTGACAATCATTTCGAATCAAAAAACTATGGACACACGCCATCGAATCCGTCGCGGAAAATGACATCGCCAAGCGCACTGTAGTCGAGCGAATCGATCCACCAGCCAGAGTGTGTGTCATAGCCGCGACCACCACCTTCCGTCCCCAGACGCCAGCGGAACTGTACCGTGCCGCTGAACGCGGTTGCGGGAACGGTGACGGTGACTGTCTTGAAACCACCGGAATCACCACTCCATACGCTACGTCCAGGGCTCAGAGGGGGCTGAGCAATCGGGTTGTCGAAGCCTGAATCCAAGTACGTGTTGTAAGCGCCGGTGGTGAAGGATCCGCCCGACGACGTGATGTCGGAAAAGGCGCCTCCATTGATCGATACTTCCAGCACGCCGCCGTTGTAAGCACCCGCATAGCTCGGGCCCGCGTCGGGCGACCACAGGTAAAAACTGTGGCGGAAGGTGACGGTGGGTGTCGCGCCGAGGTTCACTACGCCAAGCTGCGGCGAGTACAGACTCACGTCGGCGTAGTCGAGATAGTCGTCGACGAACGCCGTGTTGCTGCCCGTATCGGCGTAGCCGACACCGCCACGCGTGACGAATGGAGTGGTCGTTGGCGCGCCGGTGGCGGTGATTGATGTCCAACCATTCGGCAATGCAGGCGTGGTCACCGAATCGAAGTTCTGATTCGCACACGACGCTGATGGTGCTGCCGATGCGATTGCCGGCAGGGAGAGACTCATCACTGCCGCCGCAAGCGACAAGTACTTGCTTTTGTTGCGCATAAATCCATCCCCACGTGCAAAGGTATGACGAGGCGCCGAGCGATCGGCGCGCGATGTTGATTTCCGATTGGAATTTCTCATGGCGCCGGCGCCCCCACCGCGGACTGTGCATTGATGAAGCCGTAACCATCGACGGGCGAGTAACCTTTTTGCACACGGTTGCGAATGACGCCGCTGAAGGTGCCGCCAGTACTCGTGGTTCCGGAGAACGTCATACCATCCAGGTTCACCGCACCGGTAGGCAGCGACACGCCGCCGCCGAACAGATCGCCCAAATACGACTGCGAGGCCGAACCGTTCGTGCTGCCGATGCCTCCGGCAACCGACGATCCATGCTGGGCGTCACGTCCCACCGTGAAGTGCAGAACATTGCCGTTCGTGAACGAGCTGTCGAACGCCAACGACATGGTCCACGACATCGTGTTCGGTGCCGGCAAAGGCGCCGTATTCGAGAACGTCGTCGTCACACTGCCCGCCGCGACCGTCGATAGACTGCCCACCGTGAAGGCCTTGTTGGTCGGCGCGAAGATCATGCCCGGATAGCTGTTTTCGAAGTAACTGATCGCAGGCGCTGTTCCATCCTGATAACCATTCACACCGCCGGAAACATTGCCGCCGGTTAGTGCCGTTCCTTCCGGATTGAACACCAGCGATGTCAACGTGCCACCGCCCTCGTAGGTTACCGAGAACGCATTGGCGTCATATACGCCGGTGCCAGTGGGTTGCGTAGTCAAACCGCTTCCGTCACTGAAGACCGAGATTCGGACCTGTTCACCGTTGCTCGTATGCGAAACGCCGCTTGAATAGGACGGATCGAGATCGTGACGGAATGTTGAGTTCTCCAACAGCGTGGTCATCTGGGCGGGCGTCAGACTGTGGTGTCCGCCGTGCGCTTGCAGGACGAGAGCACCGATAGCGGCAGCGTGTGGACCCGCGGCACTGGTGCCAAAGAAGTTACCGTTGGTATCCGGGTCGCTGGCCGAATCGCCTGCGAAATAGGCATTCATGATGGACGAGACATTGGCCCCATCCGCCGCGGCCAGACGTGGCTGACGGCGAATTTCCGGAAGCGGCAGCGCGTTACCGTCGGCATCGAAGTAAATGCGGACAGGTCCCGGCGAGGTGAACGTTTCCGGCATGCTCGGACGAAATACGCTGTACGCCGCCATGCCGTTCGAACCGTTGGCCATTGCATGCCCGCTTGTCGTCACCGTGTTGTAGGTGAAGTACTCGGCAGGGCCATAGCCGGCGCGACCGTTCGCGGGAATCAGATAGCGAATGCGATCGGCGACACGCGCACCCGGCGAAGGTGTATTGGCGCGAGCCAGCACGTATTGGATCGACAAAACCGTCGAACTCGTCCGGTTCACGAAACCGATCTCAACCGGTTCATTGCTGGCGATGTTGTCCGTGGTAAGCGAACTGCCCGGCACGTAAGCGCCGGTATCGGTGCGGAACGCCAACAAGTTCCAGTCAGACAATACCAACTGCGTGACCGTGGCCGTATTGACGGTGAACGAGAATGTTCCCGTCGTCGTGCCAAAATGGTTGAACGAGATCTTGTATTGCCCCGACACCGGCGCCGTGAAATTTACTGTTTCGTCGACGCCCGTGTCCTGCGTGAGTAGCGTCGTACCGTCCGGCTTGATGACCGATACAATGGCGTCGTAGTTGCTGCCGCCCGTTGCCTGCTCGATGATCGAATAGGCTTGGCCGGCCACGAATGTCGGTAGCGGCGGCGTACTTGTCTGGTCGAAGACGACTGGCGCGGTCTCATAATCGCCTGTGTTCGTATAGATCACACCGGTCAGCGTTATGCCACCGTTCTGATCGTACGGATCGTTCCATTCCAGCGTCGTCGTCACCGTATTGTTCGCGGCGACATTGACGGTCTGCGCCACGTCGATCTGGCCGGGGATCGGATTGAAATTGTGGAATCCGCCAGCGTAGAGGTTAGTGGGAACATTCGCGAGATTGATATTGGTATTGACCAACGCCGTGTTGCCGGCGGCGGCCGTCAGGCCCGTTCCATTGGGAACCAATCGAATTTCGGAATCGTAACCGTTCGTGCCGATATCGTTGGCGGCCGATGAGAAATAGGCCACACCGAAGGTTGCCGCATCGTTGACGCCTTCGCCGATGATACCGTCCTGGAAGAATGGTTCGTCGAAGTATCCAACGTCGTCGCAAATCGTATCAGCCGCAAAATCCTGACCGGGATAAGTAAATGCCGGAATACCTGCCAGCGCACGGATATTGTTGGCGAACCCGACTTCGCCGGTATCGGCCGTCGCAAAAGCAAGACGCGCTTTCGGCGCCATCTTGTAGCCGATCTGAATCATGCCGCGGCCTTCGTCATCGCTGGCCGACGATGAAAGATCGTCTTGGAGCACGACGACCGGCTGAGTGTTGACCGGGTTCGTCGGGGCACCGGGAAGATCGAAGTTGGCGACGTCGATCGACGCATCGGTCGTCCCTGCCGTGGTCTGATGCGCCGCGTAGCTATTGGAAATGAAACCGATGCTCATTCCCGCGCCTTCCCAGTCGGCCGGGGCGGACGGGTTATAGAATTTGTTGATCTGATCGACGCGGTGTTGCGTCACACCGTTGTCGAAAGTGGTGCCGAGCTTGACGAAGGAGTCGCCGTTGACGGCACTGGTGGAACCGCCGCCGACGGATCCGTTATGGCGCGGCTTCAGTTCGAGAATTACCGAGCGCACACCCTCTTGCGTGGCAAGCGACGGAACGTCGTCGATCGACACCCAGGCGTCCATCACACCTACGTTGTGGTAGCTGTCGTCGATCGCTGTGACCTGCACACTCGGAATACTTGAGGCCAGTGTGGTGGCGAGCGAACGAACACTTACTTTTGGTTTTCCTTTCGAATCGGCCGATGGATTGATACGCACGAGTACGCGTCCTTGTGCATCGGTAATGGCCAGATCGAACATGGCATTGCCTTGATCGTCGGCATCGGGATTCCGAAATCCCGCGACTGTGGATTTAGCTTGAACGACTTTATCCAGTCCGTTGCCAAGATTGGCGGGAATGGCGGCGGCAAACGCCGCGCCGGTCAACGAAAATGAAATGGCTCCGAAGCATAGCGAGCGCGCGATTGTGCTCGCGAGACTGCGGCGTGCTACAGATGAGTGAAGCAACGCATACATAGAGTTGTTCCCCAGGAAATGTGGATTGGCTCGGCGATTCGGAGTATCCGAATCCCACTTGGTGACCATCGAGCGTTCTGATGTCCCCTGTGCCGATCATAGTCCTTGTAGTGACAGGGTAACAATGGTCTCCGTGTAAATTTCTTGACAAGTGTCTAGCTAAATACGTGGACATCTGTCCACAATTTTGACCGGACAGGTATCATCACGTTCTTGCGGGGAGATACGCATGGCGGAACGCTTCAAAATCGCAATCGTGGGTTCGGGTCCGGGCGGTCTGTCGGCGGCCACGCGCGCTGCCGGGCGTGGCGAGTCACACGTACTACTCGAAGCCGAAGATCATTTGTCGAATACGATCTATCGATACCAGAAAGGCAAGTTCGTGATGGACGAGCCCGGCATCTTGCCGCTGCGCTCGCCGGTTCCGTTCAAGGCCGGGTCGCGCGAGTCCATCCTCGACGCATGGAACGAAGGCGCGACCAAGCTCAAGGTCAATACCAAATACAAGCACGAAGTCAGTGCCATCAAGAAAGTCGGCAACGGCTTCGAATTGAAATGCACGAACGGCCAGACGGTCGAAGCCGAGTTCGTCGTCATGGGCATCGGCTTGCAGGGAAATATCCGCAAGCTGGGTTGTCCCGGCGAAGATTTGCCGTTCGTCCAATACCAGCTTGACGATCCAGACGAATACGAGGGCGAAGTCATCGCGGTCGTAGGCGCAGGTGATGCGGCGATTGAAAACGCCGTGGCGCTGTCCAAGCAAAACAACGTCGTCATCATCAATCGAAAAGACGAATTCGCTCGCGCCAAAAAGGGCAACGAGACCGCCATTCTGAAAGCGATCGAGGAAGGCACCATCGAGTGCTATTACGACTCCGCACCTGACCGTGTCGATGCACTTTCGGTTGGCCGTAAAAAAGGCCGAATGATTTTGTCGACGGCGAATGGCAAAGCGCAGATTCTGCTCGATCGCATCATCGCGCGATTGGGTGCGACGGCACCGCGCGGATTCGTCGAAGGCTGCGGGGTCGTGTTTCCGAACAAAGATCCGGCATCCGTGCCGGCGATCAGTTCGCAATACGAATCTAACGTGAAAGGTCTCTATATCGTCGGCGCGCTTGGCGGATATCCGCTGATCAAGCAGGCGATGAATCAAGGTTACGAGGTCATCGAATACATTCTCGGATCGAAAGTCGAACCGGCCGACGAGCCATTGCTCAAGGCGAAGTTCGCGCCGATGCCGGGATTCCGTACTGTCGACGAAGCATTGGCCCGCGTCCAGAAAAATGTGCGCCTGCTCGCGCACATCACGCCTCTGCAATTGCGCGAGTTCATGCTCGATTCGGACATCCGTACGCCCGCACCTAACGAAGTCATTTTCAATCGCAATGATTATACAAATACATTTTTCTCCATTGTGGAAGGCGAAGTCCATATCGTCATCGATGCCGAGAAGAATCTTCGGATCACACTCAAGCGAGGCGAATTCTTCGGCGAGATGAGTTTGATTTCCGGCCGACGCCGATCCGCAACTGTCATCGCGGGCAACAACTGCGTGATGATCGAAACGCCCCGGCGCTCGATGAATCGCCTGATCAATTCCGTGGAAGCGGTGAAACGCGAAATCGATCAGATATTCATCTTGCGCGCGGTGCAATCGCGATTTGCTTCCGAAGCGCCAGCCGACCAATTGGCCGACGTCGTATCGACGGCGAAACTCGAGCGATTCAAGGCTGGCGATGTTCTCTTCAGCGAAGGCGAACCCGGCGATTGTCTGCATCTTGTGCGCACCGGATCTCTCACGATTTCGCGCAACATCGGAGGGAAAGATGTCGTGCTGAGTTATGTCGCTGCCGGGAACTATGTCGGCGAAATGGCGCTGATGGGCGAATCGCAACGTTCGGCCACGGCGCGCG
>OLMB01000202.1_pt1 | contig 12742 bp, 17 predicted proteins | sample 1604691 | NCBI WGS metagenome assembly OLMB01 (sample SAMEA104055722, study PRJEB20765) | soil metagenome | isolation source: soil
GGCTACCACATCGGCGCGCCGGCCGACTCGCGATCGATCGCGAGTGCGAAGTTGGCGGGATACGACGCGGAGGCGCATCGCGCAAGACAGCTTGCCGAGTCGGATTTCGAGAAATTCGACGTTATCCTCGCCATGGACAATGCCAATCTCCGGGAGCTAACGTCGCGTTGCCCGTCGAATCTGCGGCACAAGGTCGACCTTTTCCTGCGCCATGCAGGCGTCGAATCGACGCTGGAAGTCCCGGATCCGTATTACGGTGGCGAACACGACTTCCGCCGTGTCATCGAATTGGCTCAGCTGGGCGTGAAAAATTTAGTCTTGCGGCAACGGGATATCGCATAATGCTCACCACGATTCTGGGGTTGTACAGGCTATGAATGCACGAGTGCGGGCGCCCGAGTGGTCCGCGTCGCTCGATTGGACCAACACGGAGCAGCCGCCTTCGCTGCAAGCGCTGCGCGGACGCGTCGTGCTGATGCATTTCTGGACATTCGACTGCGTCAACTGCGCGAATGTGTTGCCCGATCTTCGCTATCTCGAAAATAAATATCACGACGGGTTGAGCGTCGTCGGCGTGCACACGCCGAAATACGATTATCAGCGTCAAAGCGCATCGGTATTGAAAGCGGTCAACCGCAGCCATATTCGTCATGCGGTGGTAAACGATGCGAATTTCGAATTGTGGCAAGCGTACGGTGTGCAGTCGTGGCCGACGGTGGCGTTGATCGATGCCGAAGGACAACTCGCCGCGTTGTTGCCGGGCGAGGGTAGGCGGCAGGAAACCGACGCGCTCGTCGGGCAATTGCTGGATGAAGCGGCGTCCAAGGACCAACGCGTCTACGAATCGCATGTGGCGACGAATCGTGTCGAACCCAAATTGCCGCTGCTATTTCCGCGCAAATTGCTCGCGACGGAAACCAGTCTTTGGATTGCCGATAGCGGCCACAATCGCGTTCTCGAATGCAATCACGAAGGGCGCATCTTGCGCCAGTTCGGTTCTGGCAATCCCGGATATTGGGACGGTCGCAATCAGGATTCGGGATTCACCGATCCGCAAGGATTGACGATCGTCAAGGATTGGCTATACGTAGCGGACACTGGCAATCACGCGATTCGTCGAATTCGCCTATTGAGCGGTGATGTCGAAACGGTCGCCGGCACCGGCGTGCTCGGCTACGATCTTCCGAACGATGCGGTTGAGCCGACGAGTGTCGCGATGTCGGCACCCACTGCCGTCACCGGACATGGTGAAAAAGTATACTTTGTCGTCTCCGGACAGAATCAGCTTTGGCAGCTCGATCTCATCAAAAACCGGTTGAGTGTGCTGGCCGGTAACGGTCAACTCGGACTGGCCGACGGCGACGGCGTCGCGGCCAGTTTCGCGCAGCCCAGCGGCATCAGTTTGATCGGCCAGCAACTGGTGATCTGTGATTCGGCGTCATCGTCTTTGCGCGTGGTACGGCTGCTCGATAACCGCGTGAGCACGCTTATCGGCGCTGGTTTGTACGAGTTCGGCGACGTCAACGGCAAACGCGATGTTGCGCGTCTACAGCATCCGCTGGATGTCTGCGCCGATCCGCGTGGATTGATTTTCGTTGCCGACAGTTACAACGGCAAGATCAAAGCGCTCAACATGCGCACCGGCGAATTGCGTGCGCTGAATCTTCCTTATCGATTGAGCGAACCATCCGGATTGTCGCTCGCCAACAGCGCGCTATGGATCGCCAACACGAACGCGCACGAAATCGTGCGCGTCGATTTGAAGACCGGACAGATCCGGCGGCTGACGATCGGCGAATAGCAACGCGTGTCGGGTAAAGAATCATCGCAGGCTTTCGACGGAAAGGAGTTCGTCCGAACACTGACGACGTCGCCAGGCGTTTACCGTATGCTCGGGCTGAGCGGCGAACTGCTCTATGTCGGCAAGGCCGGCAATCTAAAGAAGCGCGTCGGCAGTTATTTTCTCAAGCCGCGCATGGAGCCGCGCCTTGCGGCGATGGTTTCACAGATCGCCTCGATCGAAGTAACGCTGACGCGCACGGAAGCCGAAGCGTTGTTGCTCGAATCGCAACTCGTCAAGAGTCTGAAACCGCGCTACAACATTCTTCTGCGCGACGACAAAAGTTTCCCGTATATTTTTCTGTCGTCGGGCGAAGACTATCCGCGCATGGCGTTTCATCGCGGAGCGAAATCCGCGAAGGGCGAATACTTTGGCCCGTATCCGAGTGCGTACGCAGTTCGTCACAGTTTGGATTTGATGCAGAAATTGTTTCTCGTCCGACAGTGCGAGGATAGTTATTTTCGAAATCGCTCGCGGCCGTGTCTCCAATACCAGATCAAGCGATGCAGTGCGCCCTGCGTCAACTTGATCGCACCCACCGACTATCAAGACAGCGTGCGTCACGCGGCCATGTTCTTGCAGGGTCGCAGCAGTGCCGTGATCGACGAGTTGGGCACGGAAATGGAGAAGGCGAGTGGGTCGCTCGACTTCGAAAAAGCCGCCGGGGTACGCGACCAGATCGCGAACTTAAAACGGTTGCATGCGCAAAGTTATGTGCAGGGCGCGAGCACTGATCTCGATGTGCTCGCGTGCCGCATCGAATCCGGACTGGCATGCGTCTCCGTACTCTATTTTCGCAATGGCGTAAGTTTGGGATCGCGCGATTTCTTTCCGCGATTGCCAACCGAAGCGACGCAAGCGGCGGTGTTGTCGTCCTTTATCGCGCAATATTATTTGGACAAACCGGTACCGCGCGAGTTGATCGTCAGCGAACATCCGGACGAGTGCGAATTATTGGTGACGATGTTGTCCGAGCAATCCGGACACGGGATCGAGATCAAAGCAAACGTGCGGACCGAGCGCGCGCGATTCGTCGAACTCGCGATAAAGAACGCGCAAGCCGCGCTTGCGGCGCGTCTCGCCAGTAATCAGACGATGCGCGAACGTTTCGAAGCATTGCGCGATTTACTCGAACTCGGTGAAACGCCGCAGCGATTGGAATGTTTCGACATCAGTCATACGATGGGCGAAGCGACGGTCGCGTCGTGCGTCGTTTACGGGCCGGAAGGCCCGGAGAAGTCGCAATATCGCCGCTTCAACATCGCGGGCATCGAACCCGGCGACGATTACGGCGCGATGCATCAGGCACTCGAGCGCCGTTATCGTCGTATCCAGGGAGGCGAGGGCGTGCTGCCGGATATTTTGTTGATCGACGGCGGTAAGGGACAAGTCTCGCAAGCGCTGCAAGTGTTGGCCGATCTCGGCGTGAGCGGCTTACTCGTGGTCGGCGTCGCAAAAGGCGCCGAACGTCGAGCAGGCCACGAAACATTGATTCGCGGCGATAACGGCAAATCACTCTGGCCGGGTCCTGGATCGTTGGCGCTGCATCTTGTGCAAAGCGTTCGCGACGAAGCGCATCGCTTCGCCATCACCGGACATCGGAATCGTCGCGAGAAGGCCCGCGAAAAAAGCCGGCTCGAAGAAATCACGGGGGTTGGCGCCAAACGACGCGGCGCACTGCTCAAACATTTCGGTGGGATTGTCGGTGTCGCGTCGGCGGGCATCGAGGAATTGGCGCAGGTGAAAGGCGTCAGCCGCGAACTCGCGACGAAAATCTACGGAGCTTTTCACGGATGATGCTGTCAGACTGCGCGTGCGAACTCATTCCAACATCATGCGCCTGACCCTACCCACCATCCTCACACTCTTCCGCATCGCGCTGTTGCCTGTGATGGTGATCGTTTTTTATGCGCCGTTTAATGGCGCGAATATCGCGGCGTCGGCCATTTTCGTTGCGGCCGCACTCACCGATTGGCTGGACGGATGGATCGCGCGCCGTTACGGCATGACGAGCGCGTTCGGTGAATTTCTCGATCCGGTCGCCGACAAACTGATGGTTGCGGTAACGCTTTTCCTTCTCGTGCAAGACAACCCGACGATTCCGCTGGCGGTGATATCCGCCATCATCGTCGGACGCGAAATCACGATTTCCGCGTTGCGCGAATGGATGGCTGAAATCGGCGAGCGCACGCGCGTGCGCGTCGCGGGTATCGGCAAGATCAAAACGATTGCGCAGCTCGTGGCGTTGATCGTGTTGCTATACCAGAAAGATCTCGATGGCTTCGGATTGTTCCACGTCGGCGAGGTGCTGCTCGGGTTCGCGGCGGCACTGACGATATGGTCGGGTGTGGTTTACATTCGCGCGGCGTGGCCCGTATTGCGCGCCGAACGTTGACGCAGCGGGTTGCCATACGCGCCTCAACCCGTATAATGCGCGGTCTCGCGCGGGAATAGCTCAGTTGGTAGAGCACGACCTTGCCAAGGTCGGGGTCGCGAGTTCGAGTCTCGTTTCCCGCTCCATTGTTTTGCGAAACCTCGGGCAATCCGGGGTTTTGTTTTTAGATTTCACTTCGAGCCGGTGTCGCTAAGCTTGCTCGGATTTCATCGAATGGCCAGGTGGCAGAATGGTCATGCAGCGGCCTGCAAAGCCGCGTACGCCGGTTCGATTCCGACCCTGGCCTCCATTCGAAAGTTTTTATTACCCGCATAATTGCGGGTTCTTTTTCTTCGCGGCAATCATGCAATTTTAGCCATGAGCTGACTGCGGTTGTCTCATAAATGATGATGACCGCCGTCTGACCGTCGGGATCAACGGTTGGATTAACTGTTGGCTGTTTTTGGGCAGGTAATGTTGAGTTGTGGAGCGGTAAAAACTGATTCGGTGCTGCAGATAGGCCGCCCGCCGCCGTCTGAAGCGTGCCGGCGAGAGCCAGTGCAACTGATCGGCGCTTCATATGCACAGACAACATCTTGGAAAGCTTGAGTCTTTGCCGAGATTCGCGAAAGCTGTGCCCGTCGCCGTGGCGGACAAATGATCATCTTCTGCTCAATGTGAGAAGTTAATCAGCTGCGCGACAGAGGCTGCTGCTAATGCTAATGACGCGCGAGCGCCCCCAAGATCTTCTTGGATAAAAAATGCAGTTGCCACACGGTCACTCAGAGGCCTAAATGACGGGTAGGAAAGGAGCGATGCGTTGCAAATAGCGGCTATGCGATAATCGGCCTGCGCAAATGCATCGAAGCTCGCGATAAGTCAGTTGATTGATGAAGTTGTGAATCCGACTTCATTCGATGCTCTTCCTGCCCGGGTGGCGAAATCGGTAGACGCAGCGGACTTAAAATCCGCCGAACCCTAATAGGTTCATGCCGGTTCGATTCCGGCTCCGGGCACCAAATCAAAGACTTAGCGCTTGACACCGCTGAATTCTGTCTCCAAATATCCCTCGCTGGGATAATTTGGGACAGTGAATGCCAACCTTCGAAAAACGCATCGGAACATCCGGCAAAGTCACGTGGCGAGTTCGCGTGCGTCGGCAGGGTTCTTCGTGGCAAACCAAATCATTCACTAAGAAGGCTGACGCTGAAGCGTGGGCACGTAGTGTTGAAACACGAATCGATGCCGGCGAATCTTTGCCGTCGACTGAAGCACGCAAGCGCACGCTGAGTGATGCGATCGATGAGTACCTGAAGGTCTACGACAAGTCCGCTCGAAAGAAGAACGAGCGTGAGCAGAAACGCATCCTCGAATGGTGGCGTGCAGAACTTGGAAATCGTGCGTTGAGTTCGATCACGCCGAACGTGCTTGCCGAAGTCCGAAACAATATGTCGACGAGACTTTGGCGCTACGACAAACCAATTTCTGGATCCACCGTAAACCGAAATATGGCTGTGCTCTCTGCAGTGTTCAAAGTGGCAGTCAAAGAACTCGGTTGGGTTGCCAAGAATCCTGTCGTAAACGTCACACGCTTTGCCGAGGGCAAAGGACGCGAACGTTTCCTGACGGAGAAGGAACGGGACCGTTTATTCGAACGATGCGATGCGTCGCCGTGCGCTGCACTTCTGCCCTTGGTGAAGTTGGCGCTCGCGACCGGCGCCCGAAAGGGCGAGCTGCTTTCGCTGCAATGGGTCAACGTCGACCTAGACCGTCGCGTAGTCCGTTTCACAGACACCAAGAACGGCGATCAACGAACGGTGCCACTCGCTGCCTCGGCGGTCGCTACGTTGAAAGCGTGGCGTGCCAACCGCCTTCCTGTTGGTCCGGTTTTTCCAGTCAACATCGGAACGATCGATCAATCGTGGCAAGAGGCGAGGGCAGGTGCCGCACTCGATGATGTTCGCTTCCATGATCTACGACACAGCGCTGCGAGCTACCTCGCAATGTCAGGTGCGTCGCTGATGGATATCGCCGCGATCCTCGGACACAAGACGCTCGCGATGGTGAAGCGCTATTCGCATCTGTCCGAACAGCACACGACCGCGGCAATCGATCGCATGGCGGAGAAGTTTTTGAAGAATTCCAGCTAGCGCTGGAGTAAAGCGGCCGGCGACGTGATTAAGGCACGTCGCTGGCCTTCCACAACCATCCTATGGAGATGATCATGGCAAATGCAATTGTACAAGACAAAATCTCGCTTAAAGGTTTGAGCGAAGGCGAGTTTTTTTCATGCGCTGAGTGAAGCCCGTGCTGCCGCACGCATCGTGAACGCCACCCTTCGCGACAGCAAGACAAAGGAATTGGATGTCGCTATTTCGGGCAATGACATCGACGGCAGCGATCTCGTCGCACTGTCTTTAGCGGCATCGGTAAAGATCGACCGACTGTATTCCGCGACTTTCGGAGAAGAGGCAGCGACGGAGAAGAACGATGCTTAATGCAATCGACTATTTGTCTGATCTTTTGGATCGTCGCTATTCTGCTGTGTGTCTGAACGCCGATCGCCAAGTCGCTGCCGCAGCACGCGCTGCTGATCGCGCTGAAATTCTCGAACGTGCCTCGCGGGAAATGCAACTCGTGCGCGAGTGCCAGACCGTCGTCGCGAAGTGCGGACTTGGGAGCGCGCATCATGGCTAAGAAAGCAAACAAAGTCGTGTTGCGCGATGTCGTCGCGACAGTGGCAGATGAAAGGGATGAAACAGTCACGTAGCAATCGTGTGTTGCGGCAATCGCGGTTTGGCACTGCACGTCGTGCACGAGCCCGAGAATCACGTCGCACATCTTGTGCAGTTGACGAAGGCGCTCACTGGCATTCATCGTGCTATCGAAATCGCTCAGCGCGCCGAAGGTGGCGCTAACTGGTTTGATAGTGATTTAAATGCTGCTTTGGCCGGCGCTGAGCTTGTCTCAAACCTCGCGGCCGAATATGCGCAGCTTATCCCTGATCGATGAGCGGACTGATAAAGAACGCGGCGGCGTTGTCAGTGACGAGAACGCCGCCGCGGCCACCCCGACCAAGGGTTTAGCTACGGTGGCGGCGAGAAGATAAACTGCGGAATGTGAATCGGAGCCGACATGATCAGCGATAACGAACGCGAAGACGTCTGGACGTTTCTAGACAACTGCGGCGTGTCGATTCGTGTCGCCGTTGTCGTCATCGAATATCCAGGCAATCCTGGACGCTCGACGTTCGTGACCGGTGTCACCGCGGACGGCCGCATCGTCTATTTCGAGAACGGCCAATACTTGTGCGACGACGGCACAACTCTGCATTTACCGGTCGGCTAAGCGTACTGGAGCAAACGCATGAACCGGTGGCCCATCATCATTATTGCGTTCGCTTGCTTGCGAGCATCGGCCGGAACGCCAACCGCGGACGTTCCAGACGTTCCCGACGTTCGTTTCCCCGAAGGCCTACCGGTAGCTACAGGAAATTTCGAGCCGTCACCCGAGTTGCTCACCTCAATCAACGGTGCGTTGGAGATCTTCAACAGTTTTCCGAAGTTGAAAGTAAATGTCGTTGGTCATACGGATTCGAAAGAGTGTGCTGGTAACGCGTGCGCCGAGTTGGGATTACGCCGAGCCCACTATGTGTATGACTGGCTCGATGTGCATGGCGTCGATCGAACACAGCTGGGGACTGTGGTTTCCGTCGGCAGCAATGCGCCCATTCTGTCGGACGGCAACGAAGATCGCCGACTCAGCCGGCGCGTTTCATTCGACGTGCTTCCGGAAAGCGAAAAGCCGAAAGGTAGCAAGCCATGAACGTTTGGGCTGTGGTGATTATCTTGTTCGCGGTGGCGCTGCTGCCATGGCAGATATTTCGGTACGCGCGCAGAAAGAACACTCCAATCCCAAAGAGCGATGTAAGGCCAACGCCAGCCGATCGTGACGATTCCGATCGTTCGTCTTGGTAGCGCTGGAGCGAGCGCATGTCGAAAGGAAAGAAATTGAAGATCAAACGTTCGGCGACAGATATCGCCTTTGAGCGTCTTTCCGATTTGGCCAAAATCGACAGCGACGCCTTCAATCACATTGGCGATGCGGCTCGCGGTTTCATAAAGAAAGACAGCTACAAACAAATCGGTTGGGAGTTCCTTCGTAAGCATTTTGAGAATCAGCATCTCGAATCAGACACCCTCTCCAACTTTGTTTTTACTTAACGATTCAGATTGCGAAATTACTCAAAGGTTTTTCCGGACACGTAAAACTGACAGGAAAAGAGGGCAACGAATGCATCGACGAGATCGAATCTCACGCGGCGCTGCTTGCAGATGCCTTGGACCGATTCAACGGAAGCTATCTGGGGCGCTCGACGTCGATTGTTCAATGGCTGACGGGAACGCTTAGCTGGGCGGAGGATTTGATAGTCAGCAATCGACGCGGAATTCTCGGAGAATCTGAGCCCGGCGTCGGCGTGGTCGCGCCGGTTGAGCTGTTGGCCGCGCGCGCAGCCGCGAACATGGTAGTAGCGTCGCTGCCAAGTGAGCTCCGAACTCTATCGGCGAACTCCCATAAACTCAAACTGGTGCCAAGAAAGCTAGGCCAAGTGAGCGATAAAAACGCTCCTCGACGCCTGTTCATAATCGGACTCGCGGAGTTCCTTTTCGAGATCGTCGGCGTCCCATGCCGAACACCGACGCTGGAAATTTCGAGGCTGTTCTTCGAGTGCGAAGATCTTGTCGTGGCCGATATCAGCAGCATCGCGCCATTGGGTAAAAACACGCTTAGACGCTAGTTTTTCCAGCTGGATAAAAAGTGATTATCTGGACCTTTTACGCAATGTATTAGGCCGCGACGTTAGCTGAGCATGCTCCATATCGTCCAACTATATGGACTCAACGGAGCAACTACAGTGACGCGCAATCTTCAACGCTTGGCGAAATTCGTCGCCGACAGTAACGGTGCCTTCACCGAAGCACAGGTTCGTTGGTGGGTCCACAAAGGCACAGACAACGGACTGAATGACTCGGGTGCGGTCATCCGCGTCGGTCGCTGCGTATATCTTGACGTCGACGCATTCGATCGTTGGCTCACATCGCAAACGACGAAGGCGGCCGCCTAAATGGCCTCCGTCGAGACGCTATCCCGCGAAGCCGAGTTCATCGGCGATGGACTTCTCGAAGCCGCGCTCGGTCTCAGGTTCGCGCCGACCGTACAAGGCTGCGACGCGCTTGTTGCAACATCGAACGGCGCAATCGCATTCGCGAGAACGCTGAAAGTCGAGCTGCTGAAGTCGACAACGAAGGCGGTGGCCTGATGGATTTCATCGAACGCATGGAAAACAAAGTCGATGAAATCCTTGGGATCAGAACGCCGAAGCGTGGCCGTAGCAAATCCGGAAAGTCGATGCAACTGATAGAAGCTGCGCGCGAAATTCTCGAGGAAATCGAGCCCGCGACAGTGCGCGCAGTTTGCTATCGGTTGTTCATTCTCGGATTGATTCCGAACATGGGAAAGAACAGCACCGGCATGGTGTCGAAGCAACTGGTCTGGGCCCGCGAGCAGGAAATTATTCCGTGGGATCACATCGTTGACGAAACTTGCGAAGCAGAACGAATCAATTCGTGGAATAACCCTGAGGAAATCATAAACGCGGCCGTCCGTGGGTATCGCAAAGACTACTGGTCGATGCAGCCAAACCGCGTCGAGGTGTGGTCGGAAAAAGGAACGTTACGCGGCACGCTTGCGCCGGTGCTGGAACAACTTGGCGTTACCTTCCGTGTAATGCATGGGTACGGTTCGGCTACTACATTGCACGCGGTTGCCGAAGAGGACGGCGAGCACGAGAAGCTGCTTACAGTCCTCTATGCCGGCGATTGGGATCCAAGCGGGCTGCACATGTCCATGGTCGACTTGCCCGCACGGCTAGATCGGTACGGCGGCGTCATCAACATCGAACGTGTTGCGCTTAACCATTCCGACTGCGACGAATTTTCAAAACTTCCATTTTTCTTGGCTGAGTCTAAGTCCAAGGATTCCCGGTTCGAGTGGTACTCATCGCAATACGGTGAAAGGTGCTGGGAAGTCGATGCTCTGTCGCCAGTAGTACTCCGCGAGCGCATGCGTAACGCCATCATGAAGCTGATCGACATCGAAAAGTGGAACCACGCCGTCAAAATCGAAAAGGCAGAACGCGAGTCGATGACGAACATTCTCACCGACTGGAAAAAGAGTATTTCGCGGCAAGACTCAAATACTCGGGAGGTCCAGATGCCTAACCCTCAGAAACGACAATGCCGGCTGGCAGGCCGGCATCTTGTCGCACTTCGTGACTATTTCCACCCGGATATTACATCGTGAATACGCCGGGAGCAAAGAAGGGAAAAGGCGAATGGAAGCACGTCGACGGCGGCTATGGTTTCGTCATTCCGTACACGCTGCTTCGGCATCCAAACATGGAACGTCTCGGACCACATGCCAATAAGTTGTTGTTGGACGTCTGCCGGCAATACAGCGGATTCAACAACGGTTATCTGAAGACTTGCTGGGAGTACATGAGCGACCGTGGCTGGCGTTCTAAGGAGACTTTGTTCATCGCCACAGCAGAGCTTGTGCACTACTGCCTTATCGCCAAATCGCGCCAGGGAGGACGTAACAGACCGAATCTGTACTACCTCACTTGGTGGCCGATTCACACACGAGACGACGATCCGCTCGACGTGTCCAAATTCCCAAAACCCTGCAACAGCTGGAAGCAAGAAACCACAGTTTTCAACCTTCCGGAATGGATTTCAAATAAGCGGAAAACGAAAAATGAGTAACACTCTGAGCGTACTCAAACTTTCGCCATTAGGACGCTCAGCGTACGACGTGACACGCATAGCGTACGACATAGCTGTGACTAACACGCTCAGCGTCCTAGTTAGCACCAAAAATGTTCTTTGGGTGACACGCTCAGCGTACGCCTATATATCTTTAGCCATACGTAGCAGTTTTCTTGAGGCTGCAATCTAAGGCAAAAAACAGGCTTTTAAGCACGGCGTCCGAAAACTGAGTTTGAAAAGAATTTCAGCTGACTGGAAATTCGAGCGTGCGCATCAATCGTTCGATCCAATCGACAAGTTCGCCCGCGAAATGCGGAACACGCATGCCGTAAATCTCTGTACCTCCGGCAATTGTCCGCGTGATGGAAATTTGAACATCGGGCGATCGACCTGGCGTATGCACACCGTAATCGAAGAATCTGGCCAGACGCTCGCGGTGCTTGTAGGCATTTGCCAACTGTTCTGCGGCCTGCATTACGGCCGAGGAATTCATTGCATATTTCTGAAGCTTTGCCCGACCTTCATCCGTTGTGCACGTTGGTTTCAATTCAAGACCGAGCGCATCAATCGCCTTTTTCCATTGGCCAGCGGTCGACAATTCGGCGGCGATCCAGTCGAGTGTGTGCCACGCGGTCACAGCCGTGTTCAAACCAGAATAACCGCCTTGAGGCTTGCTGTAGATGAACTGCTGCGATTGCCCTGCTTCCCATTTGAGCTTTCTAAGCATGTCTTTCGAGCTGGCAACTTGGAAAGTCTGCGACGTCGCATCGATGTCGGGCATTTGCTTTTTGGTCGCCATCGTTTTTACTCCCATCGTTTCGCACGCTGTAGCAATGGCGCGTTCACAGTTGCGGGCTGCCGTACGAGCTGACCAAGGCGCGCCGAGCACAAGTTATTGTTCGCGGGGTCCCTCCAGAAGACTTTTGCACTGCGCCCACCCCGGCGCGCAACGTCCGCCTAGTCCCAGCATTTTAAAGTTGATGTCGTTGTCGCAGTTCGCGCACTTAACCCTTTGATGATGCTGAGGTCTCCATACGAGAACTTTGACGGCTCGATTAAACATATCGATCTTCTTGTCTTACCGCAGTCGAATGTCATTTGTCCTTGGAATCTTGATCGACGAATCGGTCAGACGTTCATTGCCGAAACGGTTGTTGATGCGCTCTCTTCGGGGACCAAGGTTCGCACGATCAAGACGGCCAGGAGCGGGACGGCGATCGCGTAAACGTACTGCGTCCGCGATACGCCGATGCCGAACGGAAACCAGATGCCCGGCACGCCGATTGTATCGAGCAGCTCACCGCCGAATAGCCCGGCCATGATCGAGGCCAACGTAATGAGCGCCAGGATCCGCAGGGGTCCGCTTCGGACGATGCGGGCGCCTACGACAACCAACAGCGCGATCGCCCCGAGCCGGCTGCCGCTTGCAACATTTGGCGAATGGATCACGCCGCCGACAATCCCGACGACCGTCAGCACGACCGCTGACACATCGATACTTCGCCATGCTGGTAGCGACCAGCGGTTCCACGCCAAGACCCACGCGCCCGTCGCTGGCGCCCACATCCATGAAGCCAGCCACGAATACGTCGTTATGTCTTGCAGATCAGTCCATGAGACGATGGGATTGTTGAGGCGCCTGGCTGCCGTAAACGCCAGCGCGATGCTCGCAAAGATTAAAAAACCTTTGTGGCTGCTCAA
>OLMB01000142.1_pt1 | contig 12706 bp, 12 predicted proteins | sample 1604691 | NCBI WGS metagenome assembly OLMB01 (sample SAMEA104055722, study PRJEB20765) | soil metagenome | isolation source: soil
TTGGCCGGCGATCGCGCGCGCTCGCTCGCTGCGAACGAACGACTTGCACCTCTTTACGTGATCCTCGCCGCCGAACCCAATCCGATTCCGGTAAAATGGTGTCTGCACGATTTGGGGCTTGGTTCGGCCGATCCGCGACTGCCGTTACTGCCATTGAGTTCGGCACTTCGGACACGCACGACAGAGGTTTTGCGCGATTTGGGCCTAGCGGTTCAGCCGCGGCACAGCAGCGCTGCCTAAACTCGCCCGTTTACGCGATAAACTTAACTCTTCATCAGCTCAGGATTCGCCGTGATTCGCACTTATGTCCGTAGTACCGTTTCGGTCATCGCCGTTGCCGCCGTGCTTAGCGGATGCAGCCTGTTCCATCATCACGACAACTATTATTCGAAAGCGGTGGAGTCACGTCCGCTCGAAGTGCCGCCCGATCTCGAGGCGCCTCCTGCGACGAACGAGTTGAACGTACCGCCAGGCGGCGGTGCGATTGCCACTACCACCACAGCCGCACCCATCGGTACGAGTTCCACCGAATCGATGACGTCGCCGCCAGCGGGTGCGCCCGCGTCCTCGAGCGTCGCGTTGACGGGCGCCGGACTTCATGTAGCCGATAGCGTCGATCACACGTATACACGCGTCGGCGTCGCGCTCGATCGCGCGCAACTCGGCACCGTGAGCGAACGCGATGCGACCGGCCATAGCTACACGCTGGAAGTGAGCGGTCTGCGCGCGACGACAACGTCGAGCGAACCGACGCCGGAACATCATTGGTACTCGCGCATTCTCCATCCGTTCGGCGGAGGCAACAGCAGTTCTTCGGCATCGAGCTCGCAACCCGTCAGCGGACGTCTGACCGTGAAGGTAATCGGCGAAGGCGACGGATCGCGTGTCGATGTCGAAGGAACGTCCAACGACAGCTCATCGGCCGAAGCGGCGCGGCGCGTACTCGATGCGCTGCGCGATCGGTTGAGTTGATCGGAAAATTTACGACGGCACGACGCGATCGTGCCGTCTAGCGCTCCAACAACGGAAGTTTTCCGGCGCGACCATCCCATTCTTTAGCGTCGGCTGGCGCGTCTTTCTGTGTGGTCAACACCGGCCACTCCTTGGACAGGTCGGCGTTGAGCTGGATGAAATGTTCCTGTCCGGCGGGAACATCGTCTTCCGGAAAAATCGCATTCGCTGGGCATTCCGGTTCGCACAGCGTGCAATCGATGCACTCTTCGGGATCGATCACGAGAAAATTCGGCCCTTCATGAAAACAATCCACCGGGCAAACTTCCACGCAGTCCGTGTATTTACATTTGATGCAATTTTCGGTGACGACGAAAGGCATTACGAAGACCCGCGGCGATGTATACAATGTTGCACGTGGCGCTCCCTACGAGGTTCGAACTCGTGTTCCCGCCTTGAGAGGGCGGTGTCCTAGGCCACTAGACGAAGGGAGCATAATTGGGCAAAACGCGAGCGGGCGCTAGTATAGCGGTTTCACTGCAACGGACAATTGCTCCAGCTGCATAGCTGACGACATGGAATGAATGAAATAGTCACCTCATCGGAACCTTCTGGCGTGCACGCGGAATTGCGAGTCATACCGCGCAGCGAACATGGCATCTCGCGCAAAAGCATTTCAAACGGCGCACTGCGCGTGCTGTACCGTTTGCATGAAGCTGGCTACGCGGCGTTTCTCGTCGGCGGCGCCGTGCGCGATCTGCTGCTCGGCGGTCATCCGAAAGATTTCGACATCGCCACCAACGCGACGCCGGAAGACGTCAAAAGCCTGTTTCGCAATTGTCGATTGATCGGTCGCCGCTTCCGTCTAGCGCATGTGGTGTTCGGTCAGGAAATTGTCGAAGTCGCCACCTTTCGCGGTAGCGCGGACGACGGCAGCGGCGATCGACACATGATCGACGGCCGCATCGTTCGCGACAATGTGTACGGAACGATCGAAGAAGACGCGGTGCGGCGCGACTTCACGGTCAACGCGCTGTACTACAACATCGCGGACTATTCCGTACGCGATTATGTCGGCGGTTACGACGACGTGCGCGCAAACGTGCTGCGTTTGATCGGCGATCCGTGGCAACGTTATCGCGAAGATCCGGTGCGCATGCTGCGCGCTGTGCGCCTGTCAGCGAAACTGCATTTCGAAATTTCGCCCGAAGCGCGCGAACCGTTCGACGAACTCGGCGAACTTTTGCTCCATGCGCCACCCGCACGATTGTTCGATGAAACCTTGAAAATGTTTCTCGCCGGAAACGGCCTGAAAAGTTTTCATGCACTCGAACAAGCAGGATTGCTAATCGACGTATTTCCGCTGGCGGCGCGCGCCTTGGCGTTTCGCGGCGGAGAAAAATTTCGCACGATGGTCGAATCCGGGCTTCGCGGCACGGACGAACGCATTGCCGCCGATAAATCGGTGACGCCGGCATTTCTGTTCGCGATTCTGTTGTGGGGTGCGGTACGCGCTCAAGTCGATCGCGAAACCGCGCGCGGCGTGGATGCGTCGCTCGCATGGCAACGCGTCAGTCTGCACGTGATCACCGAGCAGGCTAAACAAGTGGCCATCCCGCGCCGATTCGGCATCGTCATGCAGGAAATCTGGATACTGCAGCCTCGCCTCGAACATCGCGTCAAAAAGCGCGTGTTTCGAACATTGGCGCATCCACGTTTTCGCGCCGCCTACGATTTTTTGTTGTTGCGCGCGGCGGAGAGTCCTGAAGTTGCCGAACTCGGCGAATGGTGGACGCGTGCGCAGGCGATGTCGCAAGAGGAACTGGCCGCAGAATTGTCGACGCCCGCGCCGCCATCGACCGCTGATGCGCCCACAAGCGAAGAAAGTCCGAAAGCGCCGACGCGCAAACGTCGCCGTCGTAAACCCGCGCAACCGGCTCCCGAATAAACGCCGACGAGATGCAAACCGCATATATCGGACTCGGCAGCAATCTCGCCGATCCGCTTAAGCAACTCCAAGCGGCACTTCGTGCGATGTCGACCATGCGCTCAACACGCGTCGTGCGCCATTCGCATTTTTATCGAACGCCGCCATGGGGACAAAGCGATCAGCCGGAATTTATCAACGCGGTCGCCGAAATCGAAACCGGCTTGAGCGCGCGCGATCTGCTCGATGAACTCCTCTCGATCGAACGCCGCGCCGGCCGATTACGAACTGACGAACGTTGGGGTCCGCGGGTGCTTGATCTCGATATGCTTCTATACGGTCAGGAGATCATCGATGAACCGGCGTTGCACGTGCCTCACCCGCACATGCGCGATCGCGCATTCGTCGTTGTGCCGCTGGCTGAACTTGCGCCGCACGTGAACATTCCGGGATTCGGTGGAATAGGCGATATGCTCAGTCACGTTGACGCATCGACGTGTATTGCGCTTGAGTCCGGTATGCTCGCCACGGAATAATGCGCGGCCAGTCGAGAACGTCCATGTACGCGAACAGCAAAGAAAATAGCGTCAGCTCGCCGACGACGATTCCGCGGCTGCGCGAAATGAAAAGCAAGGGCGACAAGATCGTCGCGCTGACCGCTTACGACGCGAGCTTCGCAGCTGCGTGCGATGGGGCTGGAGTCGATATCGTTCTGGTCGGCGATTCGCTGGGCATGGTCGTGCAGGGACATTCGAGCACGTTGCCGGTTTCGCTCGATGACATGGTCTATCACACCGCTGCGGCCGCGCGCGGTACGAATAGTGCGTTCTTGATCGCCGATTTGCCGTTTATGAGTTTTCGTAGCGCGGAAATTGCACTCTCGTCGTCGGCACGTTTGATGGCGGAAGGCGGCGCGGCGATGGTGAAGTTGGAAGGTGCGGATTATGCGCTCGACGTAATCGATGCACTCGCACGACGATCCGTGCCCGTTTGCGCGCATCTGGGCTTGACGCCGCAATCCGTGCACAAGCTCGGCGGTTATCGCGTACAAGGAAAAACCAAACCTGCCGCCGAGCATTTGCTCGCCGATGCAAAAGCGGTCGAAGCGGCGGGCGCCGATTTGCTGGTGCTCGAGTGCGTTCCCGCCGCGCTTGCCAAACGAGTCACCGCCGAACTTTCGATTCCCACGATCGGGATCGGCGCCGGCGTGGATTGCGATGGCCAAGTCCTCGTGATCTACGACATGCTCGGCATTACGCCGGGCAAACGTCCGCGCTTCAGCAAAAATTTTCTTGCAGAGAGTGGATCCGTCGTCGATGCAATTCGTGCATACGCGTCCGCGGTGCGGAAGAAAGAATTTCCCGCGGTTGAGCATTCGTTCTGAGCGATGGAAATCGTCAAACGCGGCGATGAGTTGCGCGCGCAAATCTCGCGATGGAAACGAGCGGGCGAGCGCGTGGGCTTCGTCCCGACGATGGGAAATCTACACGACGGACACTACTCGCTGGTTGCGACGGCACGCGAGAATGCCGACCGTGTCGTCGCCAGCGTATTCGTCAACCCGACGCAGTTTGGACCGCACGAGGATTTCACCAGCTATCCGCGTACGCTCGCCGATGACACGATAGGTCTGGAAAAAGCCGGTTGCGATTTGCTGTTCGCACCCGACGTCGAGGAAATGTATCCGTTTGGTGCGGCGAACATGGTGCGGGTCGACGTGCCCGGATTGAGCGAGATTCTCGATGGCGCGATGCGACCGGGTCACTTCTCCGGCGTCGCGACGGTGGTGACAAAGTTATTCAATCTCGTCGCGCCGGGCGTTGCAGTGTTCGGACAAAAAGACTATCAGCAACTGCTCGTCATTCGTCGCTTGGTGGCTGATTTGCGAATGCCGATCGAAATCATCGGCGCACCGACTGTCCGCGAATCAAATGGACTGGCGATGAGTTCTCGCAATCAATATCTGACGCCGGAAGAACGCGAACGCGCGAGCGCGATTTTTCGAACCTTGAATGGAATGCGTGATGCGATCCGCGGCGAAAAAACGTTTGCGGACGCAGAGAGCGAAGCTAACATTGCGTTGGAATCGGCGGGAATGACGCCCGATTACGCTGTTGTGCGTCGGCGCGACGATCTCGGTTCACCGGGTAAGGACGATCGTTATTTTGTCGCGCTGATCGCGGCTCGGCTCGGCAAGGCGCGCCTAATCGACAACGTCCTGTTCAATGTGTGATTCGAGTAGCATTTTCAAAACGACTGTGGTAGTGTTAATACTGCCTTCGGTATTTTCGCAACACTAGTTGTTGCACCGTGGGAGCAGGGCGCATCGTTTTGGTAATCGTCACTCCGAATTACACCCTCGCTTCATAAGCGAGGGTTTTTTTTGCCTTGAAAAGGCTATAACTGCGCCTATTTCACAGAAAGCGCAGTGGTTGTATTGATGATTGACCTGTCACCGCGAGATAATTGCCATGCGCCAGACGTCTGTCTGGCGTTTTGTTGTGAAAATGCGACATAACCGACCTACTTTCGACTGAATTGCCATGCAATTGAATCTGCTCAAAGCCAAGCTCCATCGTGTCCGCGTGACGCATTCCGAACTTCATTACGAAGGATCGTGCGCGATCGACGGCCGATTGCTCGATATTTCGGGCATTAGCGAGTATGAGCAAATTCATATCTACAACGTGAATAATGGCCAGCGCTTCATCACGTACGCGATTCGAGCGGAAGAAGGTTCCGGAATCATTTCGATCAACGGCGCCGCCGCGCATCGCGCTTCGCCGGGGGACATCATCATTATTTGCGCCTACGCTCAATTGAGCGAAGCCGAAGCCGCGCAATTCAAGCCGACGCTCGTTTACGTCGACGACAAAAATCGCTTGAGTCACACGAAGAACTCGATACCGAAACAGGCTGCGTAGCGTTCAGCCGTTTTATCCGCGCTGCGATTTTTCGGATTGCTCGTCCAACGCCCATCGCACGTGCTCGCGTACGACTTGCGATGGATGGTGCGCGCGTGATGTAAGCGCGCCGACGATCTCGTCGCTGCGCGGCGCGTTGCCTAGAGCGACGGCGATATTCCGCAACCAGGATTCATGACCAATTCGCCGAATCGCCGATCCCTCGGTCAGTTTCAGAAATTCTTGTTCGCTCCACGCGAACAAATTCACGAGCGACTCGTTATCAAGCCCGTGCCGCGTTTCGAAATCCGGCTCTGCACTTTTCTTGGCGAATTTGTTCCACGGACAAACGAGTTGGCAATCGTCGCAACCGTAAATACGGTTTCCGATGGGACGACGAAGATCGACCGGAATGCTGCCGCGCAGCTCGATAGTCAGATACGCGATGCAACGCCGCGCATCGAGCTGCTGCGGACCAACGATCGCCTGCGTTGGACAGATATCGATGCAACGTTCGCATGTGCCACAGTGGTCGGTCGCAATGGCGTCGATCGTCAAGGGCAAATCGGTGTACAGCTCGCCGAGGAAGAACCACGAACCGGCCTGTTTGTTGATCAGATTGGTGTGCTTGCCGATCCAGCCGAGCCCCGCGTTTCTCGCCAGCGCTTTTTCGAGCACGGGCGCAGAATCGACGAACGCGCGATAGCCAAAAGGTCCGACGGTGGTCTCGATACGCGCGGCAAGTTTCTGCAGCCGCATGCGCATCACCTTGTGATAATCGCGACCGAGTGCGTAACGCGATACATAGCCGAGCGCGCCTTCCTCGAGAACTTCCCACGCATCGCGCGCATGCGGCGGGTCGTAGTCCATGCGCGCCGAGATCACGCGCAATGTTCCGGCCTGCAGCTGTTCCGGCCGGCTGCGTTTCGTGCCATGCCGCTGCATGTAATCCATATCCCCGTGACGGCCGGCGGCGAGCCAGTTCATGAGATGCGTTTCATCATCGCCCAGCTCGGTCGCACTGATGCCGATCTGCTGGAAACCCAATTCCATGCCCCAGCGTTTCACATCGTCGGCAAGTTGCGTGTAGTCGACCATCGCGCCAGTATAATTGCTGCGGATGAGTGTCTCCCTTTACACGGCCGCGCAAACGCGCGAACTCGACCGGACGGCGATCTCGACGCTGGGCATCGCCGGCTTCGTGCTCATGCAGCGCGCCGCCGCTGCGGCATGGCGCGTGCTGAAGAAGCGCTGGCCCAATGCGCGTCGCATCGTCGTTGTGTGCGGCCCTGGCAATAACGGCGGCGACGGTTATTTGTTGGCGAGAACGGCGAAAGATGCCGGCCTCGATGCTCGTGTGATCGCGCTGGCGAAACCAAAGGAAACATCGCCGGATGCATTGCGCGCTCACGACGAGTGGATCGCCAGCGGCGGAAAAATAGCGACGTCCACCGATCCAATTCCCGATGCGGATGTTTACGTAGATGCGCTTTTCGGCACCGGCACGCAACGACCGTCGGAGGGATTCGCGCGCGCGCTGATCGATCACGTCAATCGCTATCCGGCGCGCATATTGTCGCTGGATATTCCGTCCGGTATCGATTCGGATACGGGCAACGTTTTCCGCGCCGCCGTACGCGCGACGGTGACGGTAAGCTTTGTCGCGCATAAACGCGGACTTTTCACGAGCGATGCGCTCGATCATCGCGGCGAGCTGATTCTTGACACACTTGGATTGCCCGATGATTTATACGAACGCTTCGACGCCGATGCGCAACTGCTCGACATGGCGCACATGTCACGCTGGTTGCCGCCGCGCGAGCGCAATGCGCACAAAGGCAAATTCGGGCACGTTCTTGCCATAGGGGGCGATTACGGAACGAGCGGCGCTATTCGGATGGCGGGTGAAGCCGCGATGCGTGTCGGGTCAGGATTGACCAGCATTGCGACACGTTCGGAAAACATTTCGGCAATCAATGCCGGTCGGCCCGAGTTGATGGCGCATGCCGTATCCGATGCTGTTTCGATGCAGACGTTATTGCAAAGCGCGAGTGTCGTTGCCGTTGGCCCCGGGCTTGGACAAAGCAATTGGGGTCGCGCGTTATTGACAGCTGCGGTCGCCGCCAATCGGCCGACCGTGCTCGACGCTGATGCGCTCAATATTTTGTCGCAAAAATTCTTTCCGCTACCGCATGTGAGCGTGCTCACGCCTCATCCCGGCGAAGCCGCGCGCTTGCTCGGATGCGACGTGGCCGCGATCGAGAGCGATCGTTTCAAGGCGGCGCGTGCGATTGCCGAGCGCTACCGAGCCGTCGTTGTCCTCAAAGGCGGTGGAAGTCTGATCGCCCATCCGGCGGGGCCAGTCGCAGTGTGTCCGTGGGGAAATCCCGGCATGGCCAGCGGCGGCATGGGCGACGTGCTCACCGGTGTCATCGCAGGTTTGCTCGCGCAGGGATTGAACGCGTGGCGCGCCGCGCGGTTCGGCGTTGGACTGCACGCGCAAGCCGCAGATGCCGCTGCGGGTAATGGCGAAGCCGGCATGATCGCCAGCGATCTTTTTCCACATTTACACAAGTTGCGTAACGCACGCGCAGGTCATGACTGACAAAACCATCTTCGCGAAAGGCATCGGTGAAGCATCGCTCGTTGCGATCGCCGAACAGTTGTCGCGGCTCGTGGGCGTTGGCGGCGTGATCTATTTGGTCGGCCCGTTGGGTGCCGGAAAGACCACGTTTGCGCGCGCACTGTTGACATCGCTCGGCGTCGGCAGTCGTGTGAAAAGTCCGACGTACAGTTTGATCGAGTCGTACACCGTTGGAGCGCTCGGCATTCAGCATATCGATCTGTACCGAATCGCCGATCCGGAAGAAATCGAATGGCTCGGATTGCGCGATTTCGCAGAACCGCGGCTATGGCTGATCGAGTGGCCCGAGCGCGCTGCAGGAGAAATTCCCGCGCCGGATTTGCTCGTGAATCTGGCGCACGCGGGGTCGGTCCGTGATATCCAGTTTGTCGCGAAAACGTCCAAAGCGGCTAAATGGCTTGAGTCGCTACGCAACGTTGGCGATACAGCAGCTTAGGGCGAATTGCTGATTTCGTATCGACGTAAATCGCATAAATTTGCGATTTATATGAAGAAAAGCTTGAATTTGCCGGCGATTCCAGCTAAATACCGCGCTATGAGGGGATTCTTTTGCCATCGTTGTGTCCGGTTTGCGGGCTTCTGCCTGCTCGGTATCGGTTTGTCTGCGAACGCCGCGGAAGTCCGTTCGATGCATGTTTCCCAAACATCCGATGGCACGCGAATTACGTTCGATCTCAGCGCGCCCGTCGACTACAAACTGTTCGAAATCGCAAATCCAGATCGCATCGTGCTCGATTTGCATGCCACGACATTCGTGCCGGGATTTGTGTCGCCCGCCGCCGATGGGTTATTGAAATCGGTGCGCACCGGCCAGCGCGACAAAGGTGATTCGCGCGTGGTGCTCGATCTTGAAACCAGTGTGCGTCCGAAAAGTTTTCTGATGCCGCCGGAACACGGCGAGTACAAGCTCGTTGTGGATTTGTATAAAAAGGGAAAATCCGGCAGTCAGGTCGTCAAGAGCGCCAAGGCGATCGAAATCAAACCGCGCGTCGTCGTCGTCGCCATCGACGCGGGCCACGGTGGCGTCGATCCGGGAGCAACCGGCAGCGGCGGCACGCGTGAGAAAGACATCACACTCGCCGTCGCGCTCGATCTGAAACGAATCATCGATAAGCAGCCCGGCATGAGCGCCGTTCTGACGCGCGACGCCGATTTCTTCATTCCGTTGCAGGAACGCTTCCAGAAAGCGCGCGCGGCGAAGGCAGACTTGTTCGTATCGATTCATGCGGACGCCTACAACAGCGGCGACGCGCGCGGATCGTCGGTGTGGATGCTTTCGTCGCGCGGTGCGAGCAGCGAGGCAGCGCGTTGGCTGGCCGATCGCGAAAATCGCGCGGATCTCGTCGGCGGCGTTTCGTTGGGAAGCAAAGACAACACGTTGGCGGCGGTGCTACTTGATCTGTCGCAGGGCGCGACGCTCGAAGCGAGCGGTGTCGTTGCCGATCAAGTGCTGCGCTCGCTGTCGAAGATTGGTCCGACGCATCGCGGCTACGTCGAGAAAGCCAACTTCGTCGTGCTGCGTTCGCCTGACGTGCCATCGATTCTCGTCGAAACCGCGTTCATCACCAATCCGACCGAAGAACGCAAACTCAGCAACTCGACGCAGCGCGAAAAACTCGCTAACGCGATCGTCGATGGTGTACGCGGTTACTTCCGCAGCGCGCCCCCGCCGGGAAGCTGGTTTGCCGTCAACGCACGCAAGGAAAAACCGCATCTTGCTTCGCGCCAATCGGGCGCGGACGACGATGACGCCGCGTCGTTGAACGAAGAAACGGTCGCACGCACGCCCAACTCCTGATCGCGCCGTTGATTCGCTATGATGCGCGACGCATCTACGAATCGTCATGCCGCGCATCCGTCAGCTTTCTTCAGAACTCATCAACCAGATCGCCGCCGGCGAGGTCGTCGAGCGTCCGTCGTCGGTCGTCAAGGAATTGATCGAAAATAGCCTCGATGCCGGTGCGACCCGAGTCGAAATCGACATAGAAGACGGTGGCGCACGTCTTATTCGCGTGCGCGATGACGGTGTCGGCATTGGCGCTGACGAATTGCCGCTGGCCATCGCGCCGCATGCGACAAGCAAGATCGCGTCGCTCGATGATTTGGAACGCGTTCTGACATTGGGTTTTCGCGGCGAGGCGCTTGCATCGATCGCATCGATATCTAGATTCTCGTTGACCTCGCGATCCGCCGACGCGACCGAGGCGTGGCGAATCAGCAGCGAGAATGGACAAATCGGCGGGGCACGTCCGGCGCAACATCCGCGCGGCAGCACGATCGAAGTGCGCGACATCTTCCACAATATTCCTGCGCGCCGAAAATTCTTGCGCGCCGAGCGCACCGAGTTCGGCCATATCGACGAGTTGATCAAGGCGATTGCGCTGGCGCAACCGCGCGTCGAATTTCGGCTGACGAACAATACAAAACCATCGCGACTATTGCGTCCTGCCGCGAGCGACGCTGATCTCGCCGGACGCATCGCCGAAATTCTCGGCGAAGAATTTCCGTCGCGCAGCTTGCGCATCGATCATCAGGGAGCGAGTTTGCGACTGTCCGGTTGGGTCGGTCTACCGACGGCATCTCGCGCGCAAGCCGATCAGCAATATTTTTACGTGAATGGACGCCTCGTTCGCGATCGCGTCGTGACGCATGCCGTGCGCCAGGCGTATGCGGACGTGCTTTTCCATGGACGACATCCAGCCTATGTTCTGTTTCTAGACATCGCGCCGGAAACGGTCGACGTGAATGTGCATCCGGCGAAATCCGAAGTCCGCTTTCGCGAAAGCCGGTTAGTGCATGATTTTCTCTATCGCACATTGAATGAAGCGCTGGCGGAAACGCGTGCCGGCACCACGATATCGGTCGCAGCCGCGAATTCGCCCGTTGCAGGCAATGAATACTGGAATCAGCAAAACCGTCTTTCACTAGGCGTTCGCGAGCCCGTCAATAGTTACGCCGCGCTGTTTGCGGCGGCACCTTCCGCGTCGCTATCTTCTCTTGTCGCGACGAATGGCGAATCCGACATCAACGCCGATGTTCCGCCGCTCGGATTCGCACTCGCGCAATTGGCGGGCGTTTACGTGCTTGCCGAAAATTCGCAGGGATTGATTCTCGTCGACATGCATGCCGCGCACGAGCGCATCACGTATGAAAAGTTGAAAACGGCGCAGATATCGGACGGAATCCGATCGCAATTATTGTTGGTGCCGTTGCCACTGGCGGTCAGCGAACACGAAGCTACGTGCGCCGAAGAAAATGCGGATGCGTTGGCGGCGCTCGGTTTCGATATCGTGCGTAGCGGACGTCAGAGCGTTACGGTAAAACGTTATCCGGGATTGTTGGAAGGTGCGGACGTCGGTTCGCTGGTGCGCGACGTTCTCGCAGACTTGCGCACGCATGGCAGTTCGCGACGGATGGAAGAAGCGCAGAACGAAATCCTCTCGACGATGGCGTGTCACGGTTCGGTGCGTGCGAATCGCCGTCTGACGTTGCCGGAAATGAACGCATTGTTGCGAGAGATGGAAGCCACCGAGCGTTCGGGGCAATGCAATCATGGCCGCCCGACGTGGGTCCAGTTGTCAATGACGGAATTGGACCGCATGTTCATGCGTGGTCGCTAAAGTCGATCGAATTTATACAGGAGTTCTCGTCATGCACTTTTCAGGATGGATCATTGGCGCAGCCCTGGCTGCAGGAGTCGGAGTTTCGACGTCCGGCGTCGACGGCGGCGATGGCTATCGCAAACAAATCGAAACGGTGCGGCAGCAGCGCGTCGCACGGCTTACGGCACCGAAGGGATGGCTGACGTTGGTCGGTCTCGATTGGCTCAAAGATGGAAAGAATTCGGTCGGTTCGGCGAACGACAACGATATCGTCATCGCCAAAGCGACTTCACATTTGGGCGCGATCACGCTCGCAAAAGGTAAGGCGACGATCGCACTCGATGCAAAAGCCGATGCATCGATCGATGGTGCGAAGAAACCGTCCGCCGAATTGCTCGACGACAGCCACGAAAATCCAACCACCGTCGCGTTCGGCGCCGTGAGTTTCTACCTCGTGGAACGCAACGGCCAATTCGGTCTACGCGTGAAGGACAGCGATGCGCCGACGCGAAAGAATTTTCTCGGTCTCGATTATTTCGACATCGATCCGAGCTGGCGCGTCGAAGCGAAATGGGAGGCGTACGATCCGCCGCTCGAAGTCGAAGAGCCCAACATTCTCGGCAAGATGGACAAAGTCGTCGTGCCCGGCGCCGCGGTGTTCACGCGCGACGGCAAAACG
>OLMB01000128.1_pt1 | contig 12655 bp, 12 predicted proteins | sample 1604691 | NCBI WGS metagenome assembly OLMB01 (sample SAMEA104055722, study PRJEB20765) | soil metagenome | isolation source: soil
AAAACAATCGAAGCACCGCGCGCCAACGCCGACGGGGCAAACGTGATTCCGTGCGATGTCGCGCCTCGCAGCGCGACGAAGGCATCGCCGGATTTGATCTGTCGAGAATCGAGCGCGAGACCATTCACTATGACGTCTCGAGCGGGATCTACCGTTGCGATTCCTGCGAGAAGATCGGACAAGTGCATGCTCACGGCACTTCCTCCGCAGCATCGTCGCTCGAAACGGCAGCCGGAACCGGCGCCGCCGGCGCGGCCGGACCGCCCGCGTACCAGCGCTGCACGTTGTCGGGCGGCACGTCGAGAATGCGCAGCGCGCCGTCCATTACTTTGGCGAAAACAGGCGCAGACACATCGCCGCCGTAATAGACGCCTTGCGCGTCGTGAATCACGACGACACCGACCATCCGCGGCGCACTCGCCGGGACGAAGCCGACGAACGTGGAGACATATTTGTTTTGATAAGTTCCTGCATGCGCCATGCGCGCTGTGCCGGTCTTGCCACCGACCAGATAATTGGCGACGACCGCCTGCGGATACGCGGTACCGCCGGGCTGCACTACCGTCTCCAACATTTTCACGACGGTGTGCGCAATTTCTGGATCGATTATGGCGTTATCGGGATTTCGTGCACCCTTCACGAACGTCGGTGCGCGCAAACGTCCATCGTTCGCCAGCGCGGCGTAGGCTTGCGCGAGTTGCAACGGCGTCACGTTGAGGCCGTAGCCGTACGAAATCGTCGCTTTCTCGACCGGTCCCCACGCCGTTACGATGGGCAAAAGGCCCGACGATTCGCCAGGAAATCCGCTGCCCGTCGATTCGCCGAAACCGAATCGTTTGAACATGTCGTACAGACTGTCGCGCGACAACGTTTCGGCAATTTTCGCGGCGCCGATGTTGCTCGATTTCGTGATGACGCCGGTCAGATCGAGTACGCCGTGGTTGTGGACGTCGTGGATGGTCCATGTGCCGATCTGATACGAGCCAGGATTCGTATCGACGTGCGACTTCAGATTCCATTTGCCGCTTTCCAGCGCCGTGGCCATCGTGAATGCTTTGGCCGTCGAACCGGGTTCGACGACGTCGGTCATCGCGCGATTGCGGCGATACGAAATATCGTTATTGTTGTGCGCGTTCGGATTGAACGATGGCTGGTTGACCATCGCCAGAACTTCGCCGGTCTGAACATCGAGTACGACCATCGAACCGGACATCGCGTGATGTTCGATGATCGCCGACTTCAATTCGCGATACGCCATGTACTGAATGCGGCGGTCGATGGAGAGCGTCAAATCCCTGCCCGGTTTCGGATCGCGCAGCAGTTCGACGTCTTCGACGGTGTGACCTTTATTGTCGCGGATCACGTGTTCGGCGCCGGGCGTGCCGGCGAGCCAATCGTCGAACGCGAGCTCCAGTCCTTCCGAACCGCGATCGTCGACGTTGGTGACGCCGATCACATGCGCGAGCACTTCGCCACTCGGGTAATAACGTTTGTATTCGCGCTGCGCCGAAACGCCGGCGATGCCGAGTTTCGTGATGCCGTCGGCGTCATCGGGATTGAGCTGGCGCTTGAGGTAGACGAATTCCTTGTCCTGATGCTGTTCGAGTTTCTGCTGAAGCGCAGACGCATCGATGCCAAGCGCTGAGGCGAGTGCGGGCAAGCGATCCGGCTGATCGAGAAGTTGTTGCGGATTGGCCCAGATGGATTCGACCGGCGTCGAGACGGCGAGCGGTTCGCCATTGCGATCGAAAATCGTGCCGCGCGAAACGGGAATCGGCATCTCGCGCAGGAAACGCGCGTCGCCTTGTTCCTGATAGAAATCCTTGCGCACTACTTGCAGGTCGACAGCGCGAACGATGAGCGCGGTCGAACCGAGCGCGAGCACCATCAATACGACATATAAACGAGCGCGCGTGTTCGTCGGACGCGGCTTGACACGAACCGGCGTTGGCGCATTTTTCTTCGGCGGCGGGCGCAACAGGCTCATGGCTTGATAAGCACCGTGTCGGCGGGCGCGGGATTGATCATGCCGAGCTGTCCGCGCGCGACTTGTTCGATGCGATTCGGTTCGGCCCATGTCGCCTGCTCGAGTTCGAGCCGTCCGAATTCGGTATTGAGTTCGTCGCGTTCGTTGTCGAGCCGGACGAGTTCGCCGAACAGCAAGCGACTTTGTTGACGCGCGTACACGACGCCGATCGCACTCGCGATCACGGCGATCAACAACAACAGGACGATAACGGCGCCGACACGCTTCATCCGTTGCGCTCCGCGACACGCAGCACGGCGCTACGCGCGCGCGGGTTGCGCGCGAGTTCGGCATCGCCGGCAAATTGCGCGGGGCCGATGAGCTTCAACGGCAAATCCACATCCGGCGGTGGCGGCAGACCGCGACGTGTCGGCGGCATCGACGACTTGTCGCGCATGAATTGTTTGACCGCGCGATCTTCCAGCGAATGAAAACTGATCACCGCTAAACGCCCGCCCGGCCGAAGCCGGGCAAGCGCGCCCTGGAGACCGCGATCAAGTGCATCGAGTTCATTGTTGACGGCGATGCGCAATGCTTGAAACGTTCTTGTAGCCGGATGTTTTCCGGACGGCGGACGACCGACGACGCGCGCGACGAGTCCGGCCAAATCACCGGTGCGTGCGATGGGGTCGGTGGCGCGGCGCTCGACGATGGTGCGCGCGATTCGCCTGCTCATGCGTTCTTCCCCGAACTTCCACAACACGTCCGCAATCTCCGTCTCGCTCGCTCTCGCTAAAAAATCCGCCGCGCTCTCGCCGCTGGTCGGATCCATGCGCATGTCCAATGGCGCGTCGGCGCGAAAACTGAAACCACGTTCCGCATCGTCCAATTGCGGCGACGACACGCCGAGATCCAACAGCACGCCGTCGAGTCCCGACTGCGTCGCCGGCCATTCGGCGAGATCGGCGAAATCCCCGTGACGAATCGCCACACGCGCATCGCCGCCGAACTCCTGCCGCGCCGCCGCCACCGCTTCCGGATCGCGATCCATCAACAGCAGCCGTCCCTCGCTTCCCAATTTCGCCAACACGCCGCGCGCATGTCCGCCGCGCCCGAACGTGCCGTCGAAGTACGTTCCGTTTTCGCGGATGCGCAATCCGGTGAGCACTTCGTCCAACATCACTGCGATGTGCGCTTCAGGGGTCATGGCCGATTCCCGGTGGGCGCACGCCGCCGTCACAATTTCAAATCCAACATCTCGCTGCTCAAATCCTCTTCGCCGATGGACTGACGAATCTTGTTCAAGTGCGCCTGCTCGCTCCACAGTTCGAATTTCCGATCCATGCCGAGCAAGATCGCTTTCTTCTCGATACCGGCCGCGCCGCGCTGACTCGCCGGAACGAGCACGCGCGCGTTGCCGTCCGGCTCGACGATCGACGCCGCGCCGACCAGCTTCAGTTGCAGATCGCGATGCACGCGCTTCACGCTCGACAACGCATTCACCTGATCGCGCACCGACTCCCACTCCATATGCGGGAATAACCAGAGGCAACCGGACTCGAACGGGTTGTAGGTGAACACCAGACGATTGCCGCACGACTTCGCGATCAGCTCGCGGTAAGCCGTGGGCAGGGCGAGACGCCCTTTGTCGTCCAGGGTGATGGCCGATTCGCCTTGAAACATAAAATCCCACTAATTCCCACGATTTCCCACCTGCCGCGAACAGTAGTCCGCGCGAAAACGGCTGTCAAGGGAAAACTGCTTGCAGATCAAGGAGAAAGGAGCGATCTCGTTAAGAATTCGAGTGCGTTCTGAGGAGTCCCGAGAAGGCGTTTGAATTTGCTCAATTTTTCTGTCTCAGGATTTGAGACGGAGGCGTGGAAGTGTTTGCTGCAGCGCAACAACAAATCGGACTGGATTTTCGATTACACATGTATATAAGTATAATAAATATACATTTAAACTTATTCGCATCGAGCGATTGGCACGCCGCACGCGTGCCTGAAACGTAGATTGCATAAGGAAAAAAAGAGTCGGCCGGTAAGCCGGGTTCTGTCGTTGGACAGTCATTCCTCTAGGCCGTACGTCGCCGCACGGCTCAAGCAACCTACCCGGGAGCGACGCGGGCCACGCCATGCTCCCCTATGCGGTCTTGCTCCAGGTGGGGTTTGCCATGCCACGCGGCGTTGTCCCCGCGCGCGGTGCGCTCTTACCGCACCGTTTCACCATCACCACGCACGTCTTGCGACGCCGTTCGGCTGTCTGTTCTCTGTTGCACTTTCCGTCGGCTCACGCCGCCCAGGCGTTACCTGGCACCTTGCCCTGCGGAGCCCGGACTTTCCTCGCCCTCATCCCGTTGCCGAGATGAAGCCGCGACTGTCTGGCCGACTCCGCGTGCAGTTTACCGTGTCAGTTCGCTGGCGTCGTCAAATCGTTTTCTATCGTCGAGACTGCCCGCGCGGCGCGGGCGCGATCGCGCTCGCCTTCCGTCGGCAAAATCGGCAGATCCGGCGCAACGCCGGCTACTTCGTCGCTGCCGTCCGCGCGCAGTCGTACGCAATCGGGAATGCGGAACCTCAGTTTCGAATACGTGAGGACAAACGGTTTTTCTTCCTGCATGAATCCGCAACCGTCACCGCCGGTTCGCACACCGATCATCTTGGTGATGCCGTTGTCGCGCATTACGGCGGAAAACATTTCGGCGGACGAATACGTTCTGCCATCCGTCATCACATAGACACGTCCGTTCCACGCACCGCGATACGCATCGACGACAGCGGGCCAATAAAGTGCGGACGCCTGTTTGCGATCGGCAATCGATTCAGCGGGAAGATGATCAACAGCGCCGCTCGCAAATCCCGCGTCGATCAGTCGGCTGCATCCGGACGGATTCCACGCGCGCTGTTCGCGCCAGGCCCAGGACAGATCGCAAACGCGCTTGGGAATATCGGACTTGCGCTGTTCGAAATCGGCGATGGCCTTATTCAAGAGCGTCATCGCGGAATCGCCTCCCGTCTTCAGCGCAGCGCGCAATCTATCGAGTTGTTCGTCGAAATAGCTGCCCGCTTCGATCGCCGCCGACAGGAGCAAATGTGCGGAATGTACCGGCTGCGACGTGAAGAGTCGCGCCGTCCAGTCACCCGCGTCGTTGCCACCGCCATTGTTGCCGACGTCGACGACGACAGCATCGACGTTCTCCATCTGAAATGATTTGAGTTGTGTCGCGAGCGCCGCGAACCATGCGTCGTCAATCTCGGTATTCAGTGACTCGACATCGAATTTTTTCCCACTCGCCTTGAAGTTTGCCGCCACTTGTTCACACAGGGTCGGGAAATCGCGCTGGCGGAAATATTTGATGCGAACGATGCCCAAGCGCTTTCCGTTCGACGCGATCGTACCGGCGCGAAATGGTTTCGACATTCCGTCGGATTCCAAGCGGAAATCCGGCAACGATTCGAACGGAAGCGAAAACGGCACGCTGCGCGTCGACGCATAACCCAGCGCGGCGCACGCCGCCGGCGCGTCGAGGGAAGCGAAATCGGATTTCGGCGGATCGGCACTTTTGCCGATAGCCGCTTCCAACGTCGGGACTTGCGAAAAATGCCCATCGTGAAAACTGGACACGAAATTCAGGATCGCCGATTTCGCATCGTCGTCGCTTTGCGCCAACTCGATAGAACGCAGCGTGCGTCGGTCAAGCGCCGGAAGATCCACACCACCTTGCGCTGACGCGAACCACGCGAGATTCGCGTAACGACGCACCAGTTCCGTTTTCAACTGCGCGTAATCCCGCCGCCACGCGTCGCGATCGAAAGCAATCGCAGCGTGCGAAGTGACGACTAGCAGCCCGGCCGCAATAAATGCTTTGGTTAGACGTCGTTTCATTAAGTCAGCGCGATTAGAGTGAAGGAATGATGCGCTATCGCACGAATCGGTCGCAGCTCACGCGCGATACGGACAAACGCTTCGATACTGTTTGATGTTTTTCCGTCGTCGCCTGAATCACTTTTCGTCGCGCACCGCATACAACGCGTTACGTGGCGCGCCGGAAATTTCGCTTGCGAGCTTCGCGGCGCGTCCCGGCGGCAATTCGGCGCGCAGCAATTCGAAAACACGCTTTCCTTCGATCAAACGCGCAGCATCGTCGTCTTCCGATGAGCCAGCGATGAGCACGACGAATTCGCCGCGCTGCTGATCCGTATCGGCCGCAACGCGTTCGCACAACGCGGGCAACGTTCCGTCGAGCACGGTCTCGTAGAGCTTCGTAAGTTCACGCGCGACGGCGGCACGACGTTCGCCGAAAATACTTGCCGCGTCGCGCAGCGCGTCGAGAATACGATGGCTCGATTCGTAGAAAATCAGCGTCCGTGTTTCGCCCCGAAGCGATTCCAGATGCGACCGTCGCGCCGACGATTTCGGCGGCAGAAAACCTTCGAACACGAATCGATCCGACGGCAATCCCGCAATCGACAATGCGGCAATGGCAGCACATGGTCCGGGCACCGTGCTCACGTCGAGCCCGGCCTCGCGCGCAGCACGCACAAGACGGAATCCCGGGTCGCTGATCAATGGCGTTCCCGCGTCGCTGATCAGCGCGATGCTCGCGCCGCCACGCATGCGTTCGACGAGATCGACGCTTGCATCGCGTTCGTTGTGCTCATGCAGCGCTACGCAACGTGTGCCGATACCGAAATGCCGCAGCAACGGCGCGCTGTGGCGCGTGTCTTCGGCGGCGATCAGATCTACATTCGCAAGTACATCACGCGCGCGCGGCGACAAATCCTCGAGGTTGCCGATCGGCGTCGCGACGATCCAGAGTTTCCCCGCCGTTGTCGTCATGCTGGTTTCCTGAATTGCCCGGGAATTCCGCACCGCGATATGGCATCGCTGCGCGCGCGATCCGGTATCATGAGCGCACTTCGACAAGGAGCGGCGATGAGTGCGCTACGTCTGTCCCGTCTGCTGGGTTGCGGCACCGTCGCATTATGCGCGCTGTTCACGGGTTGCGCGGAGTTGCCCGAACAGGAAGCACCGCCGCCCGGCAACGCGGCCGCCGCCGAGCAGGCATATCAGCAAGGCGATTTCGACCATGCCGCGCAGCAGTTTCTGGACATCGCTTATGCGAATCCGCGCGACGCCGCGCACTTCAAGCTGCGCGCCGCCGAAGCGTATCGCGAGAATGGCGAGCTCGATGGTGTCGCGCAAGCGCTCAACGGCATTAAGCCGCAGCGATTGAATCCGGAGGAAAGCGTGCGTCTGTCGTTGCTGCAAGCGGAGGTCGCGCTGGCGCGGCATACGCCGCAGCAGGCGTTGCAAGCGCTCGATTACGATTACAACAACGCGTCGTTGCCTCAAACGTTTCGTATTCGCACGCTCGAACTGCGGGCTCGCGCTTTCGAGGAAAATCGAGACCCGCTCAACAGTGCACGCACGCGCATCGATCTCGATCGCTATCTGGCCGGTAACGATCGCCGTCAAAACGAACAGCAGATTGTTGCGACGTTACAGCAAGCGCCGCCGGAAGCGTTGAAGCGCCAAGCCGCATCGTTACCGCCCGGCGACACGATGCGACCATGGCTCGATCAGGCGCTGCGCAAATCAGGCCAAGCCTTGCCGCAAGTCGTGTTGCGACCGAACGAACCCGTGGGCACATACGTTCCGACGCCGAACGGCCAGCAGCGCGAAGGCTATCGGCAAGTGCATCGCATCGCGCTGCTGCTGCCGGAGGAAGGTCCAGTGCGCTCGGTCGCGCAGCCGATTCGCGACGGTTTTTTCGCCGCGCACTTCGCCGACACGAATCCACAACGCGCAGAAGTATACATTTACGATTCGGGCAATACTTCACAGGAAGCCGTCGCCGCGTATCAGCGCGCGGTGAGCGATGGTGCCGATCGCGTCGTCGGCCCGCTCACGCGCGACGCGGTGTCCCTGCTGTTGTCGCAAGGCCGGTTGGCGGTGCCCGTGCTCGCGCTCAATCAGCCCGAACACGGCGAAATTCCGCCGAGCGGCAGCGCCGCGTTCGGACTCACGCCGGACGCCGAAGCCGCGCAAGCCGCCGAACACATGCTCGAACGCGGCATCACGCGCGCCGTCGTGATCACGGCGACGCAGGAATGGGCTGAGCGCGCCGCACTCGCCTTCCGCGCACAATTCGAAAGCCGCAACGGTCAGGTGCTTGGCGAAGCGCGCGTGCAGGACAATGAAGTCAACTATTCGACGATGATCGCGCAGGCGATGAGCAGCGTCGATAAAACGACCGGCGCGCCGTCTCTTCCCGGCGCCGCGCCGGGCATGACGACGACGGAAAGCGACATCGGCATCTTCATCAGCATGCGTCCGCAGCAGGCACGTCTGCTGCTGCCGCAGATCAAGCTGGCCGGCCATTCCAACATTCCGGTATTTGCGACGTCGCATATCTACGCGGGCGACTACAACCCCGGCCTTGATCGCGATCTCGACGGCGTCGAATTCTGCGACGCACCGTGGCTTTTTGACCTGACGCCAGGCGTGCCACAGCACAGCGCGATCGTAAAAAATCTCGACAGCGCGCGCGGTGCGGGCGGACGTTTGTTCGCGATGGGTTTAGATGCTTACGCTTTGTTGCCGTTCATGGATTGGCTCGTGCAACATCGCGACAGCTATTTGCCCGGTGCGACCGGACAACTTGCCGAGGACAATCAAGGCCGCATCCAACGTCTGCTGACGTGGGCGCAGTTCGATAACGGCGCGGCGCGGCCGATCGCCGGTCAGCTCCAACAGAGTTCGATGCAGATGAGTTCGGCGACACCATGAGGCACACGGATGCGCAAGGTCGGATCGGTTTGGGAAACCGTTGTCGAAAATCATTTGCGGGCCGCGGGACTGCGTTTGATCGCGCGTAATGTCACGAGCCGCTACGGCGAGATCGATCTCGTCATGCGCGACCGCGACTGCACCGTGTTCGTCGAAGTTCGTTATCGCCAGTCTCGCCTGCACGGCGACGGCGTTGCGTCGGTCGGCACGTCCAAACGAACGAAGTTGCTGCGGACTGCGTCGATGTTCCTTCAATCGCGCCCTGCCTTGAGTAATACACCGTGCAGGTTCGATGTCGTAGGCTGCCGCGGTACGCCGCAGCAACCGGAATTCGACTGGGTGCGCGGCGCCTTCGAATCCAACTGACGATGGCTTCCTGATGTCGAAATCGTATACAAAGCTGCTTTTTCTACTTTTGACGCTTCCGGTTCTGCACGGATGCATCTTCGCCCTGGCAGGCGGCGCTGTCGCCGGCGCCAGCGCGGTACACGATCGGCGAGGGACTGGAACGATCGTCGACGATCGCAAGATTCAGTTGACGGTTTACGACAAGATCAATCAAGAAAAGGATTTGGTGCGCGGTAATTACCGCGTGAAAGTCGTCGTCTTCAACGGCACCGTGCTGTTGTGCGGACAGGCAGCGACACCGGCGTTGCGCCAACGCGCGGAAGATATCGCGAAAGCGAATAGCGATCCGGCGCGCATCGTCAACGAAATTGTTGTCGCCGACGAACCCGAAGGATTCTGGCGCCGCCGCCAGGACAACGCGATGAGCATCCGCGTGCGCACTGCGTTGCTCGACATCACCAGCATGCCCGGCTTCGACGCCTCGCGCGTCAACGTGACGATGTGCGACGGTACGGCCTTTCTCATGGGCTCGGTACGACATGAAGAAGCTGACGCGGTCGTGCAGATCGTGCGCGACGTCAACGGCGTCGAAAAAGTCGTCAAGGTTTTCGAATTCACGGACTGAGCCGACATGGCGCTGACATCCGCTTTCGTCGAACGTCTGCGCGAAATTTTTCCGCGCGACGCGATGACGATCGATGCCGCCGAATGTCTTGCGTACGGTTACGACAATTCGCGGCGTCACGCACAACCCGATGCCGTCGTGTTTCCCAAATCGCACGAACAAGTCGTCGATCTCGTCAACACTTGTCGCGCCGAGCATGTGCCGATCACCGCGCGCGGCCGCGGCACGAATACAACTGGCGCGACCGTGCCGACCAGCGGCGGCATTGTTCTGTCGTTCGAGCGCATGAATCGGATTATTCGCATCGACACCGACAATCGCTACGCCGTCGTCGAACCCGGCGTGTTGAACGGCGATCTGCAGAATGCACTCGCTGCTCACGGGTTCTTCTGGCCGCCCGATCCGACATCGAGTCCGTATTGTTCGATCGGCGGAAATTTGGCGTGCAACGCAGCCGGTCCACGCGCGGTGAAATACGGAAGCTGCCGCGAAAATACGCTCGGCTTGCGCGCTGTGGCGGGAACCGGCGAGCAATTCCGCTGCGGAACGTACACGACGAAAGGCGCGACGGGTTACGATCTCACGCGCTTGCTGATCGGCGCGGAAGGCACGCTCGCGCTCATCACCGAAGCGACGCTGAAACTGACGCCGAAGCCCGCAGCGAAGAAAACCCTACGCGCTACCTATACCGACGTGCACGCAGCTGCCGCGGCCGTCGCGCGCATCATGGCGCAACCTGTCGTGCCATGCGCGCTGGAATTTCTCGACGACGAATCACTGCGTCTTTCGCGCGAGCGCGGTGGCGACGGAATTCCCGACGCGGGCGCGATGCTCGTGATCGAAGTCGATGGTGCCGAGGGCGATCTCGCTCGCGCAGCAGATGCCGTCGCCGATGCAGCGCGCGGAAACGGCATGATCGAATTGCGCATCGCGACGGATGGCGCGGAAACCGACGCGCTGTGGATCGCGCGCAAAGCACTGTCGCCGGCATTGCGCGCGATCTCGCCGAACAAGATCAACGAAGACGTCGTCGTTCCCGTCGCGCAACTTCCGCAACTTATCGAGACGCTGCGCGACATTTCCAAACGACATCGCGTGGCCATCGTCAGTTTCGGTCATGCCGCCAACGGCAACATGCACGTAAATATTTTGCCGCGCGATGACGACGAGATGAAACGCGCCGAAGCGGCCGTGAGCGATCTTTTCGATCTCGTGATAGAGCTAGGCGGGACGCTGTCCGGGGAGCACGGCATCGGTTTGGCGAAACGCGATTTCCTGCACCGCGCAATCGACGCCGACGCGTTGTCGATGATGCGCAAAATAAAATCGCAGTTCGATCCCGACGGAATCTTGAATCCCGGAAAATTACTTCCGGCAGTCGAACGCTGAAGTGGCAAGCAGATAAGTTCGACGCATTGCCCGGAGCGATGCCATGAATTTTTCCGCGATGATTTTTTCTCTGGCGTTGATGCAAGCGCCGACCGCGCGCGATCTGACGACAGATTTACCAACGGGGTTCTTGCCGGAAGGCGTCGAGTGGGACGCGGCGCATTCGCGATTTCTCATCAGCAGCATTCGCGAACATCGCATCGCTTCGATCGATCCAACCAGCGGCCACGCGACCGATTTCGCCGACGCGCCCGGCAGCGTGCTGGGACTTCATATCGATCCGCACACAGGCATCGTGTGGGCGGCGTGGACGCAATTCGGTCACGAATTCAAGGCGAATAAAGGCACCGGCATGTCGGCATGGTCGACGAAAGATGGCCATCATCTCGGCGATTGGCCGCTGGCGGATAACGATCCGCTCGTGAATTTCGGCGACCTCGCGATTATCGACTCACATACCATCGTAGCGAGCGACAGCGGCACCGGCGCAATCTGGCGGTTCGATACCAAAACGCATCGCTACACCAACATCGTGCCTGCGGGAAAATTCAAAAATCCGCAGGGTTTGGTGCCGGGCAACCAGGTGGGAACGATCTATCTCGCCGACTATCCAACCGGCTTGTGGCGTGTCTCGTTGAAGGACGGAAGTGCGACGCAGTTCACTGCGCCTGCCGGTTCGGAAATTCGCGGCATCGACGGACTCTATCGTCACGGAAACGACCTAATCGCCATACAGAACGGCACGAAGACGCCGCGCATTCTCGTCATTCGATTCGACAAAAACGATTCCATCGTGGACGTGCGGCGTTGGCTCGAATTGCCGGGCGCGGAAATCGATCTGGGTACGTTGACGAATGACACGTTCTGGTTCGTCGCGAATGGGCAATGGAACGAGTACGACGACGATCTCGCGCCAAAATCCGGCGCGAAATTTGAAGCGCCGCGTTTGCACGCGTTACCGTTGGTCGATCTAGCGAATAAGCACTAGCAACAACCACAACACGGCAGCGGCATACGCGCCGGCGATCAGATCGTCGAGCATGACACCAAGACCGCCTTTGATATCGCGATCGGCCCATGAAACGGGCCACGGTTTCCAAATGTCAAAAATGCGAAAAAGTATAAATCCGACAAAAATCCACCACCACGCGCGCGGCAATACGACGAGCGGAATCAGTGCGATCCACTGTCCAACGAACTCGTCCCACACGACGAACGATGGATCGTCGATGTGTAATCGCGCGACGACCCACTGGCATACCCAAACGCCGACGACAAACATCGCGGCGATGATGGCAAGATAAAGCCAAACGTTAAGTTCACGCAGCAATAACCACGGCAATAACGCCGCGAGCGATCCGATAGTTCCGGGTGCAACAGGACTTAGACCCGACCCAAAGCCCATCGCGATCCAGCCGAGAGGATTGCCGAGCAGAACCCGGCGTTGCTCGCTCGACAGACGCATCACGCGAAATGCTCCCAGCCCGGTCGATCGGTTGCCAGCCACTCGCCATCGGTGCCGCGTACGCGCACGC
>OLMB01000043.1_pt1 | contig 12541 bp, 7 predicted proteins | sample 1604691 | NCBI WGS metagenome assembly OLMB01 (sample SAMEA104055722, study PRJEB20765) | soil metagenome | isolation source: soil
GATGACGAGCCACGTCATCGGCCAGCGCACCCGCCGATGCGTAGCGAAGCTGCGGATCGCTTTCGAGGCATTTAAGAAGAATAGTGTCGAGATCACCCCGCAACGATTTCGGGAGCGTGAGCGGATTCGGGATGGAGCTGGGTTCGCCGACCAATTCTCTGGCAAGCGACGATGGCCGGCGGTTCGGTGTTCCGTTAGGTCGAGACCCTAACAACAGCTCGTATAGAAGAATGCCTAGCGCATAGACATCGGTTGCCGTCGTGATCGGCAGATTTGCCAGTTGCTCGGGCGCGGCGTAGTCGGGTGTGAATACGCCGATGGTGGGTTGACTGACGTCGTCGTCCAGCAATTTGGCGATACCGAAGTCCAACAGCTTCACCGTTCCGTCAGCACTGACCAGAATGTTGTTGGGTTTGATGTCGCGATGGACGATCAACGCGCGGTGCGCCGACTCGGTGGCGCGGCAAACGACAAGAAACAATTGCAGCCGCTCCCGCACGCTGAGCCGTCTTTCGGTTGCGTATTGCGTGATCGGCAAACCATCGACGAATTCGATGACTAAATAGGGAACACCCGCGGAAGTAATGCCGCCATCGATGAGTCGCGAAATATTCGGATGGTCCAGTCCGGCGAGCAACTGGCGCTCTCGCCGAAACAGGCGTTGCTCGATCTCGGAGAATAATCCGCGGCGTAGCAGCTTGACGGCGACGCGTTGCACGAAGTCGCTGTCATCGCGCTCGCCGAGAAACACGATCGCCATGCCGCCCTTTCCAAGCAAACGTGTCAGCTTGAATGGGCCGATGTGTTGGCCGAGCATCAGTCCGGGCCGCAGAGACTCGTCGATCTCCATGCTCGCGGCATGCCGATCGGCGGAAATATCGAGAAAGCCTTCATCGCCGCTGTCGGCAGCGAGCAGGCGGCGCAGCGCTTCCCGATCGTCGCCATCGACAACCTGCGCGGCGATCCATGCGTCGCGATCGGATGCCGGCAAATCGGAAACCTCGGCGAACATCTCGCGCAGTCTTGCGAACGAACTGTCGATGGGCGCCGAAAAATCGGCGCCGGATTGGCTCGGCGGATCAGCTTGCATGACCCTAAAAACGCGAATCGGCTATGGGCAGCGACATTTCATCCAATCTCCGCGAGCAGAAACGCGCGCGCATGGCGCCAGTCGCGGTTGAGCGTGCGCGTGGCTACGCCCGTCAGTGAAGCGATTTCCGGAAACGAAAGGCCGCCGAAATAGTGCAGGGTAACCAGCCGCGCCGCACGCGCATCTTTCGCTTCGAGATTCTTCAGCGCCATTTCGAGTTGCAGCGTTTGCTCGGCCGTCTTGTCGGCAACCGCCAGTGCCGCATCGCCGTCTTCGATTATCAGATTGCCGCCACGTTTGGCCGTCATTCGATCGCGCGCGCGATCGACAAGAATATGACGCATCGCCTGCGCTGCGTAGTCGAAGAATTGGGCCGGAGCGGCGAACGACAATTCGCGGCTCGCACTCAGTTTTAGATATAACTCGTGTACCAGCGCGGTGGTGTTCAGCGTCGCGTCGACGCCCGAGCGCTGGCGTCGCGCCATCGTCTTGAGGCGAACATAGACTTCGTCGAACAACGCATTCGGCGTTTTCGGACTCGACGGCATTTCAGCGCATTCCGATTCCGGCATAAGTCCTCCCGCGCCAAGTCTAGCAGTGGCTCATGGCGATCTGCGCGCGGCGAAGAGCAGTTCGATACAAACCTCGTTCAGCACCGCTAGCGCAAAGAGGAGTAAGCTTTCTCGTAGCGCATGATTGCACGCGCTAAGTAACGTTCCCGAACGCGTCGTATGGCGTTCAACTTTTCCAGGATGGAGAACTATGAACTTTACGATCAATGGAATGCGTCACGTCGCCGACGTCGATACGCGTACCTCTTTGCTCGATCTCTTGCGAGATCATCTCGCCCTAACCGGCACCAAGAAAGGCTGCAATCAGGGCGCATGCGGCGCCTGCACCGTCTTGGTCGATGGGAAACGAATTTTGTCGTGCGTGGCGCTCGCCGTGCAGTATCAAGATCAGCCGGTCACGACGATCGAAGGCATCGGTCCGGCCGACTCGCTGAGTAAGATTCAGCAGGCATTCGTCGATCACGACGGATTTCAATGCGGCTATTGCACGCCGGGACAAATTTGCTCGGCCGTCGGGATGCTCGGGGAAGTTTCAAGCGGCATTCCCAGTATCGTGTCGCAGCACCTGGCCGACGAAACGATCGTTCTCACGAACGAAGAAATACGCGAACGCATGAGCGGCAACTTATGTCGCTGCGGCGCTTACAACGGTATCGTCGATGCGATTCGCGAGATGGCCGACGAAGGAGTCGCCCCATGACTCCTTTCATCTACGACAAAGCGTCTGACGCAGCTTCGGCGATCACGCTCAGTCATGCGCACGCGCGCTCGAAATATCTGGGCGGCGGCACCAATCTCGTCGATCTGATGCGCGAGACGATCGAGCAGCCCGATGCGCTCGTCGATGTCTCGACGTTGTCCGCGCGCATCGAACCGAAAGACGGCGGTCTCGTCGTCGGTGCCGCCACTAAAAATACGGCGCTCGCCGCTCACCCATTCGTGCGCGAGTACTATCCGCTGCTCAGCCGCGCGATTCTCGCGGGTGCAAGTCCGCAAATACGCAACATGGCATCGGTCGGCGGCAATCTTCTTCAGCGAACGCGCTGCACATACTTTTATGACGATACCGCGCGTTGCAACAAACGCGTACCCGGTGCGGGATGCGACGCCATCGGCGGCTTCAATCGAAACCACGCGATTTTGGGTGCGTCGAAAGCATGCGTCGCGACACATCCGTCCGATATGTGCGTTGCACTCGTCGCTCTCGATGCAGTAGTGCGCGTGCATGGCGCCAAAGGTGAGCGATCGATAGCGCTCGCCGATCTGCATCGATTGCCGGGCGACAGGCCCGATATCGAAACCGATCTTCAACCCGACGAACTCATTACTGCGATCGAAGTGCCTGCGCTTTCGTTTGCGGCGCGATCGACGTATCGCAAAATCCGCGACCGCGCTTCGTATGCCTTCGCGCTGGTGTCGGTTGCTGCCGCCATCAATGTCGTCGACGGAAAAATTCGCGACGTGAGACTAGCGCTCGGCGGCGTTGCGCCAAAGCCATGGCGTGCATGGAAAGCCGAAGCGGCGCTGAGAGGACAAGCCGCGAATCAAATGAATTTCTCGAAGGCCGCCGAAGCCGAGCTCGCCGATGCGATCGGGCTACGCGATAACGCGTTCAAGATCGAACTCGCCAAGAGGACGATCGTCGCCGTGCTGGCCGAACTCACCGGAGATACGCCATGAACGCACTTCAAAAAGCGACGAAGAAGGCGAAAGAAACCGCCCAGACGGTGATTAAGAAGGCGATCGAACTTGCGCCGGACAGTTGGATACCGGGTGGCGTTCCCGATCCTCTCATCGCTCACAAAGGCGGGCTGATCGGCACCTCGGTTTCTCGTGTGGACGGACCGCTGAAGGTGAGCGGCACGGCGCATTTCGCCGCCGAAATCGCGATCGATAGAATGGTGTACGCCGCGCTTGCCTTTAGCGCCGTGCCCAGAGGCCGCGTCGCCACGCTGGATACAAGTACCGCCGAGAACGCGCCGGGCGTTGTGTTGGTAATGACATATCGCAATGCACCGCGAATGCAACCATCGCCCGTGTTCATGTCGAGCGCAAAAGCCGGCGGTGGGGATGACCTTCCGATTATGCAAGACGATCAGATTCACTGGAACGGCCAGCCCATCGCGGTCGTACTCGCAGAGACGCAAGAACGGGCGGATCACGCGCAATCACTTATCCGCGTCACGTACGCCACCGAGCCTGCCGTCACGGTGTTCGAAAATTCGAAAGCCGACGCGAGTCCAGCGGAGTTTCAAGGAGAACCGTTGCTTCTCGAGATCGGCGATGCCGAAGCGGCGCTGAAGAATGCGACGCACAAAGTCGATGTCGTCTATCGCACGCCGAGGCACAATCACAATGCGATCGAACCGCACGCGACGACACTTGCTTGGCGTGGCGATGATTTGATCGTTCACGATGGCTCGCAGGCGGTAAGTCATCTGGCGTGGTCGCTGGCGCACGTATTCGGGATCGATGAAAAACAGGTGCATGTCACGTCGCCGTTTGTCGGCGGCGCGTTCGGTGCGAAATGTCTGTGGCAGCACCAGGTGCTTGCAGCGGCTGCGTCGAAACTTGCAGGTCGCCCGGTGCGCGTCGCGTTGTCGCGTGAAGGCGTCTATCGCATCGTCGGTGGGCGCACGCTGACGGAACAACGTGTGGCGATCGGTGCGCAAGCCGATGGTCGTTTCGATGCGCTCATCCACACCGGGTTTGTTCCGATGAGTCGGCACAACAACGTGCCTGAGCCGTTCATTCTGCCCGCGCGTTCTGCCTATGCATCGAAAAGTTTTAAGTTGAGTATCGAAGCCACGCAAATGGACATGCTCGCCAACACATTCATGCGCGCGCCCGGCGAATCGGTCGGAACGTTTGGGTTGGAATGCGCCGTCGATGAACTGGCGAACGAACTGGACATCGATCCGATCGAATTGCGCATTCGAAACGAGCCGGAAAAAGATCCAACCACGGGAACACCGTTTTCATCGCGCCACATTGTGGAAGCGTATCGCGCCGGATCCAAACGTTTCGGTTGGGATAAACGAAATACCAAACCGGGAATTCGCCGAGAAGGTGAGTGGCTCGTCGGCATGGGCTGCGCGACGGCGACCTATCCGTATTACCGAATGCCTGGCGGCGCGGCGCGCATGACGTTGACGAAGGATGGTCAGGTCACCATCGAAATCGCCGCGCACGAAATGGGAATGGGCACTGCGACGACGCACACGATCGTCGCTGCGGAGCGCCTCGGTTTGCCGATGGACAACGTGACATTCAAGTACGGCGACTCCGCGTTTCCAGGAACGGTGTTGGCAGGCGGCTCGCAGCAGACTGCATCGATCGGCGGCGCTGTCATCGCCGCGCAACGCGCGTTGACGACCGAACTGCTGAAGATCGCCGCGAAAGATTCGCCGCTTGCCGGCCTCAAACCGAACGAAGTGGGTGGTCGTGACGGAGGACTCTGCAAACTTAACGATCCGCAGCGATATGAGAGTTATGTATCGCTCCTCACGCGCGCACGGAAGAACGAGCTGAAGGTTGAGGCAACCGCTTCGCCGCCCCTGGAGTTCATGCATTGGTCGATGCATTCTTATGGCGCGATGTTCTGCGATGTTCGCGTCAATGCGGTGACGGGTGAGATTCGCGTCAGCCGCTTTTTGGGTTCGTTCGATTGCGGCCGCATCATCAATGCCAAAACCGCGGCGAGTCAGTTTCGCGGCGGCATCATCATGGGTCTCGGTCTGGCGCTGATGGAAGAGACGCAGTTCGACGAACGCAACGGACGCATCATGAATCCGAGTCTTGCCGAATATCACGTGCCGGTACAAATGGACGTTCCCGAGATCGACATCATCTGGAACGATATCGCCGATCCGCACACGCCGATGGGTGCGCGCGGCGTCGGTGAGATTGGCATCACAGGTGTCGGAGCGGCTGTAGCGAACGCCATCTACAACGCGACGGGAAAACGCATTCGCGATCTACCCATCACGCTGGACAAGCTGCTTTAGTCCCTAGAGACGTCGAAACGGTGAACTATCACTTGTTGAATTCACGATTAGAACGGAACAGATAAGCCGTTAGGCCTAATTCTCTAGCCCCATCGCCGTAATTCTTCAGTTATCTTAAATTGCGATTTCCCCGCCGCTGGGGACGTCCGACTGGGGAAAGTCAATGACAAGATTAGTCGCGATTATGGCGACCACGCTATCGTTGTTTTCGTTGCCGGTGTGCGCGCAAGACGCTACTGCGCCGCCATCGCAATCGCTCGAACAGATCAACGTGCGGGACCGAGCGTCGCACGACGATACCCGCCCGAAACTCGATCACATCATGAAAGAAGTCGATGGCGCCGAAATCACGGTGACGAAGAAAACGTCGATCACGAAACTCGACAACATTCCGACGGTCGTCGACAACAACCTCCGCGATCTTTTTGCGCAGACGCCGGGCCTTTTCATATCCGAACAGCAGACGGGAAGCCAATACAACTTCAGTTATCGCGGCATCGGCAATCCGCAGGAATCGGAATTCGTCTCTGTCATGCAGGACGGCATTCCGCTCGAAGGCGACTGGGTGGGTTTCCCCACGTTGTATGTGCTGCCTTTGCCGCAGACTATTTCGCAGATTCAGTTGATTCGCGGCGGCAGTTCGCTGTTGTACGGTCCAGAGCCGGGGCCGGCCGTGAATTTCGTCAGCCGCAAACCCGATCCGGATCGCGAGTTCGGCGGTTATAGCGAGAACATCGTCGGCAAGGACGGCATGTCCGGATCGTTCAACACGATTTCCGGCACCGTCAATGAATGGGATTATCTACTGGACGCCCACTATCGGACCGACGACGGCCAGCGCGACAACGGCGGCTCGATTCTCAAAGGTGCCGACGCGCACATTGGATATCGCCCTAACGACCTAGGTTACTGGGCGCTCGATTTTCATGGCTATGAATTCGCTGGCGGCGATCCCGGCAAGTACGGATTTCCCGTTTTTCAGCGCGACGAGAACTTCACCCCCACGCCCTACAACAAAGATTGGGTAGATCGTTATGTGCTCGAACTGAGCAACGATCAACACATCGGCAATAATGCGGAATGGACGACGAAACTTTGGTCCGGCTATCAGAACCAGACCACGCGCGCGGCCGGCGCATTGGCGGATGTCGCCGAGCCCGTCTACCCGGGCGTGACGACTCTTCAGGATGAAACATTCCGCTTCACGGGTATCGACTCACGCGTCGTCGATCATTGGGGACACGGCAACGCGCTGACCGCGGGCTTCGTCTTTTATCACTCCGACGCGCCGTTCCAGCAATGGAACGATTCGGATATCTATGCCGATCGCTACGATCGTTTCGCGCCGGTCTGCACGTCGTCCTCGTCGCTCAATTGCATCAAGCTCGATCAGCAACGCTCGACCGACTACGCAGCAGTTTTTGCGGAAAACGTTTTTCGCTTCGACGAGTGGCATCTGGTGCCATCGGTTCGTGTCGAGCGTGAAAATGTCGATATCGACGAAAGCGTGCACACCGGACACAGCACACTGGTCGATCGCTCCGTCGATCACACCGTGCCGTTGTTCGGACTTGGTTTCGGCAACGACTTCGGACACGCCAACGAAACCTACTTCAACGTTTCGCAGGGCTGGCGTCCGGTTCGTTATTTCGACATCGGATCGCCGTTTGGCAATCTCGATCCGACGGCGGCTAACGATCCGACGCCGACCCACGTGCTTTCGTTCGAAGGCGGCGTGCACGGAACGCCAGTCTCAGGCTTGTTCTACGATGCGAGTCTTTTCTGGATCAACGTCAAAGATCGCATCGAAAGTCAGCCGACCGGTGTCGGCAGCAACACCATCGACGTCAACACGGGCGACACGCGTCATCGCGGCTTCGAGGGACAATTGGACTACGATTTCCTCGTCGCGCGCGATCCGCATAGCACGCAGCATTTTTCCGTGTTCGCCAACGTGAGTTTGCTCAACGCGGAATTCACCAAATCGCGGACACCCGCAACCATCGGTGCAACGCCGGCGTTTTCGCCGCACTATCTGGCGCGTGCGGGATTGGTTTATCGCGAAGACAAGAAGCTGAAACTTTCACTGTCGGCGACGTCGGCCGCCAGTCAATATTTTCAGGATTCCAATCTTCCGTTCGGAACGATCGGAACCGATGGCTATATTCCGGCCAAGGTTCCGCAGTTCACCGTGTGGGATTTCTCGGGTGACTATTGGGTGACGCATAGCGTCCGTTTGTTGGCTGGCATCTCCAATATCGGCGATAAAAAATACTACGACCGCGTGTTCTCCAACGGCATCGAGCCTGCGCTCGGCCGCATGTACTACGGTGGATTTGCGTACGAATTTTGAGGCAGCTCTGAAGCCGCACCGCCCGCGATGCACTGTCGCCGGGCGGCACGGCTCTGCCGATGAAGCACGGGCGACGTTATGCTGCCTGATCACTCGGCCTGCTGGACCAGTCCATGAAACCGTTGCGTCCGCAATTAAGCGGTCTGATCTTCAAGCTTTCAGTATTTTACGTGCTGTTGTCATTGCCGTGCCTGGTGCTTGTCGAGTCGGCAATTCTGATTTTCGAGTTCGACGGATTCATGCGCGGCGTCGACAACGGCTCGCTGCGCCGCGCGACGCAGAATGCCGCGGACGATCTCGCCACTGCGTGGCCGAGCGTCGCGGTCGATGAAAAAAAAGGTCTCGCCGCGTGGACGCAGGCGTGGGTCTTGCGATTACAGCGTCCGCATAACGGATTGGTCGAAGAAGAATCGTTCGTCCTCAACGAACTGGCCGCCGATCCGCTCGTCGCAGCGATAGTTGCGCCGGACGGCCATGTTCTGGCGGAAGCGCCGGAAAGTGCCGATTGGACGCCAGGATTGCCGCATCCGGATGCGACCGGTTTGATCGACTTGAATTCATTGACGGAACTGGCGGGCGAGGAGAGTCCCTATCGCATTCGTCGCCTGCTGGCGCCGGTGCACGTCGACGGGAATTTGCGCGGCTATCTGTTCGTCGAATTACGACTGCCGGTTCCATGGCGCAAGTTTCTTCTCGATCTGAGTCTCGAATGGCCGATCGTGTTGGGATACCTCATCGTGTTCGGCATCGCTTCTTCGTTTTTTCTGGCGACGTGGGTGACGCGACGACTCAACCGTGTCGCTCGCGCAGCATCGGCGTGGAGCCGCGGCGATTTCAGCAACAGTATCGATGATCGTTCGGGCGATGAACTTGGTCGTCTATCCGGCCTGCTGGATCGAATGGCGCTGGAACTCAAGGACTTGTTGCGTTCTCGATCTCAACTTGCAGCGGTCGCCGAACGGCAGCGGTTGGCTCGCGATCTCCACGATACGGTGAAGCAGAAAGCGTTCGCGCTGAACCTGCAATTGGCGACGGTACGCAGGCAATTGGGTGTGCACCCGGCTGCCGAACGCGTTGTGCAGGCGGAACGGTTGAGTCAACAGATTCAACAGGAGTTGGTTCTCATCCTCGACGAACTCCGCACCGACGCGGGTCTATCATTCGCGACACGACTTCGCACACGTGCGATGGAGTGGGCGCAAGTGAGCAACATTCGTTTAAATGTGGAAATTGCGGAAACGCCGGCGTTGCCACCGGCAATCGAGGAGGCTCTGTTGCGCATCACCGATGAGGCGTTGGCGAACGTGCTACGTCACAGTGGCGCAACCACGGCGACTGTCGATTTCAAACACGATGACGACAGCCTCTCCCTGCGCATCGACGACGACGGCAGCGGCGCAACCAACGATACGTCGACGGGAATGGGCTTGACCAATATGCGTCAGCGTGCCGAATCGCTGCCGCAAGGACGTTTCGAATTCGAAAGCGGCGCCGACGGCACTCGCGTCGGCGTATCATTCGCGCATCCTGAAATGAGGTCGACGTGAACTCCGCACCAATCAGCGTCGTCATTGCCGACGATCATGTTCTTGTTCGCCAGGGCATTCGCGCCTTTCTCGAAACGCACGCCGACATCGCCATTGTCGGCGAAGCTGACGATGCGACGAGCGCGGTCGCGATTTGCGAGAAGGAAAAACCGAAAGTGGCACTCGTCGACATGGTCATGCCGGGCGGTGGTATTTCCGCGACGCGCGATATTCGCATAGCCAGTCCGACAACTCAGGTCGTTTTGCTGACGTCGTTCGAAGACGCTCAACAAATCGTCGCGGCAATCCAAGCTGGCGCCTTGTCGTGCTTGTTGAAAGACATCGATGGTGACGGCCTTGCCGATGCGTTGCGCAAAGCAGCTAAAGGTGAAGCCACATTGCATCCGCGAATCGCCGGCCATTTGATGGATGCGCTTCGCCGTGGCGTTGTTGCGCCGGGCACGGAAATATTGGAATCGCTCAGCCAACGCGAACGCGAAGTGCTCAGATTGATGGCGGATGGACTGAGTAATTCGCACATCGCCACTCAACTCAGCATCGCGGAAAAAACGGTGAAGACTCACGTCAGCAACGTCTTGGCGAAACTCGGTGTCGCCGACCGCACGCAGGCGGCGGTATACGCTTGGAAAGCGGGGTTCAAAGCGTCCTGATTGCCATCTCTGGCGATCGCCGACTGAGGCCAGATTCTTTTCAAGTTTTTGTCTGTGCTGGGCCTGTCTTGGCGACGCTTGCTTTATCTATTACATCTTTGGCACTATCGAGCATCAGCCTTAAGGCGTAGAGTTTCTAGGGCTTTAGCGCATTCCTTGGTAAAGGGCATCAGACTGTCTCCGATCGCTCACATCGGTTTAGCGAATTGAACGATCCGCTTCGGACCACGCCAACTTGTCGCGCAGTTACGCCGGGCGGCCGACTTCAACACCGCTCTCATACTCGGACGATTCGAGTTCAACGCCGTGCTGGGTGTTTGCGCTGGATTTTTTGCAACAATTTTTAGGGGAATGAATCTCATGAAGGCAGGACTCGTCGGATTTTTGTTGTCATCCGTTTTACTTGTCGCCGTCGCCCAGGATGCGCCGCCGCTGACGACGTCCGGACCGGTTCAACTCATTCCGGATTCGCCGGTTACCAACGTACTGCATAAAGCGCACAGCACCAACATCGATCTGCGCCATTTGCCGTATGTCGCTCCGAAAAAAATCGAACGCCCCGAACTCGATGAGCCAGAAGGCAATCCGACGTTGTTGCCGGGAACCGAAGGCACACCGTCGTCGATCGAACAGACGCCGGGTCATTCGCTGTCGCCGATTCGCAGCGCGGTGGCGCCCGCGCCGAACATCAGTTTCGACGGATTGGATTTCGCCACGTGGGGTGCGGGCCATCCGCCGGATCCCAACGGCGACGTCGGACCGACGTATTACATCCAGACGGTCAACACGTCGATCGGTATTTACGCCAAATCGACGGGAGCGCAGGTCGCCGCATTCACGTTCGACGCGTTGATGAGTCAGGGAAATTTCGGCAACTTGTGCGACACCAATAACTTCGGCGATCCGGTCGTCGTATACGACACCTTCGAAGATCGCTGGGTAATTACCGATTTCGCCTTCACCATCAATGGCAGCGGCGTTGTCAGCTCCAACGTCTTCCAATGTTTCGCTGTTTCCAAGTCCGGTGATCCGGTCACGGGCGGCTGGAATTTCTATTCGTTCCAGACCAGCGACAACTTTCCCGACTATCCGAAATTCGGCGTTTGGCCCGACGGCATTTATCAATCGGCAAACTTGTTCGGGCCCGGCACAGGCGGCAGCGGTTTTGTCGGAACTCGCGTTTGGGCTTACAACAAAGCACAAATGTATGCGGGTGCCACCACCGTCGAAATGGTGATGTTCAACACGCCCGACACGGCAGACTTCACGCTGTTACCCGCCAACGCGCGTCTGCAAACCGGCACTCCGCCGCCGGGAACACCCAATTATTTCGTTTCCGTCTGGGAGTTCTTGAACGCGCAAAATGTTTACGCGTTCCACGTCGATTGGAACAATCCTTCGTTGTCGACCTTCGCCCTGGCAGCTTCGCCCACCGCCAGCAGCAGCTGGGCGAACGCGACGCCGCCGAACGTGCCTACGCCTGCAAATGCGCTGGACAGCCTCGGCATCCGCGGAATGATGCAGAACCAGTACACCAACATCGGCGGACACGAATCGTTGTGGGATACGCACACGATTCGCCGAACGACATCCGGGTCGAACGTGCCGCGCTGGTATCAATTGAACGTCACCGGCGGGACCGTGGCTGCAGCCGACGTGCAGTCGGCGAACTGGGATCCGGAAGCGGCCAACACGTTCTATCGTTGGACTCCCAGTATCGCCGTCGATCGAAACGGAGACGTTGCGCTCGGCTATTCCAAGGCTAATGCGACGACGAATCCGCAAATCAAATATGCGGGACAACTGGTCGGCGATCCGGTCAACACGTTCAGCCAGACCGAACAAACGTTGTGGGATGGCACAGCCTCTCAGTCGGGTAACTGCGGCGGTGCGGCGTGCATACGTTGGGGCGACTACAGCGCAATGACGCTCGATCCCGACGGTTGCACATTCTGGTACGTCAACGAGTACTACAACACCCCAAACTCGCTGAATGATTTGACGCGTATCGGCTCGTTCGCGTATCCGAGCTGCACGCCAGTAGGCGCGGGCGGAACGATCTCCGGCACTGTGGTCACGGCTGTTGGCGGCACGCCCATAAATGGCGCGACGGTCGCACTCGGCAGCAGAATCAAGACGACGGATTCCGCAGGCAATTATTCGTTCACGGGACTTCCGGCCGGAACGTACCCGCAAATTACGGCAAGCGCTCCGGGCTACGTCGCAAGCACCGTCAATTCCGTCGTCGTCACCGACGGCGGCACGACGACAGAGAATTTCGCGCTCGCATTGGCGCCGAGCAACGGCTGCTTCGTCGACACC
>OLMB01000118.1_pt1 | contig 12332 bp, 8 predicted proteins | sample 1604691 | NCBI WGS metagenome assembly OLMB01 (sample SAMEA104055722, study PRJEB20765) | soil metagenome | isolation source: soil
GGATGGTGTCGCCGATCTTGTAGCCGTCGGTGACCATTTCCGGACGCTTGCGCAGCATCTCGGCGGTCACATCGAAGTCTTCGGTCATGATCGGCGCGGCGCCTTTTTCCTGCGCCAGGCTCAGGGCCACTTCCCAGCCGGCCACGGCCATGTCGCGCGAAATCTGTTCAGTGAATTCGCAGGATTCGGCTGAGCCGTACTTCATCTTCAGCATCGTCACGGTCGAACCCAGGCCGAGGAAGCCCATGCCGTGGCGGCGCTTGCGCGTGATTTCGCCGCGCTGCTGTTCCAGCGGCAGGCCGTTGATCTCGACCACGTTGTCGAGCATGCGCGTGAACACGCGCACCACTTCCTTGTATTCGTCCCAGTCGAAACGCGCCTTCGGTCCGAACGGATCGCGCACGAAGGTGGTCAGGTTGATCGAGCCAAGCAGGCAGGAACCATACGGCGGCAGCGGCTGTTCGCCGCAGGGATTGGTCGCGCGGATGTTCTCGCACCACCAGTTGTTGTTCATTTCGTTGACGCGGTCGATGAGGATGAATCCGGGCTCGGCGTAGTCGTACGTCGAGGTCATGATCATGTCCCACAGATGCTTGGCGCGGATGTGGCCGAAGATCTTGCAGGCGACCAAGCCGTCGTCACGCGTCACGTAATTGCGGTGCGTCGGCCATTCGCGCCAGATCACTTGGCTGGGATCGTCGAGGCCGATTTCGTCTTTCTCTTTCAGGTTCACCGGGAATACGAGCGGCCAGTCGCCGTCGGTTTCCACGGCTTCCATGAAACCGTCGGTGATGAGCAGCGACAGATTGAACTGACGCAGCCGTCCGTCTTCGCGCTTGGCGCGGATGAATTCCTTGACGTCCGGATGCGCGACATCGAACGTGCCCATTTGCGCGCCGCGACGGCCGCCGGCGGACGACACGGTGAAACACATCTTGTCGTAGATATCCATGAACGACATCGGGCCGGACGTGTACGCGCCCGCGCCCGACACGTACGCGCCGCGCGGGCGCAGCGTGGAAAATTCGTAACCGATGCCGCAACCCGCTTTCAGCGTGAGTCCGGCTTCGTGGACTTTATCGAGAATGCCATCCATCGAATCTTCGATCGTGCCCGAGACGGTGCAGTTGATCGTCGATGTCGCCGGTTTGTGTTCCTGCGCACCGGCATTCGAGGTCACGCGGCCGGCGGGAATTGCACCGCGGCGCAGCGCCCACAGAAAACGCTCGTACCAGTACTTCTGCTTTTCCGCCGTATCCTCGACGTCAGAGAGTGCCTTGGCCACGCGTTGATAGGTGTGGTCGATGCTCGCGTCGACCGGCTCGCCCTGCTTGCTCTTGAGGCGATACTTCTTGTCCCAGATATCGTAAGAGGCGGGCTGCATCGGGATTTCCGCGGCGCCACGCTGAAGAGCTTCGATACGAACCGTGCTCATTTTATTTTTATCCTCCCAGAATTCCTAAAAACCACATCGCTACATTCTTCACTTTCTTTTTTTCTATTTTCTACTGCGACGACGAACCGAAGTGCGGAGAAAGCGCACCCGTCAGCGCCGAGCCGGATAACCGGACTTGCACGCGCTGAGCAGACTCTTTTCGTCGTTAAGTACTCTCCACACTCCAGCTGCTGCCGGAGCTTGTTCGCCCCTGAAACTTGGGCCGCTTCTTTTCGGATTCGCCGGTCCGGCTGCCGTTTGATGGCAGCCGGATGACGGTTCCGAGTCGCGTCTGCAAACCCAAGTTCTAGTTTTCTGTCACGATCCAAACCACAAGATGTTGTGTGAATCGTGTCGGGATGGAAAAGTACGCCACACGCAAGCGCTTGTCAAAAGATTTTTTTTCTCGATGAAATTCAATGGCCTAGAAAGGGCATTTTGCAAACCACTCGAACTTGATTTTCGACTCGGTTTTTCATGGCCGTCGGCTCCGCTAATAGGTCACTACGGAGCCTGAAACCATCGCTAAAATATGGGGTCTGAACACGGAATTTCAGCCTTTCACTTGAGGATCAGCATGCCCGTTTCATCGTTCCGAACCGCCCTGCGGCCGACCCTGATTTCGCTCGCATTGATCGGCGCCATCGCCGCTGGCGCGGGACTCGTCGCCAGCCACGCAGGCACTATTCCATCATCGGTTGACGGGCAGGCTGTGCCATCTCTGGCGCCGATGCTCGAGCGCGTCACGCCCGCCGTCGTCAACATCAATTCCAAGACGCGCGTGAAAGTGCGCAATCCAATGATGGACGATCCGTTCTTCCGCCAATTCTTCGGCATGCAGAACGCGCCGCGCGAGCGCATCGAGCAATCGCTCGGTTCCGGTGTGATCATCGACGCGGCGAAGGGTTATGTGCTGACGAACAATCACGTCGTCGAAGGCGCAGATGATATTCAAGTCACGATGCACGACGGACGCACGCTCAAAGCAAAACTCATCGGAACCGATCCGGACACCGACGTCGCTGTGATTCAGATTCCCGCGGAAAATCTTTCCGCGATGCCGCTCGCGGATTCCAGCCAATTGCGCGTGGGCGACTTCGTCGTGGCCGTCGGCAATCCGTTTGGCGTCGGACAATCGGCGAGTTCGGGCATCGTGTCGGGACTCAATCGCACCGGCCTCGGCGGGCGCGGTTTCCAGAATTTCATCCAGACCGACGCGACGATCAATCCCGGCAATTCCGGCGGCGCGTTGGTGAATCTGCGCGGCGAATTGATCGGTATCAACTCGCAAATATTTTCCACGTCCGGCGGCAGCATCGGTATCGGCTTCGCGATTCCGGTGAATCTCGCCAACGACGTGATGAAGCAGCTCATTGCGACCGGCTCGGTGAAGCACGGCACACTCGGTGTGCAGGCACAATCGCTCACGCCCGAATTGGCCCGCATGCTCAACACGACGGCGTCGCAAGGCGCGGTGGTGACCGATGTCGGCGCAGGATCGCCGGCGGAATCGGCGGGGCTGAAAGCGGGCGATGTCGTCGTCGCCATCAACGATCGCGTCGTTCAAAATGAAAACGATCTTTACAACGCGGAAGGCATCGCGCCGATCGGCTCGACGCTCGAACTGAAAATTCTTCGCGAAGGCAAACCGCTGACGCTGAGCGCGAAACTCATCGCCGAATCAATCGTGATCACGCAGGGCGCCAAGCTCGATGAACGATTGACGGGTGCCGATGTATCCGATGCCGGCGAGCGCGTGCGGCGCGCGCTCGGAACGGGCGGTGTGATCGTGAACAAGATCGAAGCCAACAGCCGCGCCGCGGAAAATGGTTTGAAGCCGGGCGATCTGATCATCGGCGTGAATCGCGCCGACGTCGGCGGCATGGTGGATTTCAAACGTCTGCTCGCGACGCAGCCTAGACAGTTGATGCTATCTGTCGTACGCGGACGCGAGGCGTTTTTCCTGCCGCTGCACTGATCGCTGTGACGCACGTACGCGACGTATCGCGTACACTGCGCGATAATTGTGGTGTGTCGTTGAGTTGGGATGTTGCTTGTGAACAAACAATATTTTGCTCGGTTGTCGGGCCTGCTGTTTTTGATCGTCATTTTTACGGGCGCAGCGACTGTTCAAGCCGCCGCCGCGACTGACAAAAAACCGGTCGCTCATAAGGCACCCGCGAAGGCCGCGCCAGCTCCGCTGATCGATGCAATCGTTCTGCGCGGCGATCATTCCACCGCCCGCGCGATGAAAGATCTCATCAAGCAATATGAACTGAGCAAGCAGGGCAAGATCACGCTGCAGCCATTCAGCACGGTATCCGGACTCGACGCAGTCAGCGCCGGAACCGCCGACATCGCGGGTACCGCGCGCGCGGCTATGCCGGATCGTGCCGAGGAGAAAGGTATCAACTTTTATCCCGTGGCGTGGGATGCGGTGGTGCCGATCGTCGCGTTCGACAATCCCGTGTCGAACATCACGCTGAAGCAGCTGCATGACGTGTATCTCGGCCGCGTCAACAATTGGAAAGATCTCGGCGGACCCGATTCACCTATCAATTTGTACGCGATCGCGCCGCCGCTCGACGGCGTCGAATACAGTGCGCGATTGCTGCTGTTCCATTTCGGCGATCAGGCCGTCGCGGCGCCGCGGCTTTACGTGAACACCGAAAAACTCGAAGAAGGCATCACGATCGATCCGCACGGAATGGGCTTGAGCACGTTCTCCGGCGTGATGACGAATCCGAAAGTGAAGATGCTCACCGTGGAAGGTGCGCGTGCGTCGTTGGCGACGATTTCCGACGGTTCGTATCCGATGTATTCCGCGCTGTATCTCGCATCGCGCGACGACGGAAAGCAACACGAGGCCGTTGAAAAATTCATGGCGTTCTCAGGCAGCGAGACCGCAAAGGAAATTCTGCGCAAGGATGGACTGGTGCCGTATGGCGACGTTCCTAATCTGATGGAAAAACAGGCGATGCGCTCCGCGTTCGTCGACTCTCGCGTATTCGGCCCCGCTGCGCCCGCGGCGACAGTCGCCGTCACCAGTGCGACGCCCGTTTCTGCGCCGAACGCGACCGCGCAGTCGTTACAACGCATCGCGCCGACGTCCGAACGCGCTATCGAAGCCAAAGACCGCGCAGTGCGCGCCAATGCCGAAAAGGCCGACGGCACCGGCAACTGAGATGCGCGTTCGCGCACTCACGCTCGATCTTGACGATACGCTGTGGCCGATCGAGCCGGTGATGTTGCGCGCAGAAGAGCGTCTCGACGCTTGGCTGAAGGCGCATTGTCCACGCGCTGCGGAAAAATATCCGATTGCGGCCATGCGTCAATTGCGCGATCGCATCGCCGACGAAAATCCGCATATCGCGCACGACTTCACCGAGCAGCGGAAACTTTCGCTGCAGGCGGCGTTGCTGCCGCACGGTTATGAAGACAGTCACGTCCACGACGCGTTCACCGAATTCTATGCCGCGCGCAACGAAATCGAGTGCTATCCCGATTCGCTCGTAGCGCTCGAACGACTGGCGGCGAAGTATCCGATCGTAAGCATCACGAACGGCAACGCCGATCTCGAACGCATCGGCATGGCGCATTTTTTCAAATTCGCGATCACCGCGCGCAGCTGCGGCGTGGCCAAACCCGACAAACGAATTTTCGACATTGCATGCGCAAAACTGGAGCTGCCGCCGCACGAGGTGCTCCACATCGGCGACGATCAGCATCTCGACGTCGTCGGTGCGCGCAATGCGGGATTGCGCACGGCATGGATCAACCGAACCGGCGCCACGTGGTCACACGGCGCCGCGCCGGATATCGTCGTGCATGATCTCGCCGAATTGGTACAGGTGCTCGAATCGCCTCTTCGACTATTGGCGTAGGTGACGTCGCAGGCACGTTGGCATAGTCTTCGCTGTATGTTTTCCAGAGCGAGCAGTTTTTGCGCTCAGACGTTGGGGAGCGCCGATGTACGGCCTGAAAGAAGTTTCACGTCAAAATAAATCCGCCATTTCGATTATTGCAGTTGATAGCGGCAACCTAACGGCAACCGCCCGCAAGTTTGGCAGTCACGTCACACGATGGCTTGAAACGACGGGGTTTGGTGGAACTCCAGGCAAATTCGCTCTCGTTCCGGATACGAAAGGCAATCTGCTCGTGGTGCTCGCTGGTGTTGTGCGCGGCGATATCTACGCGTTGTCGCTATTACCGCAAAATTTACCGCCGGGTGTTTATCGTTTCGACAACGCCGGCATCGACATCGACCCAGTCCGTGCCGCATTCGGCTGGGGCGTCGGCGCCTATCGTTTCTCGCGCTACAAAAAGAAGTTGCGTGAGCCGTCGTCGCTGTTAATCGACAAGGCGACGATGCGCGAAGCCATTCCGCTTATCGAAGCCGTCACGCGCGTGCGCGATCTCGTGAACACGCCGACGGAAGATATGGGTCCCGAGCATCTCGCGGCGGAAATGAAATCGCTGGCCAAAGCAAACGGCGCGACGTTTCGCGAATTCGTTGGCGCCCAATTATTGAAATCGAATTTCCCGACCATTCACGCCGTCGGACGCGCGAGCCATCGCGCGCCGCGGTTGATCGAACTGAATTGGGGCAAGGACAAACACCCGCGCGTCGTCATCGTCGGCAAGGGTGTGTGTTTCGACACGGGCGGCCTCGATCTGAAAACCAGCGACGGCATGCGCTGGATGAAGAAAGACATGGGCGGCGCTGCGCACGCGATCGCGTTGGCTGGCCTGATCATGCAGGCGAAATTGCCGGTGCGGTTGACCGCGCTCGTGCCCGCCGTCGAGAACGCGGTCGCGGGCAATGCGTATCGTCCGGGCGAAGTCATCCGCACGCGTGCGGGCATCACCGTCGAAGTGGACAACACCGATGCGGAGGGTCGACTCGTTTTGTGCGATGCGCTCGCTTACGCGGTGGAAAGCAAACCGGAATTGATCGTCGACTTCGCGACGTTGACCGGCGCGGCTCGTGTAGGGCTCGGCCCCGATCTGCCGGCACTGTTCACCAACAACGACGAACTCGCGGCGCAAACGTCGGCGGCAGCAGCGCGTGAACAGGATCCGGTGTGGCGCATGCCGCTATGGCAGCCGTACCAAAGCATGCTCGATTCGCGCGTCGCGGACATGGTAAATGCGGGATCCTCACGACTCGCCGGCGCGATCACGGCCGCGCTGTTCCTGCAGCGCTTCGTGCCCGACGACGTGCCGTGGATGCACATCGACACCTATTCCTGGAACGATTCGGATCGAAATGGCCGACCAGCGGGCGGCGAAGCGCAGAGCTTGCGCACGGTGTTTGCATTACTCAGGGAGCGCTACGCGCCGTAAAATGGACATTCGGCACGGAGCGTAGGGTTGCTTGTCGCCGCGATGAGCCCCATCGCGGCGACAAGTTTGAGCGTGTTGCGGATCAGTCGACCGCGGCGTGCAATCCCTGGTGCGGAAGGACGCGCTCGGCGATTTTCGTGTCCGTACGAATCAACCCGACTTCGTCGGACAAAATACGCGCGGCCTCGTTCAACACGACATCTTTTTCAGCTTTGCGCTTTTTCTCATCCGCGAGTTCAGCCTGCAGGCTGCGTTCGTCCGCTTGCAAGCCGTCGTCCTGATGTGCGTCGTCGGCCGCCGCTTTCTGATCTTTGTCGGGCGTCTTCGCTGCCGCCAACACCGGTTTGACCTGGCTCTCGTTGTCCGGACCCTGCGGATCCTTCTTGTCGACTTTCGAATCCACCTTCGCGACCGGATCGGCAGGTTTGCCGTTTCCAGAAACGTTCGCCTTTGCGGCGGACCCGCTACTCGACGTTTGGTCTGTCGTCGTCGAGGCTAACGTGATCGGCGAGTCCGGATGGCGCTCGTTGTGTACACGATTTTGTTCGTCGCGTTCTTCGCGGCGCGTCTGCTCGTTGAGCGAAATCGACGTGTCCTTGCGCAACTTGCGGAAATCGGCGACGTCGGCTTGATACGCCTGCCACGCTTTGTCTGTCGTCGCGCGCGACGCATGCAATGACTCTAGCGTGGGCACGATCGATTTCAGATCCGAGGTCGGCGAATACGTCGCAGCGGAAATCGACGACCACGCCAACGCGTTGTCGTTGATCTGTTCGCCGTTCTGATCGAAGTCCGCCGTGATAGGAAATGCGATATCGGGCGAGACACCGCGCAACTGCGTCGAACCGCCGTCGACACGGAAGAACTGTTGAATCGTCATTTTCAGTTCGCCGAGCTCCGGCTTTTCGTTTTGTTTGAGTTGATCCAGATCGACGAGATTCTGCACCGTGCCTTTGCCGTACGTCGGTTCGCCGACGATGAGCCCGCGCCCGTAATCCTGAATCGCGGCAGCAAAAATTTCCGACGCCGACGCCGAATTTCGATTGACCAACACAGCGAGCGGACCATCCCACACCATATCGGTACGGACGTTGCGGCCTTCTTCGACACGGCCGGTCGCATTACGCACCTGCACGACCGGACCTTTACCCGTGAACAGACCGGTGAGGTCGATCGCTTCCGATAGCGAACCGCCGCCGTCGTTGCGCAGATCGATGAGCACGCCGTCGACATTTTGTTTCTTCAAGTCCGCAAGCAGACGCGAAACGTCGCGCGTCGCGCTCTTGTAATCTTTGTCGCCGCGGCGTCGCGCATCGAAATCTTCGTAGAACGTCGGCAGCGTGATCACGCCGATATGGCGCACGGTCGTGTTGTCTTTGACTTCGATGATCGAACTCTTCGCCGCTTGTTCTTCGATGTTCACTTTCTTGCGCACGAGCGCGATCGTCTGGTGCTTGCCGTCGGGACCTTCGTTGGCGGGCAACACTTCCAGACGCACCGTCGTATCTTTCTGACCGCGAATCAGATCGACGACATCGTCCAGACGCCAGCCGACTACATCGGTGACCTGTCCGCTATCGCCTTGGCCGACACCGACGATGCGGTCGCCCACTTTGAACTTGCCGGAATTCGATGCCGGTCCGCCGGGCACAATCTCGCGGATCGCCGTGTAATCGTCATCGCGCTGCAGAACGGCGCCGATACCTTCCAGCGACAGACGCATTGCGATATCAAAATTCTCGCTGGCACGCGGGCCAAGATAATTCGTGTGCGGATCGATCGACAGCGCGTATGCGTTCATGAACGTCTGGAACACGTCCTCGCTGTTCAATTGATGGACACGGTCGAGATACGCCGCGTAACGTTTGTCGAGCACGGTGCGGATTTTTGCGTCCGTCTGCCCGGCGAGCTTCAGGCGCAGCCAGTCGTTCTTCGTGCGCTGACGCCACAGGTCGTCGACCTCCGCTTCCGTCTTCGGCCACGGCGCTTTCTCGCGCTGGTACATGTAGCTTTCGTCTTTGCTGAAATCGAAACCTTTCTTCAGCTGCTCACGCGCGTACGCGGTGCGCTCGGCCACACGCTGTTCGTAAAGGTTGAACACAGCGAATGGCAGCGTTAGGTTTTCGCTCATCAAGTCGTCGCCGAGCTTGTCGCGATCCGGCTTGAACCGGTCGACATCGGATTGCAGGAAAAATAGACGATCCTGATCGAGTGAATCGAAATAGCGATCGAAAATCATCGCTGACATTTTCGCGTCGAGCGGTTCGGCCTTGTAATGAAAATGCGTGAGGATGTTCGTGGCATCGATCGCCGCCTGCGCTTGCGCCTGCGTCGGTTTGAGCACCACATCGTTTTGCTTGGTGGATGTCGCAAATCCGTTGGCGGCAAGCGCCAGCAAAATAGCGACCGATACCGTTCTTGCGCGGCGCAAATAATTCTTCGAAACTGAAGTCGTCTTCATAGTCACCTTATGCCACATCCACGTAGCCGGCTTCGTGCGCCATCTGATCCGCATGATACGACGAGCGTACCAGTGGTCCCGATGCGACATGCTCGAAGCCAAGCGCGTGGCCGTAGTCTGCCAATGCGTTGAATTCTTCCGGAGTCCAATAACGCAATACCGGATGGTGATGCGTCGTGGGTTGCAAATATTGGCCGATCGTTACCATATCGACCGTATGTGAGCGCAAATCGTTCAATGCGCCGTGAACTTGTTCCAACGTCTCGCCGAGGCCTAGCATGATGCCGGATTTGGTCGGCACGTTCGGATGCTGAGCCTTGAATTTTTCGAGCAAATCGAGCGACCAGTCGTAGTCGGCGCCGGGCCGTACGTTGGGATAGAGTTCGCGCACGGTTTCAAGATTGTGATTGAACACGTCGGGCGGGTTGGGAGCGAGCGCTTCGAGTGCCCGCTCCATGCGACCTTTGCCGCGAAAATCGGGTGTGAGAATCTCGATCTTGATCGTCGGGCTCGCCGCGCGCACTTCGCAGATGCACTCGGCGAAATGGCTGGCGCCGCCATCACGCAGATCGTCGCGATCGACTGAGGTAATCACCACATACCGCAAACCCATGTCGCGAATCGTTTCGGCCAAATGGCGCGGTTCTTCCGCATCCGGCGGTTTCGGACGGCCGTGCGCGACGTCGCAGAACGAACAGCGCCGGGTACAAACCTCGCCGAGAATCATGAATGTTGCCGTGCCTTTTCCGAAGCATTCGTGGATGTTCGGACATGACGCTTCTTCGCACACCGTTACCAGACGATTCGCGCGCAATTTGGATTTGAGCTTGGCTACGGCATTGCCCGGCGGAATCCGCACGCGAATCCAGCTCGGCTTGCGCAGGATCGGCACGGCGGCATCGAAACCCGCGCGATTGCGCGCGATTTTGTCCTCGCCGAGTTGCTTTACGCCTGTCAGCGGCGGCTCGTGGATCACCGAAATGGGAATGACTTTGTCGGCCGTCGTGCTCATGTCAGCAGGCTAACGCAGCGGCTGCGCTCTGACCAGCGTCGGAAGTCACTTTCGACGCGGCCAGTTCAGGCGCCATTTCGAACTGTTTGGCGAGATTTTCGACCAAAACCGATTCGACTTCTCGCAAGCTCGACGGGCCGCCCAAATCCATCAACTGCGTTACCTGCAAACCCTGAAAACCGCATGGATTGATGCGGTGGAACGGTTCCAAATCCATGTTCACGTTGAACGCGAGACCATGGAACGTGCAACCGCGTCGCACACGCAGACCAAGCGCCGCGACCTTCGCTCCGGCCACATAAACGCCCGGTGCGCCGGGTTTGCGAACCGCAATGATGTTCCAGTGCTCCAGCGTGTCGATGATCGATTGCTCGATCTTGCACACGAAATCGCGAACGCCGATCTTCGCGCGACGAATGTCGATCAACGGATACGCGACAATTTGTCCAGGCCCGTGATAAGTCACCTGACCGCCGCGATCCACCGGCACCACCGGAATATCCCCCGGCATCAGCACGTGTTCCCATTTGCCAGCCTGGCCCAGCGTGAAAACAGGTTCGTGTTCCACAATCCACAATTCGTCTGGTGTGTCCGTATCGCGCGCATCCGTGAACGCCTGCATCGCGCGCCAGATAGGCTCGTAAGATTGCAGGTCGGGATAACGGCGAACGAGAAGGGATGACATTGCTGAGTCGATCGCGATACGTGGCTAGAGCGAATACGTGGGGATGCGACTACGCGGCGACAAGTCGGCCTAAATCGTCCACTTGATATCGGGATCTGCGCGCAGCGCCGCGTGAGCGGCCTGATATTTCTCGCGCGACGGACACGTGAACGTGACGCTGACCGAAACGTAGTGCCCCTCGCTCGAGGGCCGCGTGCGCTCGCTGCCGTTCATCACGGCCAATCCCAGCCCGACGATGATTTCAGGCACGCGTTCTTCAAGTCCGGCATTCGCCTTGCCGATCGCCGTGATCTCGAATGCCCCGGGAAACTGGAAGCCTTTGTCGGGGTTCTCGGGTTGTAGTTCGTCTAACGATTTCATTTCGTGTTGGGTAAGGCCGACACATCGCTCTTGGCGTCGCCTTTGAACCATAACATGATGCCGTCGGAAACGCGCCCCCAGAAACCGGCTTCCGGTGCGTCGTTCAGGGCGATCAGCGGCCGTTCGACCAGCGTCTTGCCTTCCAGCGCCACTTTTACGGTGCCGATTTTCTGACCCTTTTCAAACGGCGCGATCAGCCGGCCCGGCATTTCCATCGTCGCCTTCAAATCGTTGTAGCGGCCGCGCGGCATCGTCACAAGCACATCGTCGGACAATCCCACGGGCAACGTGTTCTGCGCACCCTTCCACAATTCCGGTGTCGCCAGCGGTTTGTTCGCGTCGTAAAGCTTGTGCGTTTCGAAGAAACGGAAACCGTAATTGAGCAATGTCTGATTGTCGTCCGCGCGTTGCTTTTCGCTGGATACGCCCATTACGACGGCGACGAGACGCTGATCGCCGCGCTTGGCCGATGTCGTCAGGCAATAGCCGGCTTCTTTCGTGTGACCCGTCTTGATGCCATCGACGGACGGATCGCGCCACAACAGCGAATTGCGATTGTGCTGCGTGATGCCATTCCACTCGAATTCCTTGATGGCGTAGATTTTGTAGTCTTCCGGAAAATCGTGGATCGTCGCGCGCGCGAGCAACGCGATGTCTCGTGCGGTGGAATAGTGATCGGGATTCGGAAGGCCCGACGCATTCATGTAATGCGTGCCCGTCATGCCAAGCTTCTTTGCGTACTGATTCATCAATTCCGCGAACACCTGCTCGGAACCGGCGACGTGTTCGGCCAGCGCGATCGCGGCGTCGTTACCGGATTGGATGATCATTCCGTACAACAAATCCTTCAGCGCAACTTTCGAGTTCACGGCCAGAAACGTCGTCGAGCCGTCCGTACCCGCGCCGCCGCCGCGCCACGCGTTTTCGCTGATGAACACCTGATCGTCGAGCTTGACCTTGCCCGCTGCGAGTTCGGCGGAAACGACGTACGCCGTCATCACTTTCGTGATCGATGCGGGTTCGACGCGTTCGT
>OLMB01000083.1_pt1 | contig 12283 bp, 7 predicted proteins | sample 1604691 | NCBI WGS metagenome assembly OLMB01 (sample SAMEA104055722, study PRJEB20765) | soil metagenome | isolation source: soil
CGATCTCGATGCCATCATCGCCAAATGCCTGCGCGGCGAGCCGGCGCACCGCTATGAAACGGTCAACGCCCTAACGCTCGACTTGCAGCGCCATCTTAGGCGAGAGCCGGTTCTCGCACGTGAGGGCGCGCGTATGTATGTGCTCGCGCGCGTGTTGCGCCGCTATCGCTGGCCAGTCGCCGCGGTGGCCGCGCTCATGCTGGCGTTCGCGGCAGGTCTGGCCGGCACCTTGTGGCAAGCGCACAAAGCCCGTACTCAAGCGCGTACGGCGACGGCGGTGCAGGATTTCGTCACCGATCTGTTTCGCGCCAACTCGAGCAACCAAAAAGATCCGGTCAAGGCGCGCGCGACGACGGCGCGCGAGCTGCTCGATCTCGGCGCGAAAAAAATCGACATGGCGATGACCGATGCGCCCGCGGCAAAACTGAGCGTGCTGAATCTGCTCGGCGATCTGTACGACGAATTGGCGTTGCGCAAAGAGGAAATCCGTTTGCGCCGCGAAAGCGTGAACCTGGCGCGCGATCTATACGGCGCTGACGCTCCCGAGCTCGTTGCCGCGCTAAGTGCGCTCGCCGGAGCGATGCACGGCACCGATGCGGCGGGAGAACGGGAACCGCTGTTGCGTGAGGCGTTATCGATACTCGATCGGAATAACGACAACGACTCGGAAATGCGCGGCCGTCTGCTGCAGAAATACGCCGAATTGTACGAGAGCAACGAATCGCCCAAGGCGCTCGGATACGCGCAGCAAAGCGTGCGTGTGCTCTCCGCGCATCCGCCGTCTGCGGATCTTGCTCAGTCGTGGTATCTGCAAGGAATGCTGCAATCGTTTACGAACCAGAACGACGCGGCGGTGGCATCGTTGAACCGAGCGGCCGAAATCTCCGGCGCTGTGCAGGGCGTGCCGAATGCGGAACTGATCTTCATCTATTACCAGCTCGCGTACACGCAAAGAAATATGCGGGATTTTGTCGCGGCCGAACGCAGCGCGCGTCAGGCATTGCAGATAGCGTTGGCGATCAACGGCGAAGATCACATCGATGCCGTGCGCACACGCATGATGCTGGGCGCCGTGCTTGTCGAGAGTGGCCAACCGCGCGAGGGTCTGGACCTGTTGGCGCGCGCCAAACGCGACGTGCTGAAACTGGTCGGTCCGGATGATCCGTTTCATACCCCGGAAGTCCTGGATTCCAGCGGCACGTGGCAAGCGGAAGTCGGCGATGTCAACGAGGGGCTCGCCGACTTGCAGGCGTCGCTTGCGATTTGGCGCCGCGTAGCCAGCGGCAGTCGGCGCGTCGCGACCCTGCTTCGTTTGATCGCCACGGCTCAAGTCGAGTTGGGACGCTATGATGACGCCCGGCGAAACGTCGATGAAGCCGCGCTAATCTTCGAAGCGAATGGCGACAAGCACGGCACGCCGGCATACAACCCGATCACGTTCGCACGCGTGCGAATCGCCAATGCAGACGGACGCATCGATGAGGCGCATAAATTACTCGACGAATTGGTTCCCGCAGCCGATCGTAAAAGCGCCGCGAAGATGCAAGCCATCAAGTGGCTGCTGGAAGCGGAACTCGCGATGGAATTCGGCAATGCCGAAAACGACGTCGAAGACGCACTCGAGAAAGCGCGCGCGGCAATCGAAAGCAATGATTTCATCTCGAATAAAAGGCCGTATCGATCCAGCGCCGATCTGATTGACGGCGAATCACGCCTGAACCGTCATGATGCGGACGGCGCGTTGCCCCTGTTGCAACGCGCGCTGGCCGAGCGCGAAAAATTGCTGGTCGCGCCGAGTCCGCGTCTGGCCGAAGCGCAAACCCTGCTGGCGATTTGCTATCTGGAATCCGGCAGGGTGACGCAGGCAAGGGAACTCGCCACAGCGGCGGCTGCGATTGAAGCGCACTACGACGAACTGTCCGATCGCTACCGACGTCCGCTGAAAGAACTGCAAGCCCGATTGCAAGCAACAAAATCGACGGCGTCTCCAAGCCGCGCGCAGGAACGCAACTGAGTGCGATCAGCGACTCCAGACAGATTTTTGCCTCAGATCTTTTCCGTGTTGGACAAAGCACGGTGCAGCCAGGCGCGCGCCAGCGTCCAGTCGCTGCGCACGGTGCGCTCCGAGATTCCCAGCGCACGCGCGGTTTCCACATCAGTGTAGCCACCGAAATAACGACATTCGACAACTTGCGCCAGGCGCGGCGATTGATTTCCTAGCTGGCCAAGCGCGTCGTTGACGACCAGGATAGACGTATCCCATTCGCCAGCTACGTCGAGCGCGACCGGCAGCGGCAGAACTTCTTCGCCGCCGCCGCGTTTCGCAGACTGATGTGCAGCGGCGTGATTGACCAACGCGTGGCGCATCGCGAGCGCCGACGCCCGCAAAAAATGCACATCGGTATCCCAACCTTGACCGCGACGCAGCTTCAAATACGCTTCGTTGACCAGCGCGGTCGTCTGCAGCGTCGCGCCCGCTCCGACACGACGGCGCTCACGCTGCGCGAGGTGGCGCAGTTCGTCGTAGAAAAGAGGGAAAAGCTCGTCCGCAAGCGCGCGGGCCTCGGCGCTCAGATCCGAGTTCCAATCCTCATTGCGCTGCATTGCCCAATCGTTCACGCCATTCCCGCGTCGGCAGTTTTGCCAAAGGGTTCTTCGAGTAGGAATCGTAGCACCAGCGTACTGCGACGCGACCTAAACTGCACCCGGTCAAAGCAGATCTCGCGCTTCCTCTGTCTTCAGCGGGTGCTGGCTAAGGATTCCTAGACGCGAAGCTGTAATTGCTCTCGTCCGCCAAACAGAGACTCCCTTTGAGGTTTTCCAGGCACGCGTCGCAGAAGATCGTTTTGAGCTATTGCTAGAACCCACACAACTCAACTGTTTGAGCGAAACGCTTACTGCCAAATCAGGCGTCCGTTGCTCGGCTGATCAACGTCATGGCAATTGCCGGCATCCGGCTAACTCTTCTTCGTGATCGGCGCATCGAGCGCCTCGATCGTCTCCGACGACGGCCGCTCGGTCTGTTGCATGCGTTTGGCCACTGCATCGGCCTCGCGCATCACGCGCAGGATATTGCCGCCGGCCACTTTCGAGAGTTCGTCGTCCGTCCATCCGCGCCGCGCGAGTTCGACTAACAAAAGCGGCAGTTTGTCGACGCCGTTGAGTCCGTCGGGTGTCGCCGGAATCCCGTCGAAATCAGAACCGATGCCGACGCAATCGACACCAGCGACTTTGCGGATGTGCTCGATGTGATCGGCTACCATCGCGATCGTCACAACGGGTCGCGGGTGCTTGGCGTCCCAATCGGCGAGCGCCTGATTCGCCCGCTCCGGTTGACCGATGTAGTAGCCCGCGAACGGCGGCGCGTTGTAGCGGGTCTTTTCCGCGGCGCGATCGGATTCCCATCGCGCGCGTTCTTCAGAGACGTACTGCGGCGCGAAATTCACCATGACGATGCCGCGATTTTTCGCGACCAGCGCGAGCACGTCGTCGGGCACGTCGCGCGGATGATCGTCGAGGGCGCGCGCGCCTGAATGCGAAAACATCACAGGAGCTTTCGTTACTTCGAGTGCCGCCTTCATCGTTTCTGGCGACACGTGGGCGAGATCGATGAGCATGCCGATGCGATTCATCTCGTGCACGACGGCACGTCCGAACGGCGTGAGGCCGTGATGTTTCGGTGCGTCGGTGGCCGAATCGGCCCAATCATTGTTGAGCGCATGCGTTAGCGTCATGTAGCGTGCGCCAGCGGCGTACATTTGACGCAGCATCGGCAGCGAGTCGTCGATCTGATGTCCGCCTTCGATGCCGATCAGCGATGCGATGCGTCCGGCTTTATGTGCGCGCACGATATCATCGGCGGTGTAAGCCATCTCGAAATCATTCGGCCAGCGCGCGGCCATACTTTTCACGATGTCGATCTGTTCGAGCGTCATTTTTATCGCGGCTGGTCCAGTGACCGACGGCGAAATCCACACCGACCAGAATTGTCCGCCAACATGTCCCGCGCGCAACCGCGGAATATCGGTCATCAACGGCGCGTCATCTTCTTTCTTAAGCGGTAGTTTCGACGTATCGACGGCGAGATCGACGCCATCGACAGAACCGAATCGCTCGCGAATTTCCCACGGCAGATCGTTGTGTCCGTCGATGAGCGGCGTCTTGATCAGCACGCGATCGACGCGCGCACGGAGCGCGGCGTCATCGGCGGCAACTGCCGCACTACAGATGACACACGCAGCAAAAAAAAGAATCAGACGTAACTTCATTTGGTTTTTTCCACGGGCGTGAACAGCAGGTCTTGATAGTCATAACTGAAATCGGCGATGGGCGAAACCGGTTTCATCGTGATGCGCTCCACGTTGCCGTCGGCGTTGAGTCCGAACGTGACGTACGCAGGCTCGATCGATTTGTCCGTGAAGCGCGTAATGAAACTGTCGTACTGCCAATGATCGAGCGGACCGCCCATGCGCGGCGTCGATTTGAAATCGATGGCGAGCTTGCCTTTCACCATCGACACATCGATGTTGCCGTACCAAGGATCGTTGTACGTGCCGACGTAATGATCGAGCGACAGCGACGGTCCGACCTTCGCCGGCTTCGCGGCCGTCGTCTTGTACGCCTTCAAACCGGCCGCGACTTTTTCCTGTTTGAACGCGATGAATTTAGACGGCCAATCGTTTGGCGGCGCTCCGAGATAATGATCGAGCAATTCGAACATCAGGCCGACCATGATTTCGCCGTCTTCGCTGTTGATCTCCATCGAGAAGCCGACGTTTTTTTCCGGCAGCAAAACGACGACGGTTTGAAAACCGAACACCGCGCCGCCGTGCCAGACGATTTTCGCGCCGCGATAATCTCGCACGTCCCAACCGAGCGCGTACGTGTCGAACATCGCTTCCGTCGGTTTGAGCACGCCCGGCCGCGGCGACGTCGGTTGCAGCACCATCGGTTTCCACATTTGTTCGTGCGCGTCTTCGCTGAAGAGTCGCGCGTCGCTGTCGACGAGCTTGCCGTCGGCGAGCTGGATGCGCAGCCAGCGTGACATGTCGTTCGCGCTCACCGTAAGTCCGCCCGCCGGCGCGGCGTTGCGGCCGAGTTCGTCGCGTTCGTCGAGCACTTCCTGATCGCCCGCGCCGCGCAATCCGCCGTTCATGCGTGCATGCGGATACGCACGGTTGGCCGTCGAGAAACGTGCGTCTTCGTCACTCGTCGATTTGTTCATCCCGGCGACTTTCAGCAAATGGTCGGCCGTGAATTTTTCCCACGTCTCGCCGGTCACCGCCTCGATCAGCTGACCGGTCACCATGTACAGCACATTGTCGTACGCGAAGCCGCTGCGGAAACTCGTCGCAGGCTTGATGTAACGCAGACGTTTCACCGATTCGGCGCGGCTCAGGTTCGTGCGCGGCACGAACATCAGATCGCCCGCGCCGAGTCCGAGACCGCTGCGATGCACGAGCAGATCGCGGATCGTCATCTCGCGCGTGACCCACGGATCGTACATCTGGAAACCGGGCAGACGATCGATCACTTTGTCATCCCAGCTTAATTTTCCTTGAACGACGAGGATCGCGATGTCGGTCACGGTGAAAGCCTTGCCCGTCGAGCCGGTTGGAAAAATCGTGTCGGCGTCGACCGTCTCCGTGCTGCCAAGTTTGCGCACGCCGAAACCCTTGACGAACGTAACCTTGTCGTTTTCGACAATAGCGACGGCCATGCCCGGAACGCCGACTTGCTTGCGCAACGTTTCGACGCGTTGCTCGAAATTATCGGGCGGCGCCGCCAACGCGATCAAGGGCAACACGCATGTAATGACGACGAAGGACAGACGATTCATGTGCTCTCCTGCAACAGATCGTGATGATGTCGAACGATGCGTGCGACGCCGAATGTCAGCAGCGGCAGCACGTACACGACGAGAAAGATGGCAGCCAGCGCGCGATAGCCGCGCGCGATGAGCGCGACGAGACCGAAGCGATCGGCCAGCAACATGCAACACACAAGCAAGGCGAGCGCGATGCCAAGTCGCGCGCCGCGCGTGAGCGGGGCGCCGCGCGCGAGACGCCACGCCTTATCCACGCGCTCGTTGATCGCGTGCACGGCGCCGGTTCCGCTTTCGAGTAGCGCCGCGAAAATCATCAGCTGAAACAAGAGATGAAAGATCGGCAGATTCAATCGTTGCAAAATAAAATCGGACGGCAACGTTTCATTCCCGATATCGGGATAGAACGCGATCATGCAGATGAAGAACAGGATCGCAGGCAACATCGCGAGTGGTGCCGCGATGACGCCGGCGACGATCGCGTCACGATCGCTGCGCAGATGTCGCAACACAGGAAGAATGACGACGGCGCCGATGATGTTGTAGCTCGCGTACGTGATGCCGCCAATCGCCCATCCGGTTGCTGGTGCGTCGATGGCGAATCCGGCAGCGATGCGATCGCCGAAATGCGTGAACGAAAGAACGACGAATATCACGTAAACGCCGTACAGGAGAAACGACACGTATTTGAACAAACGCTCGACGGATACGTTGCCGAACGTGACGACGCCGGCGATGGAAATCATCAGCGCCAACGTTCCTACGATTTTCGGAAGCGAAAACATTGCTGCGCCGATCGCGCCGGCCGCTGCGCCGAACACGGCGAGAATCAAAATAACGAATGCGATGTACGCGATCTCGAATACGATCCAGCCGCGACCGAGCAACGCACGGAAGAAACTCAGGTAGTCGCGCGAATCAGTGACGCGCGCGAACACGAACGTCGCGACGCAGACCACACCCCAGATAATCATCGCCAACACCATCGCCGCAATTCCGCCCCATGGTCCGCTCGGCAGAAAAAATTCGGCGAGTTCGCGTCCTGTCGCGTAACCGCCGCCGATGACGACGGCCTTGAATGCGAAACCGGGCAACAGATAGCGTTGAAACCAAGTGGCTGGCGCGGCCGCGTCGGCCATCACGCGGCGGCGCTCAGTTCGCGCACGCGCACCGCTTCGATGCGGCGTTCACGCGCATCGAGCGCGATGAGCATCGCCGCCGACAATGTGGCGATCGCAGCCAACATGCCGAAGAACGCCGCGTGGCTCATGCGGCTCCACAATGCGCCGACGAAGCCGGCGGTAAGGCTGCCGGTGAACACGGCGAGAAACCACGCCGCCACCGTCGTCGCGCCGAGAAACCTCGGCGCCAATCGCGCGAACAGACCAAGACCCGTCGGCAAGATGTACAACTCGCCTAGCGTGAACACGACGAAGAACGCAGCGAGCCAGATCCAATTCGCACGTTCGTCGGCGACGAACGCGGCAACCACCGCGAGCAACACATACGCGGCCGCGACGACAAGCGCGCCGAACGCCATCTTCTGCATCGACGACGACTCGCGACCGAGCGCCGCGCGACGACGCCAGCGCGCGAGAAGAAACGGCGTCATCAGGAACACGAGCAGTGGATTGAGCGACTGGAACCACGTCATCGGAATAGTGAAACTTCCGGCGGCGCGATCGATCCCGACGTCGGCCCACAACGCGACCGTATTGCCGACCTGTTCGTACGCGCCGCGAAACACGGTCACGGCGATGACGACGGCGAGCAATAGTAAGAACGTCGACGACGCATTGTTGTCCGTGCGTCGCGTGGCGGGCGTCGCGACGATGGCTGCAGGTTCGGGCAAATACTTAGCTCCGTAAATGTAGATCAGCAAACCCGCCACCATGCCGATGCCGGCCGCACCGAATCCCCAATGCCATCCGTACAGTTCGCCGAGCGTGCCGCACACCAGCGGCGCCAGAAATCCGCCGAGGTTGATGCCAACATAATAGACGTTGTACGCCCAGCCGCGACGCGGGTCGTCGGGTTTGTAGAGATCGTTGATCTGGCTCGGCAGACTGGGCAGAAACAAGCCGTTGCCCAGCGCGATCGTCGCGAGCGCGACATAGAACAGCGGCGGAAACGTCATCATGAAATGCCCGGCCGCCATGATCGATCCGCCGATGATCACCGAGCGCCGCTTGCCGAGCCAGCGATCGGAAATCACCCCGCCGATGATCGGCGTGAAGTACGCCATCGCGGTGTACGTGCCGTAAATCAGCGAGGATTTTTCTTGACCAATCAGCAACTGCTTCGTCATGTAGTAGACGAGCAGCGAGCGCATGCCGTAGTAGGAAAAAATTTCCCACATCTCGGTGAGAAAAAGGATGGTCAGCCCGCGCGGCTGACCGAACCAGTTGCGCGAATCGGTCATGCGGCCGACGCGCGCGGCGGCGATCCCCACACTTCCGGTCCGCACCACGCGGTTCCGTTTTCGTAGACGATGCCAGGCTTGCGGTCGTTCTTGAGGAAGATGGGGCCATCGAGATCTACGATGTCACACAGCTGACCGACGACGAATGCGGGCGCCATCGCGAGACTCGATCCAACCATGTTGCCGACCATGACACCCAATCCGAGTCGACGCGCTTCGTGTGCGATGGCGAGCGCTTCAGTGAGTCCGCCGCATTTGTCGAGTTTGATGTTGACGACGTTGAAGCGGCCGACCAGCGACGGAACGTCGGCGAGACTCAGCGCACTTTCGTCGGCGGCGAGCGGAATGGGCGACGTGAAGCCGTCCAAATCTGCTTCGCGGCCGCGCTTGATGGGTTGTTCGAGCAGCGACACATCGCAATCGACGAGCGTCGACAGCAACCCATCGAGTTTCTGTACGTCGTAGCCTTGATTCGCGTCGACGCCGAGCCACGTATTCGGACGCGCGGCACGCACCGCCTTGACACGCGCGATATCGAGATCGAGATCGCCAGTCAGCTTCATTTTCAGCGCGCGGGCGTGAGTATACTTTTTAGCACCTGCCGCCATCACGGCCGGATCGTCGGCGCCCATCGTGAATGTCGTCACGAGCGGTTTGACCGATGACAGTCCCGCCAATTGCCAGGCTTGTTTGCCGGTGCGCTGCGCATCGAGGTCCCACATCGCGCAGTCGATCGCGTTGCGCGCGCCGCCCGGTGGCATCAATTTTTGCAGTTCGGCTCGATCGATTCCCGCTTCGATCGACGCGCGGTTCGCTTCGATCGCGGCGAGCATTTCAGGTGCGTTGTCGTTGAGGTAGTAAACGCCCGACGCTTCGCCGATGCCGCGATGGGTCTTATCGCCGAGCGTAACGACGACGGCATCCTGCGCCTCGAATACGAAACCCGAGATGCGGAACGGCGACGCGAGAACCAGCTTCTCGACGGAGACGTGCAACGACAACGCAGCCATCAGTAATTCACTCCCCAGCCGATCAGATGGAACGCGACGGCGATCCAGAGCACGACGAACGAACTCAGCACGAGCACGACACTCCACAGCTTCGCCGGCCAACGGCGGCCCCCGCGCCACACGACGGCGAGATTCCACAACGTCAGCAAAAATCCGCCGATGAACGCGACGATGCCGAACACCTGATCGAAACGAATCACCGGATCGAACGCGGTGGTCGTGCGGTTGAGATCGGCGAACATGGCGAGGATCGAACCGATCCACGCGACGAAGGCGAGTACGATCAACCACGCGGCGATTTTGCTGCCGCGATACGCACGGATTTCCGACGACGTCAGATCGAGCGGCGCACGATAGCGGCGACGCACGATGGCGGTGATCGGCCAGAAGATCGCAGTGAGCGCAAGCGCGGCGAGACTCACGAACAAGGCAGGTGTCGCCCACGCGCCGTTGTGCGCTGCGTCGGGGCGTAGATAAACTTCAAACGGTCCGAGCAGTCCGTAACTGAATCGCGTGATCTGCCCATCGACGACTTTCGCCGACAGCAAATCGTGGCCGTTCGCGTCCTGCCAAATGAACGGCGCGACTTCGACCCATGTCACCGGCTTGCCGTCGAGACCTTTCGCATCGGCGACGATCAGTTCGTCCTTCGGCCCAACCATTACCTTGCTTTGACTGATCACGCCGAGCGCCGCGAAGAAATTGGTGAACGCGCCGCGCGAGCCGACCCAGTTGCCCACCATCATCTGCGCGTGCTGTTTCGCCGTCGCGTCGTCGACGCGCGTCGTGATGCGCGGGCCGGGGAAATAGCGGTCGGCGAAATCGGCGAACAGCGCGAGACGCAAATAGTGCGCGGCGCCTTGCTTGCCGGCGCTGTTGAACGACACGAAGAAGCCCGTGTTTTCCTTCATGAACAGATGCAGTGACGTGTGGAAATAATCCGTGTCGCCAAGATGGCCGATGACTTCGCGGCCATTGATGTTGGTCTCGAAGAAACCGAGTTCCATGCGATTGAGTTGCGGCAGCAGCGTAAGCGGGCTGTCGTAGGTTTGCTTTGCCGTTTCTTCTTTCAGAATGCGATTGCCGTTGTACTCGCCGTTCTGCAGATGCGCGATCATAAAGCGCGCCATTTCTTCACCCGGCGACGACATCGATCCGGCGGGAGCGGGTCCGACGATCTCGAACTTCTTCGCGGGTTCCGATGCGGTGACGTAGCCGCTGGACATGATCGGTTCGAGCGCTTTTGGCAGCGGCTGACGGAACGTGGAATGCGTCATGTCGAGCGGCGCGAAGATGTGTTTCTCGACGTAGTCGAAGAACGATTCGCCGGACACGCGTTGCACGATGTAGCCGGCCAGCGATGCGCCGTAATTCGAATACGCCGGCGTCGTGCCCGCTTCGAAGACACGCGTCGGTGTCCAGCGTTTGAGCAGCATGATGAAGTCCGGCTCATTCGGATCTTCGGTGATGATGTTCTTGATCTGTTCCTCGAAGCCGGCCACGTGCTGCATGAGATTGCGCATCGTGATCGGCTTGCCGTCGCGTGCGGGAATCGTGAAGTCGAGGTATTTGTTGACGTCGGCATCGAGGTCGATCTTTCCGGCTTCGACCATCTGCATCACGGCCGTCCACGTGACCAGCTTCGACACGGAGCCGACGCGGAACAGCGTGAGTTTCGGATCGACCGGTTTTTTCGTCGCAACGTCGGAATAGCCGAAGCCGCGTTCGGTGACGATCTGTCCGTCTTTGACGACGGTGACGACAGCGCCGGCGATGTCGCCGGTGGCCAGCGCGTACGGCATGTAGCCGTCGAGCCACGCATCGAGATCTTCTTTCGTGAGCGCCTTCGCTGCGCTCGGTTCGCTCGGCGTCGACGGCGCTTTCGCGGCGTCTTCGGTAAGCGGCTTAGTCGGTGCCGCTGGTGCAGGGCCTTGAGCGCTTGCGAAGCCGGCGACGATCGTCAACGTCATCGTGGCGAGTAGTTTGGTGAAGGACATGGTGTCTCCTTGCTCAGGTGTAGCGCAGGATGTTTGTGTGGTTCGAAAAATTATGAACTCAAGCACGCGTCGACGAGACGATCGAACTCCGCACCGCCGCGCATCGGGTCTGCGGTCGGCAATCCGAGCCGTTTGCTTTCGCGCGCGATCAATTCGCGTGCGGCGGATTCGTCGAGCTTTTCGGTGTTCAAACTCACGCCCGCGCAACGGATCGCTGGATTGGTGCGGCGGCCCAAGCGAATCGTCATATCGATCGTCTCCTCGATGCTCGGCAGCGCGAACTCTTCGTTGCCGAGCACACGCTCGCGCGCTGGCGCATGACAGACGACGAACACGTCGGGCTGACTGCCATGCAGAAGACCAAGCGACACGCCCGCATACGCGGGATGAAACAAAGAGCCTTGACCCTCGATGACATCCCAGTGCTGCGGCGACGAATCCGGACTGAGCATTTCAGCGGCGCCGGCTTCAAAGTCGGCAATGACTGCATCCATCGGAATGCCACTGCCGGCGATGAGAATTCCGGTTTGCCCCGTCGCGCGAAAGTCGACGTCGACGCCGCGCACGGCGAACGCACGCGTCAACGCAAGCGCAGTATACTTTTTGCCAAGTGCGCAATCGGTGCCGACGGTGAGCAAGCGTTTGCCGATGCGCTTGCGGCCCGTGGCGACCGGAATGTTTTTCGGCGGCGTGCGGACGTCGATCAAGCGCCGACCGAGTCGTGCAGCGGTCGCTTTCAATTGCGGCGTGTCGCTCAGCCGCGTGTGCATGCCGCTGATGATGTCGAGTCCGGATTCGAGCGCTTCGAGCAAGGAAGGAATCCAGTTGTCGTAAATGATGCCACCGGCATTCGCGACACCGATGACGAGACCGCGCGCACCGCGCGCACGCGCTTCCTTCGGACGCAGCCGTGGCAATCCCGTCGTCACCGTCGCGCCGCACGACCACTCGCCGACACAACGATCACCGGCCCAGTCGCGCAGACCGAATGCCGTCTTCGCGTAACCCGGTTCCGTCGTGTCGCCGAGAA
>OLMB01000135.1_pt1 | contig 12068 bp, 10 predicted proteins | sample 1604691 | NCBI WGS metagenome assembly OLMB01 (sample SAMEA104055722, study PRJEB20765) | soil metagenome | isolation source: soil
AATCCGCTCATCAAGATCATCAACATCGTCGCGTTGTTGCTGATTCCGCTTCTGTAAACATGAACGATGGCGTGCCGATCATTCGGTCGGCACGCCGCGTCCCTCATCGGACGCGCTCACTTTTCTCCTCGGGAGAATTCGATGTCCGCCGTGTCACGCATGTGCATCATCGCCAGCGTGTTGTTGCTTTTCGCCTGCGCGAATGAGAATGCCGTGAAGAACTTATCGACAGGAACCACGGCGCAAACAGCCGCCGCGCCAGAAGATCCCTATCTCTGGCTCGAAGAAACCGACGGCCCGAAAGCGCTCGATTGGGTAAAGGCGCGCAACGCCGAGACGGTGAACAAATACGCGTCGTCTCCGCAATTCAAGACGATGAGCGAGCAGATTCTCGAAGTGATGGATTCGAAAGAAAAGATTCCGTTCGTCTCCAAGATGGGATCGTTCTACTACAACTTCTGGCGCGACGCTGCGCATTCGCGTGGGTTATGGCGCCGCACGACGCTCGACGAATACCGCAAAGATCATCCGACATGGGAAACCGTGATCGATATCGATGCGCTCGCCTCCGCGGAGAAAGAAAACTGGGTCTATCACGGTTTCGATTGCTTGCGACCGGACTACAGCCACTGCCTGATTTTTCTCTCGCGCGGCGGTGCGGACGCCGATGTCGTGCGCGAGTTCGATCTGAAGACAAAAACGTTCGTGAAGGACGGCTTCAATCTTCCCGAAGCGAAATCGCAAGTTTCATGGATCGATAAAGACAGTCTTTACGTTGCGACCGATTTCGGTCCCGGGTCGATGACGAAATCGAGCTATCCGCGCATCGTCAAAGAATGGAAACGCGGGACGCCGTTGGCTGATGCGAAGACGATTTACGAAGGAAAGGACGACGATCTCGCCATTTCCGCGTATCGCGATCACACGCCCGGATTCGAGCGCGATTTCGTCGTGCGCTCGCTGGCGTTCTACAGCAACGAAACGTTTTTGCGCGGCAAAGACGGCACGCTGACGAAGATCGATGTACCCGACGATGCTGAAACCGGCACCGTGCGCGAATGGCTGACGATTAAGTTGCGCACAGCGTGGAATGTCGGCGGCGAAACCTATGCCGCGGGATCGCTGCTCGTCTGCAACTTCGACGAATTCATGGCGGGCAAACGCGACCTCGCCGTTTTGTTCACGCCCACCGACTCCCGTTCGCTCGATGGTTTCGCAGCGACACGGCATCACATCATTCTTAGCGAGCTCGATAATGTTGCCAGCAGCCTCGAAGTGCTCACCCCGCCGACCAAACCGGGCGGCGAGTGGCATCGCGAGCCGCTCGGCGGTGCGCCAACGTTGAGCACGATTTCCGCAAACGGCGTCGATGCGGTCGAGAGCGACGCGTATTTCCTCACCGTCTCCGGCTTCCTCGAACCGACGACGCTGTATTTCGGCACGATCGGCAAAGGCGAAGCGGAGGCGATCAAGCACAGTCCGAAATTTTTCGACGCCTCGGCGTACGACGTGAACCAATATTTCGCGCCGTCAAAAGATGGCACGCGCATTCCGTATTTCGTCGTTGCGTCGAAGAATGTAAGGACGGATGGATCGACGCCGACACTGCTCACCGGCTACGGTGGCTTCGAGATTTCGCTGCAACCGTATTACAGCGGCAGCGTCGGACGCGCGTGGCTTGCGCACGGCGGCGCATACGTCGTTGCGAATATTCGCGGCGGTGGCGAGTACGGTCCACGCTGGCATCAATCCGCATTGAAGGCAAAACGTTTGCGCGCTTACGAAGATTTCGCAGCAGTCGCGCAGGATCTTTTTGCACGCAAGATTACGTCGCAACAGCACCTCGGCGCGCTCGGCGGCAGCAACGGCGGATTGCTGATGGGCAACATGCTTACGCTTTATCCGCAACTGTGGGCGGCCATCGTCTGCGAAGTTCCGTTGTTGGATATGAAGCGGTACACGCATCTCTCCGCCGGCGCATCGTGGGTGGCGGAATACGGCGATCCGGACAAGCCGGAGGATTGGGCCTTCATCAAAACCTTCTCGCCGTATCAAAATGTGGAAAAAGGTAAAAAGTATCCTCCGATCCTGTTCACGACATCGACGCGCGATGACCGCGTAGGTCCCGCGCAGGCGCGCAAGATGGCTGCACGTATGATCGAATTCGGCGACGATGCGAATTTCTACGAGAACATCGAAGGCGGACACGGCACCGCTGCCGACAACAAGCAAGCTGCTTTCATGTCTGCGCTGGCGTTCACTTACTTGTGGGATCACACGAAGTAATCGGTTGCTGCCGCACCACTCCCGCTCGTGCAGGACTTCTCTTGTCCGAAAGTTGTCCTTGACGCCTCTTCCATCTTGAATTAACTTGTACAAGATATCGTACAAGTTGATCGAGCTATGAAAACCGTTAATTTTTCCGACGCGCGAAATAATCTTCGAGCCGTGCTCGATCGTGTCGTCGACGATTCGGATGTCACAATCATCACGCGCCGCGATGCGGAAGACGTCGTCGTCATGCCACTGTCGACGTGGAATAGTTGGCAAGAAACCGACTACCTGCTTGCGAGCCCCGCTAACGCCCGCCACTTGCGCGAGGCGATCGCACGTTTGGACGAGGGCAAATTTGTTCGTGGCGAGTTGATCGAGCCGATATCGCCGAATCAGATCAATGAACCTCGCGCCAAGTATGACGTGAGCGGCAAAGCCAAGGACTCAAAGACAACCGCTAAAAGGAAGAGGCGTGGCTAAACGACTGATCTTCGACGTCGTCGCCTGGGAGCATTATTTACACTGGCAAAAGCAAGACCGAAAGACGCTTGATCGAATCAACGGATTGATTCGAGATTGTTTGCGCGATTCGTTTCACGGCATCGGCAAACCGGAGCCGCTGAAGGGTGAATTGACCGGATGCTGGTCACGCCGGATCGACGACAGTCATCGTCTCGTTTACCGCGTCGAGCACGCGCAGATCGAAATCGTTTCGTGCCGCTATCACTATGGCGCGCGTTGAATCGTGCGCCGCTGGCGTGATTCGCGTATCCTTCGCGACCCTTATACGCCGCTGAATTTCCGGAGAAGACTATGGGCCTTGATCTCGTTTCCGCCGGCCGCGACGTGCCCAACGAAATCAACGTCGTCATCGAGATTCCGAAGGATGCCGAGCCGATAAAGTACGAAGTCGACAAAGCGACCGGCGCGATTTTTGTCGACCGTGTTCTGTCCACGCCGATGCGTTATCCGTGCAATTACGGCTATGTTCCGCACACATTGTGTGGCGATGGCGACCCCGTCGATGTGCTCGTCGTGATTCCGATGCCGCTGATTCCGGGCGCGGTGATTCGTTGTCGTCCCGTCGGCATGCTCGCGATGACGGACGAAGCGGGCGCCGATACGAAAATCGTCGCTGCGCCGATCAACAAAGTTTTCGAAGGGTACGCGCACATCAAGGATATCGGCGACGTGGCACAGCATTGGCGCGATCGCATCGCGCATTTTTTCGAGCACTACAAGGATCTCGAAAAAGGCAAATGGGTGAAGATCGATGGCTGGCGGGACGCGGCGGCGGCCCGTCAGGAAATCAACGATTCTGTTTCGCGTTATCAGGATTGTCCCGACAAGCCGATGTTCTAGTCGTCCGTCGACTCGTCATCGTCCTGCTTCGGCACGGGTACGATTTGCACGGGAATGATGTCTGCGGCGCGCCAGAACGTAATTTTTCCGAAACGGTACGGGATCTCCATGTCCGGTTTCACGGGAACCGGATACTTTGTATAAAAAGTCACAATTTCGCCATCGGGATGTTTGACGCACCATTCGTGCAGATCCCCGAAAGTCACTCGCTCCAACGGTTGCGTCAGTCGTCCTGCGAATTCGAACAAGCCGTGGTGCCAGGCTAGATGGGCAATGGGCCGGCCGCTGTCCTGAATTTGCTTGATGCGGGACGCGGCGTCCGATACGTCGATATATGGACCCATCATCTGTGCCAGACCCAACGCTGCCAACGCAGCCGTAGCGACACAGCCGACGGCGACGACGCGCAACGAATTGCGCAGTCGTGCGTAAGATAGAGCCACCGCACTCATCGCCGCGATACATACGCCCCAAACCGGCGACAAGTGGGCGATGACAAGCCGTGACGATTCGGTCAGATCCAGACGATGAATAACGGTATATACCCACGTCATTTGGTCGACGTTGGCGAGTGCAATCGGCAACACAGCCAGCGCAACACCGGCGACCGATAAAAGACTCCAGAAAAGCCAACCGATGACGCGCGAGCCCGATCGGCTCAACACCGCCGCGAAATAAATGGCGAGCGCCCCGAGCAGCGGTAGCAGGTAGTGCGGCTGTTTTCCGCTGACGAGACAGAACGCAATAAATGCCGGCACGGCCCAGGCGATGCCGAAACGTACACTTTTGGAAATGTGGAAACTGTCGCGCCATGTCGGCCACGACGCACGCATGACGATCGTCCACGGCAAAACCATGAAGGGCACGACGGTGAAATACCACCATATCGGTCGGCGATGCGCGAAACTCTTCGTCATCCGATCAACCGTTTGATGGAGGAAAATCGCGTCGGCATAGTCGTGTCCGCCGGCGATAGCCGCGGGAATCGCCCAGGCGAGTGCGATCGCGGCTCCGCCCAACACGGCCAGGCCGAGAGAACCGTACCATCGCGCTTTGTAGCGTTTCGCGGTGTCGCTCCACCATGGCGCAAACAGCACGGCGAGCCCTGCATCCAGAAGCACGACGGGACCTTTGGTGAGAATGCCCAGACCGAATCCCACCGCCAACAGCAACGTGCCGCGGCGCCATCGCTCTTCATCAAGATCGACTGCGCCATGCAAGGCAAGCAGGACCCAAGTCGTCAGCAGAACATCGAACATGATCGCGCTGGAGAACAGTGCGAAATAAATCATGCTCATGAAAATAAACGCGGCGCGCCGTGCCAAGGCGGCGTCCGGATCGAGCCGGCGCACGAGGTGCTCGAAGAGCGTGATCGATGCAAACGATGCCGCGAGTATGCCGAGACGTATCGACCAGATATTCAGGCCAAGCACAGTCCACGCGACGTTGATCATCCAGAACAACAGCGGCGGTTTGTCGGCATACGTCACGCCGTTGAGATGCGGCACGAGGAATTCGCCGTGCGCTCGCATCTCCCATGCGACAGCGAGGTAGCGCGTTTCGTCGATGGGCAGCGCGGGCAGAAATAGTGCGACGGGCAACAGCAGGAGCAACCAAACCCATCGCCAATCGCGGAGCGCCGCCGTCCATAGCGATCGAAAATCCATGCGCGAATCCATTACGTCATCCGCGATCCAGCAGCGATTTCAGATCGATCACCGCAGCGTTTGCGCGCGAAACGTAGTTCGCCATGACTAGCGAATGATTGGCGAAAAATCCAAACGGACTGCCGTTGAGAATGATCGGACTGTGCACGGGTTTTTGCGATTCTTCCAACTCTCGAATGATTTGTTTGAGACTGACGACGGCATTCTTGCGCTCGAGTATCGGTGCGAAATCGACTTGGATCGCTTTCAGTTGTTCGAGCAACGCCCACGTGTAGCCGCGCGATTCGTAAAAAATATCGTCGATCTGATTCCACGGCGTCTGCACGATATGCGGTTGACCTTTCGTCGCGGGTGCCGCGCCGGGATCGACGGGTGCGTCGCCTTCCAGCTGCATCTGGCCGACGCTCGCTGATAGGCGTTGCGACAAACTGCCGAGTCGCGACGAAACCATATCGAGATAGTCGGCAAGACTGTCGGCGCGCGCATAGAATTGCGCGCCGTTCGGATCGCTCTTTTCAAGCCGCGCAAGATAAGCGCCGACGTGATCGATCGCTTTTTGATACTGGCCTTCCGAACTCGGCAGCAGCCAGCGATCGTTCGGACTCGAGAACAGTGGATCGGCTTCCTTCAAATCCACGTCTTCTTCGGATTGCGATTGCGATCGCGAAAACCGGTTGCGCATTTCGCGCGACAAATCACGCGTGGCCGTGATAACGCCAAATTCCCAATTGGGGACGTTATCCATGAACAACCCGGGCGGGAATTTATCGTTGGAAATATAGCCGCCGCGTTTATTGAGAAGCGTTTCGGCGCCGCCCATGAGCGTACTGGTTACAACTGAACCGGTGACGAGATGCTGCTGCCGCGCCGTCGCGCGTTGCTGCGCGATGGCGACGACATCGAACTGCGCGGGCTCGTAACTCCACCACCACATCAGAGCGAGGATCAGTACGACGTAGACAACGAACAGAACGCCGACCGTCCGCAAAATCCATCGCGCGTTGCCTAGATTGAATCGGCTGGTGATGGGCATGGGGAATTCCGAAAGTCGAGAAGCGTCGTTACGAAATTATATACTTTTCCACAAAGTCATTCTTCGCGATAGAGTTCCGCGCCGGTGGCGAGGAATTCGGCCGCTTTGGCCTGCATGCCTTGGCTCAATGCATCGGCATCGCCTACACCGTGTTCCTTCGCGTAATCGCGTACGTCTTGTGTGATTTTCATCGAACAGAAATGCGGACCGCACATGGAACAAAAGTGCGCAAGTTTATGTGCGTCCTTCGGCAGCGTTTCATCGTGGAACTCTTGCGCTTTGTCCGGATCGAGGCCGAGATTGAATTGATCCTGCCAGCGAAATTCAAAACGTGCTTTAGACAATGCGTTGTCGCGAACTTGTGCGGACGGATGGCCTTTCGCCAAATCGGCGGCGTGCGCCGCGATCTTGTAGGCAATGATCCCGTCGCGCACATCCTGCTTGTTCGGCAAACCGAGATGTTCCTTCGGCGTGACGTAGCAGAGCATTGCCGTGCCGAACCAGCCGATCAGCGCGGCGCCGATGGCGCTGGTGATGTGATCGTAGCCGGGTGCGATGTCGGTCGTCAGCGGTCCCAATGTATAAAAAGGCGCTTCGTGACAGACGCGCAGTTGGCGCTCCATATTCTCTTTGATCAATTGCATCGGCACGTGGCCGGGGCCTTCGATCATCGTTTGCACGTCGTGCTTCCACGCGATTTGCGTGAGCTCGCCCAGCGTATCGAGCTCGGCGAATTGCGCGGCGTCGTTCGCGTCGGCGATGCAGCCTGGACGCAATCCGTCGCCCAGCGAAAACGCGACGTCGTATGCTTTCATGATTTCGCAGATGTCTTCGAAATGCGTGTAGAGGAAATTTTCTTTGTGATGTGCGAGGCACCATTTCGCCAGAATCGATCCGCCGCGTGACACGATGCCCGTCACGCGCTTGGCCGTCAGCGGAATGTAAGGCAGGCGCACGCCGGCGTGGATCGTGAAGTAATCGACGCCCTGTTCGGCTTGTTCGATCAGCGTGTCGCGGAAAATATCCCAGGTGAGTTCTTCGGCGCGACCATCGACTTTTTCCAGCGCCTGATAAATCGGCACCGTGCCGATCGGCACCGGTGAATTGCGGATGATCCATTCGCGCGTTTCGTGAATGTGTTTGCCGGTCGACAAATCCATGACCGTATCGCCGCCCCAACGAATCGACCACACCATCTTCTCGACTTCTTCCGCGATGGAACTCGATACGGCCGAATTGCCGATGTTCGCGTTGATCTTGGTGAGGAAGTTTCTTCCGATCACCATGGGTTCTGATTCGGGATGATTGATGTTGTTCGGAATGATGGCGCGACCCCGCGCCACTTCGTCGCGCACGAACTCCGGTGTGATGAGCTTGATGTTCGCCGCGCCGAAATTCTGGCCGGGATGTTGCTTCAGCAACTCGGCATCGCGCAGCGATTCGATGCGTTGATTTTCGCGGATCGCGATGTATTCCATTTCCGGCGTGACGATGCCGCGTCGCGCATAGTGCATTTGCGACACGTTGGCACCGGCTTTCGCGCGGCGCGGCGCGCCCGTGTGCGGAAAACGAACGGCGTTGAGTTTCGGATCGGACGCGCGCTTGCGGCCGAATTCCGACGACAGTCCGCGCAGAATTTCCGTGTCGCCGCGTTCTTCGATCCAGCGTGCGCGCAGCGGCGCAAGGCCGGTGACGAGATCGATGCGCATATTCGGATCGGTGTACGGACCGGACGTGTCGTAAATCGCGATCGGCGGATTTTTTTCCGCGCCGAACGCGAGCGGCGTATCACTCAGCGTGACTTCGCGCATGGCGACGCGCAGATCCGGACGGCTGCCGGCGACGTAGATTTTTTGCGATCCGGAAATCGGACGCGTGACGCTCTCGGAAAGTTCTTCCGTTTGGCGGATGAGATCAGTGGCCAGTGCATTCATCGAGTCGTCCTCATTGACGTGAAACGGGACGAAGCGGCGGGACGGCGGAAGCAAAAATTTCCTGCCATCGAAGCTTCCTACGCCGTGACCGCATGCGGCGATCGATCGGATCAGGTACGAAGGGTCTTTCTCAGCCTCCGACGAACGAAACCTGTCGTCGGAAACACCCCCGCTTCGGCGAGCATTGAAACACGAACAGCGGCTAAACGCGAGGCGGCGTCGATCGAAATTGTTGGGCGGTCGTCCGGTCTTGAGGCTAGAGTGTCGACACGAGGTGCAGCCATGATTACAAAGAGAAACGTGCGCGGATTAATCAGCGTCGCTTTCTGTGGGGCGATGATGGTTATCGCTGCGTCCGCGTTGGCCGACGCATCGCGCGTCAAGGTCATGTGGGCGCCGTTCGATACGTTGAGCGAAGTGAAGCAAAATCAAATGCAGCGCGGTTGGCTTCGTCCGGAAGATTGGACGAAAGAACTCGGTAATTATCTAAGTGAGCGCGCGAATGCTCAGTTACCGCCGGGTCAGCAGCTCGAAGTGACGATCGACGATATCAAGCTCGCCGGCGACTACGAGCCGTGGCGCGGGCCGCGGGCGCAGGACATTCGCGTGATGAAAGACATCTATCCACCGCGCATCGATTTGCACTATCGACTGATGGGCGCCGACGGCAAAACGCTGCGCGAGAGTAAGAGCAAATTACGCGATTTGTCGTATCTGCAAAACAACGTGATGCCGACCGACACCGATTCGCTGCGCTACGACAAGCACCTGATCGATACGTGGATCAGAACGGAATTTCGCGGAGATAAAATCTGACGTCTAGCGGGGCGCGTACGCGCGCAGGAAAAAGTCCACGGTGTGATCGATGTGTTCGTGGATTTCGCTTTCGGCAATTTTTCCGCAACAACCGAATTCCATGCGTGCGTGATATTCGCCTTTCAGCAGACAGAAAAACTGCGTGGTGGCGCGATGCAGATCGGGGATGTCGAGTTTGCCGCCCTCGACCTCGTCGCGCAGGAATGATTCGAACGCCAACTGCGTGCGCTTCGGCCCCGCATCCCAAAATAGCTCGGCCAGCTTCGGCGACTGACGCGCGTTCGCAACGATCGTGCGATGTACGGCAACTGCTTCTTCACTGGTGATCAGCGAAAAGAACGCGCGCGCGATCGTAATAAGTTGTTTGCGAATCGGACCTTTCAGATCGGCCCTGAAAATTTCGGCGGGCATCTGTTCCGCACAAACGCACTCGACCGCTGCCGTAAATAGCCGTTCCTTATCCTGGAAATGACTATAGACCGTGAGTTTCGAGACGCCCGCGGCGGCGGCGATCGCGTCCATGCTGGTGCTGTCGAATCCCTGCGTCGTGAAAAGCCGTTTCGCGACGTTCAAGATCGCCGCGCGCTTTTCCAGGTCTTTCGGACGGCCGGGGCCGACATTTTTGATTACAGCACTCATCGCAACTCGCAAGCCAACTAATTACTGGACAGTCCAGTGTACTATTGTTACTATACCACGGCGTTCACTAATTACCTAGCCTAACCTGCACGAGGGTTTGAGCCATGCAGAACCGTCTTTCCTCTGCCGGATTATGCGCCGGAATTTTAGTCTTGGGCAGTACGGTCGAATTGTGCGGATGCACAAGCAAAGCCGCCGTTCCAGAAGCTCCGCGTAACGCCATCGTCGCGCATCCGCAATCCAATTCCACCGTCAGCGCCGATATATATTCGGGCGACGTGCACGCGCGATTCGAAAGCCAACTCGGTTTCCGTGTGGCCGGCAAGATCAAAACGCGATTCGTCGATGTCGGCAACCACGTCGATGTCGGTCAGCCGATCGCGGAACTCGATCCTCTCGATCTGAAATTGCAAGTCGCCAGCGCGACCGCGACGCTGACGTCGGCGCGCGCGAGTCGCGACTTGGCCCAATCGGAATTCAACCGCTATCAATCGCTGCTCGAAAAACACTACATCAGCCACACGCAGTTCGATACGCAGGTCAACACACTGAAAGCGGCTGAGGCGCTGGTTCAACAGGCCGAGGCCGCATTGTCGGTTGCGCGCAATCAAGCGGAGTACACGACGCTTCGCGCCGATCACGCAGGCGCGATTACCGCAATCAACGCTGAGGCCGGACAAGTCGTCACGGCCGGCCAGCCGATCGCTACGCTGGCGCGCGACGGCGCTATCGAAGTCGAAGTCGCCGTGCCGGAAAATCGCATCGCGAATTATCAGGTCGGCACACAGGCGCTGGTCGAACCCTGGGCGACTGGCGGCAACCGCATGAACGCGACGTTGCGTGAGATCGCGCCGGAAGCCGATGCGGTTTCGCGCACGTATCGCATCCGCGTTGCCTTGAATGACGACGCAACATCGCTGCGACTCGGCCAAAGCGCGCGCGTCTATTTCGTGGGTCCGAAAACGGCGGAGCAAACCGTTATTCCGCTGACGGCGCTGGATCAGCGCGCCGGCTCGGCAAACGTTTGGGTCGTCGACACGCGCACCCATCAAGTGCACGCGGAGACGGTCGCGATAGCGAACTATCGCGAGCACGAAGCGGTGCTCGACGGCGGCGTCGACGCGGATAAATGGATCGTCACAGCCGGCGTGCACAAGTTGCGCGAAGGCGAAGTCATCGCGCCGATCGATGCGGTCAATCGGCCGGTCAAAATTTAACTAAACGTAGTTAAGCAAAATATAAACGTATACTTTTTCGCTCCGCCCGTCGTCGCGCGACCTGCCCTCCCCCGGCGTCGCGCACGACGATGCGGGGCACCTTCTTCGCGTCGATGTCATAGGCGCGGATGTCCTTAGTGGTGATGTCATGACTCGTTTCAATCTTTCCGAGTGGGCACTCAATAACCGGCCGCTGTTGCGCTATTTCATCGTCGTGCTGGCGTTGATCGGCATCTGGTCGTACATCGGTTTGGGCCAATCCGAAGATCCGCCGTTCACGTTCAAGGTGATGGTGGTGCAGACGCAATGGCCCGGCGCGACCGCGGCGGAAATCGGCGAGCAGGTCACCGACAAGGTCGAGAAGAAGCTGCAGGAAATTCCCGATCTCGATTATCTGCGCAGTTATTCGCGTCCCGGCGAGTCGCAAGTATTCGTGGTGATCAAGGATTCGGTGTCGGCGTCACGTGTGCCAGATGTGTTTTATCAAGTGCGCAAGAAGATCGGCGACATCCGTTACACGCTGCCGCCGGGAATCGTCGGACCTTTTTTCAACGATGAGTTCGGCGACACGTTCGGAAACATCTTTGCACTCACGGGCGAGGGCTACAACGATGCGCAATTCCGCGATTACGCCGAACGCATCAAGCTGGAATTGCTGCGCGTGCCGGATGTCGCGAAGGTCGATTTGATCGGTCTGCAGGACGAAAAAATCTTCATCGAGTTGTCCAACACGAAACTCGCCACCCTCGGCGTGAGTTTCGATCAAGTCCAAAAAGTTCTCGAATCGCAAAATGCGATAACTGCATCGGGAAGTTTCGAGACGGCGACGGATCGCATCTATATGCGGCCGTCGGGCGCCTTCGATTCCGTGGATTCCATCCGCAACATCGCCATTCGCGCCAACGGTCAACTGTTCCGGCTCGGTGACGTCGCCGACGTAAAACGCGGCTACACCGATCCGCCGCAGCCGCGCATGCGTTACGAAGGCCGCAATGCCCTTGGCATCGCGGTGTCGATGCGCGACGGCGGCGACATTCTCGCGCTCGGCCGCGATCTGGATGCAGCGGCTCAGCGGTTGCGTCCGACATTGCCGGTCGGCCTGGAACTTGATCGCGTCGCCGATCAA
>OLMB01000138.1_pt1 | contig 12061 bp, 13 predicted proteins | sample 1604691 | NCBI WGS metagenome assembly OLMB01 (sample SAMEA104055722, study PRJEB20765) | soil metagenome | isolation source: soil
CCGCCGCAAATCTTCTCGCAGCTGACCGGCTACACGATGGGTTCCGAGTTTGCCGCTGCGCACGGATTGAGCGACGTAAGCCTGAAACCGGAATTCGGCAAATCGTTCGACTATGGGTTTGTTTACGATCCGGAATGGATTCCTGGTTTGTCGGTCAACGCGGACTACTACCGCATCCTGCTCAACAACCTGATCGTATCCGGACCCGGCATCGCACAGACGATTCTGACCCAATGTTTCAACACGCAAGGTCCGATTTGCAACGACATCGTTCGCGCCAGCGACGGCTCGATCAAGTTCGTCACCGAGAGCGCGTTCAACTCGGGCAATCTCGTCGACGAAGGGTTCGACATCGGCGCCCACTATCGCCTGCCGACCACGGCGTGGGGTAATTTCCGCGTCGGCCTGGACGGCACGTACATCGGAAAGTACAACCTCGATCAAGGCGGCTTCGTGCAAGGCCTGGCGGGACACTTCGACAAAACGTTCGGCAACTTCGCGCGGGTTCGCGGGCTGGGCACGCTCGATTGGAACATGGGTGCATGGAACGCGAACTGGACCACGCGTTACATCGGTCGCATCACGTTGGGTTACGCCAATTCGGGGCTTGGACCATCCGGCGTGGAATCGAGCACCAATGCGTACAACCCGAACCCGATCGGGCCGGTACTGCATTACGGCGCGGTCACGTATCACAACGCTTCGCTCGGCTACAACATTGAGCCGATCAACACGTTCGTACAAGTCGGTGTCGACAACATCTTCGACAAGCAACCACCGCTTCTGTATCTGAACAATGTGCTTAATGCGAATACGGATGTCAGCACGTACGATCTCGTCGGCCGGTTCTATCGCGCCAGCTTGACCGTGAAGTTCTAAGCGACAGAAGTTCTTCAGCCCTCGAAACCGCGCAACCAACCGTTGCGCGGTTTTTTTTCGTCTGGAAAAAAATAGAAACCAACGAACCATCACGCGCGAAAGACAGACGTTTCGATATTTAGACGACCCAGTCCGATAGAATTGGGCCAATCGCGCAGGGTGTTCGCAAATGGATTTGAAAAGTGGTTACCCGTTCTGGGCCGTAAAGAACGGGTTGATGTCGGTTTTTCCTCGTTTGGAATCGAACACTACTTGTGACGTGCTGATCGTCGGTGCCGGCATCACGGGCGCATTGATCGCGCGATCGCTGTCGAAAAAGGGATTCGATGTCGTCGTCGCGGAAGAACGCGACGTCGCTTGGGGCAGCACGGCTGCCAGCACGGCATTGCTGCAGTACGAAATCGATACGCCGATGGTCGATCTCGCTAAAAAGTACGGCGAAGAGACAGCAGCGCTTTTGTACCGCTCGTGCGCAGACGCGATACCGCTCCTCGGCAAAATCGCGCGCGAAGTGCGTGACGTCGATTTCGAGATGAAACAGAGTTTGTATATTGCGAGCAGTCGATTTCATGTCGCCGGATTGCGCGAAGAGTTCGACATGCGGCGCAAACACGGGCTGCCCGTGACGTGGCTGTCGAAAGCGGAAACAACGGAACGTTTCGGCATCCAGGCACCCGGCGCATTGCTTACCGATGTCGCTGCCCAAGTCGATCCCTATCGTTTGACCTCGCGATTATTGGATCGACTGAAAAACAACGGTGTCCGCATCTTCGATCGAACCCGTGTCGATTGGGTGCAATCCAGAACACGCGGCGTGCTCGCGCGCACGCAGACGGGTGTCGTCATCCGTGCCAAACATCTGGTGTTCGCGACCGGATACGCAAGCCAGAAATGGCTGCGCGAAAAAGTCGCATCGAATCGGAGCAGTTATGCATTCGTGACCGATCCGATCGGCGCAAAAAAGTTGGGGCCGTGGTCGAAGACGCTGCTTTGGGAATCGGCACGTCCTTACATCTACTCGCGTTCAACGGCAGATGGTCGATTGCTAGTCGGCGGAGAGGACGACCAAATCGATATCCCCGCGCGACGCGATGCGCGCGTCGAAAAAAAGGTCGGCATTCTGTTGAAACGCGCACGCAAACTTTTTCCGAAGCTCGATCTGGACCCAACGTTCGCGTGGGGCGGAACGTTCGCAGAAACGCCCGACGGACTTCCTTATTTCGGTGCGCATCCGGAATGGGGCGCACGCGTAATGTTTGCGATGGGATATGGCGGAAACGGCATCACGTATAGCGCGCTGGGCGCCGACGTTTTAGCGGCGACCCTAAAAGGCAAAGCTCATAAATTGAGCGGACCTTTTGCTTTTTCGCGGATCAAATAACGTGGAATAAATAATTTAATGCGTAGCGAGCCATCGCACGTCTCGCTACGCAAAAAAGTTATCGATCTCCCGAATTCTCCGTCAGATGCTCGGTCGTCAACCCGAGGCCTTTTCTTGCCGCACGAACACTATCGGCAGACACACCACTCGCTTGATTGCCCCAACTATTGCGTAGATAAGTCGACACATCCGCCACTTCTTGATCGGACAATTTCCACGCGAAACTCGGCATCGTGAGCGGCGACGGTCGCGTCGGACTCGGTCCAGTACGCGAGCCTGCCAACACGATATGCAAAAGGCTTAGCGGATTCTGTTGTTGAACGACCGCGTTATGCCCGAGCGGTGGAAAAAATTGCGGCTGGCCGGCGCCATCTTTTAGATGACAGGCGCTGCACGCGTCGGAATAGATTTCCGCGCCGCGTTTTACCGCGGCCGCGTCGGGCGGCGACACGGTGACGACCGCGCTCGCTGGCTGACCTTTGAGATAGACGGCAATTCCGCGACGATCGTCGTCGGTCATTAGCGATGTCGAATACGTGATGACATCCGCCATCGGACCGCCGGCGTTCGCGCGCTGATTGCGGCCTGTCTTCAAATAGTCGTCAATGTCTTCGATCGTCCAACTTCCGAGCCCGGTTTTCTCGTTACTCGTGAGATCGGGCGCGACGAAATCTTCCAATACGCCGCCATAAAACTGCTGACTCGATTTGTCGGCGCCGAACATGTTTTTCGGCGTATGGCATGCGCTGCAGTGACCGAGACCATTGACGATTTCCGCACCGCGATTCCAATCCTTCGATCGAGCCGAATCCGCCTCAACAGTCGATGATTTCAGAAACAATAGATTCCAACCCGCCATTACTTCGCGGACGGAAAACGGAAACGGCAGTTCATTGTGAGGCGGCGCGTCGGACACGGGCGCCGTCGTTTTCAGATACGCGAGTATCGCGTCATCGTCGGCGCGGCTGACACGTGTGAACCACGGATAAGGAAACGCCGGATACAAATGTTCGTTGTGCGCGCCGATGCCGTCATGCATCGCGTGGTAAAACTGATCGGGCGTCCAATCGCCGATGCCTACCGTTTTGTCGGATGTAATGTTCGAGGAATAAATTATTCCGAACGGCGTATTCAAACCGAGCCCGCCAGCAAACGGACTTCCGCCCGCGCGCAAATGGCACGACAGACAATCGCCGACGCGAACGAGATATTGACCCCGCGTCACAAGCTCGGCATCAGGCGTGTTCGCCGCTATCGGCAGCAACAACAGATTGGCGGCCGAAACGGCCGTCGCGGGTTGCGGCGGCGATTTCGCGACGTTGCGTAAATTGCATGCGACGAATCCAATCAAGACGACGCCGATGATCAGCAGGATCGCGAAAAAACGAACTAGCGTGCGGACGGCGCTCATGCTTGCACCAAGGGTCCGGGATTTCTCAGGTACTGCGTCAATATCGCGTTAGCCGAATGGTAGGCGAGCGCCGCGACGGTTCCCGTCGGGTTATATCCCGCGTTTTGCGGAAACGCGCCCGCACCCATCGAAAAAACATTGGGCACATCCCACGTCTGCAAATATTTATTAACGACACTGTTCGTCGGATTGGTACCCATGATGGCGCCGCCGGTATTGTGCGTCGTCTGATACGGCGTGACGTTCCAAGAACCTGTGCGCCGATTGATCTTGATTTCGCGCGGATTCATGGCGCGCGCCACTTCGGCGGCGCGATCGGCCAGATGATCCGACATCTTGTGATCGTTGTCGTTGAAGTCGAACGTCATGCGCAACATCGGGCGGCCGTGAATGTCGCGATAGGTCGGATCGAGATCGAGATAATTGCCGCGCGAACTCATGTTCGAACCATGCACACTGATCGAAAAGGATCGCAAGTAATTTTTGGCTGCCGCATGTTTCCATTCCTTGCCCCACGCCGGCGTGCCTTCCGGCGTGTAAATCATTTCGATCGGCCGTCCACCGGTAATCATCCCGGCGATGTAGGCGCCGCCGATGAAACCGAGTCCTGAGTGATCGAAATTGTCGCCGTTGAAATCGTCGATGACGGTGGCCAATGCGCCAGCGCCGATGAAAGGATTCATCAGTTTGTCCTCGAAGAAGACGTTGACCGATGCCATCGTCTGATACGCGTAATTTTTTCCGACGACACCTTCGCCCGTGTTCGGATCGTAAGGTTTACCAATGCCCGACAGCAGCATGAGACGCACGTTCTGCAAGACGTATGCAGAAAGAACGACAATTTCCGCGGGCTGGAAAAACTCTTCGCCGGCGCTGTTGACGAACGTTACACCGGTTGCGCGCTTTTTATCGGGCGTGAGTTCCACGCGCAAAACTTCGCTCTCCGTTCTCAGCGTGAAATTGCTCTTCGCCATCAAATACGGCAGCACCGTCGTCTGCGGACTGGCCTTCGAATAATTTCCACAACCGAACTTTTCACAAAAGCCGCAATAGGTACATTTTCCCAATTGGCAACCCAGCGGATTCACATACGCCTGCGACAAGTTGCCCGTAGGATGCGGGAATGGATGATGGCCGAGTTCGGCCGCGGCTTTTCCGAACAATGTCGGCCCATACGTTTGCGTCATCGGCGGCGTGGGATATTCGGCCGAGCGCGCACCTTCGAACGGATTGCCGCCGGGCTGAATCTGCCCTTTCAGATTTCCGGCTTTGCCGCTCGTGCCGCACAGTTTGTCGAATTGGTCGTATGACGATTCGAGTTCGTCATACGTGATGCCCCAATCCTGCACCGTTAGATCTTTCGTGACTTGTTTTCCATAACGCTGTTCGTTGTGACTCTTGGTCAAGAAATCCGTCGGTAGAAATCGCCATATCTGGCCATTCCAATGCACGCCGCCACTGCCGACACCCGTGCCGAGCAAGAACGAACCCAAGTGCCGCATCGGCAACGCTTCCTGATTCAGATTGTTGCGAATCGTGAGCGTGTCGTACGTGACGTTCTGGAAAAGATGATGGCGCCACATGTAGCGCAATTCGTCCTGCGCGAATCCGGTCGCAAAGTCGGTGGCGGTATCGCGCCAGGGACCGCGCTCGAGCGCGAGTACGCTCATACCCGCGTCGCATAACTGCTGCCCGATGATCGCGCCCGTCCAACCAAATCCCACGAGCACCGCATCGACTGGTTTAAGTGTGGTCGTCATGCGTGCGGCTCCCGCCAACCGGCTCGGCCTTTAAAGCTGACGGGCTCAATCGTCACTTTTTCACCGTGCCGCGAAACCCAATCGCTGTAATCGTAGTGCGCTCCGGGAAAACCTATCATTTTCCAAGCACCCATGTCCTTGTTGCCTCCATAGATTGGATCGGAGAAATAACCTTCCTTGGTGTTTTGCAGCAGCATGGCAAAAAAACTTTTTCCGTCGATGCCGTCGTCCAATTCGATCGTTCCCTTTTCCAACGCTTTGAGCGTCGTGTCGCGATCGGTTTCGCTGAGCTTGGCGAACGTGCTGCCGTTGAATGTCTTCGTCGCGTATTGATCGATCGCTTTGATCGCCGCGCGATAAAATTGCGCGGGAGTGAATCGGCTTTGATAGCCTTGTTCCGGCGCGCCTTTTTTCCAAGGACCGCCTAAAAAGTAGTGATCGCCGCGGCCATACGGCCCGGCGAGCTGGCGATCGAGAAAGAACGGAACGCCCGCCTCGACTGCGCCGGGTCCGACGTCATCGTTCGGAATAAGCCGACCGACCGCCGCTTCGATAAACGCGCGTTCGTCGGCGGTGAAATATTTGAAATCCGTTCCCTCGACGCCCGGCGGGGAATCGGCGAGTCCTTCTTTCCAAGGCATGCCACCTTGGATCGTTTGGGCCGGTGCACCGAGTTCGCCATCGTGCACCACGGCCGCACCGGCTATGCCGGCCGACCCGGCGAGCGCCGCGTTGATGAGAAACGCGCGACGATCGAGCGAAGGTTTTTTCATGCGATATCTCCCAACGGGAAGCAATGTCGATTCGTCCGATTGATCGCTAAGTGGATCAGACGCATTTCGAGCGAAGGTTGTGCGGGGTTCGGCGTGCGCAGAATCGAATTCGGCTCGAACGATTTCGAACCTACTAGTTGCGCGGGCTTGCGAATTAGCGCGTTGGCATAGTTCACGAGCATTCAATCCTTGAAGTGCGCGGCCATCGTGCAACAGTGATCCAACAGCGTCAGGATCATCATCAGCTCCACGGTATTTAGACTATACCTACATTGATACGGCATCAATACGTCACGGGTAGGTTCGCAGCTCTTCGTATGAGGCCGCTTTATAAAGATGGCGGCATTTCACTGCTGGCAAGTCCAAGAAGCAGCGCTCAACCGCATAAACGGCTTCTCTACCTTAAACTCAGAAAGCGTGCCGGCGTCATTCAATGCGGTCGCACCTTGACTGTAACACTCGTTTCATGTAACACTCGTTACATGAGCGAACGAAGAGAAGAATTACTTGCCGCGTGCACCCGCTACTTGCTGGCGAACGGCGTTGCGGACCTGTCGTTGCGCCCGATGGCGAAGAAGATCGGCACGAGCGCACGCTTGTTGCTGTTTCACTTTCACTCCAAAGAAAAGTTGCTGGAAAGTGTGCTGGACGCCGTTCACGCAGATCTGCAGACATCCTTTCTGGGCATTGCCGAGCCGCGATCGGAACCGCGGCAGTCGCCCATGAAAATGTTTTGGCAGTGGGCCACCGACAAGAAAAATCTGCCGTATCTTCGATTGCTCCACGAAGTCCATTTCATCGCAATTCAAAACCCGACCGTCTACGCCCATTACTTGCATCGCTCGTCGATCGACTGGGTCGACATCATTCAGCGCGCATTGCCTGATCCGCTAAGAAATAAAGCGACGGCAACGTTGTGCGCCGCCGTCTTCGATGGATTGGTGATCGAACTTTTAGGTACCGGCGATTTCAGGCGCACCACCCATGCGCTCGATTTATTCACGTCGATGCTCGCTCGGGAAAACGACACGCAAACTTCGCATTTGGATGGCGCTCGCGCGACTAAAGCGAAGAAGGCTACGCGGAGAAAAACGTCGTGACCGCGAAAAGTCGCATGATCATTGTGATGGGGCTTGTTCTCACGCTCGTCGGCGGAAGTCTGCCTTATCCGCTCTGGGACAATGAATTCGCCGATGTCGCGCATCTAGTCGGAAACGAATGCATTTACTGGGCACTGGTAATTTTTACACTGACTTACGTGGTCTTCGTAGAGAAACGTCGACTTTCCAGTGTCGGTTTCCGTTTGCCGCGTGTTCGCGATGTTCTTCTCGGCATTGCATTCGCCGTCGCTACGGTGACGGGTCTCGGCATCATCTACCTCGCTATCTTTCCTATTCTGCACATCGACGACGGTCACTCGGCCGAACAACTACTTACGACGCCCGCTTGGTGGCTCGCGATTTCCGTGGTGCGCGCCGGAGTTTCCGAGGAAATTTTGTTCCGAGCCTATCCCATCGAGCGGTTGTACGAGCTGACGGGAAACCGATACGTCGCAGCCGGTGTGCCGCTCGCCGTGTTCTCGCTGGCACATGTACCTTCATGGGGATGGACGCATGTTCTGGTCGCCGCGTTCGGCGGGGCGGTGCTGACTGGGTTGTATGTATGGCGGCGAAATTTATGGGTCAATATTTTCGCCCATTGCGTCATAGACGGCTTGGCCTTGGCTTCTGCGTAGTCTCGAAATCGCGCAGACATATCAGCATGGTTTTTAAAAGATGATGTGAAGATCCCAATACATCTCGGCCGTGCGCTATAGGATATTGGCCGCCGGCTTGTCATCTCCAGTCACGCGATCGATGCCAAATTCGTCGCCGACGTTGGCAAGCCATCCCCGATGGATCAATTCCAATTCGCGTCCACGCTGCTCGCCGATCTGGAATCCGAAACTGATCGCGCTGCGATAACCCGGCCCTTCGGCAGGCGTCGTCGAATGTTTGCATATCGATGCCAGATTCAACCACGCATCGCCGCGCCCGACGGCAATCGGAACGCCATCCAATAACGGCAAGCAACCGGCAGTCTGCTTCACGATCACATTGATGCGCACGTGGCGTCGTCCTGGCTCGTCCGGATCGGTGTGCGGATGAATGAAGCCACCTTCGGTGATGACGTTGATGAAATCTTTCAGGCCCGGCGGCACAGTGTATTCGCCTAGTTCGTATCGCGCGGCTAATTCTTGTTTCACATCGAAAAGCAATCGATCGCGATCGGGCGCTACGAAATCGACGACAAGAAACCTGCGACCGCTGCCATCGCCGGTTTTGTTATTTTTAAAAAGATCCCAGTTCTGCAGCGTCACCGACGTGACGTGATCGAGCACGTCCGGCGCAACGGCATTCTTTATGAGAAATGGGTAAGACTGAGGTTCCATAAATGCAAGTGCGGGAATCGGTTGCGGGAGCACCTTCGAAATCCACAATGTCGAATTGCGGCAGGGCGCTCGAAGCTGACTATTCTCCGGCTAGCCGACAACGGAATCAACTGAAGAAGCGCCAACGCAGCTGCGAAGACATGTAAAACCTTACTTGCTCCGACCGAGCATCATCATGGCGCCGTTACGACGCGACGCGCATCCACGGCAAGCGGTGTGCCGCGATAAATGAGATAGACACGCAACGAATCCCCTTCGCGATCGACACTCGCGGGCAAAAATGCACGTTTTCCGCCGAGCCCCATTCCTTCGGCAGCACACGGCTCGCCTTCCGAATGCGCAGCGATATGCGATTTACTGAAATCGCCACGCAACATGCATGCTTCGAGGGAAAGCCATTGCGATTCGTCGAACGAAACCGCATTCACCTTCTTCAAATCGATGGAGGGACGCAACGTGTATGGAATCAGTGCGAGCGATTTGTCGAACGTTCTTCGTTCGATGTGCATAGCCCAATCGGCATCGAGCGCCGTGTCGGAATCGACATCCATGTGCACGCGCCAAAGCGCCCAATCCGCCAATTGAGTCGGCTCGATCGAGACCGTGACATGCGGAGGCGCCGGATTCTCCTCCGTCGATTTGGTTTGTGCTTGGGCCACCTGCGCGGCGTTGTCGTATTGGCCGGCTAGCAGACCACCGATGCTTGCAGTCGAAACATCGGCAGCGGTCGATTCTTTGCACTGCGCAGTGTCGGCGAACGCAACCACTATCGCCGCCAGAACCAATGGCAGAGCGACTAACGTAATCGCCGAACGCATCGAACTAGCGCTTGCCTTTTTTACTCGCGGAAGCGCTGAGACGACTCATCGCCTCCCTCTTCCCCAAACCGCGCAATTCGGCGATCGCGGGCAACTGCGATCTACGCGGAACCGCTTTCTTTGATTCCCAGTTGTATATCGACTGTTCGCTTACGCCAAGCAGCTTGCCCAGCTGCGCGGCAGACAAGCCGAGCCGTTGACGTAGCGTCTTGAATCCTTTGGCGACGAAGCGCATCGACGCGGATTCCGGTGCGCTCTCCTTCGCAGGCGCAGCCCGCGCGAAGGTTTTTTCGGCTTGCCTGAACGCGCGCTCCAACACGGCGAGCCGGCGTTTCATCGCGGCGAATTCTCGACGATAGGCCGCCGACGTTTTCTGCAGCGTCGCCGTTTGTTTGCGATTTTCGCGACGGCTTAAACGAACAATTTCTTCTTTTAGCAAGGTACCAAGATTGGGCACGACACGTCCTCACTCAAAAACAGCGCGTAGCTTAGCAGAGACTCCGAGGTAAGCGAATCGATGGCAAAATCGCCAACAGCTCAACGGCCAGCGCGCGGCGGCGTAGAGTCCGAAAAAATCTGGAAGTGACGGACCCTAGGCTCGATTTCGACAAGAAACCGAATATCGAAATCATAATACTTGGCGCATTCATAATCCTCGCCGGCAAAACGTTTGATGGCTTCCAGATCGTCCCAGAATGTCAGCATTTCAAAATGCGCCAGTTCGTCGTCGAATCTGCGCAGACACCAAGCGCCGCGATTGCCTTCAATCGTCCGATAATCTGGCAGCGCCACTTCTTGCATAAGCCGCAGGTATTCCGTCGATTTCGATAGAGGCACCGCCCCATGCCACACTCTCGCAATCATCTGCCTGCTCCATAATTTAAGCGCCGCTGCTCCGCGGCAGCGCTTAATGCAAATCCGCCTGTTTGGGTATCGAATACGTTCCCACCGCATGAGCGACGATCTGGTCGCTGCCCTCTGAATACAGCGTCACGTCGCCGATAGCCAACGATTTACCGACTTTCAGAAGCTTACATACGCCGATGATATCCCGATGAGGTGAAGGCTTCCTCAGAAAATTAATGGTAAGGCTCGTCGTGACCGCCAGCGGAACGATGCCGATTTCACCCAAAATCGCGACATACATGGCCACATCCGCCACTGCCATGAGAACAGGGCCGGAAACCGTATTTCCAGGGCGTAATTCATCGACGCCAATCGTGTGCTTTATCCTCGACGTCCCGTTGCCCACTTCCTCGACTTTGCATTTGTTTTGCGGAAAGTCTTTAGCCAGGAACGCCGCAATCTCCGCTTTCGTCGCCATGCGTTTTCCGAACAACCCTGTCGTCCCTATTATGCTCGCATGGCAAATAGTTACGCGGCAACGTCGGAGAGCACGCGCTCGCCGCAGTCCAGCACCGCTGTTCCACTGCGCGCCAATTCGAGAATCTGCGCCGTCGCGGCCAGTTCCGACAAGAACGCATTCATTTCCTCACCGGTGCCCGTGAATTGAATCGTCCGTGCAATTTCGCCTTCGTCTAAAAACACAGCGCGCGGATAATGACGCAAGCAGGCGGCAATTGGCGAAGCATTCCCACGCGTCACCGCCACTTTCACGATCAACAGTTCGCATTCGAGGTGTGCGCGTTTGGTGAGATCGGCAATCTCGATCACGTCGACGAGCTTGCGCGACTGCTTGATGATCTGATTGATCACCACATCGTCGCCAGCCGTGACCAATGTCAGGCGTGAAACGGCGGCATCATGCGTCGTGGCGACGGTGAGCGAATCGATGTTGTAGCCCCGCGCCGAAAACATGCCCGCGACACGGGCCAGCGCTCCGGCTTCGTTCGCCAACAGCATCGAGATGATTCGACGCATCAGAACATCTCCGACGGACCGGAAACTCGATCCGTCGGCTCCTGCCGCGACGGAATATGATCGCCCGTGATCATCTGCGCATAACTCTTGCCTGGACCGACCATCGGATACACGCACGCGTCGGGATCGATCATCACTTCGAGAAACGCAGGCCCGTCGAACGCGATGAAATCGGCAATGATGGCGGCGACATCGGGCGGTTTTTCCAGCCGTTTCGCCCAACGAAAACCATCCGCTTCCGCAGCTTTCACGAAATCCTTCTTATGCAAACTCTTGTCGCTTGCCGAGAAACGTCCGGCGAAAAATAATTTCTGCCATTGACGAACCATACCGTCGCCCATGTTGTTCATCACGACGACTTTCACGGGCAAGTTATACGTCGTCACCGTTTCCAGCTCGCCGAGATTCATGCGAATGCTCGCGTCGCCATCGATGTCGATCACCATCGCGTCGCGCCGCGCGAACTGCGCACCGATCGCCGCGGGCAATCCGAAACCCATCGTGCCCATCGAGCCCGACGTCAGCCACAACCGCGGATCGCGGAATCCGAAATACTGCGCCGCCCACATCTGATGCTGGCCGACGCCCGTGCTGATGATGGCGCGGCCTTTCGTGTGCTTGTTGATTTCCTCGAGGATGGCGTACGGCTGGATCAGTGCGGCGTTGCGGTCGTAATTCATCGCGTACGTTTTCTTCAAATCGGCGATGTGCGCATGCCACGCCGCGA